>Ga0183099_1001324_pt1 | contig 14679 bp, 15 predicted proteins | sample Biomet1_FD_127788 | JGI IMG/M metagenome (GOLD analysis project Ga0183099, IMG submission 127788) | Microbial communities from bioreactor (seeded with anoxic lake sediment) at LBNL, California, USA - Biofuel metagenome 1 | ecosystem: Engineered > Bioreactor > Anaerobic > Unclassified ... | reverse complement strand
ACAGGCAACTTATCGACGACAGGTGCTACCAACACGGCAACAAAAACTAACACACCATTACCGTCAACTGGTGAAAAAATGACCCCAGTTTTGATGGTGCTTGGGCTAGGCGTATTAGCAGCAGTGCTTATTATCGCCATCAAACATCACAAAGCCGCTAAAAATGTACTGGCATTAGTCTTGCTTATCGCAGGATTAGGCAGCGCCGCAACTGTCAATGCGGCAGAAAAGACCTATCATCATCGTGATGAAGTACGTAATCATGCAGTTGAGCTGGCTGGTACAACCCATGTGTTCCACTTAGCCGCTGAGGGTGATTTTGAGGGTGAACCCAGCGACAAAGGTGAAACTGGTGACAAAGGCGAAACCGGCGACAAGGGTGAAACTGGTGATAAAGGTGAACCAGGTGAGCCAGGTATCTCTAACAACTTCACGATTACTTATTATATCAACGGAGATAAAGTCACAGATTTAGACCCAGATGGCTACATCGCAGGTGTCAAAACGACTTACTTACCAATTCCAACATTTGCCAATGATAATTTCTCAGGTTGGTATGACAATAAAGAATGTACAGGTGATGTCATCACAAGTATCGCCAAAGCTGACAAAGGTGACAAAACCTTTTATGGTCAAACAACACCTAAAGCGCATCAGGTCAAATTTGATTTAAAAGGTGGTTATTTCCAAGATACAACAGCGCCAATACAAGAAGTTGAACATGGTGCTAAAGTTCCTCAACCTACTAATCCCGTAAAAGACGAAGAATCTAGTGCATTTGATTATATAACCTTTACCTTTGCAGGTTGGGAGACAGCGGATAGACAACCCTTTTCTTTTGATACAGCGATTACCGAAGATGTGACACTTTATGCGAAATGGGACGAAGATTTTCATGTGATTGTACCAGATCATTATATCGAGTTTCATGAAGAAGGTGATTTTTACTATCCGATAACAAGAATTCAAGTTCCTAATGGTGCAAGTTTAAGGAATTCCGGTGTCCCCGCACCATCTGAAAAGCCTGGATACCGATTCGTAGGCTGGTATACAAAAGATGACTGGTATGATGCAAATGCGCCACTTGTTGGCAATCCATTAGATCTTGACGCACCAGTTCACGATTCTAATCATTATTGGCCAAAATATGAGAAGATCGTAACTGTCTCGTTTAGAAACTATAATGACTTTTATGGCACTGGTGAGGATGTGCTGCCTAAAAAAGAGATGGCATCAGGTGACACGCTGACTATTCCAGCAGCGCCAGATAAGGCTAACGAATATTTCCTAGGCTGGGCAGAATATGCGTATGCGGCCAATACTGAAACGCTTTATGTACCAGAAAACAACTATGCTGATATCCGTCTAGCGCTCAATGCACCAGACCAAACCTACCTAGGCTATGCCGTAAAACCTGAGCATGAGATTCAAAATATCACCTCAGATAAAACGCTTTATGCGGTTTACTATAAAAAGTTAAAAGCGACAAGCCTAGCTGATAAATATGATAATACCGGTCAAGAGTTTATCTGGAATAATGCTATCTGGCGTGTGCTGAATACAAGTGCCAATCCTTTAAACCTGCGTCTGGTTATCAAAGTTAATGCTTTAACAGCATCAGAGGCAACGGGTACTGGTGATGTAACGGGATATTATATGACTAAATTCAGGAATAGTAGTAATATATACTTTAATTCTGACGGTAAAAATGGTTATGAGGCAAGCGCTACAGGAGGTCTTAAAAAAATAATTGACTACTACTACACTAACAAAATTACAGATAAGACAGCCGTTCAAGCTGTTGCCTTAAATAATCCGACATTACCATATAGCAAATCATTTAGGAATTACTGCTGTTCAGTTAAGCCGCATTAGGGCAGGAAATATAAAAATGAAGTAATATTGCCTTCTCTACTATAACTTCCTCATTGAAAGAACGAGGAAGTTATAGTAGAGAAGGCTTTTGTAACCTTTATCAATGTAGCTTTCTGACTTACTATGTGGAATTTGGTAATTCGTATTTTAATTAGAAAATTGAGCATGAATTAAAGATGAATAATGTAAAAACTATATTTTTTGATTTTGATGGAGTCGTTGTTGACTCAGAGCCACTTCATGCAAAGGCAAAAAAGCTAGTCCTTGATAAATTGAGTATTCAATATGATAATAATATTTTTGATCAATATAAAGGACTAACTGATAAAGCGTTTTTTGATGCTATTTCTAATAGTTTGGGAGTTCACAATCATTCTTCTAAGGAGCTTTTAGATATGAAAAATCTATTTTTTGAAAGACTATTAAACGAGTTAAAATTAGTCGATGGATTCCTGATTTTTAATGAGAAAATCAGGAATAAAGGAATAAAAACTGCATTAGTAAGTTCTACTTCTTTATATAGTTTCAAACTAATAGATGAAATCTATCATATTGTGAATTTGTTTGATCTCGTTATAACTGGAGCAGATACCGATAAGCATAAACCGCATCCAGATCCATATTTAAAAGCCTTAAAAATATTACAGGTCAATCCTAACAATACCGTTGTGATTGAAGATTATCCAAATGGAATTATATCAGCAAAAAAAGCCGGTTGTTTTGTTTATGGTATAATTGGCTCTTTTTCAAGTGAAATTTTAATAGAATCTGGTGCAGATGAAATTGTAGAGAGTTATGAAGAACTAGAGAATATAATAGGAGTGTGATTCAAAAAAATACTTTATTTGAATATTCAGGTAAAATAATATGTTACTCGTTTCCTTAACAAATGTAAAGTGTCTTTGCTTTTATATTACATACTTTTGTCTTGTTTAATTTACTAGTTGAATTGGGCTGTTTTGTTATCTCAAAGCCCTTAATAAAAATTCTCCTTCTTGCCTTGTTAATTGAAATTTTTATTATAGAAAAACTAATTAAGATGAAAGAATTAATAAAAACAGACTTTTTTCGTTTGATGATTGAATACTTACAAAAGGATGAACTAATTATTGATTTGAAAATAAATTATTCTCTTTTTGAAGAGCAATTGATGAACTTAATAAATAACCGTACTGACAGGTTATCATTATATCGTACTTTAAATTATACCCTTCGTGAATTGAAAGTTCTGCATTCAAAAATACTTCCTTTAGATGCTGGAAAAAAAAGGATCTGCTTATAGAGTATCTTAGTCGTTCTATAGGTCTTGTTGAGTTTGAAGCAGAATTGTTTTTGCTTCAATTAAAATATCCAGATTCATCCAAACAAATCTCAAAATCAAGATTTTGTTGGACAGGCAATACTACTGACTTATTGGAATTAATTTATGCACTTCATGCTAATAACTGTTTTAATAATGGTGACATATCCATAGGTGAATTAGCTATTGGCTTGGGTGAGCTTCTTCATGTTGATTTATCTAATTGTTATGGTTTGTATGGAAATATTAGGAGGCGGAAAATAAACAGAACTCTGTTTTTAGACGAGCTACGGGAAATGCTAAAAAAGAAGATGGAAGATTCTGATACAAAAGAAGAAGAAAGAACTAGTAGAAGGAATAGATAAAATAATTTTAGGCAAGAAGGTGCTTTTTGAGATGCTCTTATGATCCCCTAAATAAATATATTTAATTTATTTAGGGGATTTAAATTGCTAGGTTCAAACGAAGAATAAATCAATTAAGAGATTCAATAAGTTATTTTTTAACTTAGCTAAGCAAGAGCTTTTGCATTGGATTCATCCAATTGCTATTATTTCGCGTTGTACAGCAGATTATAACTCTTGAGTGTCTTTTATGAGCGTATGAAGCAATATTGCAGTTTCGGTTGTTACATCTTTACAATTTTGAATCTCTGGCATCTCTTCGATGTTCTCGAGAATATGACAACAAACTGTTGATCCAAATTTATTAAGAAAAAGCTGTCGTAATTCTGAAGAAAGAAAAACTATTTTACTAATATCATATCCTCCTTTATCTCGTCCATAAATATGGCCAAGAGCCATTAGACCACCAGCGAGTGCTCCACAAAAATCCTGGTGACATTTGCCAATGCCGCCACAAAAACCTGAGGCGACTTTACATGATAGTTTTGTATCAGAAGGGTATAATTCTTCAATGGTTTTGATAATTGCTTCTGCACAATGAAATCCTTCGCTATAGTAATGATACACTTTTTCTTTAATTTCTTGATTTTCCATAATAAAGTTTCTTTTTTACATAAATAATAGTTCCATTTAAAATTCGATTAACTGTTCTCTTTCTAATAAAACAAAGTAAGCCTTTATATATCGTATATTATTTTACATTAGTTGATAAATAAGAGAAATATTATCAAAAGACTCTTACCTATTGATTTATGTAGAGAAAAATATACTAATAAAGAATGCAGACTTATAAACAGTTCGTCTTTATAATAATTGCTATAGACATGAAAAGGAAAATCACATAACCTAATAGTAACTTATTAAATCATTTTTTTGAGAGTTTTCATCTTTGCAAAAAAAGTGAATGCTATATGGAAGTAATAACATTAGAAAGTAAAGCCTATAAGGAGCTGATAAGCAAGATTGATAAGATTGCTGACTTTGTAGCCAGGCAGGAAATGAAACCAGAAGATAGGGGAGATGTCTGGCTCGATAGCAATGAAGTGGCAGATACATTAAATATCAGTACCCGAACGCTGCAGCGATTGCGGAATGAGAATCTGATTAGTTATACATTATTACGTGGACGCTGCCTATACAAAATGTCTGATATTGAAAAAGGACTGAACGAACGGACTATTAAATGTAAGCCTCAGAATTTGGAGGAATTTCGTAAAAACTACCTGTTGAATAATGGTAAGCAGAGATGAGATACTCCGCTTGACGGATAAAGGAATGGCTGTGTTCCGCCATTATATTCCTGTGAATTTTCGGATAGGAAGAAACTTTTTAAATCCTTTATACAAGGATACAAAAGCATCGTGTAATATCTATTATGATAGACGAAATTGTTGTTATCGAATGAAAGACTTTGGTAATGAAGATTATAGCGGTGATTGCTTTGATCTTGTTGGGAAGATAAATGGATTAGATTGTAAAGAATCTAAAGATTTTATAGCTATTCTGGAGATCATAGACAGGGATTTGCATTTGGGGGTATTTAGTAATCACTTGCAAAGTGGCAATTTAGTGAAAAAGCAAAAGACTAATATCTCTTCTGTAAAGCAAGGATGTGAGTCTATATCTGCCCCGAAGGGAAAATCCTATGTAATTGTGCAGAAGAGCTTCACCCCAACGGAGCTTAAATATTGGCTGCAATATGGAATTACACCAGATATATTGAAACAGTATAAGGTCGTGGCATTAAAAGAGTTTCGCAGTGAAAATAGTGAAGGAAACCCCTATTGTTTTTCTTCCACAGAACAAGAACCTATATTTGGTTATGCCAGTAAGTTGTTCGTGAAGATTTACCGTCCGTTCTCAGAGATTCGTTTCCTTTATGGAGGGACAATAGGAGAGAGCTACTGCTTTGGTCTGGAACAATTGCCGGCAAAAGGAGATATCCTTTTTATTACAGGTGGTGAAAAAGATGTGATGAGTCTGGCTGCACATAGCTTTCAGGCTATCTGTTTTAATTCAGAAACGGCAGTTATTCCTTTAAACCTTATTCATAAGCTATCTTATCGTTTCAAACATCTGGTTTTGTTATATGATGTAGACAAAACTGGATTGGAAAGTTCTGAAAAACAGGAACTTTTATTGAAAAACTATGGAGTCAAACGCCTGATTTTACCTCTTCAAGGGACTAAACAAGAAAAAGATATTTCTGATTATTTCCGTCAGGGAAATAATCACTTAGATTTAATGAAATTATTTATTGAGTTATTGGATAACCTTTATAATGAAACAATGTCTATACTTAAGTCGTGTGAAGTGGATTTTAGAAATCCGCCACCGGTAGCACAAATGATTGTATCGGTGAATGAGGTTCCTTTGGGAACACAAGGAAATTTGCTGTGTATCACAGGTGGTGAAGGAACAGGAAAAAGTAATTATGTAGCTGCTCTGATAGCCGGAGCTATAAAAATACCAGAAACTGAGATTGATACGCTGGGCGTGACTGTCAGTGATAACAGTAGAAATCGAGCTGTACTTTTCTATGATACAGAGCAATCTGAAGTTCAGCTATACAAGAATATCACCAAACTGATTCTGCGAAGTAAACGAAATGCCATGCCGGATTACTTTAAAGCGTATTGTCTGACGGGGATGTCGAGAAAGGAACGTTTGCAAGGAATTATCCAAAGCATGGATAAATTTTATTATCAATATCAAGGTATTCATTTAGTAGTTATTGATGGTATAGCTGATTTAATCAAATGCGCAAATGATGAAGCAGAGAGTATTGCTGTGGTGGAAGAATTGTATCGTCTGGCTGGCATTTATAAAACCTCCATTGTTACGGTATTGCACTTCATTCCTAATGGTTTGAAACTTCGGGGACATCTGGGAAGTGAATTACAACGAAAAGTTGCAGCTATTCTTTCGATAGAGAAAGATAATGATCCTGCTATTTCAGTAGTAAAAGCTTTGAAAGTGCGGGATGGCAGTCCGTTGGATGTCCCGATTATGCAGTTTGCATGGAATAAAGAAGTCGGAATGCATTTATATCTAGGTGAAAAACCGAAAGAAGAAAAGGATAAACGCAAAGAAAATGAACTAATTTCTTTGGCACGGGATGTCTTTAACCGACAGCGATATATCACCTATATCGATCTTTGCGAACAGATACAGGCTATGCTTGACGTAAAAGAACGTACAGCAAAAAGTTATATCAAGTTTATGAGGGAAAAGGAGATTATTTTGAAAGATCCCTCAAATCAGAGTTATTACATAATTGGGCATTTAAATTGAAAGACATATGGGATTGGTAGATAAAGAAGATTTTGAAGTGTGGATGGAGCGAATCATGGAACGATTTGATCATACAGATAAAGAATTGAAAAAACTGACAGGTGTAGCTCCTCTGCTGGATGGTGAAACGTTGATGGATAATTATGACTTGTGTAATTTACTGCATGTGAGCAAGCGTACCTTGCAACGCTATCGAAGTACCGGAGTATTAAAGTATCATCATATACATCACAAGACTTATTATAAGCATTCGGAAGTACATGAGTTTATCCGGTTTTACTTTCAGCAGGAAGATGTTGAGGATTTTATTAAGAAAAAAAAGAATTGTAAAAGTTAGATAGCTAAATTAATAGTAGGTCTATGTAGTATGCTCATGAGATGAGAATGTATATATACAAAAATATAAATTTAAATAATAGAAAAACACTCTCGAAAGGAACTATTCGAGAGCAAACGAAAGGACAATCTGTACAGAAAATACAGGTTGTTTACAGCACCAAATCCGATTTATGTAGAGTATTTAACATACTGCAAAGATATATAATATTTATTGAGTTGAAAATATGTTCTATTGTAAAAATATTATTTTACAATAGAGTTATAAATATCCTATTGTTTTGTTAAATTTGGCATTGTGATATATCCTCCTTAATATGGATTGATTTGAAGAAATAAAAAAGTAAAATACACCCTTTATATGATGTGGCAAAAAATAAAAGTGTTAATCTCAATTCCATTAAGTAATGGATCTTTTAGTATATGACAAAAACATTATCGTTTGATAATCAATAATTTATTCACTAACATTTATGGTTGCTGTAATAGCCTAACAGCCTCTTCTCCTTATTTCATTAAAGCAGAGAATGTTCTACCAATATCAATTACACCTTCGTCATACTCAAAATTATGATAAGGCCCATATTGCTTAATAAATTTCAAGAATTCTTCTTCATCTCTCATGAATGTCAATATATATAACTCTTCGATCCTTTTTCTGACTCGAATACCTTCATCTAATATTGCATCAAAATGTTCTTTCATTAATTGCATAACCTTTGAATCTTGTCTCATTTTTGCAAGAATACAGACATTGATGGCATTTTCTCTGAATATTGGGAGATATGTCTTATCATAATGCAGGAATTGGTTATGAAGGAAAAATAATACATCATAAATAGTCGGAAAATGTTTAAAAAAGATATCATCGTTATCAAGCCATGGCCATAACACCAAAGTTTGTTCATGTGGAGATTTCATCCAAAGTTGCCCTTTTAACACTTTTAATGCGTCATCCTCTCTATCAATATTCTTCAAAACTGCAAGGAATAGTTGGTCTATTGATTGTATATCACAGCCATTTCCATAAAAGATGTTCATATTCTCATATAATGACTGTAAACAAGTGTTCCAATCTGAATCATACCTCTCATTTTGAGCATTCATAACAGTCTTAGCTATCTCCTCGGTAAAAGGTTGAACTGGATCTGAAACAATTTGCAATAATTCAGACCTTAAAAAATCATCTGGAGAACAAAAATTAGGATTTCGAACAATATTTGCTCCACCTTCTCGATATGCTTGGGCTATCAATCTCGAACAGAATGACCGATTACTTGTATCTTTATTATCTGTATCTTTCTTTCTAGGCACAATGAGAGCTTCTTTTGAACCGAATTCCATCCCCATCTTTCCTCGAACCCAATAAATAGCATCTTTTATAACCTTTAGATTGTCTTCTTTCAGTCTTAATACACAGGCATGTTCTAACTCTTTAAAAGCATAGGAATAGATGTGATTCATAACAACACCTAGCCCATCTGCTTCCATTAAAAATGCATCTCCAAGATATATGGCAGCATGAAGATATTTATCATTTAGCATACGAGAACGTTGTCTCTCATCATAAGTATCCATTAATAATATGTCACCAACTTTTAATACACTTTCATTGAAAACAAATCTAATTTCCTCTTCCTTCAATTTCATAAGCGTTTTTTTAAATACAATCTGTTTAGTATATGAAAAAATATTAGTATCTGACAATCAGTAATTTACATATTTATTTTCTTGTGTGAAGCCTTAGATATTAAAATCTTTGAAGAAGAGTTTGACGGCTTTTTCTATAATGACTAATCCTAAGGTTCACTACGAAGATAGTGATTTATTTGAGAACTAGAATGCTTTTTTCGGCGAAAGCATGAATTTAGCTCGTATATACTTTATATCACTTATGATTTTAGCTTTGTGTAAGGTTTAAACGGTGAGTTTCTATAAACTCTCTTGTGCATTCGATAGTGGTGCTGATGCCCTGTCAAACATGCGTCGGATACAACGTTTTATATCCTCGTATCTATTTGGATTTGGACATGATCGCCCGGTTGATCATGTCGTTACTTCCTCATAAAGGACCTTATACCCTTTCCATGGAAAGGACCAACTGGCAATTTGGTCCCACGGACATCAACGCTCTGGTATTGGGCATTAACTATGAAGGCTTGGCTTTCCCTATTCTATTTCGACTGCCTTCCAAACGAGGTAACTCCAATACATCCGAATGAATACAGATTATCAATCGTTTTATCACTCTCTTTGGCAAGGACTCCATTGAATCTTTGGTAGTCGACTGGGAATTTGTGGGAGAAGTATGGTTGGATTACCTCAACTGGGAAGGTATTCCGTATCATTTACGAATTCAAGAGAACTTTCTGGTGAAAGATCCGCGAACAAATAAAGTATTCAAAGCCTGTTGGATGTTTAAGCATTTACAACTTAATCAGTCTTTGGTCTTGTATCACATTTATTATGTAAACAATCAACTGTGTTATCTCTCTGCAGCCAGATTCAAGAATCAAGAAGGAAAGCCTGAATTGCAGATTATCGTGTCATTCAAAAAACTACAAGATGCGATCTCTTCTTATAAAAAAAAAGTTGCAAATCGACGGCCTTCTGGGTCATGAAGAGCAGTGGGTTTAATATTGATGACATTAATTTGACTCATCTGTATAGTATAGAGAGATTGTTTGCCGTTATGATTATCGCATTTGCATGGTCTTATCTGGTGGGCATATACAAGCATACAATGATTAAACCAATAAGGGAACTGCACATGGAAGAAGGGCTAAAACGTTTTTCAAATATGGATTGGAAGAGATTGCAAATGTGATTATGAACAAACAATACAAGCCCAAATTTAATATATTTAAAATTCTGTCATGTACTTAAAATGGATATATCAAAGAACTCCCTTTATAAGTAATGCTAAGCTCACAGACAAAATTTTTGCTGATTTATATTATAGAACAGAACAAACTAGATATTACCTAAATGAATAAAAAAATCAGGTATAGACGATTGTTATTTTGTCTGTTCATTTTCCTGTACCATATTTAAAATTTGCGTATGATAAAAAAAAGCTTTCTTTAAATTATCTTCATCATACACTATATTTTCCAATACTATAACACTCGTTTTTGTCTTGGGAAAATAAAAATCCATTGAGACAAAACCCGGAACTAATCCTGTTTGTCCCAATTGTAATCTATTATCTCTCACATCTATGGTAATCCCGTACCCGTAGTCTGTTTCACCGAAAATAGGGTGATTTCTGAATGCACCTGGTTGCTTGGTGGTCATCAGTTTATAGGTCTCCGGTTTCAACAGTTTTCCGCTATGTAGATATTCGTTCCATAACATCAAGTCCCAGGCGGTTGATATAAATGCACTCGCTGCAACTGAAGAGCGAAAGGTTCCTTTATCGACTGTCAACTTACCGTTTTCCTGTTCTGTATATCCTTTTACTAAATTCGAATAGGCATATTTTTCGGGGTAAAAAGTGTTTTTCATGCCGCATATTGCAAACAGTTCTTTGGATAACTCGACAAATGATTTTCCCGATGTTTTTTCAACGATTCTGGCTAACAGGTCATATCCCAAACTTGAATATCCATAATTGAAGGCGGTTCCAGGTTTAAAGGCAGTAGGTCGGTCAAGCTCCACAATTCCATGCATATGTGTAAGCAAGTGGTGAACGGTAACGGTATCTGCCCAGCCTTGTGGAAGTTCGGGCAGGTATTTGCGAATCGGTTGATTCAATTTCAAATGTCCTTTTTCATATTCCTGCAAAACAATTACCGCTGTCATCTGCTTACTAATAGAGCCAATTACAAATTGATTGTTGAATTGCAACGAAGTTTTTCTTTCAAGATCCGAATATCCGCAGGTCTTCGAATAGGTTCTTTTTCCGTTTTGGGCGATGAGAACCACTCCGTTAAACGGTTTCAAAGTTGGAGCGTTGAGCAGCGAATCTATTTGTTTCTCACATTTCGCAAGGTTTTGTCTCCATATATTGGAATTATTCTTTTTATGATGTCGTAAGCCTATTTGAGCATTAGACTTCATACTAAAGGGCAAAAGAAGAATTAAGATAGCAATAAAAATTCTATTCATGATAAATAACAAATTATTTATGAGCAAAAATATAAAAAGTCGAATCTGACATCGCATCAAATTCTACTTTTTTACTAAAATCCAGTAAAATAGATATTAAAACCTTATCTTTTTGCTTTTTTTTGTTTCTGTTTCATTTCTACAGGTTAGCCTGTTAAACTACTCCTTGAATCAATTTAGTAATTCTTATACGATTAATGAATAAAAGTAGTTTGTATTTGTCAGCAGTTGGGTAACCAAATAAATTAGAATGACATTCAAATTAGTTCTTAGAAAATTCTATCGCATTATTTATATCCCCATTTTACGCAAATACTTTTTAGATCTGGAATTTTTTCATTTTTACGAAAAACTTTAACCGAATCAGGAAGTGCAGAGTTTGCATCATCGACAATAATAGCTTTTAGTTTCTTTGAATAAATGGCAATGATAAAACTGTTTTTTTTACTAGAGAAATAATGTTTTTCAGCTTGTTGAATAGTTGATGAAATCCCTTTATTTGAGCTTTTCTCCATTTTTTTTAGAACATCAAGATATGCTTCATAAGTGAAGTTTGACAAATCGCCTTTGTATTTACCAAAAAGTGAAATGTTTCCCCGAACCTGCACGTTAATAGAGGATAAGTCCAGAGCTAACTCTTCCAGTTCTTTATTTTGATTTTGAGCTTGGCTTAACGAACATATAAATAATGCAATAAGTATAATGATAGATTTTTTTTTCATTGGATTTTTTATTATTAATTGTTTTTCCATAGATAAGGTGTGTTGCTTAGATCTGCTTGTGATGCAAGCCTTCCTGTATCCAAATTGATCCTTGGAATTTCAGTTTCAGTTAATGCTGGTCCATCATTATAGACGTAGTTATATGCTTTTTCTGCTATTTTAATATATTTAGCGTAAAACTGAGGCAAACAATTTTCAAAGAATCCAATTGATTCAACTTTGAGAAAATTATCAATTCTGTCTTTGGGCTTTTTTAATATTAAAACATCATTCTGGTCAATATCGTTATAGTTTTTATATAGAAAAGTATTAGTATCTGACTTTCTGAAAAATGCAGGGCATCCTCCTTCTGCCATTTCAAATAATCGACATAATCCTTTTATCCAACCTAGGATATCTTTGTCTGAACAGTCAACATTATAAACAGCATGAATTAGTGAGCTAAATGTTCCGGCAACAGCGCTAGCTTTTTCATTTTCAGCAAAATTCTGCAGTTCATCGTGGATATTGGTATAATTCAATTCAAATCCGATTCCTGTTCTTTCTGTTAATTTATGCATCAAGAGTACATCCAGCTGCATTTCCAGATCTCTATGTTCTGCTTTGTTTTCTTGATAATCTCCAACTTTATCACGAACAAAAGGATGTATAATTCCATCAGCAAAGACATGGGAAATGTATCCCAAATAGAACGAAAATAAATGATAATGTTCCTCTTCCTCGATCTTCCCAAAAGTATTTTTTAAAAGAGCCAAAGACTGCAAAGGTATTTGGTTCGTTTTTTGATAATGAAAAGAATCTGCAAGTGAAGTTTGATTGCGAAACAAATTGTTATCGACGATACTTGCGTATGGAATGTCCGGAGCGACTGCTCCAACCTGTAAAGAATCACTTCCATATGCAAGAATATTTTTCAATTTTCCATCTTCTAGCTTATTCTGCAGCTCTTTGGTAAGCATGATATGAGTTAATCCACTAGCCATAATTAATAATTTTTTGTTTGTATATTTATAGAATTAGTTCTTACGATATAAGTTTATTCCCCAGAGAAACAGCTTTAATCAGCGTTTCTATTACCGATGTGGCTTTAGCTATCGACTTGCAAACAGACTCAAGAGAATTAGCTGATTTTTCTATTTGTATAGATAGTGCCATTAAAGCCTTTGAATCTGAAGCTAATTTTGAGATGGTGTCATCTTCAATTTTTCTGATCAGCATTTGTTCTAGATTACTTAATTTTAAAGAAACCTGTTCCAATGTGAATTTTTCTTCAGTAGTTAATCCAGATTTAGACCTAGCCTCTTCAACAGATTCAATACTGCTCTGAATCTCTTTTAATGTTTGTCCTTTTGATGTATCCATAGTTTATTTAATTATTGGTTATTGTCTTTTTTATATCATTGATTTGTTTATTCAAATTTTGAACGTCTTTGAGTATCTCTTTTAGCTCTTTTTTCTTCTGGATACAAATAAGTAACTCTTTGTGGGCAGATCGTATTTGTTTGGTCGCTTTGATTGTTTGTTCACGTAAAAGTTTTACTTCATCAATCCTAGCTTTGAGATCTAAATATATATATTCGTTGTCTATAGATGCTTTGTTTACTTGACGCAAAAAACTTAAGTAATTTTGATGAATGCCCCACTCTTCAGCTTCGATGAGCTGGTAGATATTTTCAGATTCAAGAAAAGTTAATAAATTGTTGGTCATTGTTGAAATAAGCGTGTCTGCTTGTGAAACAAATTTTCGGATTTCTTTAGCTTGCTTATTTTTGACATATTGTTTACCTCCAAAAGCAATTAATTTACTTACAGCGTTTCCTATATTGGTTGGTAAGTTTTTAGATTTATCAATCTTATTGTAAGTGTTAACTAATGAATCCAGGCTGGTTCCAAAGTTTTTTGATTCTTGATCAATGTTTTTTTGAAATTTGTCAGATGAGAGAAGAGCTAGCGACTGGGCGTATTTATCAATAATCTCAAAAGTTATGTCAACCTGTTGTGAAACTTTATAAGCATGTACTTTATTGCTGTATAAACTATCTAATGCATCAATATGGAGCTTGGGGTCACTTAAAGAATTTGCATAACAAATACCTCTTTTTACCCTGATCTCTGCTAATCCACTCATAATTTTACTTGGATATGCTGAGAAGTTCTTCACACATGTTGCATATTGATTGACAGACTCGATTTGAGTATTAGTTAGTGATGCACAGCTGGTAAACAGTCCTAAAACTAATGAAAATAGTAATTTCCTCATTCTGAATCGTTTTTTGAAAACATTTTATTATAGCTTTATTTTTATTGCAATAAAATAATGGGATATATTTTTATGACTAAAGCATTATTAGCATATTTAAGATGTTAACAATCAAACAGATCATAAATGATATAAATGGACTATAAAGTTACATAAATATTTTATGATGTCTATTAATTTATGAATTAATTTGATTCTTTATTTTATATGCCTATTATTTATTATATAGTTTATGTCTTTAAAGAACAAATTTTAGCCCATTTGATTACGATAACTTTTCTTTATGGATAAGTAGAAGGCAAACATCTTTTATCCAATAATAGCATATTAGAATTGGCAATAATATAATTGTATGTAGAATTAAAAAATATAGTACCA
>Ga0183099_1001323_pt1 | contig 14684 bp, 17 predicted proteins | sample Biomet1_FD_127788 | JGI IMG/M metagenome (GOLD analysis project Ga0183099, IMG submission 127788) | Microbial communities from bioreactor (seeded with anoxic lake sediment) at LBNL, California, USA - Biofuel metagenome 1 | ecosystem: Engineered > Bioreactor > Anaerobic > Unclassified ... | reverse complement strand
TCAAAACAGTTCACTCCACTGAAGAATCCGGAAGTTGTTTACCTCAACAAGCTGCCGGAAGTCTACGCCAAAGTGAGCTGATAAAATAAGCATGGGGTGTCATCTTTCTTGACATAAAGCGCTATCCATATCGTTTTCTCTTTTAGCAAAGATGTATTATGCTCTATGCACAAACACTTCCAAACAAAGAATAAACTAAACAGAACAATATAACCATTTATCAAAACTGAATATGGTGAAAACAATTCAAACGGAACTAATGCGATAGATCCCGCAACGACACTCACAAAGTATCCTGTTACAAGAACAACAATAGTATTTTTTTGCCAGTATTTGTATAACACAAATGTACACGCGCTCAGTAGAAATACAACTATAATTACCGGGCTGTAAAACTTCAGGTCATTCATTTCCGCCTCCTGTGCAGGATACTTTGTCTATGCAATTATTTTACTACCGCCGCCGGAAGGGCCAGATGCACCGTGATACATTCCGTTATGTACGCCACAGTCGCTGTATGCAGGATCTACACCGGACGGAACTTTTGATGCATCTTTTTCAGCACTTGCACTAACTGCATCTCCTGCCATTTCCAGCCCTATACCGGCAGCCTCCGTTCCTGCAACAAAAAGCGCACCTCCCTCAACTTTCATCATTCCAGGCGCTGCCATATTAATATCATTTTGCAAAGCCTGTCCTGTCATTGTCATAAAACTACCAACCTGGGCTTTTGAAATTCCGCTGCCGCCGTTAATAAAGTACAGTTCGTCCGCTTCCATAACAGCGAACCCGTTTGTCTGTCCGTGCATTTTTGCTGAGATCATATTCTGACTCCTTCTGTTCCCGGTTTTTCCGAAAACCTTTTTTATACCATGACAGCTTCGTATACCGGTTTCAGCGGCGTATGAATCCGTTCACGGCAGCGTTCCGTTCTGAAACAGCAGAACACCGTTTTCCGCATTCAACGAATGCGGTATATCAGACGTGTACGGCTTTTTCCGCCTTCCACGTAAAATATTCTTCCCTTGTAATTTCGTACAGTATTATATCGCTCACTTCTCCCGCGTAGCTTTTCTGCCCGCAGTGCCGTTTGCCAGCATGATGACCACAGAAATCTCTCAGGAGCTTTTCATAGACCCGGTATGCGTGCCGGTTCTTTTCCGCTACGATCCAGTTGAACGCATTGCAGCCCCGCGCACAGAACAGATAGTCCAGGTATTCAAAGAACGCACATGCAGCAGTATATGATTTTGATTTGTTAAAAACGATCAGTCTGAAACTTGTAATAATATCGAGCGGACGGTTCCACGTACCTTCAAAATAGGCCGCTACTTCTTTTCCGCTCACTACGGCAAAATTTTCGTGCAGCCAGGTGTTCGGCACACGTTCTATCATCGTCTCGGGAGTAAATGCTCCGTCGGAAAAAAACCACTGATTCTCCGGGTCTGCACCGGCCTTTATCAGCAGCCTTGTCAGTTCCGCCGAAACGGCGTATGACGGTTCGATCGAATACCCCATCTTGTTCCTCTCTTTTCTTTCGTTCCCCCTTATTCGCTTAAAATTATACGCACTGCATGTGCATAACACCAGAGCATTTTACGCAAATTTTTTATTTTCATATAATACATCATTTTTTCCGTGCTCTTTTCCTATAACTGCAGGATAAACCACAGTAAGTCATAGAGAAATCTCCATTATTTAACATAAGCTCTATTTCTGAAGCTTATTTACAAATTTCATTTTGATATATATACTGAAACTTAAGTGAGACATAAAAAAAGTGGAAATATATCTTATAGGGAAAACAATCAGGGAATTCCGGCTCAGGAAGGGTTTTTCACAGGAAAAAGTTTCAGACGGCATTTGTGCGGTATCAACACTGTCACGGATTGAATGCGGACTCCATATACCGAACAGAAAACTTGCCGAAGCGCTGTTCAGTAAAATGGGAATGACCCCTCCGCTGCACACTGTCCTTATGAAAGAATCAGATATCATACGCTGGAATTTGGAATATGAAATTAATAATTCCATTGCAAACAGGAATTATGAAATAAAAAACCTGCTCAGGCAGTACCGCCAGTGCAGGCAGGGAATGGATATATTTGAAAAGCAATTCCATATCTTTTTTTGTACCGTTTACGATTCAACCCATGGAACGCCGCCTGAGAAAACTCTTCCGTTCTATCTGAAAGCGCTCAACTATACTATACCGTCTTTCACTCCTGACACAGGAACAGAGTGTCTGTCCCCTCTGCTTCTGACTAAAATCGAACGCATGATCATTAACAATATCGCAATAACCCTCTACAATTTAAAAAAATACAAAAAAAGCTGAAGAACTGCTTCTGTTTCTAAAAACTTACTTTGAAACTCAGCAAGTAGATGTAACTGAAAAGGCAAAGGACTATCCGGTCATTCTGTACAATCTTTCGAACTGGAAGGGCTTGAAGGAAAGTATATGGAAGCTCTTGAAGTAACTCAAAAGGGGATCACTGAATGTATAAAATACGGTCAGCTTCCGATCTTTCCCTATCTTATATTCAACAAGGGATTTATTCTTCTTGGTATGAAAAAAAGGATGGAAGGTACAAAGCACATACAGAATGCGTTTACGATGCTTGACGAGTTGTCGAAACATTCTGAAGTTTCATACCTTTCTAAAAAAATAAACAATCGTTTTGGTTTACATTTACCCGAATGTTGACCGTTCAATAAAATTCTGGTGTGTACAGCAGACAGTTATATAGTAAAAGCGAGGATTCATATGGAAAAAGTTATTAAACAGTATACAATTTTATGGTTTATATTACTGATTTCTCCTGCCGTGAACGCTTTGCACGTTACGCAGACTGCTGGCGCTCTTTTTTTATGCAATCCGGCAGCTACTGTTACGAGCAAATGTTTCATAGTGCGATGTATTGCAGACTCAGGCATTATCGGCGTCCTTGAAAAGGCTGAATATTCCGCCCTTTCTCACGCCGGAACACAAACGCAGAGGTTGTAAGAAATGACGTGTAAATTTTTCCTGACAATGATATTCCCGCCCCACCAGCCTTTAGTAAATCTCATGGTTAGGCACAGTGTACAAAAGGATATCTTGTCCTGCCCGGGCGGTGCAGGCAGCTCACTTCGTTCAGCATTCAACACACTGACAGGGAAAGGGACGGGAACAAGGACAAAGTGACCGGTACAAGCCATGACAGAAACAGCAGAATGCGGAATGAAAAAGGCCCCCTACCACTGGCAGGCCGTAAGGAATGGGATTTATGTACCGTTTACAGCTTCCGTGTCTGAAAGGTGTCTGGTTTTACGCTGAAACGTGACTGGTTTCATGATAAAACCAGTCACGTTTCATGATGAAACCAGTCCGGTTTCATCCGTTTCCACAGCGTACCTTTGTCAATTCCACAGCTTACTTCTGTCAATTCCACAGCTTACTTCCGCTGGTGCTGCAGGTCAGAATGAGTGATTGCCGGCAGGCATGAGTTTTTTATCTCAATGCAACCTTTTTCGTTTCACCTATCCGTACTGCAGCGGAATCGTTCAGAATTCGCGGTACGGTTCGTCGAAACCCTCTTCAAGCCACTGGGAAATTTTTCCGCCGTACTGCGTATCCTGCGGCCGCGGTCTTTCCCCGTGATCGCACACTCCCACACGACACCGACGCGCCATCCGTCTTGCATGAGCATTTCGTATTCCGTCCTGTCACGTACAACGTTTCTGGTCAGTTTTTCCTGCCAGAATACCGTATTCGTTTTAGAAAGAACGAATTTTGCACAGCGCGCGTGAGCGTGCCAAAAACAGCCGTTCACAAAGATCACGGCGTGGTAATGAGGAAAGACGATATCGGGTTTACCGGCAAGCCTCCGGTCGTTCTTACGAAAACGGAACCCTAGTTTGTGAAGGGCGGAACGGACAGCGGTTTCGGGCTGACTGTTCGTACTCCGGATATGGGACATATTCAGATGACGCTGAGCAGGAGTAATCGTGTCCATGTGAACTATATTATGCTCTTTGGATGCACTCTGCAAGCGCCGTACTTAATTACTATCCCAGGGGACATATGTCCGCGAGCGCACGAATATCAAAAAGGAACGACTAATGTTTCTGATACGGGGTTTTCCCATAGTAATTTTCATCATTCCGATCCTCTTCCGTGAACCCGATATACTCTACCGGAATACATGAAGACTAGTGTTGTTCGGAGACATTACCGTATGGCAGAAGGAATGCAGTGAACTTCGCCGACGCTTTTTTCCGGGACGTCATACTATCAGCAGTCTGATTTTCTCCAGTACGTCGGTAACAGCGGATGCGGCACACTTTTCTATAAATACACACGTCCGCTGAGTCCAGTCCAGACTCTTTATCTGGTCACATAACACACAGCCGGAAATTTCTGTTCCTGCGACCGGTACTTCAAAAGGATATCCCTTTTCCTTGCTTGTTATCGGACAAAACAACCCGAGGCCTGTTTTCTGGTTGTATACCTTCGGCGAAACAACAAGCGCCGGTCTCCGGCCTTTCTGTTCATGCCCGGCCTGCGGCGTGAAATCAAGCCAGACGATATCGCCTTTCTCCGGAATATACCCGTTCACCATGCTTCATTTCCCATGGAAAATCCAGTGTCGGTCTCTTCGTGTCTGTTGGCATCAGTTATACGTGATACTAAGTCATCCAGACTCTGCTTTTTCGGACAAATGACGATTTTTCCCTGATCCTGCAGGATCTCGACTGTGCTGCCGTTTCGTAAGTTAAAATCCTGCGCATACGCTGATGGTATCCGGATCCCGAGACTGTTACCCCATTTTTGAACGACTGCCTGCATTTTATACCTCTGTGTAAAGTATATACTATGAATATACATCAGTCAATTCTCCTTCCGCTGATCCGTTCAGCGGTATATTTCCGCAGTGTTGTCCTGCTGACTTTCAGATGCTTTGCAACTGCATTCATCGATAGACCGCATCCGCGCAGCAGCATGATGTGTTGTTCGAGTCCGTCAAGATAATGCCGTTTTGAACAGCTTCCTTTCGGTCGTCCCAGAATAACGCCTTCTGCTTTTTTCCGTTCCAATGCCTCTTTTGTCCGCTGGGATATGAGGTTACGTTCAATTTCAGCAGAAAGGCCGAATGCGAAGGCAAGTACTTTTGACTGGATATCGTCTCCAAGCCGGTAATGGTCCTTGATAGTCCACACTCTGGTTCCCCGTTCCATTAAGAGATTAAGGATAGACATAATCATGAACAAACTTCTCCCCAGCCGTGAGAGTTCCGAACAAATGATGAGATCGCCCGAAGTAACATCCATAAGCAGACGCCCGAGCCTCCGTTTCCTGGGATCAAGTGTTCCGCTTATTGTTTCTTGTATCCAGCAGTCGACTGTTAAGCAATTGGTAGCACAAAACTGTTCAATTTCATACCGTTGGTTTTCCACCGTCTGTTTGTCTGTGCTTACCCTGATATAACCGTATACCATACTTACATATATCGCTTAAAACAGTATATTTTCAGAAAAAAGGAACGCTCCAAGGGCATTTTTATTGCAGAAAAGCAAATTTCCGGGTAAGCTGCCAGGGATATGAAATCGCCCGAGTTTATCAATAATACCCGTCTGCATACATTTTACAACAGTCTCGTTGAACAGCTCCTGTCCTGCACGGAATTTAAAATCAGTGTTGCGTTTATCTCGTTCGGAGGTCTGCAGGTACTGCTGGATACTCTGCAGATTCTTTCGTCAAAAAAAATACCGGGCGAAATTATAACAACATCCTACCAGAATTTTACAAAACCAATTGTACTTGAACGTATTGCATCTTTCCCGAATATAAAACTCAAAATATACGTGCCGCCGACGTCCGAAGACGGTTTTCACGCAAAAGGATACTTATTCAACAATACTTCATCCGTACACGGTCAGCAGTGGACAATTATCATCGGTTCTTCCAACATTACCGGACGGGCGCTCAAAAGCAACATTGAATGGAACGTACTCCAGAACGAGGAAGTACAGGCAAATCAGGAACCGGGAATATTTACACAAAGCGTTCTGGAAGAATTCGAACAGCTTTGGAAAAGTCCCTGGGCAAAAGACTATTCTGACCAGTTCCTTATTTCCTACCGCGACTACCTGCAGCATGTTAAATCTGTCCGAACGGAATTCCCCGGCAACACTGTTTTTTCTTTTGACAGCGGGCCTGTTGTCCAGCCGAACAGGATCGCTTTATGTCAAGAAAGATGACACCCCATGCTTATTTTATCAGCTCACTTTGGCGTAGACTTCCGGCAGCTTGTTGAGGTAAACAACTTCCGGATTCTTCAGTGGAGTGAACTGTTTTGACCATCTGATTCTCTTTAATTCAAATGCAACTCTTTTGACTGCATTCCGTTTCGTAATAATTGAGACAGCTTCTCCCGTATACCGCTGTTCCGGTGTTACATAGCCGATTGCTGAATGCAGATGTTCCGTGTTGTACCAGTTAATAAAATCTGCTGCCCAGTTATTGGCTTTCCTGATTGATTCAAAGTACTTCGGATAATCCTTCATGTATTTCAGTGTATGAAAAAAAGATTCGATATATGCATTGTCATTCGACTGCCTCGGCCGGGAAAATGAAGGAACAACACCGAGTTTGTATAAAGTTGCCAGCATCGTTCCGGCCTTCATCGGATTACCGTTGTCCGAATGCAGATGAACTGATTTCAGCTTCAGTCTGTTCATTGTTAAAGTGAACAGCTGTTCAGATACCGTATAGCTTTCTATATCTGAAATACACCAGCCGACGATTTTTCTGCTCCACAGATCAATAACCGTGTACAGGTAATAATAGATGCCTGCAGCATTCGTTTTCATATAGGTTATGTCCCATGCCCATACCTGATTTATTGCAGTGGCCTGAAGTTCAGGAGGCCTGTATCTGTTTTCCGGTCTCCGTGTGTTTCCCCGGAAATGTACGAAGTTGTGTTTCCTCAGAACACGGTACATCGTTGAAATACTTGCAATGTAAATCATTCTGTCCAATAGAATTACATAGATTTCATACGGTGTAAGGTCTGCAAACTCTTTCGCACAGCAGACTCTGATGATTTCCTGTTCTTCTGCTTCGCTCAATTTTGAATGAATGAGTTTCGGTGCATTCTTCCTCATATCCTGAATATGCCCCGATTTCCACCGTTTCATTGTGCGTACGGATATTCCAAGGCATTCGCAGGCTTTGAAAAGTCTTGCGCCGTTTCTGTGTGCTTCCGTAATAAGTTCCAGCGCAAGACGCCTGTCTTCCACGCTTATTTTTCGTCCCCGTTTTCCGGCCAGTATTCTTCTGCTTTTTTTTTAAGTGTGTACAGTGCAGCCATTTCGGCCAGTGCCTTCTCTTTTCGTTTCAGTTCCTTCTGAAGTTCCCTGTTGTCTTTTTCCAGTTTTTTGTTTGCGGCCTTGAGTGATTCGTTGTCTTCTGTCTTAGTACTCATGTTCCTTGCAATCTCCTGTTCCCATACCGTCAGGTGTTCGGCATGGAGACCATTTTCACGAAGCCATTCGCCTTTTTTGTCTTCCGCTATGCTCCGGCTTTCCAGCAGTATAGAAAACTTTTCAAGGTCGCTTTTTTCTTTCGGAATTGTTTCGTCCGGTACACCTGTTTTTAATATACCATCTTTTGCCTGTTTCATCCATTTGTAGATTGTCTGGACGCTTATTCCTGTTTCCCTGCTTACTTCATTCACCGGTCTGTTTTCCGGCGGCAGCACCTTGTGCAGTGTCAGCATCTTGTGTTTTATTGAATAGCCCGTTTGTCATCTCCTTGTTTAGAGGGTATGACATCTATCCTGACACATAGCGGGATGCAGCAGGAAGCAGTTGTAAAACTTGACCGCCTCCGAAAGACGGGGGCCGTAAAGGCGCTCGCTATTGCTGCCACCGGTACTGGAAAAACGTACATGTCCGTCTTCGATGCTCTACAGGTAAAACCTAAGCGGCTGCTTTTTATCGTTCACCGGGAAGATATTCTTATTAAAGCAAAAGCGTCCTTTGATTCGATATGCACGGACAGCCGCTATTCTTCGGGAATATTTACTGGAAAACAGAAGGACTATTCAAGCCGTTATCTCTTTGCAACCCGCGACACGCTTCTTAAACAGTATAAACAGTTCTCTCCCGACACATTCGAATATATTGTACTCGACGAAGCTCATCATGCGGCAAGTCCTTCATATAAAAAGATTCTCTCTTATTTCAAGCCGTCATTTCTGCTCGGCCTTACCGCAACACCAGAACGGATGGACAATGCGGACATTTATTCTCTGTTTGATAATAATATTGCAGTAGAAATACGTCTCCGCGACGCGCTTGCATATGATATTATCTGCCCGTTCCATTACTTCGGTATCACAGAAGCTGAAGGTATTGATTATACCTCCATCTCTCTCCGACCGGAAGATGCCGGATATCTGGATGAAATAGCAAAACTGCTGATGATCACGCGACGTGTTGATTATATTCTGGAAAAAATGAAATTTTACGGGCATGACGGGAACAAAACAAAAGCGCTCGGATTCTGTACGACAGTGGCACATGCCGAGTATATGGCAGATGAATTTAATAAACGCCTTGCGCATCGCGGAGAAATGCATGCAGTGGCTCTTTCGGGAGAAAACAATCCGTCGGTGCGTTTTGAGTACGCTAAACGGCTTGAAGACGAAAGCGATCCTCTGGAAGTGATTTTTTCTGTAAACATATTCAATGAAGGTATAGACATTCCTTCCGTAAACACAATTCTTATGCTGCGCCCGACTGATTCCGCAGTACTATTTACACAGCAGCTCGGACGAGGGCTCCGTAAATATCCGGGAAAAGAATTTGTGACGGTACTCGATTTTATCGGCAATTATCAGAAATCATTTCTCATGGCTGTTGCTCTTAACGGCAGACGGGATTATGACAAAGAAACACTGAAAACCGCTGTAATACAAGATTTTGCAGATATTCCGAATGGCACGTACATTCACATGGATAAGATTGCAAAGGAACGGATACTTGCCCAGCTCGAGAATGAAAAATTCATGAGCTTAAAATATCTGAAGGAATCGTATTATTCAATAAAGCAGGTGAACGGCGGAAAAATTCCGATGCTTGTTGATTTTATGAAACAGGATGGCAGCATAGATCCCGTCAAATTCAGTTCATTCAGCAGCAGTTTTAAAACGTATTTTGAATTCGTTGCACACATTGAATCAGAAGCATATCCTGAACTTCAGAAGCTTGCGGAAGACGAAACCTTTATCTGTGCTATGCAATTTCTTACAACCTTTCTCCCTGCGAAGCGGATATATGAATGGGTGACAGCGGAACTGTTTCTTGACAGCACGGTATCGGTAGTGACAGTTTCTGAAATTATGAAAGCCGCCGAAAAATATTCCGACGGCATTGAGCGGGAATCGGCCGTTCACGCGTGTGAAGTTCTGTCGGGAAAATACCTTGATCCGGTTGAACGGGCACGCTACAACTCAGTTCTCCTTAGATATTCTGATGGTATGCTCTCGCTGCCAGAATCACTAAAGAAGTTTCACCATAACAAGCATAAAACGGAATGGCTTTCCGATCTTGTCAGATATGCACTTCTGCGCTACGACAGAGACTTTGGCCGTGAAAACTACGGTTTTCCCTTTTTTAAAGTATATGCCCGCTATTCTATGCGTGACACAGCCCTGCTCTGCCGGTATACTAAAAAGCATAGTTCGTTCCGAGGACAGGGATTGATTACATCTGCAACTCCCGATTATTTTATTTTTGTTAATCTGTATAAAGCTCCGGATATAAAGGAATCTGTTAATTATAAAGATGAATTCAAATCTCCGTCGCTTTTCCAGTGGCAGACGCCCAACAGTACAACTCAGGAATCAGAGATTGGGGGAAATATTATACATAACGCTGAAAGAGGCATTCGACTACATCTTTTCGTAAGAAAATTTGAAAAGATTGAAAACATTACACAGGAATTCATCTACCTTGGTCAGGCTGTCAGTCATCCTGACGCAGCAGAAGGCAGTAAGCCTGTCACCGTACAGCTGGCTCTCAGAATCCCTGTTCCTGATGATATATATACGGATTTTATAACGCCTGTTCTGCCGTCTGTTGACGTACCGCAGGACAGATGAAATACTCACAGATAATACAAGGAAGTATCACTATGCCCCATTATGAAGTTGTAGCTGCTGTTATCACGCGCCTCTCGGCGGATGGAACACCCGAAGTGTTCTGCGCACAGCGCCCCGGCCCCAAACAGGGGAAACAGCCGAATGAAACGAATTATAAATGGGAATTTCCCGGTGGAAAGATCGAACCGGGCGAAACAAGGCAGCAGGCCCTGACGCGTGAAATCAGAGAAGAGTTCGGAACGGAGATCACGGTCGGGAATTACGTGACGACGGTCGAACATACCTATGAATCGTTCAGTATTACCATGCACGCGTTCTTCTGCTCTGTCATAAACGGTACTCTTACGCTCAGGGAACATTTGAACTCTCAATGGCTCAGCACGGACAGGCTTTCTGTTCCAGACTGGGCGGCGGCGGACGTTCCGATCATGGAGCTTGTCTGTAAAATAATAAGTTCCGGTTCCGTACGCGCATAGAAAGCGTTTCCGGTGCCCCCCGCACCGTATATTATTTATTTTGACAAATCGTACGGCGGGGCGTATTATTACTACGGATTGTTACTGTTTTTACAGGCAAAACCTACTTGCTCCGCACGGAGAACGGGTTCTGCCTGCTTCGTGCGGAGTCGATCCTATAGGAGGAACTCGTATGAAGCATGTACAGAAAATATGCGCAGGCATACTTTCAGGAACTGCGCTGCTTTTTTTCGGCTGCGCTTCAGCCGGACATGAAACAGGGGGAATGCACCGTATGTCACCGTCAGAAGGGGAATACGCCGCGGTTATCAGCGGAGAAGACTGGGGACCGGCGGCGGTAAAACTGATCGTAAATGCCGGCAGGATCGTCGATCCGGGAAGCGTTAATAAAGACGCGTTCACCGTCACTGTCCACGCCCAGGATTTTGACTGGGCGCAGATGAAACAGATCATTATTGACCGGAGCCGAACCGTCGGTGCGGCCTATGTTTCGGACGAAGCGGGAAACCGGACAGGCGTCGGGAGCAGATATATCGCGCTTGACCTGCCCTTCGCACCCGACGATACGCTGAGCAGCCCGTTTTTCTACGACGTTAAAACCGGATTCAACAGATGGAAATCACCGTATGACTTCAGAGTAGAATCGGCACTGCTTACGGAACCGGCAGTCCGAATGTCGGGCAGGATATGTCCTGAGGCTGATACGTTCTCTGTGTCTTCATTCAAAGACGAGTCCGTTACTCTGATGTACGCGTGGTACACGCCTGTGGAAAAAGGAACGCATCCGCTTATCATCTGGCTCCACGGAGCGGGTGAAGGCGGAACTGATCCGTATATAACTCTGCTGGGAAATAAGGTGACTGCGCTTGCGGGCAGGGAAATACAGGCACTGTTCGGCGGAGCGTACGTTCTTGCGCCGCAGTCTCCGCTTGTCTGGATGACACAGGGCGGTACGCCGTACGATCTGTCGCCGGACAAAAAAGTTTCGATGTTCAGCGGCGCAGTTGAATCGCTCATCCGTTCGTTCGTCGCAGAACATTCTGATATCGACCGGAACAGAATCTATATCGGCGGCTGCTCCAACGGCGGATATATGACGGTGAATATCGTTCTAAGAAATCCCGGATATTTTGCGGCGGCCTTTCCTGTCTGTGAAGCGTATTCCGACTCGTTCCTTTCCGACGCTGACATAGCGCAGCTGGCGAAAGAACATATGTGGTTTACGGCTGCTGCGACGGATACGGTTGTAAAGCCTGCCGACTATATACTGCCGACCGTGAGCCGTATACGCAAGGCTGGCGCGAAGGACGTGCACGAATCGTATTTTGACAGCGTGTTGGACACGTCGGGTAAATACCGGAAGAACGACGGCACTCCGTACGAATACATGGGACACTGGTCGTGGCTGTACGTACTTAACAATCAGTGCTCGGACGGCGGGGTAACGATCATGCAGTGGCTTGCGTCGAACGCTAAATAAATTCTTAAACTACCCCGTAAAAGAAGAACGGACGTAACGCCGTATGTGAAAAAATAAAAAAACCGAAAGAAGTTTCAAAAAAAATTTGACAAATGAAACATTCGGACTTATTATGATTCCACTGGATTGTTACTGTTTATTACAGGCAAAACCTACTTTACTCCGGACGGAGACAGAAGGTTTTGCCTTTTTTTTGTTCGGAGACTTTCCTACACGGAGGAATTCTATGAACAAGTATGATGGTCTTGCACGCATCATTCTGCAGAATGTCGGCGGAAAATCCAACATTGTATCGGTAACGCACTGCATCACGAGGCTGCGCTTCAAACTGCGCGACGAAAATCTTGCTAAAACGGACATACTCAAACGCACCGACGGCGTAGTGAACATTCTGAAAGCGGGCGGTATGTATCAGGTTGTCATCGGGCAGCAGGTTCCGGACGTGTACGACGCGCTCATTGAAGTGGGACACCTGGAAAACCTCGCGGAAGTTCCGGCTTCCGGTTCCGGTGAAAAGAAATCGGTCGTTGCAGCCTTCATAGGTATTATCACGGCGGTGTTCGTTCCCATGCTCGGGCTCTTGTGCGCGACAGGCGTGATCAAGGGTATTCTCATGTGCCTGTCGTACTTCCACCTTATGGACGCTGCGGGCGGCACGTACAACATTCTCTACAACGGAGCCGACGCGTTTTTTCTATTTCTTCCCGGTCATTATCGGATATACGTCGGCAAAGAAATTCGGGCTTGATCCGATCACGGGTATTCTTCTGGGATGTGTGCTGTGCGCACCTTCCATCGTTAGTATCGCACCGAACGGAGTCGCAGTCGCGCTCGGCAGCGCGCCCAAGCCGATAGGTACCTTCCTGGGAATGAACTATTGGACGACACTGTTCGGTATTCCGGTCATTATGCCTGCGTCAGGCAGCTACACGTCGTCCGTCGTACCGATAATACTCATCGTCTGGTTTGCGTCTATCATTGAAAAAAAATTAAAACCGGTTATGCCTGCGACGATCAAAAGCTTCGCCGTACCGCTCATCGTGTTCCTTGTTGCGACGACAGTCGGACTTATTCTCATCGGGCCTGTTGCTGCGATCTTTACACAGTGGATCGGTGCGGGAGCCATGTTTATTTTCGGACACGTTCCGGTTATAGGCGGTCTGCTCGTGGGCGCGTTCTGGCAGGTTCTTGTTATTTTTGGTCTGCACTGGGGACTCGTGCCGCTTTCCCTTATTAACATATCGAATCTCGGTTACGACATGGTGCTCGCTCCGTATTTTGCAGCGTCCTTCGCGCAGCTTGCAGCCGTCGTCGCCGTCGTTATCAAGACGAAGGACAAGACGACAAAGGGTATCGGTATTCCTGCGATCATTTCTGCTGTTTTCGGCGTTACTGAACCGGCCATCTACGGTATTACGCTTCCGCGTAAAAAGCCGTTCGTATTCTCATGCGTCGGAGCCGCGATCGGCGGTATGATCATTTCAATGAAGAGCTGCTATTCCTACATGATGGGAGGACTTGGCGTTTTCGGTTTTCCGTCGTATATCATGACAGAAAAATACGCTGCAGAACACAACAACGGCGTCGTTTCCATGAACGGACTTGCATGGGTCGGCATTGCGGTCGCGATTGCGATGGTTGTTACGTTCGTTATCACGATGCTCTTCTACGCAGAACCGGAGACCGGCGCGCTCAGCGGCAGCGTTCTGAAACAAAACGGTTGAAGCGGGCGCCGGCGGAGCGTCTGTCGCGCTGCGTTCTCCGGTGGAAGGAAAAGTCATGCGGCTTTCCGACGTTCCTGACGAAGCGTTCAGCAGCGGTTCTCTCGGCAGTGGCTGCGCTGTGCTTCCTTTAAAAGGCGAAGTCCGTTCTCCGTGCAGCGGCGTTATTTCCGTTCTGCCCGAAACATTCCACGCGGTCGGCATCACGTCTGACGAAGGAGCCGACATTCTCATTCACGTCGGCATGAACACGGTGGAGTTGAAGGGAAAAGGGTTCGCTGCACACGTGAAGGAAGGGCAGAAAGTGTCCGCAGGAGACCTGCTCATTTCGTTCGACATAGGCGCGATCACAAAAGCCGGATACTCGGTTGTCACTCCCGTTGTCATCAGCAACACGGATGCGTTCCCCGACGTCGCACTTGAACAGGAGCCCGGAAACACGGTCGGATTTGACAACGACCTGCTGTCTGCTCTTGGTAAATAACAGCGTACGCGCGTCCGGTTTCTGAAACCTGACCGGTCGAACGGGAAGTTCCGTTATTCATAATAAAAACGCAGGGATCGGGCTTTGCCCGGCTCCCGCGGCGCCGGGTTGCCATACGGTCCGGCGCAACTTTGAGAAGGAAGGTTAGTATGCAGGGCTATACAATGCCGGACGGATTTTTATGGGGCGGCGCGACTGCCGCGAATCAGTGCGAGGGCGGCTGGCAGGAAGACGGGCGCGGGCTTGCCAACGTGGACGTGATACCGTACGGAAAAGACCGGTTTCCGGTCATGCTCGGAAAAATGAAAATGCTCAACTGTGACGACGCGCACGTATATCCCAGCCACGACGCGATCGACATGTACCATCATT
>Ga0183099_1001322_pt1 | contig 14699 bp, 12 predicted proteins | sample Biomet1_FD_127788 | JGI IMG/M metagenome (GOLD analysis project Ga0183099, IMG submission 127788) | Microbial communities from bioreactor (seeded with anoxic lake sediment) at LBNL, California, USA - Biofuel metagenome 1 | ecosystem: Engineered > Bioreactor > Anaerobic > Unclassified ... | reverse complement strand
GGCATGCGGCGCGAGTATCCGCTCCAGTTCTTCCCGTTTGTGGGCATTGTTCGTTGCAAAATACAGCTTCATGATGCCCCAGAATATTTTCCTCGGGGTCGAAATCGATTCCCTCGTCGGAGGGCATCACTATGGCATGCGGCGCGAGTATCCGCTCCAGTTCTTCCCGTTTGTGGGCATTGTTCGTTGCAAAATACAGCTTCATGATGCCCCAGAATATCCGCGATGCATTGCCGTTGCAAGGGTCGAATCGATCGTTCCACGGCAGATGCCGAGGGTTACGGCAAGGAACCGGTTGCTCGGCGACCTGATCTGTCGTACCGCCCGGTTCCGTATTTCCGCGATGCGCTTGAGACAGAATCGGTATTCCTTCTCGAGGCTTTCGTAACGGGCGGTGTCCCTGTTCACGACATTCATCTCGTAGCGGCATCGCTGTGCCCGGATATAGTAGGCGTTCTGCCGTTCACGCAGCGTTCGGGCCCGTTCGGTACGACGGAATCCGTGACTGCGGATGCACTCGACCTTTTCCCGGATGTAGGCCTCGCCGTATCCTGTAAATTCGGAGACCTGGCGTATCGATGCGTCATCGAGGAGATGCCCCGCCTTGCAGGCGAGAAGGAAAATCTGCCTCGAACGGATTTCGTTCTGTTTCGGTGAAAGGGGAGCGCGCATGGAGTCCGGCCTGTCTGTACGGTATGAAGACCGCGGCTCTGCCAGGCATGTCTCAGGAACCGGCTGACAGGCCTGTTCCGCTTCCTCGCTCAGAAGGCGTGTCATCTCCTCGATCTCGAATACGCGCTGTCTCGCTTCCTGCCCGTAGTGGTTGCGGACGAAGGTCCGGTAAGAGAGACTGACAATCCAGTGAAGATAGGTACGGAACGCTGCCCGTTCGGGGTTGTACTGCAGGACAATCCGTTCGAAACGGGGGTACAGGCTCACGATGAAATCGCTGCGGACATCCTCGGTCAGGTAGTCGAGCTTGAATTGATGCAGGTGGGTATACAGATATTCCCCGAGCGCGGATACAGCCTCCGCAGTGGATTTCTCGCCGGGTTCATTCCGTGCCCGGACAACAAGAGCGACCAGTATTTCTTCGGTCATATATAACCTCCTGAAGGTCATATATGCAAAAAACGGGCCAATGCCTTTAAACTGACGGAAAAAGGACTTGGAAGAGGGGATGTATATGATTTGGGGTGAAATTCGGCAGGGAATCGTGCGGGAAAGCCCCGGAACGGATGAAAAGTGCCGGTAACCGGCTGAAAAATCAGGCTGACGCCTGAAAATTCAACCGGTTGCTTTTTCAGGTGGCGGCGATTCCGGGAAACTGGTCGGCGAAGGCTTCGATGAATCGCGGGGTCAGATCCGCGATCGTTCCCTCGATGCTCAAACCTGATGCCTGGCGATGTCCCCCGCCACCGAAACGGGATGCGACGATGCTCACGTCAATCTTGTCCAGGGAACGGAAACCGACCGAGCACTTCGTTTCGGATTCCTGCCGGACAATCACGATCGCCTCGACCCCGGCAATGCTCTGGATGAGCTGGTACAGTGAATCGGAATCGCGTCCCTCGAGGCCGTATCCGGCGGTGTCTTCCTGGCTCTCCCAGGAAACGATCAGTTGGCCGCCGTAATAGGTTTTCATCCGGGACAGGATGCGCGAGATCAGTATCCGCGATCCGAATGATTTTCCCCCGTTCATGCTGGCGAAGGTTCTTTTTGGATTCGCTCCGGCAGCGACGAGGCGTGACGCGAAGCTGAATGTTTCCGAGCTCCGGGCATCCAGGTGGCGGAAAAACCCGGTATCCGTGCAGAGCCCGAAAAGAAGGTATCCCGCCTCATCCTGCGAGAGGGAGGTCCCGGAGGCCTCGATGATGGCCTGGACAAGAAGGGTGGTCGACGGAGCCGAACCGTTGATCAGGGCGAGCTGTTTCGTGCCGCTGTTCGTGGCATGATGGTCGATGATAACGGTCGGAAACCCCTCGAGTCCGACCGCGGCGTCCCCGAGACGGTCAACCGAGGAACAGTCGATGACGGCCACAGCCGTATTCCCGGCTGTCGCTCCGGGAGGTAAAACCGACGGGTCTATCTTCTGCACGAACAGTGGTTCATATTTCTGGATTTCGGGGCGCTTGAAGGGACCGGCGGACAGAAGCACCGTCTTCTTGCCGTTCCGCTGAAGGAAGGAGGCGAGGGCAAGACTGCTTCCGATGCAGTCCCCGTCCGGTTCACGGTGTCCGGCAATGATATAGGTTTCGTAGGCATTGAAAAAGGTCAGTATGGCGGGCGGGACGCTTTTCATTTTTTTACTCCTGGAGGGTCAACAGTACGGTCTGGATCTCTCCTCCAGATATTACCGGTTTTCCCCCGTGGATGTAAATATTGATCTCGGTCCTGAAACCGGCATCGTCGAAATAAATTCCCGGTTCGACAGAAAAACAGCTGCCTTCGAGGAGCCTGCGCGTGTCGGGAAATTCGTAGGAATCGAGATTAACACCCGAACCGTGGCAGTCGGTATCAATCCCGTGGCCGGTGCGGTGCCGCACGGCTTCCGGGGGAACATTCTGGAGGAGGAATGCCCGTACCTGTGCGTCGAGTTCGGACCCGGTAACGGGGTTTCCGGCTGCCAGGGCTTTCTCGATTGCGGGCTTTACCAGATCCCGGGCGCGGAGCAGGGTCCCGAAACGTCTTTGCACCGTCTCCGGGACCGTTTTGCCGCAGTAGCCGACCCAGGAGATGTCGGCGAAGATACCGCCGGGATAGCGTGCCCAGAGATCGAACTGGACGACATCGCCGGCTGCGAGGAAGCTGCCCCTGCCCCTGGCGGAAAACGGCTTGCCGGGAACATCGTAATGGGGATCACCCGAATGGGAACCCGTAGCGACGATTGGCGGATGGTCGGTCACGAGACCTTCTTTCTTGAAGCGGTCCAGCATGAAATCCTGGATGTCTCCCTCCGAGACCGGTTCACCGGTACGGAACGCAGCCCTGACGAGGTCCCAGGAGTCGGACACGAGGCGGTACAGGACGCGGGCTGCACGTTCATGGGATTCAGTGCCTGCCGCGTCCATGATGCCCTTGAAACGCTGGAGAAGGGCTGCTGCCGATACGGGATGCAGTCCGCAGTCCCTGACGAGAAGATATGAGGCTGCGTCGATGGTTGAAAGAACCTGAATGTCCGGATCGCAGAGCACCGCGACGGTCAGCCCGGCGAATCCCGAAAGACCGGCCGCCAGTTCGTACCTGCCGGAATAGACGGTTTTCCCGCCGGGCAGGGTGTCGAGGATTCCTCGTTCGATGGAGTGGACGATCTTGACCGGCTGGCCGCGGTCGGGTATCAGGTAAAACCATCTCCGCGAGGAAACGCTGTCTGGCGGGAGTTCCAGGAGGGAGTCGGTGAGCCGGTCCCGGTGGGCAAAGTTACAAAAAAGCCATCCGTCGAGGTGTTCCTCCCGGATGGCTTCCTGCATTGCTGCAATTGAGATCATGGGCGTTCAGTATTCCAGGGTCAGCTTGTCTACCTTGAACTTGTCGTTGTAGACGGAACCAGACGTCAGCACGCCCCAGGTATAGTGGTCGATGTTCTCCGAAACCATGACCTGTACATGGTCGAACTCGCCGTTCTTCATCATGACCGAAAGATAGGGGGTTACCTTTCCCCTGACGGTGTTCATTACAGCCCGCTGGTCGCGGCGGTCAAACCATTCCTTGGGGATGAACAGCTCGCCTGTCTTGAGCCCTGCGCGGCGATAAATGACATAATACCCGAGCTGGTGGGGGAAAATCTTGATAATGGGGACATTGACGTAATAATACTCAGATTCATCTGCCGCCGCCGGCATGACTGCTGCAAAACCGAGCAGCATGATAAGTGACAGCAGCAAGAGAAGAGTTCGCTTCATGCTTCAACCTCCGTGTGTTATCCAATTATATATCCGGAAATTACAAAGTTGCAAGCATAATTGCCTTTATCGTATGCTTGCGGTTCTCCGCCTGGTCCCAGACGCGGCTCTGCGGACCCTCGATGACGGGGATGGTAACTTCCTCGCCCTTGACGGCGGGCAGACAGTGCATGAAGACGCAGGACGGATTTCCTGTACGCTGCATCAGTGCCTCGTTGACCTGGTAGGGGCCGAGCAGTGCATGCCGTTCCTCGCGGCTTTTTTCTTCGCCCATCGATACCCAAACATCGGTATACAGGGCATCGGCGCCCATCACGGCGTCGAGCGAACCGGTTACCGTGATGCGGGCTCCCGACCTCTCGGCCCAGGGTTTACATTCGTCCAGCAGCTGGCGGTCCGTCGAGAGTTCGTCAGGGGTGATTATCGTGCAGTTGATGCCCATCTTTGAGCAGATCACGATCAGCGAGCGGGCAACATTGTTTCTCCCGTCACCGACATAGCAGAGCCTGAGCCCCGGGAGCTTTCCGTACACCTCCTCGAGGGTCATCACGTCGGCCAGAACCTGGGTGGGATGATACTCGTCGGTCAGCCCGTTGTAGACGGGAACCCCTGCCTCGCGGGCGAGGGTTTCGACGGTGGACTGTTTGAAACCGCGGAACTCTATCGCGGAAAACATCCTGCCGAGCACCCTGGCAGTATCCTCCACCGATTCCTTTGAACCGAGCTGGATGTCCTGGGTCGAGAGGAATACCGGGTGGCCGCCTTCCTCTCCGAAGGCAGTCTCGAAGGCGCAACGGGTACGGGTTGAGCGCTTCTCGAAAATCAGGGCGATGGTTTTACCGACAAAACGCTGGTGGACTTCGCCCGAGTGCGAGGATTTCTTGACTTCACGGGACAGGTCGATCAGATATCTGATCTCCTCGGGTGTCCAGTCCTTGAAGTTTACCAGGGAGCGTCCTTTCAGTGATGCCGGATTCATAGCCTTGTACCTCTTTTTCAGCAAACGGGATTCTTTGCAATTTGCGTCTATTGGGTTTATAATACTTACCTGTAGAAACGCTGTCAATGCAGTCACACTTCAGGGGTTTCAATGCTTTATATATCGATCGAGCTGCGCTACCAACGCCAGTTGAACCGGATTTGCCCGGAAATTCCTGCTTCTTTTTTTTCTTCCCTGGCTGCCACCGTACAGCGGAACGGAGGAAACGGGATCCGTACCCCGAATGCTTTTCTCTGCCTGTTCGACGATACCTCTGTCGGTTACGCATTCGCCGCTTCCCGGGTAATCAGCGATCTCCGGCACCTCCTGGAAGAAAACCGCATCCGATTGCGTGAATATTTTGTTCTGGTGGATTACATGGCGGGGAAACCCTCGGCGGATGCGATCCTTGCAAAGAACGCGGAGCATGAAAACGTCATTACCCCGGACGAGGGCATCCTCCTCTCGTCCGAAGCGGTCTCCCGCCTGAACTCCTACCTGTCGTCGATCCCGCTGGAGAATACCCCGTTCTCGCTCTATTCCGGCAACCGTACCGCGGAGTACGCCTCAGGTCAGCAGACCGGTGCATCGACGGCTTCGGCTCTGGTCGTCTATGACGGGCTTGCCGACGATCCGGTCGGCGTCTTGCGGGACATGGCCGGACTGCTTGACGTACCGGACCTCCAGACCATCGCACCGGGAGAGGAACGGGATAATTTCGAGGAATCGGGTCATGCCCTCGACATCTACTGCCGGCAGCGGTTCTCGCACCGCCAGCCGGGATACCGGATCGATGCCTGCTTTGACTATTACCGGTTTCTCCTGGGATTCAGGAAGAAGGAAAGCGGCAGCCTTCTTCCGGTAACCGTATACGCAAGGAAAGAGCCCGGTCCGGCCGTTTCGGCCGTGATGGAAAAATTCGCCGGTGTCTGCGCATTTACCGTCATGCCCGAGCGGACCTTCCTTCCTGCCGATCTGAAGAACCTTCCTGCGGATCTGCTCGAGCTGTCCTGGCTCATCCTCGGCGCGATCCAGCACCTGTACATAGACGAGATCCCCGAGTTCCTTCTCCATCTCGGAAAACAGGCAGACTTTATCGAACCGCTCGGAAAATGGCTGTATTCGTACGGGCTCCTGTCGGATCCCGGAGATCTGCGGTCGTTCAACACCGCTCTGCGCGCGCGTCTGGCCCAGAGACTCGGAGAAGGCAGTATCCACCTGGACCGGCTGCTCGCGAATTTCATCTGGAAGAAACATGAGCAGGGCGAACTCTATCCGTCCTTCGATCTCCTCGGCGTTTTCGATACGCTCAGTTTCGAGGTTTCCGACGCGTTCCTGTTCAGCTGCCTCTACCGTTCGCCTGATCCTTCGATTGAACTTGAACGGATAGTCAGCCGCCTCAAGGACCAGACGCTCGCAGAGACCGCGCGGAAAAATGGAAGCCGCGCGCGTACGGTATGACGAGGCCGCCTACGACGAGGCGGGCCTGATCGCCAAGGAGGTCCTGCAGGTATTCCAGAAGAAAAGGATAGTCGCCGGGGAATACCGGGCGCTTTCGCTGATCGCGATGCTTTCTTTTGTCCGGAACAGCGGGGACGACTCGATCGTGTACCTCGAGTATGCCCTCGAGAACGCCGAGCAGATGCACGATCCCTACAGCGTTCTCCGTACCCGCTTCGACATGTCCATCGTGCATTTCGTGACCGGAAACCTGCATTTTGCCCTGTGCGAGCTCGACTCGGTGGACCGTCTGGTAAAGGACTGCTACGCGAAGGAATGGGAGGTTCTCCTCCTCTTTTCGCGGGGAAGGATCGCGTTCGAGCTCGGCGACTACCGGAATGCAGAGCTTCTCTTCCAGACCGCGGCTTCGCTCGCTTCGGTGAGCCAGATTCCCGAGTCGGTTTCCCTTGCCGGGTGTGGTATGCCCGTTGCCTTGCCCACGAGAACCGTTTTGCCTCTGCGGAAAATATCCTTGCGCAATGCGCGCAGACCGTGCCGGAAGCCTATATCTATCTCGTAGAGTCTGCCCTGATAGCGGGCAGGCCCCTGAAAGGTATCGCCCTGCCCGAGCAGATCGAGGACCGGACCGAATCGGCCGTCCACTGGTCTGCCGACCGGTTTACCTGGAAAAGCAGTTTCTCGATAGCGGAAGACCGCTCCTACGGAACGGTTTCTGGTTCCGCCGTCGCGTCCCGGATGTACCAGGCGTTCTCTATCTACTACCGGGTGCGCTTTGCCACCGAGGACGGGGCCGCTTCGCTGATCGACTCCATGTCCGCCCTCTCCCGGGCTGCCCTTGATGCAGGGGATCCCTATGCCGCCTGGTACTACTTCTTCTGCTATGATCTGGGACGGCGCACCGGTGCCGTGCAGCCGTCGGATACCGCCATTTTCCTGAGCCGTTCCTTCAAGTACCTGCAGAAACGGGCCAACGAGATAGGGGACAACGGTCTGCGCGAGCAGTTCATGCAGGATCCGACCTGGAACGGGCTCCTGTACCGGGAAGCCCGCGACAACATGCTGATCTAGGCGTCCATCAAAAAACCCGGATCCGGCATATTGACATTCGGGATCGGTTCTGGTAAGTTAACAGCGCGTTACGGCGGTATAGCTCAGTCGGTAGAGCAAACGGCTCATATCCGTTAGGTCATAGGTTCAAGCCCTATTGCCGCTAATCTTAAAGCCCTTCCAATCCGGAAGGGCTTTTTTTATTGCTTCTGGATGCTGCCTGTACATGAAAAGTGCCGTTGCGGGATTCCGAACGGGGAAAAAAAGACACGAAATGTCAATCTTGATGCATTAACCGCTAGTTGAAAACCCGGCATTGACCAACAAACCGGGAGCGGCTCCTGAACGAGAAAGCCGCAACCGGGTTCCTGCTTGCATTGACGCCGCGAATACAGCGCTCCAGCCCTTTCAGATTGTTCCTGTTGATCGATGTACGTTTGATTGCCGGCAAAATGCCTCTCATGGTTCCCGTATATCGGTCATTTTGATCCGGGGAATACGATCCGGAGAAACGGGAGAAGGCTGTTTTGGATCATGGCATCGCTCATATCGTGACCCGAGGGGTACTCCTGTATCGTAACGGGTATTCCGGCGTCAGACATGGCTCCGGCGATGTACTGAGTCCCGCGGGGGATCCAGCGGTAACCGTCATTTGAGCCATACGCGAAGCAGACCGCAGTCAATCGGGCGCCCTGCCGCGAGTAGTCGGCGAGCTTTCCTTTGATATTGCCGAAGCCCTGTTCCCAGTCAGCGACAACAGCGCTGTCCGCCGGGCTTCCGTCAAACTTCGGGATGCGGGCGTACGGCGGGGGAAGGGACAGATCCGGCGCGTAGGCGGCGCCATATGCGTTCCGGTACGTACCGTCCCAGCCTCTGAGCGTATCGCGGAGGCCGTTCTCGTCCCATGCGCCGGGGCAGCAGGCCCATGCGGCGCAAAAGATATCGGGATGTTTGAGCGCGATATTCCAGGCGCCGAAGCCGCCCATGGAAAAGCCGGCAAGAAGCCGCCCTTCGGGAAGCGGAACGGTTCGGTACCGGCTGTCGATGAGGGAAACCGTCTCGCTGGTCACGAGGTCTTCCCAGTTGCCCGTGGCCGGGGAGTTTGCGTAGAATGACGTGCCTCCATCGATCGACACGAGGATAAACTCGGGCTCATCCTGCGGATTTTCCCCCGGTACTTTCCTGATGGCACGGAGCATTGCCAGGGCTCCGTCGCCGAAGCCGGGGAGCGTGTACACGACGGGATAGCGTCGATCCGGCGAGGACGCGTAGGACGCGGGAAGGGATACGCATACCTTGGCGAGATCGCTCGTTGGCAGCGCTCCGCGCGCGATCGCGCGGGATTCAAATACCAGGACCGTGCAGGGCCCTGCCATCTCAATTTCTTTGCTCACTCGGGGTGAAAGAGAGGCGCACGAGGACAGCGTGAACAGGATGCACGCGACTGCGCACAGCGTATGGATAGTGTGTTTCATGCTTTCATGATAGCACGCGAGGAAAACTCGCGATGAACCGATCTTGCTTTTTCCGCCCGATTTGACATCGGTGCTTGAAAGGGGATAGGATTCCGCCATGGATGAACGGTACTCGCTCACTCTTGAACGGCTTATTCTCGGAATTGAAAATTCCCTGAACCGCCCAGTGAGTCTCGACGAACTTTCCCGCAAAGCCGGGCTCTCGAAATATCATCTTCATCGGGTATTCCACGCCATTACCGGCCTTCCGCTTGCGGAGTACGTGCGCCGCCGCCGGATATCCGAGAGCCTCAAGCCTCTGTTCGACAGCAATCGCTCCATCATCGATATCGCGCTTGATTACGGCTTTGCGTATGAACAAAGCTATATTCGCGCGTTCAAGGCGTGCTATGGCATCACTCCGGGGCAAATGCCGCGCCGAACGACCCTTTTTGCCCGTCACCGAGAGGGTCGGCGCGGCGCATCTCTCCTCCGTAGGTGCGGACGGGGTTCTTCTCGAGCCGCGGCTTGTGGTCAAGCCGGGAACTTCGATCTGCGGCATCCGGCATTGGGTAACCGACAGCGAAAACGCCGAGCGAAACACCGTCGCGGCGATCGCCACCGATTTCTGTCGCAACGGGATGACCCGAATCCGCGCGCCCGTGTACGCGAAACGATACGTGGGAATTGTCGAGCATTGCCCGAACCCGGACGAGAACTGGTACATTACCGGAGCTGAATTGCGCAGAAAGCCGGAAGGCCCCGCGCCTGAGGGGATGGAAATCATCACGCTTCCGCACGGGCGGTACCGCGAATTCCTGCACATCTCGCGCGTGCATCCATTCCGGCTTACCTGGAATGACGTGCAGGATCTCTACGCTTCCATTTTCTGCGAATGGATGCCGAGCCACCGGGAAGAGCTGTCCGGACAGTGGCACCTGGAATTCGTCGACTTGGCCTCCGCTCGCGAGGACTATGGCGAGTTCCGCGTTCTCGTTCCGGTCGTCTGACCCCGGTTTCGATTCCGTGGCGCGCGGCCAGGCTGTCGGCTTCGCGGAGCTTCCCCCCTTTTATTATGCTGCAACTCCATAACCATGCTCGTCTTTTTCTTCCTGAATTGCATCCAATGAGCGGAACTGTTTTTTTTCAAACGCACGGTCAAAGACCAAGATCTGTGAAACGTCGTTGCCGGATAAATTCCCCCCAGCGGGTCATTCAGCAAAAATGGCAGTTCCTGTCAGTCACACAATAAACGGAGGTTTGCTGCTGTCTTCGAAGTTCGGGCTTCGGATATGTCCGAATGCTGTCGAGGGGATAGATGTCCTTTAATGCTTATTCCGGCTGGCCGCCGCAACAAGGAATTAATACGGCAGTCAGCAACTCTTAGCGCATAACAATTCAAAACTTTGCTTGGGTGTTTTCATACCCAATGTTTGTCGCGGCCTCTCATTCAATAAGCGTGCTATTCTGGAAACTTGTGCTTGAGTAAGATTCCTGAAATCCGTTTCGCCCTCAAGCATATCACGAATCAGGAAGTTAGTGTTTTCGCATGTACCCTTTTCCCACGGGGCGTGTGGATGACAAAAGTATACTTTCATCTTTATGTTTTGGGCGAGGATTTCATGTTCAGCCATTTCCTTACCCTGATCACAAGTAATGCTTCCAATAAGATCTGGAGAAATCTTTCGCAAACGTTTCTCGATACTTTTTCGCACATCCTGAGCTGTATAACTTTCCAACCGGTCTATGAGTACATACCGCGTCTGGCGCTCGACAATGACGCTTAACGCCGATTTATGATCTTTACCGATTATTAAATCGCCCTCCCAATGACCAGGAACCGTTCGCTCATTGATTTCGATCGGTCTATCGTCAATCAGGGTCATATTAGGCAGTTTCCCACGGGTTTCTTCTGCCGTTTTCTTCCTTTTTTTGCCTTTCTGCCGCAATTCCTGAAGGGCGAGCTGTTGAAGTTCACCCTTCATATGGAAATGAAGGTAGTTATAAATAGTCTTTTCACTCACAGGAACAACTGTATCATCTTTTCGTGAATTGTGGAGAAAATCCGCAATTTGAAAAGGCGACCAGTGAATGGATAGATGATTATGGATTACCTTCCATGTTTGATCGTTGATTTTCAACGGCCTAATTCTGGTCATAGACCGTTTCTTTGTTTCACGATGCGCTTGAATGGGATTGTAGGTGTTTCGATCCAGTCCTTTGTTTATCTCACGAGATATCGTAGATTGCGAGAACCCGAGAGTGGAAGCAATAAGCCCTTGTTTCTTTCCTTGTTGTAGATAAACAAGTATGTTTTCACGATCCTTTTCTGTCAGTCTTCTGTATCCATTCATTTGTCCATCCTAACACTTTATGCGTTAGGAGTTACCGAGTGCCTTATAAAAAAATTGGGATATAATGAACATTTCACGAAGGATTGCTGAATATCAAGAACTTCGGAGTGGGCCAGTCTGGACGCTACTTGCCGCCGATACAGCCCCCTTCGTCCTCTCAATACTGGAAACAAGGTTTCCTCCGGGGGATCGTGTATTCTCGTCTGCCGCCCTGGAATCTGTCCGGCAGGATCTGGAGGATTTGAGCATGGTCGGGGAACCCTTGGACCGTCCCGCCCAGTTCTATCTGTCCGAATGGGTTAAAAAGGGATACCTCGACCTTCGGCTTTATCCGGGTGAAACCGAGGAGTGTTACGAGCTTTCAGCTTCCGCCACTTCTGCTCTCCGGTTTCTCAGCTCCCTGTCACGTCCGCGCATAAGCGCAACCGAAAGTCGTCTTTCCGCCGTTCTTCAGCTCGCAAAAAATCTTTCCGATGAAACCGATCCCAATCCTGAATCCCGACTGGCAACTCTTCATGCTGAACGAGACGCCATCGATCTGCGCATCGCGGAAATTGACAAGTCAGGAATATCCACCATCGATGATGACCGAGCGCTCGAACGAGCACGAGAGATTATCGGCCTTTCTGCGGATTTGATCGAGGATTTCACCCGCGTACGCGCGGAATTCGAAAACCTCAATCGAAATTTACGAAAGAGTATAGCAGAAAGCGAAGGTCACCGGGGAATGGTACTCGAGACACTGTTTTCTGGTCTTGACCTTATAACAGAAAGCGACGCAGGGCGCACCTTCAATGCTTTTTGGCGAATGTTGATGGACAAAAAACAGCAAGGCATTCTTGAAGAACTCGTTACTTCCGTGCTTGACCGAAATTTTGCGAAAAAACTGACATCCGATGAACGGTATTTTCTGGAAGATATCTCCCAGGCACTCCTCGAAAGAGGCGGTAGCGTACACCTCATTCAGGAACGTTTTGCCCGCAGCTTGAGTGATTTCATCCGAACAAAGGAATACTTGGAGCACCGTCGAATCTCAACCCTTCTCAGACAGACGACGGCACTTGCTATTGCTGTATCACAGCGAGCGAATGCGCGAACGCCTTCGAATTTCTCACTCGAGATGACGAGCGCGTCAATCCGATCGCTCGATCAATGGCTTCTCAGGGATCCCTCTTTCGGGTATGAGCGAAAGGCAATAGTCACGGCCTCTGATCTTGAAGTCAGACTCGAGGACATCGCCGAGGAAATCGGCCTTTCCGAAATCGATTACAGAGTCTTGAAGGAACATATACATGACATCCTCGCATACCATAACCAGGCAACAATATCCAACCTGATCGCGAAATACGGTACGGAGCAAGGGCTCGGCACTATTCTCGGCTATCTGGACCTTGCCTATCATTGCGGCGAGCATGCCCCTGAGACCGAAAAAGTTACTTGGCTCGGTCATGACGGGATAACAAGAAGCGCGACAGTTCCTCTTTTCTATTTTTTAAGGGAGCGTATCAATGATCTCTGATATTCATGAAGGCAACGAGTTGTTTGTCGGGGATAAAGGCACGTTACCGCTCGACACCCGAAGAGCTCTTGTACAAATACTGATGGGACCTTCCGTCGATGGCAGGCGAAGTCCAAATCTCTGGCAGACCCTACTCCGCGACGAAGAAATACTGAAAAAAAGGCTCGGAGATCTTTTTCTTGAACTCGTGATAGACAGGGACCAGCAAGTTGGCTTTACACGTCAAATCCGTTCTGACGACCTTGAAATACCACGGATGCTCAGAAATATTCCACTCACGTTCATAGATTCAGTTCTGCTGCTTCATCTAAGACAGTTGCTTCTCGAAGCCTCCAGCCGCGGCGAGCGAGCGCTAATATCGGTTGAGGAAATAAAAGAACGGCTCGTTATGTATGAAAAGTCGACGAACACCGATCATGCCGGTTTCGAGCGTCGATGTGCCTCTTCTATAGTTAAAATGAAAGATTGCAATATTCTGGCGAAAACGCGGGGAATAGAAGATCGGTTTGAGATATCGCCGGTACTCGGAATCCTTTTTTCAGGGGATGAGATTGAAGCCTTGGCCCGGGCATATGAGGCGATAGTGAATGGCACGGTGCAGATGTCCGACGATGACACGGATGGAGTTATCTGGGACGCACCGGACGTCACTCAAGAGGAATAACTATGAGCGCGACACGGTTAACCGAGCAGAACGAACTCGAACTTTCCGTCCAGGATCAATGGCGAGCGGAAAATCTCGCGGTACTGGACTGGGGGACGTTCTCAGGGCTTCATTCCATACCAATTGCCCGCGAGGGCTATTTGTTTGTTGGTAAATCAGGATCCGGTAAGTCGACGCTGCTCGACGCGATATCCGCCGTGCTGATCCCACGAAAAATACTCGATTTCAACGCCGCTGCCCGAGAAAACGAAAAGCGAGGCAAAGACCGCGGATTTATTTCCTATGCCCGTGGAGCATGGGGAAGTTGTCAGAACGAACAAACCGGGGAGTATACGACAAAATACCTCCGTCAAAAAAGCACATGGAGCGCAATCGCGCTTCGTTTCTCGAATGGACAGAAAAAATACATCACGCTCGTCGAAGTTATCTGGATTCATGGGGAGACCACGAGGGAAGCCGACACAAGGTTTGCCTATCTCGTTTTCGAGCGGGCCTTCGAATTACACGAGTTGAGTGAATTTGACCTTGATCTTCGAAAACTCAAGAGATCCTTCCCGAACGATTTCTGCACCGATAAACCGAGGGAGTACCAAGAACGGTTTTCCCATCTGCTTGGCATCGATAATATCGATGCGTTAAAACTTCTGCATAAAACGCAGTCCTCGAAGAATCTCGGCGACCTTAATGTATTTCTCAGGGAGTACATGCTCGAGCGTCCGGAAACCTTTGACGCGGCAAATCGGTTCGTCGCGGAATTCGGCGAACTAAACGAGGCTCACTCGACGGTAGTCGCCGCACGCGAGCAGAAGGAAACGCTCGAACCAGCAAGGGAAAAGCTGAGGATCGCGGAGGGACTCGAAACTGATATCATCCACCTTCAGCTTTTACTTGACGGCGTGGACGAATGGGTAAAACTCCAGAGGATCCGCCTATGGACGGTCCGCGTCGCGGACACACTTGAGGACTTTCATCGATTTGAAGCCATTGAGAAAAGCCTCGATGAGAAGCTGCAACTCCTCAGGAACGAAGAAACCGAGGCGAATCGTGCACTATGGGAAGGCGGAGGGAAACGAATCGCCGAGCTCGAAGATGAACTCCAGAACGCGGAGCTCATGCGAGCAGAAAGACTCAGTAAACAAGAACGCGCGGAAGAAGCCTGCAGAAAAATCGGAACACCATTCCCTCGCGATGTCGCTGAATTCGCAGAGCTTGCGACATCCTGCCGGATTGAAATGGAAGACTGGTCTTCGGATACCGGGAAGAATGCCTCCCTGAGCACTGAACGTGACGCGTTGATTCCCGAAAGAAGCAGTCTTGAA
>Ga0183099_1001320_pt1 | contig 14710 bp, 10 predicted proteins | sample Biomet1_FD_127788 | JGI IMG/M metagenome (GOLD analysis project Ga0183099, IMG submission 127788) | Microbial communities from bioreactor (seeded with anoxic lake sediment) at LBNL, California, USA - Biofuel metagenome 1 | ecosystem: Engineered > Bioreactor > Anaerobic > Unclassified ... | reverse complement strand
TTATGTTTTTTAATTTTATATGAACAACAATCCTGTATTTTGATAAAAGTTATGTTTCTGGGCGTTTTTACGAAAAAGCGCTTTACTTGAAAAATAAAGTTTGGTATAATTTATATTGAAAAAAGGTTCTGAAGATGAAAGGAAATTAAAGTATAATGACAGAGAAAAAGAAAGAATTCATTGATTTCATGTTAAGGTCCGATGTTTTGCGGTTCGGCGAATTTAAAACAAAAAGCGGACGGCTTTCCCCTTATTTTATCAACACAGGCAATTACCGCACCGGATCACAAATTTCCACTCTTGGCGATTATTATGCAGAACTTGTCCACACAACACTCGGCGACAATTTTGATGCCATGTTTGGACCCGCTTACAAAGGCATTCCCCTTGCTGCGGCAACTGCGGCAATGTTATATAAAAACTACGGGATCGACAAAAACTACTTTTTCAACCGAAAAGAACAGAAAGATCACGGCGAAGGCGGCGACCTTGTCGGCTATAAGCCGGTTGACAACGATTCTGTCATCATCATAGAGGATGTCATCACAGCAGGAACAGCCGTACGAGAAACGCTTCCAATCTTAAAGTCCGCGGCAAACGTTTTGGTAAAAGACATGTTCATCTCGGTCAACCGCATGGAAATCGGTCAGAACGGCAAAACGGCAACCGAAGAAATCAAGGAAAGCTTTGGCATCGACGTCCATGCCATTATCACCGTAAAGGACATTTACGAATATTTAAAGGAAAAACACACAGAAGAGAGCGACACAATGTGCGGTAAAATGGAAAGTTACATGTCGCAGTATTGCATTTTATAATGGAAGTTCCAAAAAGCATTTCCCTCTTTTGCGAATTGCTGGAACAAAACGGATACCGTGCATTCCTTGTTGGTGGTTGTGTCCGTGATATGCTGATGCATGAACCCCCGCATGATTATGATATTACGACAAACGCAAGACCGGAGGAACTGCTCGCTGTCTTTCGCAAAAGCGGCTTACGCGCGGTCAAAATCGGCGGTGTCTGCGGCACAGTCAGTGTATCGGACGGGCAACAATCGGCCGAAATTACACCCTTTCGCAGGGAGAGTGGCTATACAGATTTCAGAAGACCGGATGATGTAACCTTTGTCGATGATGTCGACGAGGATTTGTCGAGGCGAGATTTTACCATGAACGCCATGGCACTCTCAAAAGCCGGAGATCTCACCGACCGTTTCGGCGGGAAAGAGGACATTGCAAACAAAATGTTACGCTGTGTCGGAAATCCGTATGATCGGTTTCGGGAGGATCCGTTGCGCATCCTTCGAGCAATGCGTTTTTTGGCGCGGTTTTCTTTTCACGCCGAAGCGCACACCAAAACCGCAATGATATCATTGTCACATCTGTTAAAGCTTCTCTCCGCCGAACGGATTTTTTCCGAATTAAAACTGTTGCTTGAAACCCCCGCCCCTCTTTCGGTGATTGCGGAATTTATTGATGTACTCAAAGTGATTTTGCCCGGTTTTATCCCCTACGAACGGCTTGATTTTTTACCGAACAACAGCCTTTTGCGCCTGTTTTGCCTTCTTTATCGATGTCCGAGTGATCTTTATCGGAATACAGTGCTCTCTTTAAAACCATCTACCAGCGAAAAAGAGTTTTTATTCGGTTTGTATTCTCTGCAAAACGAAAGCATAAATCCGCTTGCTTTTCTCTTTTTTACCGTACCGGCACGGCACGCTTTGCGCCGATATGGCGAAGAGATGGTAGAACGGTATCTTGACTTTTTAGAATTGGACAAAACCGCCTTTACCCGTTATCGATCAAACGGTGTATGGAAACTGTCACAGCTTGCCGTTTCCGGAAGCGATTTTTTGTTGCTCGGAATGGAAGGAGCAAAAATCGGAACAGCACTTTCCTTATTATTATGTGCGGTCATCGAAGAAAAAGTCCAAAACGAAAAAGAAACGTTGGTTTCTTTTTTAAAAGGAAACAACTTATGTTGAAGCTTGCAAAATATTTAAAAAAATATAGGGTTCATATGATTCTGGGTCCTGCGTTTAAAGTGATAGAGGCAATTTTTGAACTGATTGTCCCGCTTGTCATGGCAGATATTATCGATAAGGGAATCGCAACCAAAGACACTTCCTATATTCTCTCAAAAGGCGGTTTAATTCTTCTTTTGGGCTTTATCGGGCTTTCCTGCACCCTTGTCTGTCAAAGGCTGTCGAGTTATGCCTCTCAGGGGTTTGGAACCGATTTGAGAACTGCACTGTTCCGACACATCACATCGCTCTCCCATGCCGAGAGCGACTCGTTTGGCGCCTCTTCGCTCATCACACGCATGACAGGGGACATCAACCAGCTTCAGGTGGCAGTGGCAATGATGATTCGCCTTGTGATCAGAGCGCCATTTTTGGTCATCGGCGCAATCATTATGGCGATGATGTTGGATTGGAAGCTGTCATTGATTTTCCTTGCCATCGCTCCGCTTGTTTCCCTTGCCTTGTTTATCATTATGAAGAAATCCCTTCCCTTCTACAAGAGCATTCAGAAAAAGCTCGATCGACTTTCCTTAATCACCTCTGAAAATCTCGCAGGGGCAAGAGTAATCCGTGCCTTTTCTGAAAACGAACGGGAAGAAGCACGGTTTGAAGCGGCAAATATTGATTTTAACAAGACGGCAGAATCTGCGGCAAAAATTTCCGCTCTTTTGAACCCCGTAACATCTATCATTCTCAATTTCGGCATGATTGCTGTCCTAATTTTCGGTGGGGTCCGGGTCTATGACGGCGTTTTGACGCAGGGGCAAATTATTGCTTTCGTCAATTATATGACACAAATTCTGCTTGCATTGATTGTAGTTGCGAATTTGGTGCTGATTTTCACAAGAGCGGCTGCAAGTGCGGCACGCATCAATGAAGTATTGGAAACCATGCCCTCCATTCAAAACACCCACGAGGAAGAACAAAGTGTTGAACAGAATCATTCCCCACATAAAAAGATCGTGTTTGAAGCGGTCAACTTCTCCTATCACGGTGAAAGCAAAAAAAACGTATTGCAAAACATCTCTTTTTCAATTGAAGCCGGCACGACATTTGGCATCATCGGCGGAACCGGTTCGGGCAAAAGCACGCTTGTATCACTGATTCCCCGTTTTTATGAACCCACTTCGGGCCGAATTTTAATTGACGGAAAAAACATTAAGACTTTTCCAATCACGGAATTGCGGCAAAAAATAGGATTTGTACCGCAAAGAACCGCACTGTTTTCGGGGACTGTTGCGGAAAATATTCGGATGGGAAAACCGGATGCAACCGATGCAGAAGTCATTTCGGCTCTGCAAACCGCACAGGGGTATGATTTTATTTCGAAAAAAGCACAGGGAATCAATTTTTATCTGGAAGAGGGCGCAAAAAACAGCTCCGGCGGACAAAAACAACGCATTACCATTGCAAGAGCACTTGTCAGAAACCCTGAGATCTTAATTCTTGACGACAGTTCCTCTGCGCTCGATTATACAACCGATGCAGCACTGCGAAAGGAACTAAAAAATAGGGAGAAAAAGATGACCGTCATTCTCATCGCACAACGGGTGAATGCAATTAAAGACTGTGACTGTATTCTTGTGCTTGACAACGGTACGATAAGCGGGCTTGGAACGCATCACACCTTATTTTCCAACTGTTCTGTCTATCGGGAAATCTGTACGTCGCAAGGGGAACTTGCCGATGAATAACAACAAAGAAACAATCAAAAGACTGTTACACTATATTGCACCCTACCGTATTTCCCTTGTTTGCGCCATGCTCTTTGCGGTGACAGGGATTTCGCTTTCCCTTTCCGCGCCTGTTTTAATCGGACATGCCATTGATCGCATCCTCGGCGAACGGAATGTAGATTTTCATGGGATTTTAAAAACAGCGTTGCTCCTTCTTTTCATCACTCTGGTTTCGGCATTTTTCAACTGGCTGATGTCGGTTTTCGCAAATAAAATCACCTATGGCACGGTCAAAGGTATGCGCACCGATGCCTTTTCAAAATTGTCGCGTGTACCGCTTTCCTACATTGACAGCCATTCCCACGGAGATATGATGGGCAGAATCGTCACCGATACCGACCTTGTGTCGGATGGCCTTTATCAGGGAATGACACAGCTGTTTGGCGGCGTTGTCACCATTCTTGCCACTTTATTTTTTATGCTCGGCATGAATCCCGCCATCGCGCTTGTGGTGGTGGTTTTAACCCCTTTGTCGCTGTTTGTCGCTTCGTTTATTGCCAAACGCACGCACAGTATGTTCAGCCGTCAAGCAAAACTGCAAGGGGAATTGTCCGGCTTTGTACGAGAGGCGGTTGAAAACTTAAAATTGATTAAGGCATTCGGGTATGAGGAGAGTGCAAACAACCGCTTTGCACAGACAAACGACAAATTAAAAACCGTCGGGATCAAAGCCCAGTTTTATTCTTCCCTTTCCAATCCGGCCACCCGTTTTGTCAACAATGTGGTGTTTTGTGCAGTTGGTGTATTTGGGGCACTCAATGCAATCGGTGCGGTTCATGTGTTCGGAGCTGTTTTAACCGTCGGTGAAATCTCCGCATTTTTAGCATATTCCAACCAATATACAAAACCGTTTAATGAAGTGACAGGTGTGATTCCTCAACTGCAAACAGCAATTGCTTCGGCGGCAAGAATTTTTGCGCTAATCGACGAACCCCACGAAACTGTGGAGGCAAAAGCAGAATTGAGCAAAACCGATGGCAGCGTAACCATGGAAAATGTCTCTTTTTCCTACTCACCCGATTCCAAACTGATTGAACAACTAAATTTGACGGTTCAAAAGGGAAACAAAATTGCAATTGTCGGTCCAACAGGCTGCGGAAAAACAACCCTCATCAATCTTTTAATGCGCTTTTACGATGTGACCAGCGGCAACATCCGAATGAACGGCACCGACATCCGTGCTGTCACAAGAAAAAGCGTGCGGGATAAATATGGGATGGTCTTACAGGAAACATGGCTTTTTTCCGGCACCGTGCGTGAAAACATTGCTTACGGCAAGCCTGAGGCATCTTTGGAAGAAATTAAAAGCGCAAGCATTGCCGCCTATGCGCACAGCTTCATCGAACGGCTTCCTGACGGATACGACACCGTTATTACCGAACAAGGCGACAACCTCTCGGAAGGGCAGAAACAGTTGCTGTGCATCGCGAGAATCATGCTTCTCTCCCCTCCCATGCTCATTCTTGACGAAGCGACAAGTTCGATTGATACCATGACAGAACAGCGGATTCAAAAAGCGTTTGCGGATTTGATGAAAGATAAAACGAGTTTTGTGGTCGCACACAGACTTTCCACAGTGAGAGATGCCGATATGATTCTTGTGATGAAGGACGGTACAATTCAACAAAAAGGCACGCATGACGAACTTCTCAAGGCAGGTGGATTGTATTCGGATTTATATTACAGCAATGTGCACCATTGATACTGGTTTGTATCAATGAGAATAAAAAAGTAAAAGATTCACGTTCCGCAGTTCGGAATGTGAATCTTTTTTATGTGTCATTTTGTATTTTATTCAATCAATTTTTTATTTAACCATCTTCCAGTTCGGAACCGCAAGAAGTTGACAAACCCCCTGACATGCCATTCGATATATTGAGCAAGCCACACACCGACAACGCCCATTCCAAGATATTTGGTAAAAATAAAGGCGAGCAAAATGCGGCAAACCCACATATTGATTACGGTATTTACCGATGGGAAAAGCACATCCCCCGCTCCACGAAGCCCTGCGGGAATCAGCCCTGCAAACGTCCAGGATACCGGCATAAACACTGCATTCAGCAGCATAATTTTATACAGTAGCGGCAAAATGGCGGCGTCTGTCGTATACATACGGAACAAAAGCGGATAGAGCGGAATGGTGATTGCACAGGTGAAAAACAGCAGAACACTTGTAAATTTGGCTGTGCTGACAAGGGCGCCATGTGCATCCTCCTTGTTATGTGCCCCGACATATCGTCCGACAAGCGTGGTTGCAACGACCGCCATGGCATTGCCGGGAATGACAATAATATTAAAGAGAGCACCCGCAATAGCATTTGCGGCGATGTGGTCGGTTCCTGCCGCCACAATGAAGCTGTTCGTCAGTATCTTTCCAATCGCAAACAATACGTTTTCTGTTCCAATAAATACACCGATTTTGGCGATGTTTCTAATATCGGGAATACTTGGTACAAAAATATCGGAAAGCCGTGTAATCCAACCATCTTTTTTCAAAACCCAAAGCGCTGTTGTACAGGAATATATTCTGGAAACAATCAAACCAACCCCTGCGCCAAGCGTTCCCAAATGAAATATGTAAATACAGATTGCCGATACAATCACATTGATAATGCCGGCTATAAAAGCAATTTTCATCGGTCTTTTCATATTTCCGCTGCCACGCATAATGCCGGCGCAAATGGTATAAATCGCAAAGGTTGGGAAGGTGCTAACCGTTGCCTTCAAATAAATCATCGCATAATTAAATAGCAACGGTTCCGTTTTCCCGTATAACCCATTAAAAATTCCCGGCGCGTTCAGCCAAAGGATTGTGCCGGTAATCAATGAAATGGAGGTTCCAAGCAACAATGCCTGTCCGGCACATTTTTTTGCCTTATCCTCTTTTTGTGAACCGACATATTGTGCGACAAGAACAGTTGCTCCAATCGACATACTTGTAAAAAAGGCGACAAAAAAGCCATTCAGCTGATCCACAAGTCCCACAGCCGAAATAGCCTGTTTTCCAAGACCCGACACCATAATCGAGTGTATTGTCCCCATGGATACTGTAAGCATTTGCTCAATCAATATCGGTAAAAATAACGTTAAGATCAGCTTATTGTCGGGGAGTCTTATGTAAATTTTAATTCGATTGATGAGTTTACTGATGGCGCTTCGCCCCCATGTTCCTTTTGGTGAATTTATGAGGAGTGCTGTTTTGAATTAGGTACATTCTATCATAGCCTGTTTTAATTTGCAATACTTAATTTCCTGTTTTTTTTTGAACAAAACCTTACAAAAACGACTATCGTACTATGAAAAAAGACGCCGGCTTCCATGAAACAATTCCAGGAACACTTTGCGTTCAAGGAATGTTTCATTCAAGTCGGCGCTTGTTTTGTTGCTATTCTTCCATTGCTTCCAATGCCTTGATATAAAGGGTGCACTCTGTGCGTTTCTTTTGCAAGTTGCAACCCATTTCGTACGGTTCGGATATTTTTCCGGTAAATTTATAGTTGTTTGCCGCACATCCGCCACCACAAAAGTATTTGTCCCAACAATTGGCACATTGTTTGAGTGTTCCGTTTCCAATGTTGCAATCTTGAAAGCTTTGTCGCTTTTCATCGTCAAGTGTTTGATCAAGCACACTGCCAAGACGAAATTCTTCATGTTCCACAAACTGGTGACAGGGATAAATATCCCCCGTTGGCGTTACAGCGACATATTCGCTTCCCGAACCGCAGCCCTTTGTTCTTTTATAAATACAGGGGCCGTCGTCCAAATCTGCCATGAAGTGAAAGAAGTTAAAGTATTTCCCGTTTTTACGGCTTTCAATAATATCGTCCGCAAGTTTATCGTATTCGGCATAAATTTGGTCCAAATCGTCCTCAGTAAAGGCAAGTTCTTTGTCCTTTGTGACAACGGGTTCCACCGAAATCTGCTCAAACCCCTCGTTTGCAAGGTGCAGAACATCGTTTGAAAAGTCTAAATTGTGGCGGGTAAAGGTTCCACGCACATAATAACTTTTTTCTCCGCGAAGAGAAACCAGTTTTTTATATTGGGGCAATATCATGTCATAACAGCCACTGCCATCTTCAAAAAAGCGGGTCTTGTCGTTGATTTCACGTCTGCCGTCAATGGAAAGAACCACATTCGACATTTCGTCGTTTATAAAATCAATGATCTCGTCATCCAACAATGTCCCGTTTGTTGTGATGGTGAAGCGGAAATTTTTATGATATTCCTTTTCCTTTTCCCTTGCATAACGAACAACTTCCTTTACCGTATCCATCGCCAAAAGCGGCTCTCCGCCGAAAAAGTCGATTTCCAAATTCTTTACCTTTAGGGAACGGGCAAGAATAAAATCGATTGCGGCACGTCCAACTTCAGGGGACATTGTTCCCCTTGCTCCGCCGAAATCCCCCGTGGATGCAAAACAATAACGGCAGCGCATATTGCAGTCATGCGCAATATGAAGACACATTGCTTTGACCGGGATCGGTGCCAATTTTCTGTTTAAAACAACGGTTTTGGAGTAAAGCATTCCCTGTTCATATAGTTCGCAAAGCTCCTGATACGCTTCGTAAACTTCCTCTTTGGAAAACGGTATTCCGGATTTGCAAAACACATCAAGAGCTGTCACGATTTCCGCTGACAGCTCTTTTTTATATGCAGTTTTCTCATATTCGGAAGCAAGAATATCCCGATCTTGTTCGTATGTAAAAAGATCAATGATTCTGCTTGTCAGTTCATTTAAAATATGTACGGCGCCGCTTTCGGTGTCGAGAGCGATGATCACGCCATTTCTTGAAAACTTATGCAACATTTATTTTGACTTTCTCTTTAAATTCTCGCATTTTTGATTTGCAACAGTACAGGATGTTTTGCATGCAGACTGGCAAGAAGCTTGGCATTCGCCACAACCTGCATTTTCAATGTTTGCGGAAAGAGATTTGTTGATTGTTTTTATGTTTTTCATTCTTTTTTCTCCTTGATTATTAAAAAACTTTTCATTAGTATACCATAAGAAAGAAATTTTTGCAAGTATTTTGGCGATTCTTTCCTCATTTTTGCCGTCTTCGTACCGTACGTTTCCGCAATGCACTTTTTCCGCTGATGATACTTGGAAACAGAATCAAACAGACCAGAAGTGCCTTGTAACCGACGGTGCTCGGTACGCCCCCACTTTTAAAGAACAGGGAAACGATAAATAACAGTACCGTGAGAAGCATCCCCGAAAAAAGGCCTGTCAACGCCCACTTTGCCCATTTTTTTTGCAGAAACAATACCGCTTACCACACCCGAAACAAGTGCGATGAACAGTGCAAATATGGGAATCAATTGATCGGGATTTGAATTGGATTTCAAAAACAACGGCAATAACAACAGCAATGCAATCATTGCAAGGATGGCATATCCCGCACCAAATAGAAGGGACATCACCATCGTTTGACTTTGCGTTTTTTTCGGTTTTCTCGGTGTCTTTTCCTTTGCCATTTTTGTCTCTCCTTTATGAATCTATTTACAATGATATATATTCATAAAGAAGCGCAAACATGCAATTATTTATCCTTATTTTCGTCAGCTTTTTTGATACTTTTAATTTTAAAAGCGCCTTTGGGTGCTGCTTCTACTTCTTTGGGAGCTTCCGGAGTTCCATTTCCCTTTTTATCAATCGAGTGAATCGCCCAGCGTTGAATTCTGATTTTATTTCTGTCAGCGCCTGTTTCAAGGGTTACGGTGTCATCCTTTACCGTTACAACTTTGCCGATAATTCCGCCACTTGTTGTGATTTCATCCCCGACAGCAAGGCTACTACGCATTTGCTGTGTCTGGCGTTCCTGCTTTTTCTGTGGGCGATAAACGATAAAATAAAAGACTGCACCAAGTGCAAGAATCGGGAATACAAGCCCCATCAATTGACCCTGTGTGGATTGAGCACTGCCCTTTGCCGCTGTTGCAGCTAACATTTGAAGATTTTCTAACATTCATTTTCCTCCGTTATTCAATTATAAAATAAAGTATTATCCTGTTTTTCTTTGCGTTTCTCTCGGTTTAACCCTAACCGTTAACGGCAAACTTTTAAAATTACATTCATAATTTTTAAAATTGGCTTACAGATATTATATCACAAAATATGTGAACATGCTGTAAAAGTTAAATGTTGCTTTGTCGCAATCAGTCGTTGACCCTTTCCCCGAGTCGTACAACATGTTCATTGAAAAAGCCGCTGAATCCATCATTGTCCATCGCTTCTCTTATTTTCTCCATCAGTGTGTTATAAAAATACAGATTGTGAAGGACGCACAGCCGCATGCCGAGAAGCTCTCTGGCTTTAAACAAATGGCGAATATAGCCCCTGGAATACTGCTTGCAAGTAGGGCAACCGCACCCCTCTTCGATCGGACGGGGATCGCGTTCGTATTTCGCGTTGTTTAGATTCATGATGCCTTTCCAGGTAAAGAGGTTGCCGTGTCTTGCATTTCGGCTGGGCATGACACAATCAAAGAAATCAACCCCGCGAGAAACCGCTTCGAGAATGTTCACCGGTGTTCCCACCCCCATTAAATACCTTGGCTTGTCTTTCGGCATGAACGGTTCCACACATTCGATGATACGGTACATCTCGTCCACACTCTCCCCCACTGCAAGTCCGCCGATGGCATAACCGTCAAGGTTCAGTTCGGCTATTTCCTTCATATGGTTGATGCGCAAATCGGAATAGGTACTCCCTTGGTTGATCCCGAACAACATTTGCTTCGGATTTACCGCATCGGGTGCCGCATTGTTCTTTTGCACCTCTTCTTTACAAATTTTCAACCAACGGGTAGTTCTGTCACAGGAGTTTTTGGTATAACTGTATTCCGCCGGATTTGCAACACATTCGTCGAACGCCATCGCAATCGTTGAACCGAGATTACTTTGGATTTTCATACTCTCAATCGGACCCATGAAGATTTTTTTACCGTCCATATGCGAATTAAAAAGAACGCCCTCTTCGGAAATTTTCCGCAATACTGCGAGTGAAAAAACCTGAAATCCACCGCTATCGGTTAAAACAGGTCCTTTCCAGTTGAAAAACTTGTGTAACCCACCGAGTTCACGTATGACATCATCCCCCGGACGGATATGCAGATGATAGGTATTTGAAAGCTCCACCTGACATTTCACATCCAAAAGATCCATTGTGGAAACTGCACCTTTGATCGCCGCCGAAGTGCCGACATTCATAAAGACAGGGGTTTGAATTGTTCCATGAGGCGTTTCAAACGTTCCTCGCCTTGCGTTTCCCTCTTGCTTTAACAGTGTAAACATAACTCTATATTATCCTTCCGTTTTTCTGATTTTATGTTCTGCCGAACATTTTATCTAATTTTTCCCTTGTGAATTCGGTCAGAACAGGACGGCCGTGCGGACAGTAAAGGACCGCTTCATCGGAAAACAATTTTTCGACAATCCATTCGTTGTGAAACGCATTGTTTTTTTGTCCCGCTTTCATTGCCGCTTTGCAGGCCGCTGAAAACAGCGCTTTGTCAAAAATATCACCCGCCGCTTTGAGATTTGAATTTTCAATGCTTCCAGCCAAAAAAGTAAAAACATCTACAATCTGTGACGTCTCTAATTTTTCGGGATAGGTGCGCAACAACACCGTATTTGCGCCGAATTCGTCAAATTCAAAGCCAGCTTTTTCAAAGTATTCCGTATTCTCTATCAAAGCTGCATATTCTTTCGGTGTCAGTGACACGGCAAATGGCTCTAAAAGCACCTGCGCACCACCTGTTTTTTTTGCGTTTTTAATGCTTTCGTATAAAATGCGTTCGTGTGCCGCATGTTTGTCAATCAGGAAGAGAGAACCCTCTGTCTCCGCAATAATATAAGCATGAAATGCTTCGCCTATGTATTTGAATTTTCGTTCGGGCACGCTCTGTTTTCCGACTTCTTGCGGTTTTTCAAACAGGCTCTCCGTCTTATTTTCCTGCCTTGTCAAAGGGGATATATCTAAAAAGGGCTTTGCCAGGGGAGTCCCAACAATCGGTTCAACTGTTTTGGGTGCCTCCGTGTTTGGCACAAAATCGGTGTTTGCACGGACAATCGGTGGGACCTTTTTCTCCTGCGACTTTAGTTCCGAAAGATCGATGGTTCCCCCGAACACATTCGTTAATGGTGAGGGTTTTACAAACTGTATCGGTTTATTATGATTCATGACCGGAACAGTCAGAAGAACGGGAGGATTTTGGATAAAAACGGGGGCTTTTCCCTTTGGAGGATTCCTACTTTGTGATTGTTCCATGATCAAATCGGGGATCAATTGTTGATCAAGGGATTTTGTTTCCTCTTTTGCAAGAACAACGCCCCTTGAAAGCGCGTTTTTCACCGCAAAATACACGGTGTCAAAAATCTTTTTTTCATCGGTGAATTTAATTTCAAGCTTTGCGGGATGAATGTTAACATCGACAAAATGAAAATCAAGTTCAATAAACAAAACACAAGCCGGAAATTTTCCAACAGGACAAAAGCTGTGAAAGCTCTGTTCCAATGCCGCCATCGCTGTTCTGGATTTCACATATCTTCCGTTTACAAAAAAGTTCTGCAAATTGCGGTTGGGACGGCAAATTTCGGGTCTTCCGATAAATCCATATACCCGAATGCCAAATTCGGTATCATTCAGTGGCAACAGTTTTGTCGCAAATTCTCGCCCAAGACTTGCATAGATGGTGTTTTTTAAATCCTTGTCCCCCGGTGTTTGTAGTTTTATGGTTCCGTCAGAAATCACAGTGACTGCAATATCGGGGCGGGACAATGCAAATTTTTCGCAGGAAGCAAGCACAGCGGATGCTTCGGTAAAATCTTTTTTCAAGAATTTCCGTCTTGCCGGTACATTTTCAAAAAGATTCTCAACAATAATGGTCGTGCCGTCAGGACAGCCGGTATCCTCCACGCTCCGCACTTCGCCGTTTTTGGCGATCATGAGTGTTCCAACTTCATCAGAACTTCGCTTTGTCAATATTTTTACGTCCGATACGGCACAAATTGCCGCAAGCGCCTCCCCTCGAAAGCCGAGTGTGGCGATTGCTTCTAAATCGTTGCCGTCACGAATTTTGCTTGTAGCATGACGCAAAACCGCAACCGAAACATCATCTTTTGCCATTCCCGTTCCATTATCGGTGATGCGCATGAACAATATTCCGCCATTCTTGATTTCAACGGTGATTTTATCCGCTTTTGCATCGGCGGAATTTTCAAGGAGTTCCTTGATGGCACTTGCGGGACGTTCGACCACTTCGCCTGCCGCAATTAAATTCGCCGTATGTTTATCCAAAACATGAATAATACCCAATCCCGCACCTCCTTTTTTATCAACGGGTCATATTTTTCAATTCATATAATTTTGTCAGCGCCTCAAGGGGCGTGATTGTATTGATGTCAAGATTTTTCAATTTTTCGGAGATTTCGTTCTGCGACAAATCGTCAAAGGAAAAATTGGTTTCCTGTGCTTGTTGTGCCGCTTGCACTTTCCGGTTTCCTTTTATTTGGACAGGTTCGTGTGCCTCCAAATTCAAAAGAACCTGCTTTGCACGGGCTATCACTTCATTTGGTACACCCGCAAGTTTTGCCACTTCAATTCCGTAACTGTCATCGGCGGCGCCCTCTACGATTTTTCGTAAAAATACGATCTCATCGCCACGCTTTTTTGCTGCAATGCTGTAATTGACAATGCCCTCACAGGTTTCTGCAAGTTCGGTCAATTCGTGATAATGCGTTGCAAACATGGTTTTCGCACCACACTTTTTCCCTGCCGTGAATTCCGCAATCGCGCGTGCAATGCTCATTCCGTCAAAGGTGGAGGTGCCTCTTCCGATTTCGTCATAGATGATGAAGCTCTTTTCGGTTGCGTGTTTTAAAATATAAGCGACCTCTGTCATCTCAAGCATAAATGTAGACTGTCCCGAAGCCAAATCATCGGATGCGCCCACTCGTGTAAACAGCCTGTCCACAATGCCGATTCTGGCATATTTTGCAGGGACAAACGAACCGATTTGCGCCATCACAATGATCAATGCCGTCTGGCGCATATAAGTGGATTTTCCCGCCATATTCGGTCCGGTTATGAGCATAAGGCGCTTCTTTTTGTCCAAATAGGTGTCGTTCGGCACAAAAAGCCCATCGGACAAAAACTTTTCTACAATCGGATGTCTGCCGTCATTGATTTCAATTTTATCCGAATAATCCACTTCGGGGCAACTATAACGGTTTTTCTTTGCAACATCTGCAAGCGAAACATAAACATCGAGTTTGGATAACACCCCCGCTGTCGCCTGTACACGGTGAATGTTGTCGGCAATGAATTCCCGCAGTTTCTGAAACAGTTCGTATTCGATGGCTACAATTTTATCCTGTGCGCCGAGAACTCGGGCTTCCATGTCTTTTAATTCTTCGGTGATATACCGCTCACAACCTGTAAGTGTTTGTTTGCGGATATAACGGTCGGGGATTTGCGATATGTAGGATTTGGTTGCTTCAATATAATAGCCGAACACACGGTTATAACCGACTTTCAGTGTTTTGATTCCGGTTTTTTCTCGTTCGGTCTGTTCGATTTTTGCAATCCAATTTTTCCCTTCCCCCATCGCTTCGTGCAGTTCGTCGACAAGAGCGTGAAAGCCTTTTTTGATAAAGCCGCCTTCTCGGACGGAAAACGGCGGATCGTCAACAATTGCTTCTTCAATGGAATTCCCTATGTCGGTCAATAAATCAAGGTTGTTGTAAAAATGAGCAAGTTCGGGAGAGGAAAAGGCAGCGCAATTTTTTTTCAATTCAGGCAAAACGGAAATGGTATATTCCAATGCCTTTAAATCCTTACAGTTAGCGGTGTTGTAGATGATTTTTGTCATCAACCGTTCCAGGTCACTCACTTTAGAAAGTAGGGTTGCAATTTCCTCCTTTTCAATATAATTTTCAAACAGTT
>Ga0183099_1001319_pt1 | contig 14711 bp, 14 predicted proteins | sample Biomet1_FD_127788 | JGI IMG/M metagenome (GOLD analysis project Ga0183099, IMG submission 127788) | Microbial communities from bioreactor (seeded with anoxic lake sediment) at LBNL, California, USA - Biofuel metagenome 1 | ecosystem: Engineered > Bioreactor > Anaerobic > Unclassified ... | reverse complement strand
TCTCAATACCCAAAATCAATGCTGACAGAAGCTTTAAATGTAGCAAGGGAAATTCAGCAAGAAGAATACAGATCCGAAGCCCTTGCTGCGATAGTACCTCGCTTACATAGCTCGAAGTTAAGAGAAGCTTTAGATATAGCTATGCAAATTCAGGATGAATTGGAACAATCAAAAGCCTTGTCCTCAATATTTACTAAAATGCCTGAATCCATGAGTAAAGAAGCTTTAGAATATAGCAAAGAATATCAGAATAAAAACCACCAAATAAAGATTATAGCCTCTTTGGTTCCAAAACTACCTGTGTCGATACAAGATGAGATTATAAACGAAGCCTTGAATACAACATTCCAAGTTCAAAATGAATATGAGAGAGCAAAGACTCTGTGTTCACTACTCCCTTACCTATCAAATGAAATGAAAAACAAAATTTTAGAAGAAATTTTAGATGTTATCCACAATACTCAAAATGAATATATTCGAGAAGAAATTATAATTACGATCATTCCTCAAATATCCCTGAAAATGCTGGAAGAGGTTTTAGATATTGTAAAGTTATTTAATTATGAGTATCCAAAAGCAAATGTCTTAGTTTCGTTGATTCCACAACTTCCACTGCCAATGATTGTTGAAGTCCTGAATATTACAAAACAAATCAATTTCTATTATCCTAGATCAAAAGTACTGATCTCAGCAATTCCTTATCTACCTAGCTCAATGAAAAAAGATGTATTTACAGAAGCTTTAGATTCAGCGAGAAAGATCGAGATTCATAAATATCGTGCAAAAATCTTAGTTGAAATAATTCCTTATCTGCCTAGATCTAAAAAAAATGAAATACTGAAAGAGATATTGTTTTCAATACAGAATGTAAATGGTACTGAAAATAAAATTGAATCCTGGATCTTAATGCTTCCCTACATACGCAATTCAAAAAAAGAAAACTTTACAAAATATATCCTGAATAAAGTAATGCTGATTAGCGATGAGCGCCAAAGAGAACAAAATTTAGTTTCACTAGTTCCTTATTTAACAGATTTATCCAATGAGTTTCTTTATCAAATTTGGAGAGATATTACTAAGATCATGGCAGGTCATACGCGAAAAAATTTGTTAATTAATATCAGCGCATTAGTCCCAATAATTTCTAAACTTGGTGGAGAAGAAGCAATTATAGGAACATTCCAGTCTATAAAAAATGTCACTCATTGGTGGTCATAAAAAAACCCTCATAGAAATTTCTCAGGCTATTGAAGATGTGTCTCGATGGTGGCCGTAAAATAAGAAAACAGAAAAATTTCTCTGCCGAAAATTAAAGATCCCATTTCAAAGATCTCTTCTGACTACTTCAGCAATGATGAATTCCTAAAGGAAATTAGCCGTCAATTGGTAGTTCAAGGTCTTCATAAATAAGCTAATAATTCTTTTCCTTCTTTCCTTGCAAGTCTGTACTCCTGAGAAACCTGGAATAACCAAAGCCTATCAAAAAAATCGGATATATAACCTTCCAGGTAAACCCAGATATCAAAAAACTCAGGGATATGAGTGAAAGAGCCGAAAAGGTCCACTTCAGCCAGCCGGTCTCAGTTTTCCAGTAGGCTATTATAATGAAGGCGTAGAGGAAAACGAAGTTCTGGTTTACAAGCAGCATCATGGCTGATACGGGGATTTTGAAGAGATAACTTCCGAAAATAAGGAGAATTGAAAGAATATACAGCCCAATCAGGCTGGATACGGGAACATTTCCTGTTGAAAGTTTTCCGAATACCTCAGGAAAGACCCCTGTCCTGCCTCCGGCATAGAGCAGGCGGCTTGCAGTAAAGTCCCAGGAACAGGCATTTGCTGCAATAACAATTATCATGAGCCAGATGAGGAGATTTCCTCCTGGCGTGAAAAGAACGAGGCTGGAAAGCCCTGCTGCCCCCTGAAGAGAAGCGCCTGAAACACTGGCTCCCGTGCTGATTAGAGCAAGTACGAGGTAGACCGAGGTTACAAGGGCAAAACTCAGCCAGTAAAGGCGAGGTACTTTTTTTTCAGGATCTTTTAGTTTCCCCAGGGAAAAAGAAAGGTATTCCCAGCCCAGAAAAGCCCAGAAAAGGAGGGCTGCGACTTTTCAGGTGTTATTCAAGTCTATATGTGCGTTACCGCTAAGAGCTTCGCTGGTAATCCCGAGGCCTGAGCCCAGGAAATCAAGGTTGAAGGCAATGAGCAGGCCTATTAACAGGAAAAGGACAGCCAGAGCTGCGTAATTGATCATGGAGATAACCCTCATTCCTGCCAGGTTAGAAAGGAGCATCAGGGTTACAAGAAGAATCGCAAAAAGGGCTGCTCCTGCTTCAGACAGCTGGAAAAGCTGCCTCATATATTCGCTGCCTATAAGGGCAACCGCAGGAAGCCCGAAAAAGAAGGACCCTCCCACAAGGTAGGAAACTGCATATCCTCCCCAGGGTCCAACAGCTTTCTCAGCATAACCGGCAAGCCCGGCTGTCGAAGGAAATCTCAGGCCAAGCCGGGAGCAGATCGCAATAAGAGGAACTGCGACAACAGCTATGAGGAACCAGCCGAGAATCGCTTCATGGACAGTGCCTGCATCAAGCGCCAGGCCTGGCAGCGCCAGAATTCCTGTGCCTATAAGCATGCAGATTGCAAGCCCCATGCCCCGCCTGAAGGAGATCGTTTTCTCAAGTTCGGCCATGATTTTATCCTTTTACAATTTTAGAAAATCAAAAAAGAAAGTATAAAAAAGAAATGGTAAGAGAAAAGAGCATTTAAAGCGCTCCGTTCAGACAACTCTGTTCTAATTTTTGCTGTTTAATTCTTAACTTCGTTTTTTTCTAGGCAGATGAGCTCTTCTGCATACGGCAGTGTCTCTTTCATCCAGGCGCAGAACTCCCTCCACTCATCAAGCTTGTGATTGCGGCGCTGGAAGTAGATATTGCGAAGCTCAGCGTAATTGGTTATAACTGTCCTTTTCTGCAGATATGCGCTCGGTAGGTCCTGGATGAGTTCCCTGAAAACCGCTTTCCGGTAAGCATTGTCTTCTTCACTGTCTCCCTCGCGGGATTTGTAGGCTTTGACAAGGTCGTTCAGATGCCTGATCTGGTCATTCCTGTAATCTGTCAGGGTATCAAAAGAAAAATCATGAGGAGCAAGTTCCTTGCTGGTTAACTTGTGCATTGTGGAGCACGGATTTTTTTTCTGCGAACTTGTAGGTGTCAAACTCCTTCCACCAGTAGATAGGGGCTGTGAGGTCAAAACAGACCGTAATGAACCTTAAAAACTTGCCGTGCTCGTTCCCTGCAAGGGTCAGGCGCTGGGCCAGGTTCAGGTCCTTTTCCCCTAGCTTGCAGTTCCCTGCCTCATCAGGCTTACTGCTGTCCATAAGGTGCCAGGAGTTCATAGGATTTCGCATGCCGAGAATTGCATAGTAGATGTTGTATGTACCGTGTAACTTTATTTCAATCATAAAAGCGCCTCTTACACCCATTACGAGAATCAATTTATAAATCTGTTTGTTGCAAATAATTCGTAAAACGATCTGGTAAACAATTTATAGACCTGTCTATGGTAAATAAATTAACTCTTATAAGCTAACCGATTTTAAACAAACTACCTGATTTTAAACAAACGGGAAACTGAGTCCAGGATTTAAGAAATAGTCATTACTTTCTAAGGGGAAATTATTTAGGAAAGATAGTCACCCTCTTAACCCATGCTCTATCCTTTTAGGTACAACCTTTCTGCAACTTCCGGATACTTCTATTTGACAATGAGTAGCAACATTGCGTATTATCAGTTCGAGCCTGTTAACTTAAATAAACTCACAGCCCCATTTAGAAAGCAACCGGAAACCTCTTCTTAAATCTGACTTTTTTAATTTTGAGATAAGAGTTAGGAAATAAGGCTTCCGGGATAAATCTCATTCAGGCGCTTTCGATAGCTTTTACAGGGTCGAGTTTTGCAGCTTTCCGCGCAGGGTAGATGCCAGAAATTATATTGATTATGAAAGCGAAGAAAGCCGCATATAAAAAATTAAGGGGCTCGACTTCAAGAGGCAGGGTCTGAAGCCCGAAATACATCTCTTGCGGAACCTCGATTTCGTAGTTCTGAAGTGCAACAGTTGCAATGTAACCAAGAACAGTGCCTAGTGCAAGTCCTATTGACCCAAGAATCACAGACTGAAAAAGAAAGACAGCCATTATGCTTTTTTGAGAGGCACCCATGGCTTTCAGGATGCCGATTTCTCGGGTTCTCTGGGCAACAATGGTAATAAGGGTATTTGCGATCCCGAAACCTGCAATTCCGTAGATAAGAAGATAGAAGAGATTTACAAAGATCCTCTGAGTATTCAGGAGATTCAGGATTTCTGCATTTGTTTCGACCCAGCTGACGGCATCAAGCCCGGACTCTCTTTCAATTGAACTTGCGATAACCCCGGCCTGGTATGGATCTGCAACTCTTACTCCTATCGTGCTCACAACTCCGGGTTCATTGAAAAAATCCTGCACCGAATCAAGCCTTGCATAGGCTGTTACCTCATCTGCCCCAGTCCCGGTATGAATAAGCCCTATAACCTTAAAGGAAGTGGTTTCCGAACCTGGAAAAACTGCATCCACGCGATCTCCCAGTTGAACTTCAAGGTTTTCTGCAAGCTTATCCCCAAGCACGATTCCATGTCTTGTATGGACAAGCGATAAAAAGCTCCCTTCTACTACATCCTTGCTTACTCGCATAACCTTGTCTTCAGTCTCAGGTTCAACCCCCTGAAGCGAAATTCCGTCGGCATTATTCCTGTGTTCTAGGGCTACCTGGCCTAGATATTTGGGAGATACCGCTATAACTCCTTCTTTTTCCGCAATCCGGGCCGAATTGTACCTGTAAAGATGAATAAACTCTTCTTCTTCATTTTGAGGGTTTATAACAATATGCGGATTATTCTCAATGCTTGACTGTACGAGTTCTGTCTGAAAACCCGAAAGCATAGCCATCATTACCGTAATAACGGCTACAGAAAGGGCAACTGCCAGAATGGCAAAAAAAGTTTGTCTCCTTCTGGACAAAACCTGCCTCAAAGCGATTTTCAGTTCGTACATGTAGATAAACTCCTATCTGGACATACTGTATGGATAAATCCTATCTGGACAAACTCCTACTGGACAAACTCTGGATATGCATGAAAGTCTTTCATCCAGTTTAGGTCAGCAATGGTTATTCACAATTTTTAGAAGATTAAATCCGCCAGGGTTTAAAAAATATCAGAAAATATAGTTTTGACTTTACAGGGCTCCTACTTAAGATTTGACTCTTACTTAAGATTTTTCAAACTTGTTAGGTGCCTAAAATTATTCTTACAATTATTCTTGTGAAGCTGATTATAAATCAGTTTCCAATACCCTCAGGAAAAAACTTCAAAAAACCAATTTGGAGAAAGTGTATAAAGTTGCAATAAATGGAAAAAACAAAAAAATCAAAAAAGAAAGCTAAAAAGAAAGCTAATAAACAAACCTGAAAAAGAGATGGAAAAAAGGAAATAAAAGGTTAGAGCTGCACGTAATGTGCAACTTCACCCAGGTCTTCTTCGATTCTTAAAAGCTGGTTGTATTTTGCAGTCCTTTCTCCACGGGCTGGGGCTCCGGTTTTAATCATTTCTGCCCCGATAGCTACTGAGAGATCCGAAATTGTAGTGTCTTCGGTCTCGGCAGAGCGGTGGCTTACTATTACGGTATAGCCGTTCCTGGAAGCCATGCTTGCGGCGTCAAAAGCTTCGGAAAGTGTCCCGATCTGGTTGATCTTCAAGAGGAGTGCATTTGCCGCTCCCATATCAACGCCTTTTGAAAGCCTCTCAATATTTGTAACAAAGAGGTCGTCGCCAACAATAATCGTATCCCAGAGCTCATTGGTCAGGGCTTCGAAATCCTCAAAAGCTTCCTCATAGAAGGGATCTTCAATGGAAAGAATAGGATAGGAATTCACAAGTTCGACGTAGTAATCCATCAGTTCAGAGGCAGCGAGTTTCTTTCCATCGATTGTGTAGGATTCATCCTCGTAAAACTCGGAGGCTGCAGCATCAAGCCCGATTGTAACCTCGGTGTCGGTGTAGCCTGCTTCCTCAATAGCCTGGACAAGGGCATCAAGGGCTTCAGTTGACTCACTCATCTTGGGGGCATATCCTCCTTCATAGCCCACGTTAGTAGAAGACCGGCCGTATTTTTTTTCCAGTATTTTTCCAAGAGTATGATAGATTTCTGCCCCGATCTGGAGAGCTTCATAAAAGGTTTCCGCTCCTTTGGGCTGAATCATGAATTCCTGGATTGCAAGCTCATTGCCTGCGTGCTTGCCCCCATTAAGGACATTCATTGTGGGCACTGGCAGAGTAAAAGCATTTGAGCCTCCAAAATAGCGATATAGAGGAATATTAAGGGAGTCTGCAGCTGCTTTTGCAACAGCCATGGATACCCCAAGAATTGCATTTGCCCCAAGGTTTGATTTGTTATCGGTCTCGTCGAGCTCGATCATCAGCTCATCGATTTCCCGCTGGTTTCGCACATCAAGCCCTAGCAATTCCTTCTGGATGATGGTGTTCACATTCTTTACTGCAGTGAGAACTCCTTTTCCTCCATATCTGTTAGGGTCCGCATCCCGCAGTTCAAGGGCTTCATTCGTACCAGTGGAAGCCCCTGAAGGAACACTGGCTCTGCCAAATCCCTTCGGTGTAAACACATCAACTTCAATAGTGGGATTTCCCCTTGAATCCAGGATCTCCCGAGCATGTATCTTTTGGATTTTATATTCTCCAGAATCCTGCTGTAGACCGATATACGACATCATTTCACCCTTTTTAATCTCTGATCTATTTATACATATATTCTGTTATTTGAAGCTTAAGCTTAACTTAACCGTTAGATGTCCGAATTGTATTTAATTCTTTATCCGGTTAACGCAAATAATTTTAATTAAGTTTTACGCTATTTTCTCATAAGAAACCCTAATTAACACATAAAAATTTATTTTGAATTCCCGAATCCAGAAATACTTTTGCTTCAGATATCCCATATTCGTACCCGTGTAAATTCAGGAATATCATACTTCGAGTGTTTGCAGGAGATTTTCTTATTTTGTAACTCTTATTTCAGGCTTTTCTAATTTCAGGAATATTTATTTCCTGCAAACACTAGCTTTAAAGGTTTTGGTCAGGATTACAAAACCGGTTTTTTTCCAGAGATTTGCTAATACGAGTTTTTATATTAAAACTTTCCAAAAAAAGGTATTATTAGGGCTTGATAGCTATTTTATTCCTTAACAATACTCAATTTATTTAAAAAAACAATTTTATCTACATAAAATATATAAACCTGAAAGTATTATTCACTTCCGATGACCGACGATTCTCCAGTTAATTTAACCGAAAAAGAGTATTCAATCATTGATATGCTCCATAGCCTGGGACTCCCGAGGACGGAGGCCACCGCGATCGTATGTCTGAAAGACTGCAGTGAGCTTAGGTCCCTTCACATTGAACTTGTATCAGGGCTGAGACAGCCGGAAGTGAGTGTAGCCATGCGTCCCCTAAGGGATAGAGGCTGGGTGGACGAAAGGTCTGAAAAAAAGAATAAAGGAAAAGGCAGACCTGTGAAGTACTACCAATTAACAGTGCCCTTCCCACAAATTATAAAGGCTCTTGAAGACGAATTTTTAAAAGACAATACGGAAAAGATAATTGCACTCAAAAGGCTTCGGGAACTGGAGACAATATTGCAAAATTGAGCTTGAGGAAAACTGCCAGACCACTTTGCAGGACTGTATTTTTAATTCTCGCCATTACACCAACTTTCGAGCACTAAATATAGCGCCTGTTTTACCCAAATATTATTCCAAGTTCGAAACCTTCTCAAAACTTACGGGAGCAAAGCCCTGTTCTTTATCTGGAATTCTTCTGGCAGAAATACCTTCCAGCTCGAAGACAAAAACCTCAACTACCATAAAAACTTCGCTCTCACCTCTCAAGCATCCCAATTTTACGTTATCTCCCCTGCCTGCGCCTGCATGCAGGTGGATCTTCGGCTTTCCGTCCTTTAAAAAAATATCTCCTAGTCCTAGAATCTCATGGGCATCGTCAAAGTCGGACCATACAGGTTCCGGAGGGATTATACTTTCTTTCGGGCCTGTAACAAGCTTCGCTTCTTTCAATGCGCCCAGCAGCATGAAAACAGCAGATTCGATGCGCTCCAGTTCAGCAAGTTTGATTAGTTCCAGAATCAGGTCATCTCCAGGATCGATCCTGACGGTAAAGACTCTACCTATTTTTCCTTTCGCATACTCCATCTTTTAGCCTCACTGATCTGTAATTTTCCCGTCCACGAGCCTGATAATTCTATCAGCCTTTGAGGCCAGGTTCTCATTATGAGTAACCACGATGAAGGTCTGATTGTACTGCCTGTTCAGCCGCCTGAGCAGTTCATAAATCAGGTCACCCGCTTTTGTATCAAGGTTGCCTGTAGGCTCATCCCCAAGCACTATTGCAGGAGAACAGCTCAATGCCCTTGCTACTGCAACCCTCTGGTTCTGCCCTCCTGAAAGTTCACCGGGTTTGTGATCCATACGGTTTTCAAGCCCTACTTCTTTCAGGAGTTTTTCGGCAATTTCTTTTGCTTCTTTCCTGCCTTTTCCCGCAATCAAGAGCGGCATTATTACATTCTCCAAGGCCGTAAAATCCGGGAGCAGGTGATGATACTGAAAGACAAAGCCGAGCATCCTGTTCCGCATCTCGGAACGTTCCTTATCCGACGTTTTTGTTACATCTCTACCGTCTATCAGGAGCGTTCCCGAACTTGGGGTGTCCAACAGACCTATCAGGTGCATAAGAGTACTTTTGCCTGAACCCGATGGCCCGACAATTGCCACAAATTCCCCTTTCTTAATTCTCAAATTTGCATTGTCGAGCGCGCGAAATTCCATTCCGTTTTTATATATTTTTGTCAGGTTTTTAAGCTCGATAATTGGGCTTTCTTCAGTCATGCTTTTCCTGCGTTTTCAAAACCATTGTAACAAAAATAGAGGACCTCTTAAGTAAATAGCTTTTGGGCAGAGCGCAAGATCCTGAGGAAAACCTCTATTTTGAGGCAGCTTTCTTTTTTATCTAAAGAGAAGATTCTTTTTTATTTAGAGAGGAAATTTTTAGATTCTGCTCTTTCCTTTCAGGCCTCTACTCCATCCCTTTTACTTATAATATAAGCTGCTGTGAGAATGAAACTGCAGCCCAGAAAAGTCGAGATGTAGAACGGATTTTTTAGGACAGTAATGTCAAAGAAAATTCCGGAGACCGGCTCGACCAGGGCAAGAATACTTCCTGTCTGTGCCCTGATTCCTGAGATCCCTCTGAGATAGATTACGGCAGCGAACGTAATAGTTAAGCCGAAGAGAAACAGGATGTCGAAGTTTTTAATGAAAACGGCAACTGGCGTGGAGAGTGCAGACGGCAGCATAAAGAGGAGGCTTATTCCGGTCAGCCAGAAGGTCTGAGCTATCCCTGAGTAATCATCCCTGAGGTACCGGATCGTTATTATAGTTACACCGAACGACAGCCCTGACAGCAGGCCGAAAATAAGGCCTTTCTGGAAATCAGGGCCTGTATCCACCAGAATTTCTCCCGGACGGGCAATCAGTAAAACTCCTGAAATTGCAAGCAAGAGGGGGAGAAGGCTGTTGCTGATTCTGCGTTCCCCGAGAATCGAAGGAGCGAGCAGACTAACATATACCGGAGCCGTATAAAGCAGAAGGACAGCGACCGAGACCCCACTATATCGGATAGATGAAAAGTAACACATGCCTGTTATCGTATTCAAAAGGCCCAGGAGCAGAAGGTATCTTCTTTTCTTTTCGGGTTTGAGCTGCCCAAACCCTCGATTTAGCAGCAAATAAATAAAAATCATGCAAAATCCAAAAAAGAGCCTGGAGAAAAGAATAGATCCGGCTGACATATCCGGAATTCTATCCAGAAAAATTCCGATAGTGCCGTAAATTATGCTGCCAGTTATAACTTCCGAATATGGTTTTAAAAAGTTTTCCTGTACAGACATGGTCGAGAATTAAAAGCTTGCAGATATATATTTTTTGGGCGTGGGAAAATAAAGGATCCGAAGACTCTATCAAGAAGTTTAAAAGATGAAAAACAAATATAAAAATAAAGAATAGTTGAAAGATAGGCTTTATTTGTTCTGTACTTTTAAAAACTGTGTTTTCCTGACAAAAGTCTTTTTACCAAAGGTTATTTTGTCCCAGAGAACCAATTTTCTCAGGGAAACCGAATCATCCAGGCTTATCACAATTGCCGCAGCAAGGATGAAAATACAGCCAATAAACATCCCGCTATGAATCGGGCTTCCGAGTACCGTATAGTCAAAGAATATACAGGAAACCGGCTCAAGCAGAGTAAGGACGCTGCCAGTAATTGCGCTCACGCCTGCTACACCCCTTATGTAAAATACTGCCCCGACACCGGTAATCAGTACCCCAAAGAGTATCAGAACTGGAAGGTTTGCGGCAAGCACATCCCGTGGAACTGAAACTGCAAAAGGTGAAAGGAAGAACAGGCTGATTGCACTCTGCCAGAAGAGCTGGGTAAGTCCATTATATTCATCTCTGAGGTAGCGAACCGAGATTATTACTCCACTACTGAAAAGGCCACCTGTAAGCCCGAAAAGCACTCCTTTAAGATAATTGCTGCCAAAATCAAGCTGTTCGAAGCCACCTTCCGGCCTTGTTACATAGAAGACACCTATCAAGCCAAGGAAAAGGGCAAAAATAGTTTTTTCCGTATTTTTTTCTCCCAGCAGGAGAGGGGCAAGAATGGTTAGATAGATAGGATCCGTATAAAGAAGCAGAACGGCTGAAGAAGCTCCAAGATAACGAATTGCCGAATAATATGAAAACATTTGCGAAACATATAGGATTCCCAGGAGAAGTAGGTAATTTTTCTTCCTTTTTAGAGCGAGCTGACTTAAATTCCCCGTAATTGCAAGATAACATAAAACAGCTGAGAGTCCGAAGAGCACTCTGTAGAAAATAATTGAGCCTACGGACATATCCTCTAACCATTGCATGTAGATTCCAACGGTACCGTAAATTATGCAAGCAATTAATAGTTCAAAATGATGCTTAAAGGCTTCAGTCATAAATTATTTAGAGGAATTAAATGTATATATATTTTTAGTAAGATAATTCTCTGTAAAAATAATTACACAGTAGTGTTAGCAGATCATTTTACAGGCTACAGGTTCAGTTTTGAGATCACAAACGATTTTTGTAGGTCCCAGATTCAGTTTTAAGATTTTTGCAAACTAAGTACCACACGATGCCTGCTTCCCGTCCTGTAGATAGTAAGCCCTTTGAGCCCATGTTTCCAGGCATAAATCAAAGCCTGCTTGATGTCCTCTTTTCCTGCGGAATCAGGCATATTGATAGTTTTCGAAATTCCGGCATGACAGTGCCGTTGAAATGCTGCCTGCACATCAATATGAGCTTTCCAGTCGATATCAAGCGCTGACCTAAAAAGCCGTTTTTCTTCTTTGCTTACAAGTTTAGGATTTTCCACATTTTGCACGGTACCATACTTATAGATGTGCTCAAGAAGCCGGTTATAGTCAGCTCCCGGCAGTTTTGACCTGAAGTGCTCCTTAAAAAAAGGATGAACAAGCGTAAACTCCCGGCCTACGGTCTGGGTCCGCCTGTATACCCAGCTGAAAACAGGTTCAATTCCTGCCGAACAACCGGCAAGAATACTGATTGTGCCTGTCGGAGCGACTGCGGTTAGTGCAGCATTTCTCATAGGAAGTTCCCACGTGGAATTTTCATATTCCGGAAAAGGCTCTGTTTCTACAGCAAGCTTTCTTGATTTCCGGATTGCAGCCCAGGTAATTTGTTCCATAAGTTTTTCCGCAAGCTCGAGGGCTTCTGGGGAATCGTAGGGCAGCCCGAGTTTCAAAAGCATGTCGTGAAGACCCATTACCCCAAGCCCTACTTTCCGGGTCATCTTGGTTGCAGCCTCAATCTCCGGAACCGGATATGTATTCTTATCAATTTCATTATCCAGGAAAAGGATAGCTTTTCCGGCTACTTCCCTGAGGAAGTCCCAGTTTACTTTTCCGTCTATAACGAAAAGGGAAAGGTTTATGCTGCCCAGGTTGCAGGCTTCAAAAGGCAGAAGCGGTTCTTCCCCGCAGGGGTTCGTGGCCGAGATATCGCCAAGTGCAGGCGTGAAGTTATCCCTATTTATGCGGTCATAAAAAAGAATGCCTGGTTCGCCGTTTCTCCAGATCCCCTCGACAATTTCTGAAAATATGCGCCCTACCGTCACACCTGTTTGCCTGTTCCAGACCTCATCAGTCTTATTAGCTTCAACAAGTTCCATGAAAGCGTCAGGAACCATAACCGAGAGATTGAAATTACTCAACTCTCCTTCGACATGCTTTGCCCTGATGAAAGAAAGGATATCGTTATGAGAAATATCAAGAATGCCCATATTGGCTCCTCGACGTCTTCCGAACTGCTTTACGATTTCAGTCGCCTCATTGAAAAGTTTCATGACAGTTACAGGGCCGCTAGTCGCGTCATCACCACAGGAGCTGGGAGAACCGCCAGGGCGTATTTTTGAGAAATCAAAACCTGTGCCTCCTCCGGTTTTCTGGATCAGGGCTGCGGTTTTAATCGAATCGAAGATCTCCTCGACACTGTCCTCCACAGGAATTACAAAACAGGCTGCAAGCTGTCCGAATTCGGTGCCCGCATTCATAAGCGTGGGCGAACTCGGAAGAAAAATCTTTCTGACCATTAGGTCTTTAAATTCCAGATATTCTTCCTTAGTTATTGCAACTGCCTCTGCAACTCTCTCACAAATGTCCTCCCAATCCTTTTCCCCCTCACGCAGATATCTGGCTTTAAGGGTTTCACTGGCCAGAAAATCCAATCCTTCTTCTGTTTCCCACACAAAAATCTCTTCTCCTGTGAACATTCAGCAGGTTTCAGTCTCCGCTAAAAGAAATTATATTCTTATTAGACGGGCTTTTTTATCATTGTATCCGAAAATGCGATCAGAAATTATGATTAGAAATTATGATTAGAAATTATGATTAGGAGAGTGGTTCAGAAAGAGTAGTTTAGATGAGTGTATAGAGGAAATGATTAGATTTGAGGATTAAAAATAATAAGCAAGTATAAAAATAAAATGCAGGAAAAATAGAAAACGGAAAAAATAAAAGATAGAGATTGCCCTGAAATATAAGAAATTTCAGACCAGTTAGACCAGTTCAGCCTTTATAATTTTCACTTCGGTTTTCGGGCGGTCTTGGCGATCAGTTTTCACTTTTCCGATAGAATCCACAATATCCATGCCGCCCACTACCTTCCCGAAAACAGGGTGCATCTTGTCTAGATGGTTATTGTTCACAAGGTTGATAAAGAACTGGCTGCCGCCTGTGTTCGGACCTGCGTTTGCCATGGATATAGTGCCCCTGTCGTTCCGGTTGTGGTTCGTGAACTCGTCCGGAATCTCGTAACCTGGTCCGCCCATACCTGTGCCTGTAGGGTCTCCGCCCTGGATCATGAATTTGTCGATGACCCTGTGGAATATAACGCCGTCATAAAAGCCTTTCTCCACAAGTTTTGCGAAATTTCCTGCCGTAATCGGCATGTCCTCAAAAAGCTCGATTGCTATGTCACCCATAGTGGTATGCAGCATCACTTTCTTTCCTTTCCATATAGCCATTGCTTTTCCTCTGTAAGTCATTTAGTATTATTTTTATTTTTATTTGTATCTGTCTTTTTGTCGGCTTTCCGTGCATTTATGCTCACCTTACATGTAAATGCTTCGCTGCCCGAGTTGCATTTCGGCAGAGTTGCGGCTCTGCAGCCCGAGTCCCGTCTCGGGAGGACGGAGCCATTTGCCCCTAACAACAGTGTGATCAACCGGCGCAACGGTTGAGTTTGAGTTTTAGATCTTTATCCCAAATCCCTATCCGGCGTGATCAACCGGCGCAACGGTTGCGACCGAAAATCAATAGCATTAAAAATTACGAAAAAATGAAATTTTACTGTGAAAAATGGGTTTACGACTGAAATAAGTGCGTAAAATTTCAAAGTGTATTTCTTTTCTACCTCACCACAATCCGATCCATTTTAGAGAATACAAAAACATAATCCCTGACAGAAGATTGAGTACTACAAGTTGACCTTTCCTTTTCTTCCATCTTTTTGCCATGATATGATTTACCCAATAAGCCATTGAAGTCGCCAGCATCCCGATAATAAAAGCAACAAAAACATCAGGGAGCCCAAAAATTCGACTGAGAATAAATCCAATCCCTCCAACCACACATACTGGACAAACCATAGTTATCCTCTTGTTCTTTGATCTTTATTCGGAACTCTGGGTTTGATCTGAAACTTTAATTTCCGGTTTATATCGGACTTTGAGATTGAGTCTATTTGTCACATGTTTCAGTCACATGTTTCATTTCACTTGGATTTGCTTTTTCCCTGTTGAATAAGGGCAAGATCCAGAACTTTTTCAAACGTTTCTTCATCATTAATATGTCGTCCAACAAACATAGCCTGGGATCTGTCTGTGCTGACATTCCCATTCTTCTGCATGTAGACGTATGTTCCATTTTCAATGCCCACAATCACAGAGGAGTCAGGAATAGATTCTACTCCGAAATATT
>Ga0183099_1001318_pt1 | contig 14711 bp, 15 predicted proteins | sample Biomet1_FD_127788 | JGI IMG/M metagenome (GOLD analysis project Ga0183099, IMG submission 127788) | Microbial communities from bioreactor (seeded with anoxic lake sediment) at LBNL, California, USA - Biofuel metagenome 1 | ecosystem: Engineered > Bioreactor > Anaerobic > Unclassified ... | reverse complement strand
ACCTTTACTTCTTTTGTTTTTTATATTATCTTTGAAGCCGCAATTAACAGACAGTACAAATTCAGTATATGACTATAAAAGAATTCTTTTCCTTCAAAGAGAACAAATACCTCTGGTGGAATATAATAGCGATGGTTGTTATAGCTGCATTGCTTATATTCTTTACCCTTCAGGCCATTGATGTATATACTCAGCACGGAAAGTCCGTGTTAGTTCCCAATTTAAAAGGAATGACTGAAGAGGAAGCGAAAACTATGCTAAGTAATCGCGGACTCGACGGTATTGTTGTTGATTCAGCTTACGACAAAGATAAACCATCCGGTTGCATCCTCGAACAAAATCCAGCAGATGGAGAGCATGTAAAGAAAGGAAGAATGATCTACCTTACCATCAACTCTCTTACCATGCCTATGCAGACTATCCCTGATGTAGCCGACAACAGTTCTGTGCGTCAGGCTACTGCCAAACTTATATCCGCAGGCTTCCAGCTTACTGAAAACGAATCGATACCTGGCCAGCGCGATTGGGTGTATGGCATCAAGTATAAAGGTCGTCAGCTAATGCTTGGCGAAAAAGTTCCTACCGGAGCCACACTAACACTTGTTGTTGGTAATGGCCAGAAAGAGGTCGTAGAAGAAGATAGTTTAAGTACTGACGAGGAGAATGCTCCTGAAACAACTAAAGAAAAGACAACTGACGAAACATCAGGTGATACATGGTTCTAACAAGCACATCGATGGAAGACTTTCTTAACGAAATAGAAGAAGATATTGATATAAACGAGGAAGATGATGATCTGGAATCAGAAGCATCCTCGGGTGAGCTGTATGAGCATTTCCGCGTCATTGTAGATAAAGGACAGGCTCTTGTCCGGGTAGACAAATACCTTTTCGAACGAATAGTTAACGCATCACGTAACCGCATACAGCAAGCTGCAGATGCAGGGTTTGTTATGGCCAATGGCAAACCGGTGAAGAGCAACTACCGTGTAAAGCCCTTCGATGTTATCACGGTTATGATGGATCGTCCTCGCTACGAGAACGAAATAATCCCCGAAGATATACCTCTTAATATAGTATATGAGGATGATGACCTGATGGTGGTAAACAAACCCGCCGGACTGGTCGTTCATCCGGGACACGGTAATTACCACGGTACATTGGTTAATGCTATAGCATGGCATCTGCGCAATAATCCGAAGTATGATGCCAATGATCCTCAGGTGGGACTGGTTCACCGTATCGACAAAGATACATCCGGCCTGTTGGTTATAGCAAAAACTCCTGATGCAAAGACTCATCTGGGTATGCAATTCTTCAATAAAACTACCAAACGTAAATACAACGCATTGGTGTGGGGGATTGTAGATGAGAATGAAGGACGCATAGAGAGCAACATAGCCCGCAATCCCAAAGACAGAATGCAGATGACCTCTTTTTCCGACCCGAATATTGGAAAGCATGCTGTAACTCACTACCGCGTTATTGAACGTCTGGGATACGTCACCCTGGTGGAATGTATCCTCGAGACCGGACGTACGCATCAGATTCGTGTTCACATGAAACAGATCGGCCACATTCTTTTCAATGATGCCCGATATGGAGGACACGAAATATTAAAAGGAACTCACTTTAGCAAATATAAACAATTTGTAAACAACTGCTTCGACATTTGTCCTAGGCAAGCGCTACATGCCATGACATTAGGCTTTGTTCACCCGCGAACAGGTGAAGAGATGTTTTTCACATCACAGCTTCCTCAGGACATGACCCAACTAATAGACAAGTGGAGAGGCTATATTTCAAACAGAGAATTAGAATGAAACGCACTATTGCAATAGTAGCCGGAGGAGATTCTTCAGAACTCCCCGTTTCCCTTCGCAGTGCCCAGGGAATTTATTCCTTTATAGATAAGGATAAGTATAATCTGTATATTGTAGAGATGCAAGGTCTGCGTTGGGAAGTTCAGCTTCCGGACGGAAACAAGACCCCGGTAGATCGTAACGACTTCAGCTTCTCAATGAATGGCGAGAAGATTAAATTTGATTTTGCCTACATCACCATTCACGGAACTCCGGGCGAAGACGGAAAGTTACAGGGCTATTTTGACCTGCTTCAGGTTCCTTATTCATGTTGCAACGTACTTGCAGCAGCCATTACTTTCAATAAATTCTCCTGTAACCAGTACCTCAAAGGTTTTGGTGTGAGAATCTCAGAATCCGTAATGCTAAGAAAAGGACAAACTATTACTGACGAAGCCGTAGTTGAAAAAATTGGTTTACCCTGTTTCATCAAGCCCAACCTTGGAGGTTCAAGCTTTGGTGTAACAAAAGTAAAAGCAAAGGAACAGATTCAGCCAGCCATAAAGAAAGCTTTTGATGAAGCCCAGGAGGTAATTATCGAAGCATTCATGGAAGGAACAGAAATTACCTGCGGATGTTACAAAACAAAAAGTAAGGAAGTAGTGTTCCCTATTACAGAGGTAGTTACCAGCAATGAATTCTTTGATTACGATGCCAAGTACAACGGCCAGGTAGAAGAAATCACCCCTGCCCGCTTATCAGAAGAGCTAACCAAAAGAGTACAGGCGCTCACAGCTGCCATCTATGATATTCTGGGATGCCAGGGCATCATTCGTATTGATTACATTATCACAAAAGGTGATAAGATTAATCTGCTCGAGATCAATACCACTCCCGGAATGACTGCCACAAGTTTCATCCCTCAGCAGGTAAAAGCAGCAGGATTAGACATAAAAGATGTAATGACAGATATTATTGAGAATAAGTTTTAAGAATATGGAAACCCCTAATGAGTTCGACGAAATTCGTCCATACAACAACGAAGAGCTGCCTCAAATATATGAGGAGCTAATTTCTGATCAGGCCTTTCAGAATGCAATGAGTTATGCTATGCCCGGCATCCCATTTGAAGCTGTTGCAAATAAAATGCGTAGTTGCAAAACGTCTTTGGAATTTCAGAAAGCATTTTCCGCTGAATTCTTATGGGGCATTGCAAGAAAGCACACAGACGGACTGACCTTTGATAATTCGGCTTTAACCAATCAAGAGCTATCCTATACGTATATTTCCAACCATCGGGATATCATTCTCGACTCTGGTTTCCTTTCCATCTTGCTATTAGGTATTGGCAAAGAGACCGTAGAAATTGCTATCGGAGACAACCTTCTTATCTATCCATGGATAAAGAAGCTGGTCAGGGTGAACAAGTCGTTCATCGTGCAACGCGGACTAAGTATGAGACAGATGCTCGAATCATCTGCCCGCATGTCACGTTACATGCATTACGCCATTTCCAGTAAAGGACAATCCATCTGGATTGCTCAACGTGAAGGACGCGCAAAAGACTCAAATGACCGTACACAAGACAGCGTTTTAAAGATGCTTGCCATGGGTGGCGAAGGTGATATTGTGGAACGTTTGCTTCCGCTCAACATTGCTCCGCTTTCCATCTCTTATGAGTACGACGCTTGTGATTATCTGAAGGCAAAAGAGTTTCAATTAAAAAGAGACATTGAAGGCTACAAGAAATCCACTCAGGATGATCTGAAAAACATGGAAACCGGACTTTTCGGATTTAAAGGAAAGGTACATTTACAGACAGCAGCATGCCTCAATGACAAGTTACTTGAGCTGGACCGTAAACAGTCTAAATGCGAACTCTTCACCCAGATATCGGCAATGGTTGACAAGGAAATACATCGTAACTATAAAATCTATCCGGGCAATTACATAGCACACGATTTACTTGCGGAAAACAAACAATTTGCCGACAAGTACACAGCCGAAGATCAAAGCCATTTCGAGGCATATATTGCAGGACAGATTGAAAAAATCGACCTACCAGAGAAAGATACTCCTTTCCTGAGAGAGAAATTGCTTACCATGTATGCAAACCCGTTAAATAACTATTTAGCAGCTCTTTAATGAGACTAAAGGATACATATTTATTATTGATCTTCCTCTCCTTTTTTTCATGTAAAGGAGAGGAAGACTCTTATGTATATCCTTCTGTAAAATTAGAATTCATATCTGCGCAAACAGATAACTCCGGCAAGATAGCCTATTTAAAGACAGACAAAGACAGCATATTCCAGATTGAGAAAGACCTTACAAACTGCACTCTGGAAACTAATTCCCTGCAACGGATAGTCTGTAACTATGCCTTATTAAGTAAGGCAACTGCCACCCAATATGCTACTGCGGAAATCTATTCACTTATTAAAGCTGTATCTCCCACCCCTGCCAAGCTAGCTTCCGGAGCAGTGATGAAGACCGACCCTGTGGGCATACAAAGCATTTGGCTCAGTGGTCATTATATAAATATGACATTGCAAGTTAAGCTGCAAAGCGAGAAGCATTTATTCCACTTTATTGAAACAAGCATTTCTCAGAGCAAAGGAACACCTTTAATCAACCTCACCCTTTATCATGACAAGAACGACGACGTAGAAGCTTACACCAAAATAGCCTATCTCTCAGTTCCTTTAGATAAATACATCCAGCAATATCCTGATGGATTCACAGTCTCTTTTTCTATTAACACCTTCACGGAAGGAGTAAAAACAGTCACTTTCACCTATTCTCCCGCCACGGTTTAATCTGCTAGAAACCTTTATATATTTTAATGTATCTCCGCTCAGGAAGTATTAACTTCTTTAAGCCTGCGGAATAAGTATCTAAAGATTGCTGCCAATCGGGAGATAATAGGCAGTTAAACACTACTAGATAACGATACCACTTATTATCTATAAAATATTCTCATTTTATTTTTGTAACTAACTTTAAATAACATTATCTTTGAAACAGAAATTAATCACGGAAAATTGAATAGTTCTGCTCAACAAGAAATCAAAATCCTTAACTGTTTTTTTTATGAAAAATAAAACTATTATGATTGTTTCCAATGATATATTATTTCCTCAACTGTTTGACACCTTGCTCTATAGAAAAATCAAAGGAGTGAATATAGTTGTGTGTAAATCAATACAAGATATTATTGATAAGGTACCTCCACACTCTTCCAATTTAGGCATTCTGGATTCTACTTTGAATGGGGTTCCCAGTCTGGAAGTTATTCGATACCTCCGCATGGAAAGGCATGTTGTTACTCCACTGTTTTACTTCGCGGATATACAAACCGAGGCTTATACATACAAAGCCTACGAGATGGGGGCCAGTAAAATTATTCATAAACCTTTCGATCCCAATATTATAACGGATGAAATAGCCCAACAGATCAATCGTTTTTAATCAAAAAATGAATTTATGAGAAAATTATATATTTCCCTATTCTGCATATTAATCGCCAATAGCTTTAGCGCTGTTTTTGCTCAGGATTCCCCCAATGCAAAATACAGAAAAGCTATTGAAGAAGCGGCAAAAGGATTGGTTGTTGATCCTACCCGAGGCGATTTAATGGTTCTTATTGCCAACAATTACGCCTGGCAGGAAAAAAGCGACTCTGCACTGATCTATATACAAAAAGCAGAACAAATCAATTATTACAATGATGATCTATTTGATTCATGGCTAAACATTTTATTGTGGTCGCACAGATATGAAAATTTGCTTAAGACTTGCCAGGTGGCAGAACAGTATAAATACTCACATGTAGAAAATCTGTTGCGGAAAAAGTTGATTGCCTACACTGAACTGAGAGATTATGACAAGGGGATTGAGCTGGTTAAGGCTCCAGAGAATAAGGAATTCCTAAAACTAGACGATATCAGCTATATGTACAACAATCTGATTATGAAAAGAAACACGAATGTGGTGCAGGCGTTCTATTCTTTGGATTATTTTGACCATAATGCCCCGCAGCATCTGGCAAATCTGGGGTATGCTTTCAAAGTGGGGAAACATTCATTGGCTCTTCGCGCCAATTATGCAGACAGATACGGAATGAACGATTTACTACTGGAATCAGATTTTTATCTGCAGATGAACAATAAATCGTACATGTATTTTAATTATGGATATGCTTTTGATGCCTCCCTGTTTCCAAGACACCGGGCCGGATATGAATACTATATACCTTTGAAGAATAAAATGGAGGCATCATTAGGAGCCAGATATATGAAATATCTCAGTTCAGAGGTATTTATTGCAACTGCTCATCTGGAAAAATACATGGGTAGACATTGGGTGGCCTTCCGCCCTTTTTATGTGATACAAAGCATCGGAAATTCATTCACCTTACTGGCGGATTACAGATTTTACGGGAAGAATCCTTTAAACTATTGGGGAGTGGAGCTTACATACGGCAACTCACCCGACGATAGCAGAACTACAATGGAAAATGCTGCATTCAATAATCTGAATGCCTATAAAATAAAACTGGAAAGAAACTTTATGCTGAATAATATATCTGATGTGCGCATTGGCATAGGATACACCAGAGAGGAGTATATTACAAGTAAATTCAGAAACAGATATTTAATAGAACTAGGATATAGATTCAGACTTAAATGAAAACGATCAAATTCTATCTGGAATATTGGGGAACCAGGTTATTTTATATAATCTTTATCTTCCTTATTTGCTATGGAAGCTACTGCTATTCTGTGCCAAAGTTTTCAATAGGTTCTCATGCATTTAAAAATTTGTTATATCATGCGCATAACAGTCAGGCTATATGGTTATATTATCTGGAGTATTTTATATTCATCTTTCTTATACTGACAGCTCTGACTTTTATGCTCACTCTTTATTATGGGGTAGATAAAAGAAGAAAAGAAAAAACACACAATCGGTATATCAACTTCTATATGAGTTCTTTGTTATCTTATTTGTTTATGAAGAACAAACTTCCTGAAAAGGAAAAAAAACAAAGGAAAGCTAAATTTAAAAAATTTGTAAGAAATGACTACTCTAAAGAACTCATAATAAATACTCTTCTACAAATTCACTCTCAAACAGTAGGGGAAATACACAATGACACTGAGCTAATTTTGCATGAGCTTAAGTATGATAACTTAATACGAAGTTATTTATATTCTCCCTACTACAGACACAAAAAAATTGCACTGAGTGTAATTTCTGAATTTAAAATACACGGGGTTGAAAAGTATATTCTCGGACTGGCAAAGAGAGAGAGCAACAGACTGCTCCACACTGATGCTTTAGTGGCTCTTATCCGACTAAACACTTACGAGAATTTACTTCAGCTGATAAAAAATGATGTGAATATTTCTATGTGGGAAGTGAATGTGATTATTGACAATATTGAAAAAGACAAAATAAGAAAGATTCCTTATAAAGAATTACTTCATTCAAATAATAAGGGAATGTTGCTTTTGGGAATTATATTGTCACGATTGCATCAGAAACAGGAATTCAAATATGATATTCAGAAATATATAGAATATCATAATGATAATATTATGGAAGAGGCTATCCTTGCTTTTGCTTCATTTGCCGGGGATAAATCTGATTTTGTATATTTGAGGAACTCATACAACAAAGCAACAGGAAGAGGCAAACTTTCTATAATAAGAACCGTTTCTCACTCACCTGATACTGAATATGCTGTTCAGTTTCTGGAATGGGTAGCAATAAATGAACCTATCAAGTATAAAACGGAGGCTTTAAGATCTCTTCTCACTATTAATATAGGAAGGGTTGCAATGCTTAAAGATTCTGAGGACCCTTTAGTGAGAATGGCTTGTAATGAGATTCTAGATATTAACATATAATTTTTTACACCAATGAATATTGCATTTTGGGATAGTTTTATAAACGCTTTGTTCTTCATCTTTTCAGGAACTCTGTTCGTTTTGTATCTTATAACAGCAATCCTGTCTATGATGGAGGTGAGGAGGCATATAAAGAAAAGCGGAAACTTTGATTACAGAACAATGCTCTCTTTTCCTAAACTACCTTCTGTGTCTATTATTGCTCCAGCTTATAATGAGGAAAAGACTATCATTGAAAACATTAAATGCTTATTATCCTTACAATACCTTGACTATGAAATTATCATTGTAAATGACGGAAGTAAAGACAGCACTTTGGCTACGATAATAGAGCATTTTGGATTAATAAAAGTTGAAAAAGCTTATGAGCTGAAGATTCCATGCGCAAAAATAAGAGGCATTTATCAGTCTACCAATCCTGCATATCATAATCTGCTGGTGATTGATAAGGAAAACGGTGGCAAAGCGGATGCTCTGAATGCCGGAGTTAATGTTTCTCTAAAGGATTTGTTTCTGGCCATTGATGTGGATTGCATTATAGAGCCAGATGCAATATTAAAGATGGTAAAGCCGTTTATTGAAAATCCAGCATATAAAGTTATTGCATCGGGAGGGGTTATTCGTGTGGCTAACTCATGCGAGGTGGTAGACGGAAGAATTGTGAAGGTGAATTATCCCATGAATTTTTGGGCAAAATTTCAGGTCCTGGAATATTTCAGGGCATTTACCATCGGGCGAATGGCATGGACCAAAATGAATGGACTGCTCATGATATCAGGAGCTTTTGGTCTGTTCGACCGAGAAGTTGCTATTAAAGTGGGAGGCTATGATAAAACGACCGTGGGTGAAGATCTGGAACTGGTGGTGAGAATGCGCAAATATATGTATGAAACCGGGACGAAGCACAAGGTGGCTTTTATTCCCGATCCGCTATGTTGGACTGAAGTTCCAGAGTCATATAAAATTCTTTCAAGACAACGAAACAGGTGGACGCGTGGTGCCATTGACACCATCAAGAAGCATAAAAACATGTTTCTTAATCCAAAATACGGGATTATAGGTATGGCAAGCTTCCCTTACTGGGTTATTTATGAATGGCTTACCCCTATCATTGAGCTGCTAGGAATAGTTTTTCTTATTTTTCTTATTATACTGAATTTGTATAGTCTGAAAATAATTGTTCTTGTTTTACTTTTTGTAATTACATTCTCATTTCTGTTTTCAACTATTGCCATTTTCATTGAAGCATATACCTATTACAAGTATCGTGGCAGCAAATATATGTTTCAGGCTTTTCTTTTCGTAGTTCTTGAAATGTTTATATATCAACCTTCAAACCTGTATTTTTCTTTATCTGGAAATTATGATTATTTTTTCAAAAAGAACAAGAAAGGATGGGGAAGCATGACACGAACTGGATTTACATCTAAAAAAACGAACTAAATAATTATATAAAACAAATTAATCATGAGTACTACAACTATAGATAAGCAGTCGAAAGAGAGTCAGAGTTGGAATGATTCATTATTACTTGGAATCCCGGTAGTGGACAAGCAGCACAAGATTCTTATTGCTTTGTTTGATGAAATTATATCAATAAGCCAGGAAAAAAATGAAAGTGAGAAGATACTTCCCTTGTTAAACGAACTACAAAGGTATACTATTTATCATTTCAACACGGAAGAGGAGTTTATGCGCAAAGGTAATCTGCAAGACATGGATCAGCATGTTAAACAGCATGACTTATTTAAAAAAAAGATAGCCGACTTTATGATTGCGCATAACTACAAGAACATAGTTCTACTGAATCAGATTACTGTTTTCCTCCGAAAATGGCTGGTTGTTCATATAAGTGATACTGACGCAAAAATGTTAAAACATTAAGTTGTATTAAGATCTCATAAATGGGAACTCCAGCTTTGTTTATAATGTTCTGGACATTAGTATTAAACTGGAATCAGTTTAATACAATATAAAGCAGAGATCAAACTAAACATGTACAAGATTGAACGCAAACATGTACATAATTGGTAGGTAAACATGTACATGTTTATCTCAACCTCCCGCCTATAAACAGGTAATACCTGCCGGGAAGATTGGTAATTGCTCCTCAGTGCTGTTATTATGACACACTACCCCTAGAACAACACACAAACACATTTTAAAAACAGCTGATTTCCAACAGGATACATTATTAGGTGGTGCACATGGTGTAGATAAATTGTCCTTTTTCGGTTCTGAGAAATAAAAAAATGAGAATTCTGCATTTTGCGGAATTCTTGAAATTTAATTTGTGGAAAGCTAAAATAGTCTTTTTAAGTACACCATGTGCACCACTGACAGCATTATTTTCTTTAAAAGCAAAATATATCTAACTGATAATGTGAATTATACAAAATACTAGGTGGCAGAGGTGGCAGTAAAAAACAATATATTTCGATTCCAGAAATCTTTTTTTGAGAATTCCGCAAATTGCGGAATTCTCAAAATTAATTTTCCAGAAAGGATAAAAGTATTATTTTACTGCTACCTCTGCCACCCAGCTATTTTTATAACGATGATAATGAGATAAATACGAACTCAAAGAATATCTACATTTAAGTTTGACGATAGAATACGCTTTAATTCCCATCAATTTAAGTCTATAAAACAGCCTCATCTCAATAGTTTTCCTTTAGCCAAATACCAAAAAACCGGTCATAGATTTGATAAGTACCCTGTTCATGGGTAATAAAATCCTTTTCAAGCAATCCTCTTAAAGCAGATTGCACAGAACTGGCTGATGCTAGTTTATATTTCTTAATAAATGCACCAGACGTAATAGATTGCGCTTTCCCTTCTTTTGTAATAGCAATCAATAGTTCCTTTTGCTTTTCGGGCATACGGAAAAGAATTTCAGAATAGGTATATTTAAAAGAATCGACAACACTCTCTAAGGCCTCATCCACCATATCAACATCACAAATACTACCGGAAGAAGTCATATTATAAAGAGTATGAAGCATTTTCTGCATATACCAGGTAATACCTTCAAACCGGTTATAGACATCTTCAATTACTGTTGAAGTTATTTGTTTGCCATCATTCTCAAAATGATGCTGTGCAAATACCACATATTCAGGTAAAGGGATGCTTTCAAGATGCATCATTGAAACACTTTGATAAAAAGGTCGTGAAGCTGTCATAAATATATTCCCCATTACATGTCGTTGACTCCCAGCAAATATGAAATGCGCATTATTACAGTGCTGGATATATGTTCTTAAAAGAGCTTCCATGTTATCCTCCTCGTAATTGGCAATCTGCTGAAACTCATCAATAGCTACAATACATGGCTTGTTTGCATTATTCAGATAGTGAAAGATCTCATCCAGAGTAATATTTGCTACCTGAATATCACCCAATCCAAGGTTCAAAGACGGATTACCATTTATATCAAAAGCCACACTTGCCTGAAGAGATTTTACACTTTCCCAGAAATGCTGCAACGCCTTCTTCCCAAAGGGCTTCAATCCTTCCAAAATTACTTTGCTGAGTGAAAAGACAAAATCACGCAACGATTTAGTTGCATAAATGTCGACAAAGAAAGTATAGTAGTTTTTCCGGATTCCCTCGCTTTGAAAACAGTACTGAATCAATCCAGTCTTTTCCATTCTCCGGGTAGAAATAAGTGCCAGATTATTTCCATTGGTTATTTCCTGAATAAGATTCCTGCTTTCAGTCTTTCGGCCACAAAAGTATTCCGGAGACACATAACCGCTTGTAATAAAAGGATTCCTGATCATAGCTTTGATGTCTTTGATATATTATGCAAATATAATTATTGCTTTATAATAATTGGATTATAATAAATATTTTATTGATGCTAGATTTTTGCTTCTATAAGCATGTATCTTTGCTTGATAAGTGACAATATGACACATTAAAATGCGCAGAGTATAGTCATGGCTTAATTTTATAGAATGCTTTTATTAACTAAAGATATTTTAAGGTACAATTCAGAGCCGAAATATTTTAATTTACGAAGAGCATATTATCTAAAAACGATCTCTGGTACTTTTGTGGAAGTATGACTGTAAAGAAAGAAACCGGATATTATATCTAAAATACAAACACAAAAATAGTGTAAATAGAGTTCATTACAACAATTAATTTATCTGCCAATTAGTCAGCCAGTTAAAGTGTTACGATGTCATTGCGACGTGATTTTTGCAAGGCACAATTTTTGTTAATAATTATTCGTTAGCAACGTTGCTGACAAATTAAATTCATACTATGAACAAAAAAGAAAAAGATTTTTTTGATTTTGAAGATGGCGATTTCGTTTATTATGGTGCCGAGATCTATGACCTTAGAGTTAGTGATGATAGGCTTTACTTTATTGAAGGCAAAAACGTAGATCCTCAAGAGATTAAGCCTGTAAGCATTGAAACAGATGGAGATAAGTTTGATATTAAATATATAATGATGACTCCTTATCTTCATACTTGTATAATCAAGACGAATCATACTGCACCATTAACCTTTAGAGTCAGGGACAATATAAAGGAGATATTAGATCAGTTGTCAATAAAGACTAAAGAAATAAAATATATCCATCAAATACAAAAACTTATTAAGAATGAAGGATATATAGTTGTATTTAAGACAAAATAAAAATCAAATAAATAATCTTTTATTAACATGGAGAAAAAAATACCTAGTAAAAAATGAGATGACAGGTTGTTATCTTTGTAAATCTAATCAGTACAAGGAAACCTACTGTTTCAGTCCATTAACAAATGACTATGCCTCTTTTTACAATAGCACCTTTGAATCTAGAGAAGATGCAGAGAATGCTATTTCTAAAAACATTGGCTATAGCATGATGCCTTGTATTATTGAAGTCTATATTTCTGAAGAATGAAAATGCCTAAATTTAAATTAATTGAGTTAAAACCTATTTGGATTGCTTTTATAGGTTTTGTATTAAGTAGCTATATTGTTGCCATAGTTGAATTCAACTCTAAGCCCTTCCTAATAAATGTAAATTGGAGTTTAGACAGTATCACTGGAATCAATAGATTTCTTGTAACAATGTCTTATAGCTATATTTCTGGAATAATTCTATATGCAATAACATCATTATTACCTTTATACGAGAAGAAAAAAAGATACAAAGGACTAATTTATGGCAGGATTAAGAATATTTACAGTGAATCTTTATACAATTATGTTATTGCTTATTACCATGATAAATATCCGTCCTCTGATATTATTAACAGATATATTCAGGGTGAAGGAAAGCAATTTACTTCTTTATTTGAGGAAGTTTATTCTACAAACAATACTGAACATTCGTTAAAACTAGAGCTAATTGAATCGATACATAAGTATTTTAAGGAATTTTCAATATTTTACAATTCATACAATATATACATGACTACTAAACAAGTAGTACTTATCAATAAAATGATATCTGAGCAATACACAGAAAAGGCTTTTAAGCTCTACAAAAATTTGCCAGAAGAAGAAGAAGAATCATTAACCAAGGAACAATTGGATAAATATATTATATTAGTAGATCAACTTTTTAGTTCGATAAACAAGTAAAGGCAGTCCAAAAGCCGCCTTTACTTGCTGTAATTTCTAAAACAATAAACAATTAACATCTTGTGATATTTTACATTATTATTAAAGCCATCGACATCTATTGAAAAGATTCCCCAACCATCTTGTCAATTAGCATCAGCCCTAATTTATTATGGAATAGCCATTTATAAAGAATTAATCAACAGTACTATTACGAAACTATACGCTTTTATTTCTCGTATCAGTCTAATGTTTAAGGCTGGCACCAATAGAAGAACAGAACTTATTGAACATGAGCCCTACTTGATTTTGCTGTCGCAATATGCGTTAAATATGCTGATAATCGTAATAGAATAATGATGATTTTTTTTATTATATTTGAAACCTAATTAAAATATATTTATGAAAGAAGAAAAAGATAAAATCACAGATTTTAAAGATATTAAACCCAAATCTAGTTATTCAAGGCTAAGAGTCTTTTACAGAAAAACCTATATTGAACAATTATGTCTTGAGCTATTGCTAAGGCAAAAATATCAGGATGAAAAATGGGTAAATATAGGCTACATATTCACAAATATTTCTCCATTTTATACTTTTGATCTATGGTGGAAAACTCCTGCTGCTATGATTGATGTATGTTTAAATGAATTATACCTATTAGATCTAATAGATATGCAACAAAAAAATAACATCGAGTACTTTCAAATAACGGATTCAGGGATAGAATGTCTAAAATCGTTTAATATACAAAATACAGCTGCCACAACTTTAAACAATTTCGCTATTTACAGATTATCAATTAGTACTTTAATTATTTCAGCTTTAGCACTCGTTATTTCAATTATAGCAATCATATTAAAAACATAACATTACAATCATCATTAATCATAAATCTAGAAATCTTCAGAAACCAGTTCTACCTTGTTTCCGTCCACATCTAGCACCACACTCTCAAAATAGCCATCGCCTGTAACACGTGGTTCACCAACAATCTGATAACCATCCTTTCTCAATTGTTCCGTTAACCTCAAAACATTAGCTTTACTGTCTAAAGAGAAAGCCAGATGGCAATATCCAAGTAGTTCACCTTCTGCACGCTTAATAATATCAGTACGCCTCATTAGCTCAAGAGAAGCTCCATTGTCAAAATGAATAAAATACGATTCAAATCCTTTCGCAGCGTTTACGTATTTCTCATTACTGACTCCATTAAAATAAGTACAGTAAAACTGCTTTAACTCTTCCAGATGTATCGTCCAGATTGCTATATGATGTATTCTCATATTACACATTTAATTAGTTTATTCCTTCAGTCTATTTCTTATTACACATCTTATTGATATGCTCAACAATCAAATAACAAGCTGGCGCAACAACAGTGCCATGATTAAAGCCGCTTAATTCGTACAGCTCGGTATGAT
>Ga0183099_1001317_pt1 | contig 14714 bp, 12 predicted proteins | sample Biomet1_FD_127788 | JGI IMG/M metagenome (GOLD analysis project Ga0183099, IMG submission 127788) | Microbial communities from bioreactor (seeded with anoxic lake sediment) at LBNL, California, USA - Biofuel metagenome 1 | ecosystem: Engineered > Bioreactor > Anaerobic > Unclassified ... | reverse complement strand
CTGGGAAGATCTGAGGATCGTCGCTGACGGCAGCAGGATCGCCAAATATCAAAAGGAAGGGATTTATTGCAACGGGGAACCCTGCAAGTTTCGGTATATGACTCCTGAGGAACCATGCGAGCCAGCAGATCTGTTGCTTTTCACTGTTAAGTTCAACAGCCTTGAAAAAGCCATTCGTTCTGTAAAAAACCATGTTGATAAAGATACGATCATACTTTCTGCATTGAACGGCATCTCCAGCGAAGAGATGATCGGTGAAGCCTATGGTCAGGACAAGGTTCTGTATTGTGTCGCTCAGGGAATGGACGGGATCAGGGAAGAAAACCGGCTCAATTATGAACACATGGGGATGCTGTGTTTCGGTGACCGTGAACCGGGGATCATCTCGGAAAAGGCAAGAAGAGTAGAGCATTTCTTTAAAAAGGTAGATTTGCCCCATGAAGTAGAGACTGATATGAAGAAAAGGCTGTGGGGAAAGCTTATGATGAATGTGGGAGTCAACCAGACCGTTGCATTATATGAGAGTAATTATGGTGTAATCCAAAAGGAAGGGAAGGCCAGAGGGACATTGATCGCTGCCATGAGGGAAGTGATGCTGCTGTCAGAAAAGGAAGGGATCCTTTTGACGGAAGAGGATCTGAATTACTGGCTGGGGGTATTGGATTCCCTAAACCCGGAAGGAAAGCCATCCATGAGACAGGATCTCGAAGCGGGACGTTTCAGCGAGGTTGATCTGTTTTCCGGGACGGTGATGAAACTGGGGGAAAAACATGGGATTGAAACGCCGGTCAATAGAATGTTATATGAAAAAATAAAAGAAATGGAAGAAGAATTTTTTTAAGATTGATGTTTATATAAAACCATGTTATAATTCAAAATGTAAATTTAAAACAGGCATGCGCTTCAGAGTGAAAACAGGCAAGCGCTCCAGCTTATAAACATTGAAATTAATAGGGTTTTGGGCGGTTAGCTCAGTCTGGTTAGAGCGCTTGCTCGACAAGCAAGAGGTCGTTGGTTCGAGCCCAATACTGCCCACCATGAGAAAAAAAGTGAATGAGGAGCTGGAGTAATCCAGCTTCTTTTCGTATCGTATGAACGGGAATCGAAATGAGAATCAGGAATTAAGGGGAACACAATTCGTTACTGACGGAAAAACAAGGAGAATGAGATGAAGAGGCAATTAGATTTGAAAAGCATCATAAAGAAAGGAATCAGCATAGCGGTTATTTCTGCTTGTTTACTGTCATCGGTACAACCTGCTCTCGCATTTGAAGAAAATGAAAGCAGGAGCGTGGAGCATTTCTTTATTGAAACCCAGCTTCTGAAAGGGGACGGCACCGGCTATGGCCTTGAGAAAGATACAACAAGGATGGAAGGCATCATCATATTGATCCGGTTGATGGGAAAAGAGGCGGACGCTCAGACAATGCAAAATCAGCCATGCCGTTTTCTCGATGTTCCGGCATGGGCTGCCGGTTATGCAAACTATGCAGATGCTAACAATATTTCCAACGGAATCAGCGACACGCTGTTTGGAACAAACAATAACATTACGGCGCAGCAATTTAATACCATGCTTCTGAGAACGATTGGCTATGATGACGGTGATTTTCAATGGAATGATGCGGTATCAAAAGCGGATGATCTTGAGATCCTGCCGCAGGATATGGCAGATAACTATGAGAGCAGAACGAAATATACAAAAAAAGACCTCATCGAGACAGCTTTTTGCTATCTGGATGCCAGCGAAAAAGACGGGGATGTTACACTGATCGAAAAACTGATCAGGGATGACGTGGTGCAGGAGAAAACAGCAGAAAAATACGGCCTTGCAGTGGATGGCTGGGACAGCTTGAAAACAGACCACTACAGCGATGATTATCTGAATTTTGAAATCAACGACAATCAGTTGAATGTTACAGGGACCAGTGATGATAAGGAAAAGAGCTGGCTTTTGGTTCTGATCAAGAATCAGAAGACAGGTGCCGAGAAATCGCAGACCGTAAGAAAAATCGGCAACGACGGGCAGTATGATATCGATGTATCTCTGGCAAATCTTTCGCAAGGCGATTATTATGTGGATATTTATGGAAATGATGAAAAGTACAATTACTATAGCAGCATCATTCTGTCCAGCATGATACTGGAAAAGACGGAGGACGGCATCTATTTCAAATCATCGCCGACTTATGGCAAGAACCTTCGGATCTATATGGGGAACCAGGTCGATGAACAGGACTACAGAATGACTCTGGCGACAAGAGCCAGCAAAAAGAGTACGGCCATGATCAAAGAGCTTTCGGATTCGATTACAGAGGATGCCGGCAGTGATTATGAAAAAGTCCGCAAGATCCATGACTGGGTAGCAGATAACATCTATTACGACAATGACTTTTTAAAAGGTAAAACAGAATCCACCAATATTGATTCTGTCGACGTACTTAAAAATAAATATGCGGTCTGCAGCGGATACGCAAATCTAACGAAGGATCTGATCACGGCGGCAGGGATCCCGTGCAAGCAGGTGATCGGTTATGCCCTGGGTATCTCAAAGGAGAAAGACTGGGAAGATGTGGATCTTCGCGATACCACGCCAAACCATATATGGAATGAAGCTTATGTGGATGGCCGATGGATCATCATAGACACCACATGGGATTCTGCTAACGACTATGACGGCGGATCCTTTACTTACGGCGGAATCCGTTCCTATAACTATTTTGACTCTTCCGTTGAATTTTTCTCCGATACACATCAGACTACTTCTCAGGAAGGACTTTAAAACATTTTTGATTATTTCAAAAGAGTAAAGTATAATGAAGGTATAAAGTTCCAAATCAAAAAGGAAAGCTGGGATTTTTTATGACGGGTGAACAAAGAAGAATCAAGATCATTCATATTTTAAAAGAAACCAATGAACCGATATCCGGAACCGAGCTGGCAAAACTGCTCGGAGTAAGCCGGCAGATCATCGTTCAGGATATCGCCCTGCTGCGTGCTGTCAACCGGAACATCTTATCCACGACAAAAGGCTATGTGCTTTACTATCAGGAGGAGCAGAAGGTCAATCGCTGTTTCCTGGTCAAGCATACCAATGATCAGATCGAAGACGAGCTATGCGCCATTGTGGATAACGGCGGAAAGGTGCTGGATGTGATCGTGATGCATGACATCTATGGGGAGATATCCACCGGATTGATCATAAAGACCAGACAAGATGTGTATGATTTTGTAGAAAAGCTGAAAAACCGGAAGACGATGCCATTGAAGGATCTGACGGATGGGGTCCATCTTCATACTGTTGAGGCCGATTCCGAAGAGATATTGAACCGGATTGAGGCAAGGCTGAAAGAGAAGGGATATTTGATACAGATAAAATGAAACGATTTGATATACTGATAATTGGAGCAGGGGCTGTCGGCAATGCCATAGCCAGAGAAATAACAAAAAATAATGCAGCTGCAAATGTCGGCATTCTGGAAAAGGAACCGGATACCGCATTCGGTATCAGCGGCAGAAACAGCGGTGTACTCCATGCCGGGTTTAATAATAGAGCCGGTTCTTTGATGGCCAAACTCTGTGTTCAGGGTTCAGAAGGATTTGAAAAAGAAGCGGGGGAATTGGGCATCAGCTTTAAAAGGACAGGGAAGCTGGTTATTGCAAGGCATGAAGAGGACCTGCCAAAACTGGATAAATTAAAGGAACAGGGCGAAACCAACGGCACGCGTGGATTAAAAATCATCGACCGGACGGATTTTCAAAAACATAATTATGACGGGATCGGGATTGCAGCGCTTTGGTCAGGCATGACCGGTATCTTCGATCCGTTCGAATATACGATTGCACTCGCGGAAACCTCCGCTGCCAACGGCACGTCTTATTATTTCGGCAGACAGGTCACTGCAATCGAAACTGCGGAGGCAGATCAAGGTATGCGTCCGGACGGAAAGAACGGGGAGGAACGGTTTATCGTTACGGCAAGAAACCGGAAAAATGGAGAAACGGAACAATTTGCTTCGCAGTTTTTAATCAACAGTGCCGGTTTATATTCCGACGAGATCTGCCGAATGGCAGGCATTCATGATTACCGGATCTATCCTTGCAGAGGAGAATATCATATTCTGGACAAGAAGCTTTCCGGATCGCTGGAGCTTCCTGTTTATCCTGTACCGAACGAAAAGGAAGGCGGACTGGGTGTTCACCTTACGCCTACCATTCACGGAAATATTATGATCGGGCCGAGCGCGGAATATTTCAGCGAAGGTCAGGAACGGGAAGATTACGGGACTTCCAGAGAGGTTATGGATGTTCTGATCAGGGAAGGAGCGGAACTGTTCCCTGGCATTCAGAGCAAAGACTGCATCAGAAGCTTTGCAGGAGTCAGACCAAAACTTACCTCGAAAACACAGGGTGGCTATTCCGATTTTGTGATCGGTGAATCGGAAAAGGTTCCCGGTTTGATCGAACTGGTAGGCATTGAATCGCCGGGCCTTACTTCGTCGATTCCGATCGCAAAGATGGTTTACTCCATCTTGAAAGACCGGATCCCGCATAACACCGGAACACACAAAGAAGTACAAGATAGGCTGAAACAGCGAAAAGGAAGCCAAAAGATGATCTGCCTGTGTGAGAGCATCACGGAGGAGACGGTACTTGAGGCGTATGACAAAATACTTAAGATTGGTGCGATCCCAACGATAAAGGGAATCAAAAATAGAGCAAGAGTCACTATGGGAAGCTGCCAGGGCAGCTTCTGCACGACCCAGATCATAGAACTCCTGGCGAAGAAGAGAGATCTGGATCCTTTCGAGCTGACATGGAATGGATTTGAAAGCCATTTGTTCACGGGGAGGGTACGAGAATGAGAATCAAAAAAGAGGCCGTGGTGATTGGCGGCGGCCCGGCAGGTATGTCGGCAGCGGCATCCCTGGCGGAAAGAGGCATTACGGATATCGTTCTTCTGGAAAAGGAGAACAGACTGGGCGGAGTGCTGTCCCAATGCATTCATGACGGGTTTGGCCTTGTCTATTACGGAAAGAATTACACCGGGCCGGAGTATTCCGCTTTATATCAGGAAAAAATCATAGAAAATAATATCGAGTGTATTACCGAAGCTACCGTTTTATCGGTGAAAGCGCACGAAACAACTCGTTATTACTCTGTGATCACGGTACAGGTTCCTGCCGGAACGATCGAGTTTGAAACAAAAGCTGTGATTCTTGCCACCGGCTGCAGAGAGCGGGGACGTGGTTCTATCGGGATCCCTGGTCAAAGACCTTCGGGAATCTATACGGCAGGGACGGCTCAGGCTATGATCAATCTGATGAATTATATGCCGGGGAAAAATGTGGTTATTGTCGGTTCTGGGGATATCGGTCTGATCATGGCTCGAAGGATCACATTGGAAGGCGGCAGGATCATATGTGTAGTAGAAAAGGAAGCTCTTCCGGGCGGATTGAGAAGGAATATCCTGCAATGCCTTGAGGATTATGGTATCCCTTTGCTGACCCGTGCAACGGTTACCAACATTTATGGAAAGGAACGGGTGACTGGTGTTGAGATTTCCCGATTAGATGAAGAGGGAAATATCATACAGGGCAGCAGCAGTTCTTATGATTGTGATACGATTATTTTGTCTGTCGGGCTTATTCCGGAGGACGGGATGATCGAGACACCTCATGAGGGCATCTTCCTGTGCGGAAATGCTTTATATGTGCACGATCTCGTGGACGATGTTTCCCTGGAAGGGCAAATCGTTGCGGGGCAGGTGGAAAACTATTTGCATGCCCTCGCATCGGGAGAAGAACCTGGAGAGACCAGATATGCCTACCCGGGAATTCATACCATGCGCAGAAAGCGTGGAGATATCCTTAGAAGAAAAAAGAGACCGCTGTGAAAAATCCATAAACGGTATTAAAACGACGACCTGCATCATGTGTCCGAACGGCTGTGAAATCACGGAAGACCTGAATGGCGGAATGTGCGGCAAAGGTCCTGCCTATGTCCAGAATGAGATACTGAGCCCGAGGAGGACGCTGACCTCATCCGTCAAGGTGACTGACGGTGTGATCCCGCTGGTGAGTGTGAGAACGACGGAGACGATCCCGAAAGACAAGCTGAGAGAGGCAATGGCGATCCTCGCTAAAATGACCGTCAAAGCACCGGTCAGCCTGGGACAGATCATCGCAGCTGATTTTATGGAAACCGGCGTGCAGCTTATCGCAACAAAATCGGTAGATCAAATTCGAGTAGAAATAAAATCAACAGATCAGATGTCATTGGAATGATAGCAACATAAAAAGGCAGATTCAGGAATGGATGCTGCCTTTTCGATTTTATAGAAAAATCTAAAGCAGATAGAAGTTTATACCAAAATACACTGAGGGTTATAACATTTGTAACTGACAGCTTGTTTAAAATTGGAACTATTAGGGTTAAGATTTTATTATCATACAACGGACAGGAGTTTGACCATGAGTGAGGAAGTGGATTTAAAGGCAATGGGCCGAAGGATTCGGGCTCAGAGAGAGCAGCTGCATATGACAAGAGAGGAATTTGCAGAGAAGCTTGGCGTATCCAGTAAATTCTGCGCAGATATTGAATACGGGGTCAAGGGGATGTCGATCAATACCTTGCTGCGTCTGAGCAATATTCTGGATCTGTCGGCAGACTACATTCTGAAAGGCTGCGGCAGCGGGACCGGCGTGGAAGATGATGACAGCCGAACGATCAAAGAAAACATCATGCTGCCTTTAAATGCCTGCAGTGCGCCGCAGCTGAGAAGAGTCGAACAGTTGCTGAAGGTATTTGTCGCTGCTGTCAATGAATCCTCAGAAGACTATAAAGCTTAACGTTACATGTTAACGACGTAACGGAATCTTAACTTGAAAAAAAAGACGAATAAGAGTAAACTGAAGCTGGTGCGGAATACCGCACCGGCACTATTATTTTGAAAGGAATTCAGGCTTTTATGGTTAAGTACTCCAGGATGGCATTCTTGTTGTTTGCTGACATCCTATGTATCAATATTGCATATATTGTTTCTTTTTTGCTTCGATTTGATTTTGATGTTAATTCAGATATTTTTTGGGGATATTTTTCCGTTTATGCGAATAATATCGTTGCAGTCACACTGGTTGAGCTGGTTATATTCTGGATTTTTGGCCTGTATAGCAGTCTGTGGAAATATGCGGGAACAGAAGAGATCGTTAAAATCGTACTTTCCGCAGTAGTGGCAGCGGCTGGGGTAATCGTTTATCTGGAATTCACCCAGCAAAGCTTCCCAAGATCCATCTACGTCTTCAGCTGTATTTTGGATATGGTCCTGATCGGGGGGATTCGGTTCAGTTACCGTATTTTCCGTGATTTCAGAAATCCGGGCACCTTTAACAGCTTTGTTCTGCGGCTAGGGAAAAAGAATCTGATCGATAATGAAATATCCAGAGTTATGATTGTCGGAGCCGGCGATGCGGGTGCGGCGATCATCAAGGATATCAAACAGCATCCGGAATTCAATAAAAGAGTCATCATCGCCATCGACGATAATCCAAACAAAATGAATCAGAGAATTGCCGGTGTAAGAATTGCCGGAAATCATTATTCCATCAAGCAAACGGCAAGAAAGCATTCGATCAATGAGATCATTATCGCGATTCCGTCTGCGAATAAAAAAGCGATTCAGGAAATCGTTAACGAATGCAACAAAACACACTGTAAAATGAAGACCCTTCCGGGCATCAGCGATCTGATCAATGAAAAAGTCAGCATCAGCAAACTGAGGGATGTTGATATCGAAGACCTGCTGGGAAGAGAACCGGTACAGGTGAATTTACGGGAGATCAGCGGTTATATCGAAGGGAAAATCGTATTGGTTACCGGCGGGGGAGGATCGATCGGATCCGAGCTGTGCAGGCAGATCGCGCATTTTAAGCCTCGAAAGCTGATTGCCCTTGATATCTATGAAAATACAGTTTTTGAACTTGCAAACGAAATTAAAACAACCTATCCAAATCTGGAATTTGACGTCGTGATCGCTTCCGTTCGAAGCAACCAGAGAATGCGGGACGTGTTTCTCAGGTACAAGCCCCATGTGGTATTTCATGCGGCAGCCCACAAGCATGTTCCTCTGATGGAATGTAATCCGAAGGATGCGGTAATCAACAATATCATCGGCACGAAGAATATGATCGATCTGTCCAACGAATTTGCGGTGGAGAAGTTTGTCATGATCTCTACCGACAAAGCCGTCAACCCAACCAACGTCATGGGGGCGACAAAGCGTGTGGCTGAAATGACTTTGCAGGAAAAAAGCACCCATTCGAAGACCTGCTATTCAGCCGTTAGATTCGGCAATGTGCTCGGCAGCAATGGCAGCGTAATTCCGATCTTTCGAAAGCAGATCGAACGGGGCGGCCCGGTTACCGTGACCCACGAGGATATCACAAGATACTTCATGACGATACCGGAAGCAGTGCAGCTGGTGATCCAGGCAGGTGCCATGGCAAAAGGCGGAGAGATTTTCGTACTCGACATGGGCGATCCGGTCAGGATCATGGACCTTGCCGAAAATGTCATCCGTTTATCTGGTTATGTTCCTAATGTGGATATCGATATCGAAATTACGGGCTTGCGACCGGGAGAAAAGCTTTATGAGGAATTGCTTCTGGATGATGAAAGCATAGAAAAGACCGCACATAATAAAATATATGTAGGGCATCCGCTGCCGCCGACTCCTGAACTCAGTGAAATGCTGGAGGAGGAAGGGATCTGCACCGATGAGAGCATCAGCAGCATCATTTCGATGAAGGATGATGAGGTCAAGGACTGGCTGCAGAAATTGGTGCCGAATTATAATAGAATGATAAATGAATAAAAAAAGAATAAATGAACAGATCATTGAAATATTAATCTATATATGGTTTTTCATAAACTGTAATGTGGGAGGGGAAAAAATGAACAGGTTTATAGATCTGGATTTTACTCGCTCGTTGGTTGAGGAAAAGGAACTGAGCCGTTATGAGAATCAGCTGAAAATCAGCAATGCAGATCTTTGGTCTGGTAGGGAAGCATTCACCGGATGGGTAAACCTTCCGCTTTCCTACGATAAAGATGAAGTACAAAGGATCAAGGAAACAGCTGAAAAAATAAGAAAACAGTGTCAGGTTTTTATTGTGATCGGCATCGGAGGTTCCTATCTCGGGGCCAGAGCTGTGATCAATGCGCTGAAGACCGAAGAGGATGGATACAGGGTTGGAGGACCTCCCGAAATCTATTTCGCCGGACAGAATCTCAGCGGGACCTACCACTCGGAACTGATTGAAAAGATAAAAGGGAAGGATCTTTGCCTCTGCGTGATTTCCAAATCCGGAACGACCACGGAATCAAGTATCGCATTTTCCATCTTAAAAGATGAAGTATATAAAAAATACGGCAGGGACGAGGGCAATCGGAGGATCTATGCGATCACTGACGCTGAAAAAGGCATTCTTCGAGAAGAAACGACCCGGGAAGGGTATGATTCCTTTGTAGTGCCGGATGATATCGGCGGAAGATATTCGGTTCTGACTGCGGTCGGGCTGCTTCCTATTGCAGTGGCAGGCATCGATATAGACAAGCTTCTCGAGGGAGCTGCCCTGGCTGCGGAAACCAGGCTTTCCAGCAAAAGACAAGAACGCTTCTATTTCAGTACGCTGGCCGCAACACGGTTAGCACTTCTCGAGAAGGGAAAAGCGATCGAGATATTTGAATATTATGAGCCGAAACTTCAATATTTTGCAGAATGGCTGAAACAGCTCTTCGGAGAGAGTGAGGGAAAAAACGGAAAAGGAATTTTCCCGGCAGCACTGCAGTTCAGTACGGACCTTCACTCTATGGGGCAGTTTTTGCAGGAAGGAAACCAGATTTTCTTTGAGATGGTACTGAATGTGGTAAATCCCCAAAAGGACCTGATCGTTCCTGAAAGTGCAGGAAGTTTGCTGGCCGGGAAAAGCATGAATGCAGTAAATCAGGCTGCAGTCAAGGGAGTAATGGCCGCACACGAAGCGGTCGGAGTACCGATCATAAAACTCGACATTCCCGAGCTGACACCTTACTATTTGGGTCAAATGATTTACTTCTTTGAAACTGTATGCGCGCTCAGCGGCTATCTTATGGGAGTGAATCCTTTTGATCAGCCGGGTGTTGAGAATTACAAGTCGGAAATGCGTAAGGTGCTAAAAGGATAAAAAATGGTTGATAATCCCCGAAATATGAGGTAAAGTATAAAGGTATGAAACAATAGCGTTTAGAAATTTGGAATTTGAAATGCGTGAAAATGGAGGAAATACTAATGAAGAAGATTGGCGTATTAGGAACTGGTACAATGGGTGCTGGAATCATTCAGGTACTGGCCCAGAACGGCTATGAGGTTGTACTCAGAGCAAGAAGAGAAGCATCTGTAGAAAAAGGTATTGCAACAGTAAACAAGAATCTTGAAAAAATGGTTGCAAAAGAAAAGATCACAGCTGCTGACAAAGATGCGATTATGGCAAGAATTCACGGCTCAACAGACATCAATATCGTAGCAGATGCAGACCTGATCATTGAAGCGGCTACAGAAGAAATGGAATCAAAGAAAGCATTGTTTGCAGAACTGGATCAGCTTTGCAAGCCAGAAACGATCATTGCGACAAACACATCATCTCTTTCAATCACAGAGATCGCTGCTGCAACAAAAAGATCTGACAAAATTATCGGAATGCATTTCTTCAATCCGGTACCTATGATGAAGCTTGTTGAGATCATCAAGGGACTTGCTACTTCTGACGAAACAAAAGAAACAATTCTTGAGCTTACCAAAAAATTAGGCAAAACACCTGTTGAAGTTGAAGAAGCTCCTGGATTCGTTGTTAACAGAATCTTAATCCCTATGATCAATGAGGGAATCGGAATTCTGGCTGACGGCGTTGCAAAAGCAGAAGATATCGACCAGGCTATGATGCTTGGAGCAAATCATCCAATGGGACCTTTGGCTCTCGGAGATTTGGTAGGACTTGATGTTTGCCTGGCGATCATGGAAGTTCTTCACTCTGAATATGGCGATGACAAATACAGACCACATCCACTTCTGAAGAAGATGGTAAGAGCAGGCAAACTGGGAAGAAAATCTGGAGAAGGATTTTTATAATTACAACAAATAAGGAAAAACATTTTTTAAAAACATTTATTGCAGGATTTTTAATATTTACTATAATACTAGTCCCCATCCAATGGGGACTAAGTTTTGTTGGGAATGTTAGGGTTTTCAGCGGTACAGAAAATTTGATGAAGGATATGCCTTCTCTGGTCGATCAGAATAGTCCGTTTTTTGAAGCCTTTAAGGATAAGAACCGGGTTAATATCCTGATGATCGGAGTCAACGACGGCATGACCGACACCTTGATGCTTGGAAGCTATGATCTGGATTCACAGCATGTAGATGTCATATCGATTCCTCGTGATACATATTATCCAAGAGAGGATGCCGACAGCGCAGCGGAAAGAAAGATCAATTCCATTTACGGCAATAAAAAGGCGCTCGGCACGGCAGAGGCTGTAAGTGATGTCTTGATGGGAATGCCGATCAATTACTATGTCGTTGTGGACTATAAAGTAGTGAAAAAGGTTGTAACCTCCATGGGAGGTGTACCGATGGACATCACGTTCCATATGCACTATAACGACCCGTATGACGACCCTCCGCTCAGAATCGATATTCCGGAAGGTTATCAGGTGCTGGATGGGGATACTGCAGTAGAATTCTTACGATTCCGTAAGGGGTCCAACGGATATCCCGGATATCCGGAGGGAGATATCGGCAGAGTAAAGGCTCAGCAGGAATTTGTAAAATCAGCATTCAGACAAGCTCTTGGCTTCAGCCTTCCGAAAGTTGTAAAAACAGTGCTTGATAATGTAGACTCTGACCTTCCTCTTGGTATGTCAACAAAGCTGGCTGCAAATGCGGTAGGCCTTAAGAGTGAAAATATGGAAACTTACATGATTCCTGGAAAATCCGGCATGAAGGACGGCCTGTCTTATTGGTTCCCGGACGATAACGGAATTGAGGATATGCTTACTAAGATCTACAATACCCAGCCGGATACAAAAGATACAAACTCAAAAACAGAAGCTGGGGAATAAATCCAATAATGAAACAATAATAAAATAGGGATTACTTTTATCTGTATTATGAAAAGCGTAATCAAAAAATAATATAGGGAATTAAGTTTCCCTATTTATTTTTTTGTTTAGAAGGTATAAAATATAACGACTAGCGGGTATTATATTGGGGAAAAGAGAGGTTGTTCATATAGCAATGAATACAGAAATTCAAAGACCAAAGGGAAGTGGCTCCTTTTACAGTTTTATTCGGACCTTCTTATTAGCTTTTATTATTTTTGTCATATTATGTACACCTGGAATGGCGATTTTTGGAAAGGTCGCCGACTGGAAATTCATAGGGGATAATAAAGTAGTGCTGGAAGAACAGCTGCCGACGATTGTTGATAAGGACAGCCCGTTTTTTAAAGCATTTAAGGATAAGAACCGCGTTAATATCCTGCTTCTCGGTATCAATGACAATCTTACGGACACCATCATGGTCGCGAGTCTGGATATGGATGCAAAACATGTAGATCTGATTTCGATTCCGAGGGATACCTATTATCATCGGGAAGGACATAACAGTGAGGGGGAAAACAAAATCAATGCGGCATATCAGGGAAATCCTTTGAATACGGCGATAGCGGTAAGCGATGTTCTTTTAGGGATGCCGATCAATTATTATGCGATCATAGACTATAAAGGAATTGAAAATATTGTGGATGCCATGGGCGGAGTGCCGATGGATATCAAGTTTGATATGAAATATAAAGATCCGTATGATGATCCTCCACTGATTATTAATATTCCGAAAGGCCACCAGGTCCTGGACGGGAAGCATGCGGTTCAATTTCTCAGATACAGAAAAGGTTATCTGGAAGGAGATCTCGGTCGTGTGAAGGCTCATCAGGAATTCATGAAATCGGCGTTTAAACAGTGCATCAGCTTCGACCTTCCTAAAATAGCCACTAAAGTATTTCAAAATGTGGAGTCAGACATTACTTTAGGGAAAGCAACTACTATTGCAAAAACAGCGATGGGGATCACCGCTGATGATATTGAAACTTACACGCTGCCGGGCACACCGCAAACGTCGGCGCCATGGTATGTGATACCGGATGCCGAAAAGACGTCGAAGATGATCAATCAGATTTATTCCATTAAACCGGAAACAACGACAGACAGCTCTGTGGAGGAATAAGAATGAGAAAAAGGGGCAAAAAAGTATTTGCTATCATACTTTCCGCGCTGCTCTGCACGGCAGGAGCAGCTTTCTTACAGGAACAGAATTCTGTCTATTCCATGGGAGCGGCGAGTTTTACAGATGTCACATCGAATTATTGGGGTTATTCGTACATCGATTTTTCCGCGAATCATGGGGTGATCAACGGATATCTGTCTCCGAACGGTACTTATCAGTTTCTCCCTGAAAAATCTGTCACCAGAGAAGAAGCCGTGTGTATGCTTTACAGGTCTTTGTCGGCGGCAGGCAAGCTGGAGAGTCAGGAGGATTTCAGTGCAGAGTATGCAGATATGCTGACAGCGAATAAGATTGCTCCATGGGCCGACCGGTATATTTCCTATGGATTGAAATATAAAATAATCACAGAAGGTGAACTAACTGATTTTACAGACGACAACGGATATGGCATTGCTGCTCCGCGTGATCAGGTCGCCTTTTGGACAGCAAAAGCCATCAATAAAAAGCTGATGCCGGCATATTCTTTGATTTACACTGATAAGGACAGCATTTCCGCAGATAAAGTACCCTACATAGACCTTTTGTACAGACAGGGGATCATGCAGGGCGATGATACAAAAATGTTTCATCCGGCAAGCGGGATCAAAAGAGCAGAATTTGCTGCAATAAGCAACCGCGTCTATTCTCTTGTGATGTCCGATACTTATCAGATACAAAAAGAGACACAATCCTACCGTGGAACAATCGTATCGGTGGACTCCGTCAATAACAGGATCATGATGACTCAATCGGATGGTACTGCCAGAATGATACAAGTAAATCCAAAAACACAGATTGTAATTGACGGCAAGTTGAATTATAATGGTCTAAAAGGAATCAGCACCGGCTCAAATGTTATCGTCGCCTGGGGCGCTTTTTACAGCACAGACAACAATAGCGGAACAGACAGCGTTATGCAGCTTCACATCGTAACAAAAACGCAATCTAAAGCAGGTTTAATTTCTAAAATTGATAAGATCGATAGCTCCACTTCTTTGCTACAAATCGAAAATTCTGACGGCGATATCATCTATTACATCCTGGATAAAAACAGTCAGACTTCCGTGACGCCTAAGAAGGGCCAGGAAATTCATTTTATCTCAGATGGCGTTAAAATCCTTGAATTACAATAAACATCTTACACGCATATCTAAAGTATTCTTGAGGCGGTATTCAAAATCCGCCTTCCTATATTTTATTTTCAACAGAACAAATCATCTTCAGAGTGCATGAAGGAGGAAGAAATGAACTCAATAAATATGAATAAAAACTACAAATCGAAAATTCTGACGGCGATATCATCTATTACATCCTGGATAAAAACAGTCAGACTTCCGTGACGCCTAAGAAGGGCCAG
>Ga0183099_1001316_pt1 | contig 14725 bp, 15 predicted proteins | sample Biomet1_FD_127788 | JGI IMG/M metagenome (GOLD analysis project Ga0183099, IMG submission 127788) | Microbial communities from bioreactor (seeded with anoxic lake sediment) at LBNL, California, USA - Biofuel metagenome 1 | ecosystem: Engineered > Bioreactor > Anaerobic > Unclassified ... | reverse complement strand
CTCGGGATGTTGGGATACCACTCCGGCGAGACGATGACCAGCGTTCGGAACACGAATAACGGGGGCCATGAACCTCCAGAATCTCCGCGTCGCCGCTGGCGTCGAGATACTCGGTGAAGAGCGCCTCCCACAGCTGGGCGAACGGCCCGGCCAGGCGGCCGCTGTCCGGGTTGTGCAAAAGGCCGAAGAGCAGGTAGTTCGCCGCGAGGGAGGCCAGATCGCTGGCGGGCTCGCCCCACTCGCCCCGGCTGCGGTCCAGCACGGAAAAGCCGCGCGCCGCGCCGTCCGGTGAATCCGGGGCGTCCACCAGGATGTTCCAGGGGTGCACATCGCCGTGGACCGCGGCCAAGCGCCCGGCATGGCCCCGCAGCTTCCAGCGCCAGTCCACCAGGCGTTTTTCCAGGTCGATGAAGGCCGCGTCGGGCAAGAAGTCGCAGGGGTGGGGAAAGGCCTCGTCGATGAGCCCCAGGATGCATTCGCTGGCGCCGATGAGGTTGCGCACATGGCGGTAGTAGAGGTCCGGGTCGTCGCGCTTGACCGCGTGGACCTCGGCCATCCACCGCGCGAGGGACTTGGCCATGGCCAAATCCTCCAGCCGGAACCCGCCCTTCAGGATGCGGTCCAGGTCGAGGAAGTAGTCGTACCCCGTGAGCTTCTCATTCATGATGAAGAACTCGCGCGGGCGCTTCACGGGCACCAGACGGCTGTCCGCGTCCACATAGCCCAGGCCCATGGGCCGCACGTGGCGTGGCAGCAGGGCCGAGGTCTCGAACTGGAACATGAGGATGGCCGCGCGGTCCCAGTAGAACTGGTGGCCGTATTTGTCGCCGCGCATGACGGAAAGCACGCCCTCGCGCGGGTCGCCGTCCACCTCGAAGCGCACCAGCAGCGGCTTGCCGTAGCCGAAGCGCTTGATGCCCTGCTTGTCGAGGGTGCCGATGGCCCCGAGGTCCACCAGCCGCGCCAACGGCCCGTAGGCCTGGCGCAGGTACTCGGCCACGTTCTCCGGCTTCAGGTCGATCATGAGACCCTCCCGGCGGCCCTGCCGCAGCCGCGGGAAAAGCGGCCGGGCAGGCGGCGTTTGGCGGCCGGCCTAGACGGTCTGGCCGCAGTGGGCGGAAAGTCTGGCGTTGAAGTCGCCCAGGGTGAAGCTGTGCTCCTGGGTGCCCTTCTTCTCCACGCAGTAGGCGGCGCACACGCTGCCCAGCTCCGCGGCCTTCTCCAGGCTGCGGCCCAGGCACAGGCCCTTGAGCAGGCCCGCGCGGAAGGCGTCGCCCGCGCCCGTGGGATCCAGCGCCTTGTCCACCTTGAGGGCGGGCACGCGGGTTTCGCCCGCGCCCTGCGCAATAAGGCTGCCCTGGTCGCCCAGGGTGGTGACGAGCGCGCCCGTGCGGCCAAGAAGCTCCGCGCGGGAAAGGCCTGTGGCCTTCATCACCATTTCCAGCTCGTAGTCGTTGGTGCACAGGGCGAAGGAGCCCTCGATGGCGCTGGTCATCTGCTCGCCGGTCAGCGCGGTGATCTGCTGGCCCGGATCGAAAATGTAGGGGATGCCCGCCTTCTTGAAGTACGCGGGCAGCTCGATCATGTCGTTCACGTTGCCCGGCGAGATGATGGCCATGACCGGCCCATCGTGCTTGGCCGGGAACTGGAACCCGCAACGCTCACGCATGGCCCCGGGGTTAAAGCCGGTGATCTGGTTGTCGCTCTCGTCCGTGGTGATGTAGCACCCGGCGGTGAACTGATCGTCCAGGACGCGGATGCCCTCCAAGGGGAGCCCGAGGCTTTCCAGCCGCTTGGCGTAGGGCGAAAAGTCCTTGCCCACGGAGCCGAGGATGAGCGGCTTTTCGCCCAGCATGGCCAGATTGTAGGCGATGTTCCCGGCCGTGCCGCCATAATATTCGCTCAAGCCCTCCACCATGAAGCTGACGTTCAGAATGTGGATCTTCTCCGGCAGGATATGGTCGGCGAACTTGCCGGGAAAATTCATGATGCGGTCGAGCGCGAGGGAGCCGGAAACGTAAAGCTGCATGATGCCTCCAGAAATAAGACGGGGTACCCCGATGGGCTACCCGGCGGGTGGTTTCGGTTCAGGCGCGGCGCGGCGCGGTTTCTTCCTCGATCCAGCGCAGGAAGTCCGGGTTGCCCGCGGTGATGGGCAGGGCGACCACGCAGGGGCACTCGTAGCTGTGGGCGCGCGTCAACGCCTCGGTGAGGGCGGGCACAAGCTCCGCCGTGGTTTTGAGCAGAAGCACGACCTCTTCGGCCTGTTCCATCCTGCCGCGCCACCAATACAGCGAGCGCATGCCCGGCAGGATGTTGGCGCAGGCCGCAAGCCTGCCCTCAACAGCCAGGCGGGCCAAGCTCTCGGCCTCGGCCAGGCTGGGCGCGGTGACGTAGACGAGGTGCGCGCCCATGGCGTTTTGCGCCGCCCGGTCTAGGGCTTTGCGCCCAGCTTGGCGCAAAGGGGTTTGGCGCCCGGCTTGGCCGCGGCAAGGTACTCGGCCACGGCCACGGCCTCATCGTCGCTGAGCTGCGCGCCGTTGCCGCGCATGCGGTCGACAGTCTGCTGCCAGACATCGAGCGAGCGGTTGCCCAGCTTTTCGCAGATGCGTCCGGTATCGTGACAACTGGAGCAACGCTCCGCAGCCAGTTTGCCCGCGCTCACCTGTGCAAACACCAGGGAGGCGGCCATAAGCAAGGTATAGGACCCGACAGCAAAAATAACAAGCTTTTTCAAGGCGCTGCCCTCGTCGCAGGTTGAATCGGCGTGGACGGCCCCGGCCGCCTCGCGCTTCCCGGTTTGAATCACACTTCAGCCCGGCTTGCAACTTGAAAAGCGCATTCCGCAAAAATGATGGTATCATCATAGATCACAGCAATATAGCATGGAAAACACCCGCATGGGACGCCGGGCCTTGCCTCATGTCCCGGCGGATGCTACCCACCCCGGAATCCGCCCGCTTCCGGGCGATGAGGGAGAAGCAGCCATGCCAGACGAAAAAAAACACCCCAAGGACGGGCAGCCATAACGCAGACAGGCGCGCAGACAGGCGCGCAGACGGGCGCGCAAGCGCTTCGGGCGCGGGCCCAGGCCATCTTCGGCATCCTGGCCGCGCGTTACCCCGCGCCCGCGCCCATGCTGGACTACGCCGACGCCTGGGGCCTGCTGGTGGCCACGGTGCTGGCCGCCCAGTGCACCGACGCCCGCGTGAACCTGGTGACCCCGGTGCTGTTCGCCCGCTGGCCGCGCATCGCCGACCTTGCCGACGCCGACGTGGCGGAGATTGAGGACGTGGTGCGCTCCACCGGATTTTTCCGCAACAAGGCCAAGAACCTCAAGGCCGCCGCCCAGCGCGTCATGACCGTGTACGGCGGCGAGGTGCCGCGCACCATGGCCGAGCTCGTCACCCTGCCCGGCGTGGCGCGCAAAACCGCCAACATCGTGCTGGGCAGCGCCTTCGGCATCAACGAGGGCATCGCCGTGGACACCCACGTGACGCGCCTGTCCTACCGCCTGGGGCTCACCAAAAGCACCGACCCCAAGATCATCGAACGCGACCTCATGCCGCTTTTCGAGCGCGGGCAGTGGATGGACATCAACCACTTCCTCGTCTTTTACGGCCGCGAGGTGTGCGACGCCAGAAAACCGAAATGCGGCGCCTGCCCGCTCGCCGCGCTGTGCCCCCGCGAAGGAGTCCAATGACCACGACAACCGCAACGGCCGAAAACCTCGGCCGGTTCACCATCACCCACACCGACGGCCTGGCCCGGCGCGGCAGTCTCGTCACCAGCCACGGCGTGGTGCAAACGCCCATCTTCATGCCCGTGGGCACCCAGGGCAGCGTGAAGGCCCTGGCCCCGGACGATCTGGAGGCCGCGGGCTCGCAGATCATTTTGGGCAACACCTACCACCTGTACCTGCGCCCCGGCGACGAGCTGCTGGCCCGCATGGGCGGCCTGCACCGCTTCGCCAACTGGACCAAGCCCATACTGACCGACAGCGGCGGCTTCCAGGTCTTCAGCCTCAAGGAGATCCGCAAGCTTTCCGAGGAGGGCGTGGAGTTCCGCTCGCACATCGACGGCAGCAAGCATTTCTTCTCGCCCGAGAAGGTCATGAGCATCCAGAACAACATCGGCTCGGACATCATGATGGTGCTGGACGAGTGCGTGGCCTACGGGGCCGATTACGACTACACGGCCAAGAGCCTGGAGCTGACCACCCGCTGGGCCAAACGCTGCCGCGCGGCGCACCCCAGGCACAAGAACGGGCAGCTGCTTTTCGGCATCACCCAGGGCGGATTCTTCAAGGACCTGCGCGAGCGCAGCCTGGAGCAGCTGGCCGAGGTGGACTTCGACGGCTTCGCCATCGGCGGGCTTTCCGTGGGCGAAAGCATCCCCGAAATGTACGACATGCTGGGGCACATAGCCCCCATGCTGCCCGCGGCCACCCCGCGCTATCTCATGGGCGTTGGCACCCCGCTGGACATTCTGACCGGCATCGAGTGCGGCGTGGACATGTTCGACTGCGTGCTGCCCACGAGAAACGCGCGCAACGGCACGCTCTACACCAGCCGAGGCAAGGTGAACATCCGCCGGGCCGAGTACCGCGAGGACGCCTCGCCGCTCGATCCCGACTGCCAGTGCTACACCTGCCGCAACTTCAGCAAGGCCTACCTGCGCCACCTTTACGTGGCCCAGGAGATATTGAGCTACCGGCTGAACTCGCTGCACAACATCACCTTCTTCCTCACGCTGGTGCGCCAGGCCAGAAAGGCCATCGAGGAAGGACGCTTCGCCACGCTCAAGGCGCATTATGTAGAGGTCTTCGGCCAGGCGGCAAGCTGAGATGCTGCGGCGCGTTCTGAAGACCATGCTGCTGATTTGGGCGGCAGTGAGCCTGCCCGTGGCGGTCCTCGGCGGGGCAGTGCTCCTTACGGCCGGGTGGTGGCTGCCCGTGGACAACGAGCTGACGCCCGCCGACGCCATCGTGCTCATGGCGGGCGATCCACGGCGCGCACCCTACGCGGCGGACCTCTACCTCAGGGGGCTTGCCCCGGTGATCTACACCGGCAGGCCCATGAACGAATCCCAGGAGCCCCTGTGCTCTCTCGGCCTTGGCTGCGAGAAGGAGGAGGACCGCACGGAGCAGGCTCTTCTGGCTAAAGGCGTGCCGCCGCAGGCGCTCAGGCTCTATGGCCACAGTCTCATGAGCACTGTGGACGAAGGCGAACACCTTGCCCGGCTGCTTGGGCCGGAGATCAAGACCGTCATCGTGGTCACCTCTCCCTACCACTGCCGCAGAACCAAGGTCATCCTTTCGCGCCTGCTGCCCGGGCGCCTGCTGCTCTTCTCCTCGCCGCCGTACGAGCGCTTTGAGCGCAAGTGGTGGACACACCAGGGCTCGGCGCGCAGCGTCATCATCGAATCGGCGAAGTTTCTGTTCTATTATTTGGGCACGCCGTTCCGCTCGGCCCGCGAGGCAGGCGGCGCGCCGGACGTGTCGGACGTGCCCGGCGCGGCGAATGCGACAGGCGCGGCGAGCGCAGCAAAGGCGGCGGGAATCTAGGACGGGACCGGCTCTAGGCCTTGTTCTGGCAGGCCGGGCACACCCCGTACAGATCCATCTTGTGGCGCTCCAGGCGGAAGCCGTACTTGGCGGCAAGCTCCTCCTGGCGGCTTTCGATGACCGGGTCCATGATCTCGATGTTGCGGCCGCAGGTCTCGCAGATGAGGTGGTCGTGGTGCTCCGCGCCGAAGTGCGGCTCGTAGCGGGTGATGCCGTCGGCGAAGCTCACGGCCTCGGCCAAACCGCAGCCGGCCAGCAGCTTGAGGGTGCGGTACACCGTGGCCTGGCCGATGGAGCCGTCGCGGCGCTTCACCTTGGCGTAAAGCTCCTCGCTGGAGACGTGTCCGGGTTCGAGCAGAAAGATGTCCAGAATCAGCCGGCGTTGCGGGGTTATCTTCAGACGATGCTCCTGAAGATAGGCGGTGAACGCCTGGTGCGGTGTCTGCCAGTCGGAGGAATCTTTTTTTGCGCGCATGTAGTGCCTCTTATGGAATGCCCGCGGTTTCTGTCAATGCGGGAATGCAAAACCCCGACGGTTTACGAAGCTTGACAGACCACCATGCCTGGGGTGTATTGGCCCAGCGTGCGCGTATTTACCGCAGCGCGCAAGAAGGGTGATCATGCTGGAACTTTCTTTGTGGGTCCTTGGTGGCGTGTTCGTGCTGGGCCTCGTGTCCTTCCGCTTGGCGCGCAAGCCTAGAAAGCAGCACGACATGGAACTGTTGGAATTCGATTTCGACAAGAGCAAATGCTACGAGAAAGACGGACGTAAATTCCCGTTTTCTTATTAATTCAATCCACTACCTCGCATTCTTGGCGCGTATGCGCTCCAATTCATGCGCCCGTGCCGCCTCGGTGCGCAGGGCTTCGGCTTCACTCTGCGCATAGTCGGCCAAAGTCACATTGGCCGGGCTTTCGCGCACGGCCTCGGCAAAGGCCGCAAACAGCGGGTCCACGCTCGATTCCATCACCGTGCGGCAGCTTTGGCCGTCGCCGCAATTCTCTATGACCGCGGCCACATCGGCCAGGCGGATGTTCTGTGCCGCCACGGCCAGCCCGTAGCCGCGCTGGTCCTCCTCGCCAAGAGGAACGGTCAGCCCCACTTCGGCCAGGGCCGCCAGGGTCTCCATGACCACATCCTCCGGCAAATGCAGCACCGTGGCAAGCTCGGTTCCGGACAAGGGCGAAAGCCCAGCGGCGAAGCGCGCCTCGATATGCGTGAGCGCCGCCACAGCCACCTTCTGACGCGAAAGCGGGCTCATGTTCTCTGAAAGCCCCCGGCGCACAAAAGCGCCCAGATGTTGCACAGCGTGGGAAACCTCCGCGCCCACGAGCACAATGATCCAGCTGATGTACAGCCAGACCAGGAACAGGGGAAGCTGCGCGAAGCTGCCGTAAATGGCGTTGTACTTGGTGAAGCCTATCTGCCAGTGGATGTAGAACCACTGGGCCGACTGCCACATGGTTCCGGCCACCACGCCGCCCACCACGGCGGATTTGAGCTTGACCTTGGTGTTGGGCACAAAGGCGTACACGAAGGTGAAGCCCACCCAAACCAGGGCCAGGGAAATAACCTTCAGGATGAACTTCTCCAAGCCGTCGTAGCCGGGATTGCTGACAAACTCGTGCACAAGGTCGAGTTTCTGCACGGCCACGGTGAAGCTTGCCGCCACCAGGACGATGATGGGGCAGATGACGATGATGGAGAAGAAATCCGTGAACTTGCGCCAGCTCGTGCGGCCCTTTTTCACGCCCCAGATGGAGTTGAAGGCGCGCTCCACATTGCCCACTGTGGTGAATACGGTGACGAGCAGCGTGCCCACGCCGATCCAGCCCAAGGTCTTGACGTTGGTGTTGCCGATGTACTGCAGGATCTTGTCAACCACCTCCGCGCGCCCGGCGGAAACGCCCATGAGGAAGTCGCGGAAGAATTCGGCGTTTTGCAGGCCAAAGCCCTTGGAAATGGAGAAGGCCACGGCCAAGAGCGGCACAATGGACAGAATGGTGATGAAGGTGAGCGCCGAGGCCCGGATGATGCAATGATCGGCCAGAAATCCCGTGGAGACCATGTAGATGAGCCGGGACACGGCGAAAACGCTCTTGTGCGCGCCGCTCGCCTGGTCGGAGTCCTTGGCCCAAATGCTGTGCCGGAAGTGGCGCTCCAGCGCACCCCGCACCCCGTTGACTCCCTGTCTCGCCATGCCTTCACCCGCCTGTGATTATGCGTCCGCTGGACGCGCCGCGCCAAATGCGCTGGACAAAATATGTGAGCCGGATGCGCCGTGCCCGTGGCGCCGTGACGGTTGCCTTAGAACAGCAGATCCTTGAAGAACTTTATGGGCTTGAGGGGAATGCCCAAAATCTCCTTGATGGTGTTGCCGATGAGCGCGCCGGTGGAGATCTCCATCTCCGGGTCCTTGAGCCGCCCAAACACCCGCATGGGCACGTCCGGCATGCCGTGCATGTTCGCCGTCAGATTCACGTTGATGGTGTCCTCCGCAGGGCTGAAACGGCCCTTTCCCGTCACCACCATGTTCGCGCCGTCCATGCGGAAGTCTTCGCTTGCGAACACGCCCTGCTTCACCTTGAGCCGGGCCGAGGCCTGGGAGAACTGAGAGCCGGGCCGCTTGCCCGACGCGGCGTTCTGTGGCGCGGGCGCGGCTGCGTGCTTGCCGGCGAACTGCGCGTTGGGCGGATTGGCCGGCTCCGTGCCGGACGAGGTCGTCACGTAGGAGCCGTTGAGGACCTTGAAGGAGCCGAGCCCCTCAAGGGTGCGCAAAACATCCATGTCCGTGGCGCCCACGCCGGTCAGGTCGAAGAACAGGTCGGCCTTGCCCGTGGCGACCTCCTTGCCAGCCCAGCCGAGCATGAAGGGCCCGAGTTGGAAATCCTTGGCCGCCAGGGCCAGCCGCGTCTGCATGCCGCCGGCCACCACCTGGGCCGAGAACTCGCCGGAGAGCGTGCCCCCGTAAAAGTTGCCGCCCAGGGGCTTCATCAGCAGGGAGCCGCCGTGCGCGCTCATGGTGGTCTTGAAGTCGCGCGTGGTGAGCCCGCGATACTTGAAGCTGCGCAGGGCGAAGTTGCCGTCCATGTTCAGGTCGCGCAGCGCCTCCACAGGCAGGGCCTCCGGGGTTGGCCGCTCCGGCTTCACGCCGCGCTTGGGCGCCTCCGGCGCGGGCAGGTAGCGGTCCAGGTCGAAGTTGCCGCCCGCAAGGGAAACCACGTGCCGGGGCGCGTCGAAATTCTGCAGGGAATAGGAGCCGCGCAGGGGCATGTCGTCCAGCTGCGCCGCAATGTTCGTCAGGTTGAGCCCCTTGGCGGTCAAGGTCATGTCCGCCTCGCCGCTCACGCGCTGGAGCGCGCGCTTGTCCGAGGACTTGGGCACGCGGACCTCCAGCGCTGTCAGCACGCGCTTGGGGTCGCCGTCAGGGCAGCGTATGCGTCCCGCCAGGGAGTAGTTCGCGCCGAGCACCTTGGAGCCTGTCAGCGGTCCGGAAAGGGTGAGCCCGCAAGTCTGCACGGTGAAGGTGCTGAGGTTCAGGCTTTGGGCGGCGAAGTCCATGCCGCCCTTGCCGGAAAAGCTGGCCTCGTTCTCTCGCTTGGGCAAGAACCAGCCCTTGAGGCGGCCGCTGGCCGAGGCGCCGGTCAAGGTCACGCGGCCCTGTTGGCTGCGCGCAAGGCCGGAAACCTTGGCGTCCAGATTGAGCAGCGGCTTGGTGCCCACGGCGGAAAGCCCGCCGTCCATCTGCACGGCCCATTCGGCATCGCCCGCCGGAGCCGGGGCAAAGCGCCCCTGGGCCGAGAGCGAGGAGAACAGCATGCGCCGGGGCGCGGTCCTGGGCTGGCCCGCGTCCGGAGAGATATCAAGCTGCGAGGCTCCGAGGGAGGCGGAAACTTCGCCCGCGGCGCGGCGCGCCACGACACCGAGCTTGGCCGTTGCGGGCGCGGGCCGCTGGCTTGGCCTCGGCCCTGGCGCGCAGGTCCATGCGCCCGCTTGTGGCCACCCCGGCCTTGTTCAGCCAGGACACCTGCCGCGCGTCCACCCCTTCCATGCGCAAATTGCCGGACCAACCGAGCACCGTGGGGCCGGGCAGCTCCGCAGTGGGCCGCAGGGCCGGTTTGCCCGGGGCGAAGCTGGCCGAAATGTCGGCGGAAATGACGCCTCCCTGAGCCTTCAACTGCTTGAGCTGCGCCTTGTGCGCGCCTCCGCCCGCCTGCCAGAAAATTTCTGCGCCCTGCCCGGACACGCCTGCGAGCTTCAACACCTCCGCCTTGATGCGGCCCTCGCCCTTGACGCGGCACAGGTAGGTCAGGGGCAGGTCGCCCACCACCACGGGCGTGCTGGTGGCGTTTGAGGTGAAGGCCGCGATGTCCGCGTCCACGTCGAGCTTGTCCGCGCTCAGGTCGAAGCCCAGACCGGAGACGGCGTCGTCTTCAAAGCCCATGCGCACCTTGCCCTTGAAGCGGGTGTTGTCCGCGCTCAGGCCAGGCGTTTCGAACACCAGCTGATTCACGTCGGCGGATATGTTCAGCGGCCCCTCGGCCGTGGTCATGGCGCCCTGATGATCGAGGGCGATGGTGCCGGGCCAGTAGGCGTTGATGACCGAGCGGGGGCTGAAGCGGGCGATGTTGAGCTTGGCGCCCAAGCGGAACATCTCGGTGACGTCGAAGAAGGTGATTTCGCCGCTCACGTCCGCGCCGACGAGCCGCATGCGCACATCCGAAAGCACGAGGTCCTTGCCGCCGCCCTCCAGCGTGAGGACGGTGGAGATGGCGGCTCTGGGCGCGCTTTTGGGCAGCCAGGGGCCGCCTATGGTGCCCTTGACCTGCGTCTCGGTGAACAGGGGCTCCGGGTCGGCCTTGCTCCAATGCAGCTTGCCCGTGCCCTCCAGATGGGCTGTGAGCTCCGGCCGGGGCCAGAAGAAATCCGTGGTGGCCGTGAAAGGCAGCGCCTTGCCGGATTCGATGTGCCCGGTGCGCAGGGTGAGCCCCGTGGTGATGTAGCTGTGGTTGTGCTTCAGGTCGTCCAGGCGGGCCTGGCTGTTGGCCAGACGGATGCCGCGCAGGGTGATTTTGTGGAAGAACATGTCCGCGCGCTCGGTGGCGTTTTCCTGGGCGCTCAGGTGCTCCACCAAGCCTTCCCAGTTGCCGCGGCCTTCGTGGTCCATGATCAGCACCAGGGCGGCTTCGTCGAGTTCCACGGTGTCGAATACGAGATGTTTTTTGAACAGCGGCAGCACCTTGATGTGCGCGCTGATGGTCTTCGCTGTGAGCAGCGGCGTTTCGCCGAAGGCGGGATCGTTGCCCAGGCTTACGCCATCGGCCCGAAGACCAAACCAGGGAAACACGCTGATGGTGAGTTCGCCCGCAAGCCGCACTTCCCGCCCTGTGGCCTCGTGGATCATCTGCGCCAGCTCGTGCCGGAACTCCGGCTTGCGCATGTAGCTTGAAGCCCACCAAACGGCGGAGCCTGCGGCCAAGGCGAAAACGCCCAGGCAGCACAGCAGAATGAGGAGAAGTCTCTTGCGCATGAGCCTCAGTGCGGTGTGCGTCGGCTGCGGGAAATTCCGGTCCGGCCGCAGACGCCGTGCATTCCGGCGTCCGGGTTAGGCATAGCGACTTTAGCGTGGCCCGGCAAGCGGCACCGGCGCTGAGACGCCGGGAGGTTACCCGCCCAGGTCCGCCTTTGTGAGCCCGACAATGGCGACGCCATAGCGGTCGGCTATCTCCAGGGTGGTCTCCATGTCGAAGAAAAGACTCTTTCCGGCCTCCACGCCTAGGCACACCCCCTTGCCCTTGGAGAGCACGCGCACCGTGTCCGGGCCGACACTCGGGAGATCCACGCGTTCCTCCTGGCCGGGCTTCATGACCTTCACGGCCACGCAGCCCGCCCCGCCCAGCTCGCAACCCCGGCGGATGGCCGCGTCCGTGCCCTCCAGAGCCTCCACCGCGGCCACTATGCCCTCGCGCAGCACAACGCACTGGCCGATGTCCAGCCGGCCCATTTCCTGCGCCAAGCGGGCACCTGCGCGCAAATCAGCCCACTCGCGCTCATCCGGAGCGCGGCGCGTCAGCACGCCCGCGGGCGTAAGCAACCCCTGGGCGAAGCTCTGCGGCGGCACAAGCTCCATGCCCTCCTCCTCCAGCACGCCGGAGACGGCCCGCAGGATGGCGTCGTCGCCCTTGGCCTTGAGGGTGAAGAGAATCTTGACCGCGCGCGCGTCGAAGTGGCGGATGTCCATGACGCCGGGCTTGTGGATGGTGCCGGCCATGACGACCTGCTCCACCTTGTTTTCCTTCAGGAAGTCGAGGAGCTTGGCCAGCTGCCCCAATTTAAGCTCGCGCCAGGCGTCGGCCAAGGGATACACGTCGGGGTTGGTGTGCCCAGTGAACCCGGCCACAATGAGCCGGTGGCCCTGCGTCTTGACGCCCTGGGCCACGAGCACGGGGAACTGACGCCCCCCGGCGATGAGTCCGATGACCTTGGTGCGGTGCTCCAGCTCTGCGTTCATGGTGTGCGCCGTCCCGCCGCCCTGGGACGCAAGGCGGTGCTAGTCCTCGCCACCGGAGGAGCTGCGCCCGGCATCGGTGGTGATGCCGCGCACGGTGCTGCGGATGAACTCCACCAGACGCACCACCTCGGGCACGTCGGGCAGGTCGGTCAGGGCCTTTTGCAAGGCTTCCTCGCGCATGAGGCCGGAGCGGAAGATGATGCGGTAAGCCTTTTTGATGGCCCCGACACTGGCGCTGGAAAAGCCACGGCGTTTGAGCCCGATGAGATTCGGGCCATAGAGCTTGCCGCGGGTGCCCTGGGCCAGCATGTAAGGCGGAACGTCGTTGCTGTAGCCGGAAAGGCCGCCAAGGAAGGCGTATTCGCCGATGCGCGCGAACTGCTGCACCGCCGCCATGCCGGAGACGATGGCGAAATCGCCGATCTCCACATGTCCGGCCATGCTCACGGCGTTGGCCACGGTGACGTTGTTGCCGATGATGCAGTCATGCGCCACATGGGCGTAAGCCATGAACAGACAGTGCGAGCCGATGCGCGTCTCCAGGTGACCCTGGGGGGTGCCCCGATGCACGGTGACGAATTCGCGGAAGTGGTTCTGCTCGCCGATGCGCACCCAGGTCTCCTCGCCCTTGAAGCCGAGGTGCTGGGGCTCGTCGCCCAGGCAGGCATAGGAATGGATGTGGTTGCCCGCGCCCATGGTGGTGAAGTTCTTCACCTGCGAAAACGCGTCCAGAATCGAGCCGTCGCCGATCTCGACCTTTTCTTCGATGACGCAGTAGGCGCCGACCCGCACGTCTGCGCCGAGCTTAGCGCCCGGGTGCACGACGGCAGTAGGATGGATCGTGGTCGTCACTACATTTTCCCCTTATCCACAACAGCGGCGGTGAACACGCCCTCGGCCGCGACCTGGCCGTCGACCGTGGCGACGCCCTGCATTTTCCAGATGTTCATTTTATGGCGCAGCACTTTGGCTTCAAGCATCAGCTGGTCCCCGGGCACCACGGGACGGCGGAACTTCGCCTCCTGTATGCCAGCGAACAAAAAGAGCTTATCACCAGCGTCGATGCCGAGGCTCTGCACCACGAAGATGCCGCCGGCCTGGGCCAGGGCCTCCATGATGAGCACGCCGGGCATGATGGGATGGCCGGGGAAGTGCCCCTGGAAAAAATTCTCGTTGAAGGTGACGTTCTTGTACGCCTTTATGCTTACGCCGGGCTCAAGCTCCAGCACGCGGTCCACCAGCAAAAAAGGATAGCGGTGCGGCAACATGCCCAGAATGCGCTGAATGTCGAGGGACGTTTCATTACTCACGGCCAGACTCCTTGTCCGAGGCCTCGGCGGCCTTTTCCAACCGCTTCACGCGGCGCATGAGTTCGGGCAGCTTGGGCAGAATGAGCGACACCTTGAGGTAGGTGCCCGCATCCATGCTGGGCGAACCGCCAGCGGTGGAGCCCGACGGCAGGTCGTGCCCCACGCCGCTCTGCGCGGCCACCTGCACGCCGTCGCCAAGGGAAATATTGTCGCGCAGGCCAGCCTGTCCAGCCAGCACAACGCCGTTGCCGAGCTTGGTGCTGCCCGCAATGCCCACCTGCGAGATGATGAGGCAATGCTTGCCCGTCTCGACATTGTGGGCGATCTGCACGAGGTTGTCGATCTTGGTGCCGTCGCCCACCTTGGTGGATTCCAGGGCCGCGCGGTCAATGGCCGTGTTGGCGCCGATCTCGACATCGTTGCCGATGACCACGTTGCCCACCTGCGGCACCTTGACGTGGCCCGCCGGAGACTGGGCGTAGCCGTAGCCGTCGCTGCCGAGCACCGTGCCCGCGTGGATGGTGACGCCTTGTCCCAGCACAGTGCCCGCCATGAGCACGCAGTTGGGGTACAGCGTCGCGCCCGGGCCGACCGCGCAGTCCTCTCCCACATACACGCCGGGAAACAGCGTGGACCCGGCGCCGATTTTGGTCCGGGCGCCCACAAAGGCGAAGGGATAGACGGTGACGCCCTCGGCGAGCTGGGCCTCGGGGTGGATGAAGGCCTGTGGGCTCACGCCCGTAAGGCAGCCCTGCGGCTTGGCAAAAAGCGCCACAACCCGCGCCCAGTCGAGCTTGGGATTGGTGGCGATGAGGCAGGAACGGCCCTCAGGCGCGTGGGCGGCCTCGCACAAGACGGCCCCGGCCTGGGTTTCGCCAAGCTGGGGCAGGTACTTGCGGGAAAGCAGCGGAGCGATGTCACCCGCGCCCGCGCGGACAAGGGTGTTCACCCCGCGCACTTCAATGTCGTGGCCGGAAAAGGTCAAACCGACCTTTCCGGCCACTTCGGACAAACGCATAAAATGAGGCTCCACTACTTCTTCTTGCGCGACTTCCAGGCCCGGTTCAATTCGGCGGTAACGGCCTTGGTGATGTCGCAGGCGGGGTCGGTGTAGTAGATGATGCCCTGGGTCTTGGCCATGACGATGGTGTAGCCGTTCTTACCGGAGTAGTCGGACACGGCCTCGTTCAGGACCTTAAGGATCTCGTTCAGCTTGATGCTCTTCTCACGGTTGGCGGCGTTCTGGAACATGCGCACGGCCTCGGAGAGTTCGAACTCCTTGCGGCGCAGTTCACGCTCTTTGTCCTGGCGGGGTTCCGGGGCCAGGGCGGCGGCCG
>Ga0183099_1001315_pt1 | contig 14727 bp, 7 predicted proteins | sample Biomet1_FD_127788 | JGI IMG/M metagenome (GOLD analysis project Ga0183099, IMG submission 127788) | Microbial communities from bioreactor (seeded with anoxic lake sediment) at LBNL, California, USA - Biofuel metagenome 1 | ecosystem: Engineered > Bioreactor > Anaerobic > Unclassified ... | reverse complement strand
TGCCTGCGGTCTTCTTTGCATCAAAGCTCGTATAGACAACACAGGTTGCGTTCCTTGCAAAATCAAATTTTACAGGCTTCCCGTTTGTAACAACAGCCTGTGAAATTTCCTTTACTTGGACATTACTTTGAGGTTCAGGGGAACCGCCGCCACCGCCGCCACCATTACTACTGCTGCTGTGGCTGCTTCCTCCACTACTGCCACTGCTTGAGCTGCTTTGTTGTGTGACAGTTATTGTAGCAGTTTTTTCTGGAGAAGTACCGTTTTCGTTTGTTGCAGTTAATCTAACGGTATAAGTTCCTGCTGCAGAGTAGGTGTGTGATGGATTCTGATCGGTTGAAGTAGCTCCGTCCCCAAAGTTCCAGCTCCTTGATGTTGCGTATTGAGAACTGTCAGTGAACTGGACAGCAAGAGGGGCATAACCGCTAGTAGGATTGGCGTTAAAGTTTGCAACCGGCTGAACTGTAAATTTCTCTGCAACTATTTGCACAGTCATTGGGTCTGCAGTGCCGTTTTTGTTGCTTGCTGTCAGCTTAACATTATAGTTTCCTATTGCAGAGTAAGTATGTGTTGGATTATGCTCAGTTGAAGTATTTCCGTCTCCAAAGTCCCAGCTTACCGAGGTTGCATCCTGAGAGAGATCCGTAAACTCAACCGTGAGAGGGACAAAACCCTTTGTGGGGTTAGCATTGAAGTTTACCACAGGCAGTACTACACGTGCCAGAGGGTAGTTGTCTGTGATATTGCCGTTATCTGAGACAGTAACACCATTAGATGAAACGAAGGGAGTGTCAATAATACCGTCCCCGTCTGCATCCTTATCAGAATTAATATCGGAGAAACCTAGGCTTGCTGGGGTTCCCCAGAAATTGCCTCCAACCGTTCGTCCACCCATAATGTTTTTGTCTGACTTCTTATCCGTATTCCAGAAACTTTTATTGTTCCTAATTTCTGCATTGTTAGTATTGTTGAAATAGTTATCATAAACCTGGTTCCCAATGCTTCTGGAACACATGAAAATTCCTTTACCATTTGTATCGACTTTGTTGCTTATGACTTTATTGTTCAGAGAGGAGCTGAGTGAGATACCTTGCCCGTTGCCATAAGCTACATTCTTGGAAAGGTTATTATTACTGGAATTATCTAGGAATAATCCATAATCAGAGCAATCAGCAACCAAATTTTCAGAAACTGTGTTACTTGATGACTTTTCGAGATTGATACCTCTTACACTAGTCTGCGCCGTGTTATTGACCAAGTAACTATTATTGGAATTTATCGAATAGATGCCGTACCTAGTATTTGAATTTACAATGTTATTTGTAAGGCTATTCTCATTTGTATTCTCAAGAACAATACCATCATTCTTGTTGGAGTTCACAGTATTACCTAAAAGCCTGTTTCCGCTGGATAATGAAATTAAATGAATACCTCTGTTGTTCAAGGATACGCTATTATTAGATATCTTATTATTTGTTGCATTGTCCAGCGCAATGCCGGTACCTGTGTTTAAATTTATTTCATTCTTTTCCACAATATTATTATTGGCTCCAATCTCTATCCTAAAACCATTATTGTTATTATTTACTTTATTTCCTGAAAGTGTGTTTTTGCTGGATGAGTAGGATACGTAAAAGCCTACGGCATTATCATATGCATTATTGTTTACAAAACTGTTATTTTCGGAGAACCTCATAGCTACTCCGTATTGACAGTTTGAGATTGTATTATTCTGCAGGTAATCATCTTTAGAAGTATTGACAAATAAACCATGAATATTTGTATTTTTAGCGCTACCCGAAATTGTATTATCCAGAACTGTGTTTCCAGAAGACAACTCTAGGTCAATTCCGTTTCCTCCGTTGGAAGAAACGATATTATTTTTCACGCTGCTTTTATATATGTCTTTCAGATAGATTCCCCTCATCCCGTTCGAGCCTACGTTATTGCTTTCTAGGACACTATTGTTTGAGAGGCTTAATACACGCATACCGTCGTCAGTACACTGGCTTATAGAATTTCTTGATATATTATTAACCTGGGATCCAGAAAAATAAACCCCATACCTGCGATTTGAGACTGTGTTGTTCGAAACAGTAGTTATCTGGCATTTCTCAATGGAAACTCCCCGACCTATTTTTCCAGCTTCACTTGTTCTGGTATCTATATTGTTGCGTACTGTAGTATTAACGGAAGCTACTACGTATACTCCCAAGGCATTGTTTAAAAATTTATTACTATCAATTGTGCAGTCTCTGCATCCGTCCAGATGGACTCCAGACGTGTCGTTCGCCGTGGCTCCTGTGATTGTGAATCCTTTAATTACGAAATTTGCTCTGGATCTGACAGAAATCACATCTTTGGCTGTATTATTTGAAGCAATTATCGTATCATCAGGATTTCCCGATGCTGACATAAGTACCAGATTATTAGTCTTACTTATGTCAAGGTTTTCATAATAAGTTCCCGGGTGTACGATAATTGTATCACCTTGAGGGTTTGCACTGTTCACCGCAGCCTGTATTGAGGTTCCTGGATTAACCTCAATTGCTGCCCCGATGCCAGAGCTTAGCGTGAGTATTAAAAAGGTTAGTAACAAAAGTTTTATTCTGTTTATTTCGAATTCCTCCCTACATATGAAAAAATTAAAAGTATAACTTTCTTAAATTAATTAGAATCTAATTGCAAATACAATATAAACATATCGGTTTTTATTAACATGTCATTAAAGAAACCAAAAAAGCAATATCCGTAAAATAAAGTCGTAGCTTACTGAAATTCTCCCCAGCTTCCTTTTCATATTGACCAACTTTTTTTAATTTAACTAAGATGAAAATAAGTTAACGGCGACTACATCTTATTCTTATTCACTCCTTTTACAAGTACTGAAGTCAATGGTAAAGATATATTTTTCAGCTACTTGCAACTCCTTCAACCCAGATTCTAAATCTTCTGCGAATCTGCGAATAACCTGATTGTTTTGATTTACAAGGGTAAAATTAATATATTTAGTAAGTTCTCCCAAAAAACGGTACTCTCTTCAAAAATTTGTATATAAAAAAGTATAAATTTTCCTGTAACCTAATTTTAAAAAGCACTGAAACAAAAAGTTTACATAGTCTCGAATCTAAACGCTTAAGGTAACTCACTCGCTGTCCAGTAGCTATCGTGAAAAATCTCTAGCCTGAGAACTCACCTCAAACCACCTCAGAACGGGTAACTCGCTGGATGAAAAGAATAAGGAAAGAGATTGGGAAGCTAGGAAAAATAAAAGAAAATAAACAGGGATAAAAGAAAAAAATCTATAAACTTCTAATAAATCGTTTTTCTGCTTAAAGAAACTTTTTCCTATCTCAATAAACTATTTCCTGCTTTGTCCTCGTATTGTATGCCCTGTACTCATCCTCTTTTTTATCCTGCAGGTAAACATAATCGTATTCCGGATGACTTATTTTTTTCCTGTACTCCTCTCTGGCTTCAGCCTGGCAGTTCTCACAGGCATAGATAGGAATAGAAACTCCGAAGACCCTGGTATCATTTACGCTTCTGTGGGCATGGGAGTCGATGGTTTTGTAGCCCTGGCAGTCAGGGCACATCCGGATTGTTTCGTCCTGGAATTCCTGAATCATATCCGTGTCGTAAAAAATTTGTTTTTTCCGGCTGTAAAAGTCCCCGTGTTTTGCCACCTCGGCCTCTACAAGCCTGTCCCGGTTTTTCCAGTTTTCAAGCTGGGCTGCAACTACTTCTTCCAGTGTTTTTCGGTCCCTTGCAGCCTGGACAAACATGCCTGGTTTGAAGTCAGGTTCCCTTACGCAGGAATAATCAAGCCCTGCCATTGCGAGGATTATGCCTGTGTTCACATAAGGCAGTGCACTCTGGATTGCGTAACCTCCTTCAAGCACGGCCATATCAGGGGCAAGTTTCTCATTCAATTTTGCGTATCCCTGTGCGGAAAAGCGCATATTTGCGAGAGGGTCGGTATAGTGGTTATCCTGCCCCGCAGAATTCAGGACAAGCTCAGGCTTAAAATCCTGAAGAATCGGAAGCACCAGAGAATCGAGCACGTAAAGTATGCCCTCGTCAGGGGTTCCGGGCGGCAGGGGAACATTGATTGTCCTGCCAAGGGCTTTTGGGCCTCCCAACTCATTTATAAAGCCCGTACCCGGATAAAGGGTCCTTCCGTCCTGGTGGAAGGAGATAAAAAGCACATCAGGATCATTATAGAAAATTTCCTGGGTTCCATCCCCGTGATGCACATCGGTATCCACAATTGCAATCTTGCGGATCCCATATTTTTTCCTCAGGTACTCGACAAGGATGGCTTCGTTATTGATATTGCAAAAACCCCGATTCCCATGCGCTACTGTCATTGCATGGTGGCCAGGCGGGCGAACAAGCGCAAAAGCGTTTCTGACCTCAGCCTTCATCAGGGCATCCCCAAGCACCAGGCAGCTGCCTGCTGCGATCAGGTGAGGAGTTGTAGCCTGGGCTTTTATATCAGGCACACAGAAGTGAACTCTGGCAATATCCCTGTACTCTGCAAGGCGAGGTTTATATTCGGCTATCTCTGGCAGGTCCATCAGGCCTTCTTCAAAGATCTGGTCTCTGGTATAGAGAAGGCGCTCTTCTCTTTCCGGATGGGTCGGTGAAATCGCCCAGTCAAAAGCAGGGAAGAAAATAAGGCCTGTCTTTTCGGCATCAGTACGGTCTGCCGGGGATAAAGGTCCTTCTTTAGGTTCCAGCCCGGTTTTTTTCAATTCCATTGTATGTCCCTCATTTCCCTCGGATATTTCAGGCTTGTTTTCTTCATTTTTTATCTTCAGAACTTCTTCCTTCTCTGCCTTATTTTTCCCTTCGACCTGCTCGTTTTTTCCTTCCCCTGTACCTGTCACGGAGCCGGTTTTCAGTACATCCCTGAGTTTTCCAAGCCCCAGTTTCATGCTTTTTCCCTCTTTTTCCATTCCGGGATCAGGCCTGCAGGAATCTGCATATTCACGTCAAAAAGCCGCCCTGCAGTAAGCCAGCCGTTGACGACATTGAAAACTTCACTATTAACAATCTCGGCTTCGCCTGCATACTCGGAAATTCCAAAGTCTTCCGCACGTGCCCTCAGGAGTTTTGCGGCAAGAGCTTCAGCTTCGTCGAGGCGTATTTTATTTAAATTCCCGATGTTTGTTGCTTTTAGACTGACAATCTCCCCTTCTTCGGCGACGGAGTACACTTTCTGTTCTGTATCAATATGCAGATTCAGAGTAAGCGTAGGCCTTGCAACGGCTGCCCCTATGGCGTTTCCCACCTCGGCGTATTCAGGAATAACAGGTTTTGCACCAAGTTTTTTTGCAATCTCTGCAATTAGACCTTTTGCTCCCCCTCCGATTCCGACAACGTTCTCAGGTCTCGCCTTCTTTTCTTGCAGGACCTCCCATATCCGGTAGGCAGGCTCCTGTTCCCATTCAAGAAACATCTCATTGACCGCGTCAGCAATCATCTGCGCAGCTTTATCCACTATCAGGGCCGCAGTTTCAGCTTCGGATTTTCCCAGGTCAGAAGCTGTGGTTTTGATCGCCTCGCTTGCACGTTCGGGATTTCCTACCTCAATAAGCCCGAGGACCTTCAGGGCATCAGTCGGGGTAGTTTCTTTTCCTCCCATGCAGTAAGCCGGGCCTGCCCTGTCAGGGCCGACCGTTATCAGCTTTGTACCGGTATCCGAGTCCTTAACCCTTACAACGCTGTCTCCCCCCACAGCTAGCGAGCGAACGGCAAAGGCCCGGACATGTGTCAGGAAACCTCCGAGTTTTGCGCCTTTAGAAGCCAGAAGGGGCTTGCCTGAAAGGATCAATGCAAGGTCTGTGGTAGTCCCTCCTATATCCACTAACACTGAGGTCTGCCCCTCCGGGGTCAGGGCGAGAGCTCCAATTGTGCTGGCAGCAGGGCCCGAAAAGATAGTTTCCACAGGAAATTCTATTGATTTCTCAACCGAGAGAGTTCCTCCATCGGCTTTCAGGATATATACAGGAGCTCGGATATTTCTCTCCTCAAGGGCTTTCCTGATTTTCTCAACGAATTCCTGATAATGCTCTCGGGTTGCAGAGGCAAGCATAGTAGTTGCTACCCTTCTTGGGAAATTCAGTTTTCCCGAAACCTTATGCCCGAGTTCCAGTTTACAGTCAGGATAGACCTCCCTGAAGATCTCTTCGATCCTGAGTTCATGGGAAGGGTTTCTCTGTCCGAATTTACTTATGACGGCTGCTCTCGAAAATCCGGATTCCCGGATCAAATCCACGGTTTTCCTGATCTCGGCCTCATCGAGAGGATGGATTTCCCTCCCCCTGTAATCCATAGCCCCTTTTATATAAAAGCTGTCAGGAAAAGTATAACTTGCAGGGTTGATCCCAGGTCCAGGAATCAGCACCAGGGCTACACGGTCAGTTTTACCTTCGGCAATAAGATTTGTTATCACGGTTGTACTGAATACCACCCTTTCCAGCTGCTCAGGAGGAACATCTCTGCTGATCGCATCAAGGGCTTCAAGCAGGGAATTCAGAAGATTTTCGGGCTCAGTGGAAACCTTGGCAGTACTGCATACTTCTCCATTCCGGATAAGCACCGCATCCGTGGTAGTGCCTCCGACATCAATTCCTATTAGCATTCACGATTCGCCTATCCTCGCTATGTATTCTTTTATTCTCTTTTTTCCACATTTCATATCAAACATCATCGATGTCAAATTTCAAAAAATATCAGGTTCCAGATGATTTCTTAGTATAGAAGCCTGTGTTATTTGGTTCAACTTATACCTTCCACGTCTCTGATAGAGTTTTTGATCAAACTTTTTCAAAAAAAGTTTGTGGTTCAACTTATATCATTCCATGTCCTGATGCACAGAGATACTATTTTTAAGCTTATATGACAAAAATATTCTGAATTGAAACAAGAACTGTAATCTACAAAAAAGGTTGCTTTCAGGAAAAGTGAAAAGAAAGCCAATTAAGAAAGCCCTATTGAGTTTCGGTTTTGACAGCGGAATTGATATAATTGTAAGGTACAGGAGGTAGTTTTTATGTTTTTGAGGATTACCCTTTATCTTCGAACCTGATAGTGTATTTTGTTTCTTTCTCTTTTTCAAGCTCGATTGTTCCGTTAATTTGCTCAACGAGAGCGTTTACAAGTTGCAAGCCTAGGGTTTTCGGATTTTTGAAATCTACTTTTTCCGAAAAACGAGCCCCGTTGTCCGAGTAGGTAAGAGTAAACCTGGAGGATACTTCTGGAAACTCCTTTTCTGTGGCTTCGCCTGTTTTTTGACATTCGGCTTCATTTCGGTAAAGGGAAATTCGGATCTTTCCTTCTGCACCTTTTGGAAACGCGTATTTAAGTGAGTTTGAGAAAAGTTCATTAATTATAATTCCCAGCGGAACTACGGTATCAATTCCAAGTAGCGTACTGTCCACGTCAAGGATAAGCTTGACCTTCTCGTTTCCGATTTTATAAGAGTGCAGAATGTCCGCAGTCAATTTTCGGAGGTATGCTGCAAAATCAATACTTGCCGCATCCTCTGACTTATAGAGTTCTTCATGAATAATGGACATGGAAACTACACGGTTTTCGCTTTCCCTGAAGGCTTCAACAACCTCCTTATCCTTGAACTTGTCAGCCTGAAGGCTGAGCAGGGAAGAAACTATCTGAAGGTTATTCTTGATCCGATGGTGAATCTCTCTCATGCCGATTTTCTCGGCTTTCTCAAGGGTTTCCTCAGCTTTTTTCCTCTGGGTAATGTCATAGGCATACCCCTGGATAAATTCGGTTTTTCCTGAAGCATTGCAGACATTGTGAATTAATTCATGAATCCATCTTACACTTCCATCTTTCCGCCGGAGTCTGTAATCATGCTCCATGATGGAGTTCGACGATAAATTCGTTCTTTCCATACTTTTCTCGAGCATTTGCATATCTTCAGGATCAATAAGATCAGATAGTTTTATTCGGCCTGAGGTGAAGTCGTCTTCGGTGTACCCTGTTATTTCCTCGATAGCTCCTTCCACTAACAGTGGGCTAAAATCACTCTGCAGCTTAAATGAAATTCCTTTGAAATTCTGTAAAAATGACCTGTAGAGTTCTTCGCTTTCCCTCAGTTTTTCTGAAGACTGTTTAATTTCGGTAACGTCTTCCATTACCCCGAGAGCCCGGCATATGCAGTCTTCGTCATCTCGCAGATATACTCCTTTATTTTTTACACAAAAATAGTTTCCGTCCTTTCGCTTGAACCTGAATTCCTCATTGAACCTTTCTCCTGTATTCCAGCAATTTTTCAATGTTTGCTGCACTCTTCTGTAATCTTCCGGATGAATATGTTCAAGCCAGTCATAGAAATCCAGGTTCTCAATTTCTTTGTTACTGTAGCCTGTAAGGTCCGTGACTGCCCCCGCCCACTCAACAAGGCCGTTTTTCAGGTCAATATCATATATCAGCTGCCCTGTCTGTTCCGCAATAAGGCGGTATCTCTCTTCACTTTTTTGCAGCTTCTCTTCCATTTTTTTACGTCCTGTAATGTCAAGCATTACTCCTATAAGCCCTTCTACAGTCCCGCAGAAACTTTTGTATACGGCCTTATTGAAAATGAAGTCCCTTTTGAGTCCGTCAGAGCACAATACTTTGGACTCGTAAGCATGGCTTCCTCCTTTCTGGAATAGCTGCCTGTCCATTCTTTCATAAACCTCCTCGAGTTCTGAGGAGGTTGCTTCGAAAAGGTCATATGTGGAGTGTCCGGCTATTTTTTCTTTTGAACTTCCAAGAATCATTTTTGCAAAAAGCTCATTGCAGCCCTGATAAATGCCTTCCCGGTCCTTGTAAAACACGGGAGCCGGAATGGTATCCAGCAGCGTTCCCAGGAAATACACCTTGTCTCGGAGTGCGGCTTCCACTCCTTTTCGTTCAATTATAAGTGAAAGGATTATTGCAGCCGCATTGAGGAAATGAGCGTCTTCTTGCGTAAATCGTTCTTTTTTCGTGCTGTGAGCCGTCAGCACTCCATACGGCTTCTCAACACTTCCTATGAGCAAACTTATCCCACTAATTATATCCTGGGATTCCTCAAGGCCCATTGTTCTGAAGGAATTCTTCCTATCCAGTTTTTCTAACAGGATAGGTCGGCCTGAAAGTACAGCATAGCCTGCTCTTAAAGCTGAATCTTTTTTAATGATCCTGCCTGTATTCTCTGGCTTCCAGCCGATCCCTGCCTCAAATATAAAATTTCCATCAGGCAAGAGTTTCAGGACGCAGCAGTACTCTACGCCAAGAGTAGCTGCAACCAGAGGCAGGATTTGATCAAGCAGAGCCTGAAAATCCGGGGTTTTGAGAGAGAGCTCGGCAATTCCGGAAAGCACTTCGTACTCTCTTTTTCTTAAAAGTAATTTCTCTTTGGTTTGTTTGAGGAAAGTGATCTCGGATGCAGAGATAACCGTGCCTTCGCAGGCAAGTGAGGGAGTAAAAACGATTGAATAAATTTTCGCCCCTACTTTCATTTCGGTCTGCGCAGGTTTTTTTCGGATTGCTACTCGCCGGGCAGTCTTCAGGATTTCATCAGGAGCTTTTTTTCCAACCTGGCTATTAAGAGCTTCAAGTAAGGATTTTCCTGCCTTATTTGCGTAAAGAACCGTTCCTTCTGTTCCTATTCTCAGGACAGGGCCCGGGCTATTTAACAGAAATTCTCTCATCCAGTTTTCTTCGGTTTCCGCACCCATACTGTCGTTCCGATTTATGCCAGAGCCACCAGTTCCTGATTTTATTTACTCATTTTTTAGTAAATTGTTTATCAATATTACAGTTTATACCAGAATTTAAATCTCAAGCCTATTTTTAAGCATTGTTTTGTGGTTATCTGTAAATTCTTATAACATATTAATATTCTGCTAATATGCTCAAAATAAGTTAGATATGTCTTCCAATAAAGGTCCAATTAAATCCGGACAATTAGCCATGCGTATTTATAAAAAGTCTCACATTTATGAATCTTCAAGTCCCGGCAAGGTCTGCAGTAGTGTCCGAAAACTTTTGGTTTATGGAAAAAACTAGGATAAATTTTCGGATAAAAATACTCGGATAAAAATATCCGAATGATAAAAGCCAAAAGCCAGTATTGGAATCTAGACTATAGCTTAAAATTGCAAGGAAGGTGTTTTTATAGAGGACATCAATCTACTCAAGAGAAAACTTGACGATATGAATGTAACTGAGCTTTTTGAGTACGTAAAGGAAAATTATCCTGAAAATGAGGAACTCTGGGTCGGATCCAAAAAAATAATCATCAGAAAAATCCTGAACTTTGAAAGAAACATGATGAATGAAGAGGAAACCTGAAAGAAAGATTATTCTCGAGTCGCCGCCCGGATTGCGCTTCGGGAGCACGCTGCCCTTTTCGCTCCGCTCAAGAGGGCTGAATCATGGGAAAGAGAAATCGTTTTTAATTCGCTCAAATTTTTTCAAACTTTTCTTTTGAAATTCCGCATCTTGGACATTTCGACGATTTTGGGAGGCTTTGAGAAGTTGTATCGGGAGCAAGCTTTCAGGTTTATCCCAAGTCTTTCTACGGCTTCCCTGGTAGTGTATAAACCGTCTCTTGCTGTGGCATCGTATCTGCCTGCCGAGCCTCCAAGGCTTGTCGGCTTGCCTGTAATAGAACCAAACACGTTCTTACCTGCGAGTTTCGAGTACTCGTCCATCATCCAGGCCATAACCTGTGGATTTGTATAAACATCAGGGGCAGGGATATCCCTGTCCGAGCCTATTGCTCGATTTCCCTGTGTGAAAGTTCTTTTGGGTTGCAAATAACCCCACCCTTTGCCCCTCCCAGAGGCAGCTTGTGAAGGGCACATTTCCAGGTCATGAGGGCTGCAAGAGCTCTTGTTTCCATAGTATTTTCTGGATGAAAACGTACACCTCCTTTCGTAGGGTCCAGAGCTTCATTATACCGCACCCGGAAGCCTTTAAAAACTTTTATAGAACCGTCATCCATGTGTACAGGCAGAGAAACATAGAGTTCTCTCATAGGCATTTCCAGGAATACTTCCATATCAGGCGTGAGCTTAAGGCCTGCAGCACAGGTACACAAATGCTGCTTAACATCTTCAAGGAGCTTAGAACGAGAACCCAAAGTTACCCCTTATGAAATAATGGGCTTTCGAAAGCTAAATATTTGCTGGAAACCTATTTCTTCTGTATATCTTGTCCTTTAAAAAGCAGCAGGAACCTTAAACTCCTTCGGTTTATCTTCAGTGGAGCCAGTAAAGATAAAAAGGCTTATATTTTAGAGTCCTTGAGAGTTGTAAAACACAGGAAGGTAATTGAGGTGTTAACGTATAGTAGACTCAAAATTGGTGAAGCAGAATGCACTGCTCAAACTACTCTAAAAGCGATTCTCTCTTAAAACAATCAATAGTAAAAAGATACAAATAACTAGTCCTGTAACCGATAATTCGGCTACAAAGGGATCAAAAATGTCAAAAGAGCGTCCTTAGGAATGTTCCAAAAGCTTTCATAAGTCTTAAGGAATTTCCTGAGAACATGAGCTTTCTCATAAGGACAGACGGATGGTCCATGTCTCCGTACTCGGTAATGGTGTTGAGAATTGAAGGGGTATTTAGCGAACCTATAAGGTCATTCAACTGTCTGTCTTCCAGCTTTCCCATGTAGTCATGAATTTTCATGCCTATTTCAAGCTCTTTTCCAAGGCCTTTCCTCCAGAGTTGATCATATTCGGAAAGCCGTTTTGCCGAGGTATCTCCCTCAAGGGCCGCCTTCGCTGCAACATTTCCAGCTATTTTTGCCGCAAAAGCCCCGGTATATATTCCACCTCCTGATGTCGGTTTTGCCTGTCCTGCTGCATCGCCAACCAGCAGAATCCCGTTCGATACGGTTTTTTCCTGAGGACCTATAGGAATTCCCCCGACTACAAAATCAAGCATACCTCCTGAATATCTCTCTTTTACATGAGAATTGGAGCGGAGGAATTTCTCAAGGTAAGAAAGAGGAGAACAGTCTTCCTGACCGCTTTTCCAGGCAAGTCCAGGTTCAAGGGCAAGTGCGATTCTTGAAACTTTTTCGTTAACCGGTGCTGTCCAGGCAAAAAAGCCGGGAGCAAAAGAACCAGGGAAAAGTTCCACAAAATCACTGTCATCCGATGCATAAGGGGCTTCAATTTGGATACCCGGAAGTATACGGGAAGGTTTTTCAAGCCCTGCATAGCTGGCTATCCGGCTTTTTACGCCATCGGCCCCTATCACGACAGATGTGCAGATTGTTTCGGGACTGCCGTTCCTGAGTATCCTGAGTTTTATCTGAGGACTTTCTTTCCCTTGTTTAGAGGTTTCCAGGTTCTTGTTTTCGAATCCCACAGCCCTGGTCCTGAGAGAGAGTTCCACACCTTCTTCCACAGCCATTACTGCAAGGGCGCGGTCGAAGTTTTTCCGCGAGACCACATATGCTCTGGTCTGCTTTCCATCGATTGGCAGGCACTGCCCGTTTGGAGCATGTACGAAAGCCCCGCGTACGGAATTGAACACAAACTCGTCCGAAGGCTTGAGGTCGCATTCTGCAACTGCTCTGGTGCTCAAAAGTCCGGTACAGCCTACAGGCGACCCTACGGAAGCATCCTCCTCAAGCAGGAGAACCTTTGCCCCATTCAGGGCTGCATAGCGAGCTGCAGTGGATCCCACAGGACCGGCTCCAACCACAACGACATCATATTTCATACCGTATTACCTTCTAAAATAAGCCCTTGCTATATCAGGAAGCTTAATATATCATAACCATAAATATAATTAAAATTACAAATTTTATATATCACCGAAGTGATACTTATACTGAAGAAGTAAGCTTTATTGATTAGAATAATCTTTTATCGTTTAGAACTATCCCCTTATCGATTAAGAGAAATATTTGGCTATTAGGTTGTACTTCTTCGATCGGGATAACTCCTTATTTAACTTATGAGTTTCCAATTAATCTTCGACATCGCTTAAAATGCCAGGTGAAACATTTTTAGATTCCAGAAGCTTCCACGCTTCTACAATCTTTGATATATTGATAAATGTATTCACCGTGATACTGAACCATAAAACTGAAAGATCAAATATTTAACGATTTCTTCGAATCACTGACCAGGGTATCCATGCAGCAGAAAAAAGAAAAATTCCAGGCTTCGGGCCCACAGAAACCAGAGAAAAGTAATCAGGGCAGAAAAAAAACCCGGAATTCAGATAAAAGAACTCCCAAAATTACGGATAAAAAAGCTCCCCGAGCTTCGGATAATAAAGTTTCCAGGACTTCAGATATAAAGGATTCTCAGATCCGGAAAAATAAGGTAGAGAGCAAATCTACAGGTTTTAAAGGAAGGCCTTCTGAGGAAAAGCAGGCTTTCAGCAAGATCCCTGGCTCTGAAAAAAGTCCGGATTTGATCCCCTCGAAGAAAAAGAACTTCCAGCGTTTCGAGTATGAAGACGATCAGATCTTCTGGTGCGGAAAATGTAATCTGCCCCTGATAAGAGAAGAATGCGGAAGATGCGGCAGCAGAGGGAAAGCTATTCAGCTCTCTCAGCCTGCAGATGTCCGTTTTTGTTCTCCTTACGAGCGGGAAGTCCTGGAAAAGCAGCTTTATTCGGCTTTCGGCTGCAATCCCCTTGGAGAGAGGCTCATTCTTCTCAATAAAGTTCCTGGCGAGGATAAAACCGATGAGGTGCTTGTGGACGGCTTTATTTTTGGAATTCTCCGGTTTGAACTTTCGAAAATGGATTACAGTTTTGAACCTTCCCTCCAGGGAGCAAAAATTCTCCTGAAATATACTGAAAACAGGAAAGTCCAACTTAAGAAAACAAACAGGCACCTTAACGGAAAAAGTGTGGCAGCAGAATCTATTGAGGTATTTGACAGCAACATAAAAGCAGGGGACTTTGTCCTTGTGACTGCAGGCAACCTGACAGGATACGGGATTTCTTTAATTGACGCAAACCTTTTTAAAAAAGGTTTGATCGAAAACGACATAAAAGTTCTCAGAATAAGAAAAGTTGACAGCAGTGAAGAATCGCTTCATCCTGAGGCTCCAGATCTTGCGGCGTGCATAGAAGCAAACAAAAAACACCTCCAGGTGCTTGGGAAAAACGCAATCAACACTATCCGCGGGATTATTTCCAGGAACGAATACCGAAACCTACCTGTCTATGTTTCCTTCAGCGGCGGAAAAGACAGCCTTGTGGTGCTTGACCTGGCCCGCTCTTCCGTTAAGCAGAGGGAACTCAAAGCTTTCTTCCTGAACACTGGGATTGAGTTTCCGGAAACTATCGAGTTTGTACGAAGCTTTTGCCGGGAAACGGAAATTCCTCTCAAAGAAGCAAACGCAGGTTCAGCTTTCCGGGAGCAGGTAGGAAAATTCGGGCCTCCTGCAAAGGACTTCCGCTGGTGCTGCAAGGTTTGCAAGCTGGCATCTGCAGGGGATCTCGATACAGGAAACGAAGCTTCCTCTCGAAAAGGAGCCAGTGACGTGGCTTATTTGACAATCGACGGTAAGCGGAAGCATGAATCCTTCTCAAGGGCAAGGATTGCAGCAAGCGAGACAAATCCCTTTGTCCCTGCCCAGCTCAATATCTTCCCTATGTGACGTGGCTTATTTGACAATCGACGGTAAGCGGAAGCATGAATCCTTCTCAAGGGCAAGGATTGCAGCAAGCGAGACAAATCCCT
>Ga0183099_1001314_pt1 | contig 14728 bp, 15 predicted proteins | sample Biomet1_FD_127788 | JGI IMG/M metagenome (GOLD analysis project Ga0183099, IMG submission 127788) | Microbial communities from bioreactor (seeded with anoxic lake sediment) at LBNL, California, USA - Biofuel metagenome 1 | ecosystem: Engineered > Bioreactor > Anaerobic > Unclassified ... | reverse complement strand
CTTCATTATAGTAGCAAGTACTGGAAATGATAGATTAATAGAGTGTTCATCACGAGTATATTGTAATTTTTTCAAAAGTCTAAAAGCTTGAGCGTTTCCTTCAAAATAGGTAAAGTCTCCTAATTCTTCATTAGACCAATGATAGTCATAAATATCTTTGTTTCCTCTAAAATTTTTTTCAAAATAATTTCTAAAAAAATCTTGAATTATCATTTCACCATAATGACCAAATGGAGGATTTCCAATATCATGAACAAGTGAAGCAGAACCCAAAATAGTGCTTATAAAACCATCTTTATCTTTATCCAAAATTTCAAGAGAAATTAGCTCTTTTTCTACGCCTCTCCCAATATTCATTGCAATATTAGATACTTCCATAGAATGAGTAAGTCTAGTTCTTACAAAGTCATTAGTACTTAAAGGAAATACTTGAGTTTTATTTTGTAAACGTCTAAAAGCAGAAGAAAAAATAATTTTGCTATAATCATATTGAAATTCTTCTAAAGTAGTTCTGTTTCTATCTTTTAATCTAAATCTATGTGCTTTAAGTAATTCATTCCAGTTCATAAAAGCTCCTTCATTAAAGTGATATCTTAAATTATAACTAACAAATAAATAAAAAGCAATAAACAAAAAAAGAGCATTTGCTCTTATATTATAATTATGGCGGAGAGTTAGGGATTCGAACCCTAGGTAGTTTTGACACTACACACGCTTTCCAAGCGTGCTCATTCGGCCGCTCTGACAACTCTCCAACTAGCTTGATTATATTATCAAATTTTAATAACTTTGTCAATAATAATAAAATGAGGACGATTTAATTCGTCCTCAAAAATATATTAGATATCTTGTTTAAGCATTGCTTTAATAAATCCTGTAAACATTGGATGAGGTCTATTAGGTCTTGTTTTGAACTCAGGATGGAATTGTCCTGCTATAAAGAATGGATGAACTTCTTGTGGAAGTTCAACAATTTCAGCAAGTCTACCATCTGGAGATGAACCTGATATAACTAATCCAGCAGCTTGGATAACATCTTTAAATTCATTGTTAAACTCAAATCTATGTCTATGTCTTTCATAAATTAATTCTTCATTATATAATTTTTTAGCTAAAGTACCATCTTTTAATTTACAAGGATAGATTCCAAGTCTCATAGTACCACCCATATTTTCAATATCTTTTTGATCTGGTAACAAATCAATTACTGGAAATTTAGTTTCAGGATCAAATTCTGTAGAATTAGCACCATCATATCCTAAAATATTTCTTGCATATTCAATTACAGTTGTTTGCATTCCTAAACATATTCCAAAGAAAGGAATTTTATGTTCTCTAGCAAATTCAATAGCATTTATTTTACCTTCAACAGCTCTATGCCCAAATCCACCAGGGACTAGAATTCCATCATAATTGCTTAATGTGCTAACATCAACATCTTCAGCTTGAATATAATCAATATCACATTTAGTATATAGGTGATATCCAGCATGTTTAATTGATTCATCTATTGAAATATATGCATCTTTTAATTCAACGTATTTACCAACAACGGCAACTTTAATTGATTTAGTAGGATTTTTTATTCTATTAACCATTTCAGTCCAAGCAGTTAAATCAGGAGTTTTATTTTCTAATCCAAGCTTTTTAATTGCAACATTAGCAAGTCCATTAGCTTCCATGATTAACGGAACTTCGTAAATAGTAGGAGCGTCTGGAGACTCAATAACAGCTTCTACATCAATATCGCAGAACAATGATATTTTTCTTTTCATATCATCACTTATTGGATGTTCTGTTCTACATACTAATATATCAGGTCTTATTCCTAGACTCATTAATTCTTTAGCAGAATGCTGTGCAGGTTTTGTTTTAAGCTCTCCAGCAGCACTTAAATAAGGAATAAGAGTACAATGAATGTATATAACATTTTCTTTTCCTACATCATATTTAAATTGTCTAATAGCTTCTAAGAATGGAGTAGATTCGATATCTCCAACTGTTCCACCAATTTCAGTAATAACAATATCAGAGTTATTTTCTTTTCCAACTATTTCAATTTTTGATTTAATTTCATTTGTTATATGAGGAATAACTTGAACTGTAGCACCAAGATATTCTCCTTTTCTTTCTTTGTTAATAACAGATTGGTAAATTTTACCAGTAGTTACATTGTTATATTTTGTTAAATTTTGGTCTATGAATCTCTCATAATGTCCTAAGTCTAAATCTGTCTCTGCTCCATCATCAGTAACAAATACTTCTCCATGTTGATATGGACTCATTGTTCCTGGATCAACATTTATATATGGGTCAAACTTTTGAATAGTTACAGAATAACCTCTCTCCTCTAAAAGTCTTCCTAAAGAAGCTGCCGTAATTCCTTTTCCCAAAGATGATACTACTCCACCAGTGACAAAGATATACTTTCTTTGTTTCATATTCTCCTCCTAATTTTTATCTCAATGAATTGTAAACGTGATTTATTTTTAATTAACTTTGTAAAGTATAATTTTTTAAAAAGTAAAATTGTAATAGAAATATCAAGATGTTTATCATAAAAAAAAGACGAAAAAAAAAATTCGTCTTGTTATACTTTAATAATTGTTATTATAAAGTACAAGTATTGAGAGTTCAATCTCGTGTTTTTATCTTTTAAAAAACAATACTTTTTAATGGCTAGAAAAGCGAACTTTTCTAGCCATTTCTATAATTTTAACTTAAAACTAAGTTTATGTCAAGAATTATTTAGAAGCTTTAGTGTAAGCACCTTCAGAACCAAATACTGTTACCATTTTAGTTTTGTAGTAAGCTTTCATTTCTTCTTTTGCTGGTCCAAGATATTTTCTTGGATCGAATTCTTTTGGATTAGTTCCAAATACTTTTCTGATTCCAGCTGTAAATGCTAATCTTCCATCAGTATCTACGTTTATTTTAGCAACTGCTGATTTTGCAGCTCCTCTTAATTGCTCATCAGGTATACCGATAGCATCTTTTAATTCTCCACCGAATTCTTTTATCATATCAACATATACTTTTGGTACAGATGATGATCCATGAAGAACTATTGGGAATCCAGGGATTCTTCTTTCTACTTCAGCTAATATATCTAATTTTAATGTAGGGTTATCTCCAGGTTTGAATTTGTGAGCTCCATGAGAAGTTCCGATTGATATTGCTAATGAATCTACTCCAGTAGCTTTAACAAATTCTTCTACTTCTTCTGGTTGAGTGAATATATGAGCATCGTGAGAAACTTCATCTTCTATTCCAGCTAAAATTCCTAATTCAGCTTCTACTGATACATCAAATTGGTGAGCATATTCTGCAGCTTCTTTTGATTTTGCAACGTTAGTAGCGAAATCGTAGTGAGAAGCATCTATCATTACAGATGAGAATCCATAATCTATACAGTCTTTAACTAATTCAAGAGAATCTCCATGATCTAAATGTAAAGCTACAGGTATGTCAGATCCTTTTGATCTAGCAATAGCTACAGCAGCTTGAGCCATAAATGGAACAACTTCTTTATTGATATATTTTCTAGCTCCACCAGATACTTGAAGTATTACAGGTGAACCCATTTCTGCAGCAGCCTCAACGATTGCTTGCATTTGTTCTAAGTTGTTGAAATTGAATGCAGGAACTGCATATCCGTTTTCGTTAGCTTTTTTAAACATTTCTTTAGTGTTAGAAAGTCCTAACTCTTTGTAATTATATTTCATATTTAGCCTCCTAAAATATTTTATGCTTACTAAATTTAATACATCTATATTTTATCAAAAAATCCAATGTAACGCAACTTCTTTTATAAATTTCTATACACTTTTAGTAAAATTCTTTTATAACTGTGTGAAAATTTGACTTTTTTCTTAATTAAGTCAAAAATAAATGGTATTGCCTCTAAAATGTGTTCAAAAATTTCACTATAATAATTTTCAATTTTTTTGATTTTAGAATTTTTAGAACTAAATCTTATTTTTTTATTTTTAAATTTAAAACTTATCATAAATGAAATTAATAAAAAATTTATTAATCTTAAAAAATTAATAGTACTTTTTAAGACACCTTCATATGTTATATAAAAATTTCCTATGTTACAAATTATTCTTCCAGTCTTATATAAAAAAATAGAAATAATTAAATAAAAAAGATAGATAAGAATAAACTTATCCATCTTTTTTATTTTGTAAAGAAATTCTTTATCATTATAGAAATTAAATATTAAAAGAAAAATTAGCATACTAATTAATAAATAGATATTTTTATTAAAAATATTTATTATTAAAAGACTACTTTCTAATAACATCTACTCCTCCTAAATAAGGTCTTAAAACTTCTGGAACAATTATACTACCGTCTTCTTGTTGATAATTTTCCATAATTGCAACAAGAGTTCTACCTACAGCAAGACCAGAACCATTTAATGTATGGACAAATTCAGATTTTTGACTACCAGCAGGTCTAAATTTAAGTCCCATTCTTCTAGCTTGGAAATCTTCTGTATTTGAACAAGAAGAAATTTCTCTAAATTTATTTTGATTAGGTAACCAAACTTCAATATCATATGTTTTTGCTGCTGAGAAACCAATATCACCAGTACAAAGTTGGATAACTCTATATGGCAGTTCTAATCTTTTCAAAACTTCTTCTGCATTAAGAACCATTTTTTCAAGTTCTTCATAAGAATTAGCAGGATGTACAATTTTAACCATTTCTACTTTATTAAATTGATGTTGACGAATTAATCCTTTAACATCTTTACCGTAGCTTCCAGCCTCTTTTCTAAAACAAGGTGAGTATGCAGTGTAATACTTAGGTAATTCAGCTTCATCTAAAATTTCTTTTCTATGTATATTTGTAATAGAAACTTCAGAAGTAGGGATTAAAAACATATCATCAGTTGTTTTATAAGCATCGTCTTCGAATTTTGGAAGTTGTCCAGTCCCTTCCATAATATCTCTATTAACCAAAATTGGAGTTAATAACTCAGTATAGCCATGTTCATTTGTATGTAAATCTAGCATAAAATTAATAAGAGCTCTTTCTAATTTAGCACCAAAACCTTTGTATACAACAAATCTTGAACCACTTAGTTTAGCACCTCTTTCAAAATCTAAAATATCAAGATTTTCTCCAAGCTCATGATGTGCTTTTGGTTCAAAATTAAATGTTTTTGGTGTTCCCCAAGTTCTAATTTCTACATTGTCATCTTCGCTTTTACCTAAAGGAGTACTTTCGTGTGGAACATTTGGTAAATTAAGCTGAATTTTTGTGATATCTCCATCTATATTAACTAATTTAGATTCTATTTCTTTTATTTCTTTACTAACTAATCCCATTTCCGCAATGATGTCATTACAGTCTTCTTTTGCTTGTTTTTTTCTAGCTACTTCAGCTGATGCATTATTTTTTTTATGTTTCAAAGTTTCAACTTTTGTTAATAAATCTCTTCTTTCTGCATCTAATTGTTCAAATTCTGATAAAGTATCACTAGAACCTCTATTTTTCAACATCTCCTCCAAAAATTCGATGTTATTTCTTATAAATTTTAGTTCTAACATATTTCCTCCTAAATATTTAAGTATTTTATTCTTTTAATTTTTATATATTTTTGATCTAATTCAACCATTCTTATAAAAGCATTGGGAGATATATTATTTAAGATAATTTCCACATAATCTCCAAAGTCTTTTAGGGAAACAAGATTCACTTTTAAATCTCTACATTTCTTAATTCCATTTTTTATTCTTGTTTCAATAATTTTTTCGTTATTTAATAAATTAATAAAAAGTTCTTTTTCATTAGATTTGTCAAATTCAATATGATAAAGAAGGGCATTAAAGCTACTGACTATGGATGTTCTGCCATCAATATCACAGGATTCAAATATTTTAAATCCTTTTGGACTTTTTGAATTCAATTTATTTATTAATTCAACATTATCAAGATTTATTTTTAAATGAAGATCAAAAGGCTCGTAAAAAGCTTCTTCTCCAATAGAAATAGGACTGCCAAAGGACATTCTAGGTCTTGGATGAAAGCCTTTAGAATAAAGGATAGGGACTCCAGCTATTTTAAATAATCTTTCTAAAAATCTTAGAAAATCACGGTGAGAAAGATATTGCATTTCACCAGATTTTTCAAAAAATAATCTTTTTATCATAAAACTCCTATCTTTCAACCAATTCATTTGTTTCTTTATCTATTAAAAAGTCAGTTCTTATTTTTTCAGATCTATTTAAGTATAATTCTCTTCCAATCTTAATTATTACTCCAGGATAAACCTTATTGAGAACTCTTATACTATGTGTTTTAATACTTTGTCTTTGCTCCTCAATAAAACTTCTATCTTCTTGAAGTGTTATGTATCTATTGTTGATAGCAGAAAGTTGTTTTAATGCTTCATCAACTTTTAACTTCATGTCATCTGAAAGTGCATCTTTAATAGGTTCAACATCTTTTAATAATTTTTCAATTTTAAACTTATTCTCTTCTAAAACAAGCATTTCTTTATTAATTTCGCTCTCTTCTTTTACAGTTTCACTATATACGTCTAAAATTAATTTAGTCGGTGTTTCAAAAGGACCACCTGCAATATTACATTCAATGCCTTTTTGTGCTTTAATCTCTCCACCGATTATTTTCCCAGTTCCAGATGTTACAATAACTTTGTCTCCAGCTTCAACTGTTGAGTGAAGAATATGTTTATTAACCTCTACAGAACCATTAGTTTTTATCTTCATATGTTGAATAAATTGAGCTTTAATGCCTTCTTTAGCATAAATAGTATGAAGGAATTCTTCATTTCCTAAAATACCATTGTTAACCATAATACTGCCTTCAGCAGTTAATTCACAATCCTCAACAAGTCCTTCTATATAAATATCCTCTCCAGACTTTATACTAAAACCACTTATAACATTTCCTTTAACAATAACTGAACCTAAAAAATCAATATTTCCAGTAGCATAATCTACATTTCCAGGAATAGTAAGAAGAGGCTCCACAGACAATGATTTTCCTTTTTGAATTAATTGACCATCAATTTGGCTTTTTAAATACATTTCGTCATCAGTAAGATAAGTATTTCTTCCAGGGATAATTTGAATATCTTTAGGAACTTTTGCTGAAATAGTTTTTCCAAAAATATCTATTCCATCTTCTCCATATGTTAAAGGAATTTTTTGTGCTAAAATTTCATCAACAGCTACATTTTGAAATAGATTTAATTCTTTAAAATCAATACTTTTAACATCTTTAGTACTTTTAGAAGAGGTATTTTCAATATTAGAAGTTTTTTGGAAAGTATATTTTATAATTGCATCAGTTCCGTGCTTTACATCTTTACCTTTAGCAAGAATAACTTTACGATCATAAATTTTCTCACTTAACATAGTCTGAATAGCTTTTTTTCTTAGACCGAAAACAATTCCCTTTTCTTCAGCAAGTTTTAATATAGATTCTAGAGTAGTTTCTCTACCTTTATTAGGTTTTGTAATTTTAAGTGTTGCTTCCATGTTATTGAAAACTTCAATAATTGGAACAGAGTCAATATAGTATTCTTTATCAAATTCAGCAATTTTAACAGCTTCATTAAGCTTGAAAAGAGCCTCTTCAATAGCTTCAATACTAGTATCTTTTATTTTGTTTTCTTCCATATATTTCAAAATCTTTTTTAAAGTTGAGCTTTTAACATCATCAATTTCTTTTACAGTCAAAAATATTCCATCATCTCTAAGTTCAATAGAAAAATTATTATCTTCTGGAGCCTCGGTTTCATGTTCTGTCCAAACTTTAACTTCTAGCTCAGGAGTTTTTCTTAAGACTTCATATTTTATTTTATTTATATCAACATTAAAATGTTTTGCAACTTTACTTAATAAACTAGGTAAGTCTGTACCTTTCACAATGTACTTTTTCATGCTTATCCCCTTTGCTTATAATTATTGAGCAGATAAAAATATTGAAACTATTTTTTTAGATTATTTTTAGATAGTTGTTCATACATAAGTTTTGCTAAACCAAATTCACCAGATTTTGACATACTTTTAGACCTTTCGTCATTAAGCATACTTCTAAAAATATCTTCACCATTACCACCATAAAACATGCTATCTTCTCTATCTATAGTTTTATCTTGTGCATCTAATAATATTTTTATAAATACAGCTTCAAAATCTTCAGTAGCTTCTTTTAAATTTTTATCATTTTTCGTAAGTTTCTTTTCATCAAATTTTTCTATAGGTTTAATGAGATTGATACTTTTTAAATCTATCATAATTCACCTCTACATAGTTTTAATTTCTGCATCAATGGAACCAGAACTTTTTAAAGCTTGTAAAATAGAAATAATATCATTTGGAGTTGCTCCAATAGCATTAAGCATTTTTACAATATCTTTAACAGTAGTTCCCTTGAAATACAATGAGTTTCCTTTACCTTCTTTTGAATCTGAACTAGTAATGCTCACATCAAGCTGAGCACTAATGGCAATTGATAAATCTCCATGAGATATTGCTACAGGAGACACACTTATATTATCACCTAAAACAATAGTACCAGTTTTTTCATTAATAACAATAACAGATTTTCTATCAGGAGAAACTTTTAGATTCTCAATTGCGGAAATAAAACTAACAATATCATCTGCAAAGGTAAAAGGTTTTTTAATTTCTATTTTTGAAGCATCAATGGCTTTTGCTGTATCATAATTATACCTTCTATTAATTTCATCAACAACTCTAGAAGCAGTTGTAAAATCAGGAGAATTGAGAACAAGAGTGATTTTGTCTTTATATTCTAAAGGAATCTCTAACTCTCTTTCTACTGTGGCACCTCCAACAAGATAACCATTAACAAGATTTGTACCAGTATCTACCCTTGTAACTGAACCTTGAGCATTAGCATAAACATCTTTGTTTCCAGCAAGTAAGAATGTTTGCAAAAGAGTCCCACCTACGAGGCTTTTAGCGTCATTTATAGAAGAAACTTTGATATCAATAGTATCTCCAATTTTTTTGAAAGGCGGAAGTTCCGCTGTAACCATAACTGCCGCTACATTTTTTGAGTTTATCTGATCTTTAGCGACTTCAGTCCCAAAAAATCTATATAAAGAACTAAGCATTTGTGGAGTTATACCACCACCGTCACCAGTTCCATTTAATCCAATTACTAATCCCATTCCAATTAATTGGTTAGATCTTACACCTTCAATTCTAGCTATTTCTTTTAATCTAACTTCGTTAGAAAAGATAGTGAAAGATAATAAGGCAAAAAGTAAGATTACTTTTACTTTCATAAATACTCCTTCTATTCTATTTCTTAGTTGTACTTTTTATAGTTTCTTCTACAGGTGTTATAACAACAGTATCGGCATTTGAACCAATCTCTTTATCGATAATTGGTTGTCTAACATATAATGCACCATTGTATAAAAACTCCATATTTTCAATATATTCAGAATCGATAGTATTATCTGATTTAATATCTTGTCCTCTAGTAAAACCACTTAATTCTAATACAACAATTTCATTATTTACTAAAGCAGTCTTAGTCCCTTTTATAAATAAGTTACCATACTTGTCTGTTCCGATAATTCTAGCAGCTATTTGTCCTTCAAAAGCAAAACTGGCATTACCAGAAGAAGTCCCATTATAAGCATCTGAAGCAGGTCTAGTATAAGTTAATGAATCTTTTTCTTCTTTAGTTAAATCTGGATTTTTAAGTAAACCATAATCTCCACGGATAGAAGCACTTTTTCTAACAAAAACTTGAGCTTTAGTTTCTTCAGGTTCTCCAGCATAGTTTGTATAGCCACTTTTCGTTTTAGTATAATCAATCTTAGCATCAGCAGCTTCTTTTATTTGAACGAAAACAATGTCTCCAATACCACTAGCTTTACTATCGGCATAGACAGATTTTCTTTCAGTACCCCAAATAGATGAGCTATATTTTTTATTTTCTTCTTCTTGTTCTGGAAAAAATACACTAACATCAGGCATACTAGCAATTTGAGTTTCTTTACTATTTTTTACTTGTTCACTTTCTATTTCTTTTTCAATAGACTGCTCAATAGTTTTTATTGAACCTCTTTTATTGGAATTAGTTGTTTCACAAGCAGTAGCTAGCAATAAAATTAAAAATAATAAATATAATTTTTTCATAAAATCTCCTAAGTCCATTTATTTAATTCATTAGATTTTGCAATTGTTTCATCTAGTGAAGTTAAAACTTTTTGATTAGATTCATACAATCTCGAACAATTAATCATTTCAACCATTTCTTTAACAACACTAACATCAGAATTTTCAAGATATCCTTGATGGATAGATGTTGCTACTGAAGGAGTTAAATTATTTTGTGAGTTGGAATAAAAATAAGTATCACCTTCAAGTTGAAGGTCTTTTAAGTCTTCAAATTCACATACAAGAACTGAGTTTTGAGGGCTTTCAATATTTTCTAGATTTAAGGCAATTCCAGTAGTATTAGTTTTGAAAGGAATATCACTTACAATCTCAACACCTATAAGTGAACCATCAGAACCAATAGAAAAATTAGGGTCATTAGGTTTTACAAAACCTAAATTTCCTTGAAAATCATAAGCAACAAGCTTATCACCATTTCCGTTTACTAAAACCCCTTCATTATTGACACTTAAACTTCCATTTCTTCCGTATCTCAAGCCATTTTTAGTATCAAAAACAAATAATCCTTTTCCTTCAAGAGCAAAATCAAGATTATTTTCAGTTTCTTTTAAAGAACCTTGACCATGAGAAACAAAGTTTTCTGCCATTTTGACACCAGTTCCTAGTTTTCCAATTTTAGTCATTTTTGTTTTGGGATTAGGAGAGACTTTATCAAGACCGTCCTCTTTCCTATAAATTTCAAACTCTTTTCCTTGAGTCATTATAGTTTCGCTTTTTTTAAAACCAGTAGTATTAACATTGGCTATATTATTTGCAATAGTATCTTGTTTCTTCATTTGAGTGGTCATACCTGACGCAGAAGTGTATAAACCTTTTATCATTTGTCCTCCTTAAAAAGCTATCGATAAATCTAGAGTAAATATTTCATATATAAGGAAGTAGCGTAAAAATAATTCTAGAGAAACACAGTAGAATAAACATTCCTTATAAAGGTTATCAATACAATTTTAACACATATAGATTTATAATTCAACATAAAATCCTTCTACCATAGGGGAGTTTTATATAAGTCTAAATAAGTAAGATAAAGTCTTAAATCAAAATCAACTTGAAAATAGCTAGGACTCATTTTTTCACATAACATGAAGAAAGCTTTATTATGTTCCTTATCTTTTAAATGAGCTAATTCGTGAATAAGTACATTATATAAAAATTCATAAGGCATAGATTTGAACCGAGAAGAAATTTTAATATCATTAATCATTTTTATCTTTCTCCCATGAACTATAGGAATATAACTATGTAGACCTAAAGCTTGATGGTTAAGCTCTACTTTGTTATCAAAATAAATTTTATCTGGCATTTTTGCATTCTTCATAAACTGATTTTTTAAGCTTGCACCTAGTTTATAAAGTTCTTTGTCACTTGAAATATTGTGTTTTTCCTTATATTTTGTTAATAAGACTTCTCCCAAACGATTCTGTTTGATTATTAAATCAACTTGAGATAAAAGTTCTGCGTTGTATCCATTTAAATATTTATATTTCACATTAACTCCTTAAAAAGCAAATAAAATTGCCCCAATTATTATATAAAAATCTGAAAGATTAAAAACAGGGAATTTTTTCAGATTGAAATAGATATAATCAATAACATAACCTCTAATAAATCTATCGAAAAAATTACCAAATCCACCTGAAAATATGAGGATTAACGGTATTTTAGAATTTTCTGAAGTGAAATAAAGATAAAGAATATAGCTCAGTAATAAAAAGTTTGAAATAAGAATAAGTCTTTTCTTATTTTCTAGCAAATTAAATGCAATACCTTTATTTTCTACATAAATTATTTGAAGAAAATTGTTAAAATAATTGATTTGCCCATTCCATTTCAGATGTTTTGAAGAATACTCCTTAAGACCGAAATCTAATAAAAAAAGAAAAGAAAAAAGAAAAATCACATACATTTTGGACTCCTCAAACATTTAAATTAAATATCTAAAAAATAGAATTTATTAATTATAACATATTCTAAAGGGAAAAAAAATCTAATTTTTATTATGGAAATATAGAGGATTATTAGTATGAAAAGAGTAACAATAAAAAAGCTTGGGTTTCCCCAAGCATAAGAATTAATAATTTTCAACAAATATTTCAAAGTAACTTTGAGGATGTAGACATGCTGGACATTTAACTAATGCTGAATCGCCTTCATGCAAGTACCCACAATTAATACATTTCCAAACAACTTTATCGCCTTTTTTGAATACTAAACCTTTTTCTAAGTTATCATAAAGTTTTCTATATCTATTTTCATGTGCCTTTTCAACTTTAGCAATCATTCTAAAACAGACAGCTACTTCAGGGAATCCTTCTTCATCGGCAATTTTAGCAAATTCAGGATATAAATCTGTCCATTCTTCATGTTCACCATCAGCAGAGGCTTTTAGATTAGCCATAGTGTCTCCAATAACACCAGCAGGATATGAAGCAGTAATTTCTACCATTCCACCTTCCAAAAATTTAAAAAATCTTTTAGCATGTTCTTTTTCATTTAATGAAGTTTCACTAAATATTGCAGAAATTTGCTCTAAACCTTCTTGTTTTGCAACTTTAGCAAAATAATCGTATCTCATTCTTGCTTGAGATTCTCCTGCAAAAGCTTTAAGTAAATTTTGTTCTGTCTTTGTACCTTTTAAACTTGCCATATTAACCTCCTAAAAATTTAATCGTCCCTTTTTGAGTATACTACAATATTAAATTGATTTCAATGTGTAAGGAAAAAAGATTATAATTCAAAGTCATTTTTAATTTTGTTAGCTACAGCATTTTCTATGTTTGTCCCAATTACTTCTGTAGCAAGTTTTTTTAAATCAGAATGTGCATTGCCTACAGCATAAGATTCGTCTGCAATAGAGAACATTGAGACATCATTTAAGTTATCTCCAAAAGTAACTAGATTGTTAATTTTCAAGTAATCCTTCAAGAAGATTAAAGCATCTTTTTTTGTAGAACCTTTTTTAGCAAACTCAAGCCAGTAAAATTCTTTTTCGTAAACATCTTCTGTTAAATGAATTTCAAGTTCTTCATGGTTTTTATATTTGTTGTATAAATCCATGAGCGACTCTTTTTTATCAATACAAGCAATAGAAATATATTCATCAAAATCAAGAGATAAATAGTTATCTAATGTTTTAAATCTTTTGTCCCCTTTATTTATAGGGGAGTTTACAAAGTTAAATTGACCTTTATTTAGCAATTCTCTAAAATAAATATGATTACCTTCAAGTTCATCAGCAATGAAAACAAAGGGACTTAAATCTTCTACATCACTAAGTATTTCATGAGTTAATTTTTTGCTCAAAACATTTTTTCTTAAATAATTTTTATTAACAGGGTCATAAACAGCCACACCATTATAAATAATATATGGCAAATTTAGATTTAAAGGTTTGATAATTTTTTCCACACTATCAATAGATCTTGCTGTAGCAAAGGAGAAATTTAAACCTTCGCCAATTAATTTATTTAATATACTAATAGTTTCGTCAGAAAGACACATTTGATTATTCAGTAGAGTTCCATCTAAGTCCGATATATATAATTTCATTTTGTTACTCCTTAATACTTTTTATGTTCATTATAAAGGAAATAAGCATTTATGACAATATATTTTAGCTAAGTGTTCAGAAGTTTAGCATGACTTAGGCATTAATAGGTTCTAAAGGAAAAACTTTGAAGAATATAAATCTTGCAATTGGTCCAACCAAAATTATTTGTAAAGGAAAAGCCATTATAAAATTTTTAAGTTCTGTTTTCATAAACATAGTAATAAATCCAGATTTTAAACCATATTCAGCAATTGTAGCTAAAAATGACATGCAAAGACTCATACCTGTTACCATAAAAAATGAAATCAATAATATTTTTTTTATAAAAATAGTATTTTCATTAGTTAATTTTCCAGCAAAATTTTTAGCTAATGGACCAACAAAAAACCAATCAATGGCTAATGCAATACAATATATAGGAACAAATGGAATTAATACTCCCGAAATAATAGAACTATTAAATCCATGTTTAAGTATTGAATTATAGCTAGACATACCAAGAATCATAAAGAAACAAACTAAAGCAGTAAAAATGAAATTCTCCATTTTATTTTTTCCCATTTAAAAACCTCCAAATTTTATTGTCAATTTAGTTGACATTTATAGAATAACATTTTTCACGAATAATGTCAACTGAGTTTACTTTTTTTAAAATAAACAATTATGATTACTTGTTTTAAAAAAGAGTTAGGTATATAATAAAATAAATTTTTTTACTTTTAGAAAAATTGATTGAAGTAAAATAAATAAGTCTTATAAAAATTGCAATTTTATTTCTAATGTAGCATCACTTAAAGATTGGGTAAATATTCATAAAAAAGAGTAAAGCATAAGAAAATTATAAACAATTTGGAGGGAAAATTGAAAAAAGTAATGATATTTGTAATTGTAGCTGTAAGTATATTGGGTACACCATATAAAACTATTGAAACAGCTAGTGCAAGAATAGTCTTTGAAGAGGGCTCAGAAA
>Ga0183099_1001313_pt1 | contig 14734 bp, 15 predicted proteins | sample Biomet1_FD_127788 | JGI IMG/M metagenome (GOLD analysis project Ga0183099, IMG submission 127788) | Microbial communities from bioreactor (seeded with anoxic lake sediment) at LBNL, California, USA - Biofuel metagenome 1 | ecosystem: Engineered > Bioreactor > Anaerobic > Unclassified ... | reverse complement strand
CAACGATCTTGGCGATCTCCTGGCCACCCCAGCGCGCCTCTTCCTCGCTTCCCCCTGCCACCTTGATGGCAATGGGTTCGCCAAGGCCTTGGTTAGTGAAAAGGTCTTTCGGGACGCGTTTCTTGTTGTTTACGATCAAGTGGTTTGCGGCATCGAGAATTGTTTTTGTACTGCGGTAATTCTGATTCAGGATGATGGTTTCAACCCCGGGGAAGGTTTTCTCAAAGCCGAGAATTATCCCCTGATTGGCCCCCCTCCACGTATAAATGGTTTGGTCCGGATCGCCGACCACATAAATCGACGTTTCTGGACGAACCAAAAGTTTCATGAGTTGGTACTGAATGTCATTGGTGTCTTGGAACTCATCGACGAGAATATGGTCAAATCTCTGCTGCCACTTCTCTCGCACTTCAGCATTTTGCTTCAAAATTTCGATGGTCTTTAAGAGAAGATCGTCGAAATCCAAAGCAAAACTAATGGTCTTCTTTAATTCGTACTGCTGATAAAATTTGTAGCAGATTTTCTCGTCTTCATAGGAATCTTTGGTGATGGTGATGTCTTCGGGATAACGCCCGTGAAGCTTTTGCTCGTCGATGTAATGCTTCGCTTTTTTCACCATTTCGTCGCCTTTGCGGTAACCAAGGCTTTCCGCAATGGACTTCACGAGCCGGCTAGAATCGTCTTCATCGTAGATCGTGAAACCAGCCGGATAGCCTATGCACTTGCATTCGGTGCGGAGAAACCTGGCACAAAAGGAATGGAACGTCGAAATATGAAGGAATGGAGTGTAACCTAGAAGTTCATGAACCAGCTTGCTGGCTCGATCGTTCATTTCGTTGGCCACCTTGTTGGTGAAGGCGATGGCGAGGATCCTTGATGGCTCGACGTGAAGATCGCTGATCAAAAAGGAAATCCGGTAGGTCAAAACCCTCGTTTTACCGCTGCCGGCCCCGGCGATAATGCGAACGTATTGCGATTTGGTTTCAACCGCTTGAAGTTGCTGCTCATTGAGGAGTGAAGCGTAATCCATGTTTAAGGCTTTCTTAACTTGTAAGTTAAGCATACCCTTCCTCGTCTCCTCGATAAAGACTCGAAGCAAAGAAAATCAAAGACCCTGACATGGTCAAGATGAAGGGGACCGGCCCTTGCCAACCCGCAAAGGCCAGTCCCTCTCGCCGCACATGGAGAGCGAAAGAGAAAATCCCCTTCACCAATCTAATAAGGTCCTAAACCAGAAAAGAACCGAAAAGTCGTACGGCTTTGTCAAAATGATAAACAAAGACTACTCAAATTCGCGATAATGAGAGCATGAAGTTTTTCCACAAACGTCTTGGGCCGTCCCAAAACCTCGCCTTTGTGGGGCTCATGTGTGCCGTGGAAGCCGTTTTGGCCACCATCGGTACGCTTCTGCCACTTTCGAGTTTGTTAATCATTATTTTCTTACCCTTGGTGAGCGCCTTCACCGTCATCGTATGCGAAGACAAATACATCCTTATATACCTTGTGGCCGCGATAGTTCTTTCTCTCGGGGTCACGGCCTACGACATCTCGGAGACCCTTTTTTACATCGTCCCGGCGACAATCGTCGGAACGATTTATGGGTTTTTGCTTAAAAAAGGACTGCCCTCGGCTTATCTCATTTTCCTTTGCGCCCTCATAGAAACGGGGCTCAACTATGCCGCCTTGCCCATCATCAAACTCCTCAGCGGTCAGGACTTCCTCGTTTTGCTTGAAACCATGCTTGGCATGATCGGCGAACCCATTGTCCCGTTTCTTATCCCAAGCTTCATTTTCGTCTACTCCCTAATGGAGGTTGTCCTCTCTCACGTCTTCGGGATGCCGCTGCTTCGTTCTCTAGGCATCAAAAGCTGGGATCTGGAATCCTTTTCTTGGCTCTATGAGGTCCTAACTTTCCTCTTCTCTGGAATGGCAATCGGAGTGGCTTTTGCCGACATATCAGTGGGATATTGCTTGCTTTTCGCAGGGCTCTTCTTCCTTGCTTACTCCCTTTTGACCTTCGTGAGAAAGCTTCCTTGGTGGACCTACGTTTTCTTGGCCGTAATGGGGGTCGGTGGTTGGATTGTTTTTGTGTGTTTATACCACTTAATGCCCCCCTACACCGGAATGATTCTCTTGGGAATATTCACGATTTGTTTTGCTATTCCGTGTCTGATAGTAAGACTATTATTTAAGGTTACCAATTTGGTAACGGAATCCAATCATGGGTAAGTTTCTTAAAAACTTTGCGTTTGGTCTGCTCTATTTTATTTTGCTCCCCCTTGAACTGGTGCTTCTAGTTGTTTTTGGCCTTTATGCCTTGGGTGTTGACGTCGTTCTCTTTATCAAGGGAACAATTCGCTTCTTTAGTGGCAAACCTTTCTTTAAACCCTTTGAAGAAGACGAAAAAGTGCTGGAGATCCGAACAGCTCAAATCGATTTGTTGGCGCATCCAAACGGTCTGCCCACTCCAACCACAAGCAATCCCGCCGGACCCTCTACAGTTTACGTTCAACAGAATTATTACCACGGAAACCCAAACGGAACACCCGAGTTGTCTAACCCTGGCCAAATTCCAAACAACACCCCGATCGACACGACCGGTTTCTTTACCCCAAGTCAAAACCCTGTACCCCACCAGAACCCAACCACCATCGATATGACGACCCAACAAACCCCCGGGATACCCGTTCAACATGTTGAGGAGGCCGTTGAAGAAAGCCCTTTGCCTCCTAGCGATCCCAAACACGAAACAAAGAGGGTTGCCATCATCGATCTTTCAAAGATGGATGACGGAAAGGATGAACGATGAAATCCCTTTTGAACGTAACAATGAGCGAAAATGACACCAGAATGCTCGTCATCCTTCTGATTGTTTTGTTAGTTGTCTTTTTCGTCATGGGGCTTTTGGGAATGGCCATCCGGAAAGTCTGCCAACTTCAGGCCGGCGTCATCGATCAACAAATGGGGGAGCCGGTTCGTTATAAGGTTATTTCGGATCCTACCCATTTCAAAAAATTGGCCAAGAAGAAGAATAATCGCCTTCTCGTCAAGGAGGCCGTAGCCCCGCTTCTAATTGGTTTTATTGCTTTGATGTTCTACATCATCTATTCGGGATTGACGGGTGAGTGGAATCGTAATTACTTTGGAGAATTTGGAACTCTTCTCTTCACTTTCGATTTCAAAAACGCCACTTACTCCGATTTCTGGGGTTTCAAAAACGTCTTAACCGATTGGCCCCCCGTCATTGCGCCATCCCCGAAAGTCGAATACTGGCCTTCCTACGTTCTCTGCCCCCTTGTTATCATATCTGCTACCTACTATCTCATTGTGATTCAAGGTTTTGTCAGCCGTTCGTTTTACTTACACCGCATTTGCCGGGACGTCTTTGATGTTTCGCTCAAGAATTACAAATACTACGACCACGTTGGCACCGACCCTTATGGCCGACCGTTAAACCCGACTGAGACGCCAGTGAAAGAACCGTCCCCCACCGAACAACCAAAAAAATAATTACTTGAGGAAATCTTCTTTTTGAGGGCCCTCAACAACGAGACTATGAAGTAAAACCAATAGTTTTTCTTTTGTAATTCGTAAGGCAGAAGGATGGGACTGAATCGCTATAGAGAAAGGAATGGATTCGTAACGCTTTTCCATCTCCACAGCCACCTCATGGTTGTAATAGGCTTCCTCGCCTCGAGAGCGGGCTAATAAAGAGTCCCCGGTGAAGAGAAAATCACCCACCAAGACATCAAGGGACCCTTTGCTATGAAGGGATGGCACTGGAAGCACTGAAACCATAAGCGTCCCGAGATCGATTTGGGTGTCCTCTGTGATTATTCTTCTTTCGTTAGAAAAAGAGGGTGTTAAATAGCGAGATGTGTTCTTGCTGCAAAGAACGATCGCGGATGGGGGAAGACTCTTCACGAGAGCGATGTGATCGTTGTGAAAATGAGTCAAAACAACGAAGTTTTGCCGAGAAATCTTCGCAAAAGCCCCAGCTTCTCTGAGACCTTCTTGCAGGTGATCGAGCCGGTTCGTCGTATCAATAAGCAATGAAGAAACCGAACCTTTGATGACATAGAGATTCGGACACAAAAAATCATCGTCGCCTATTACAAAAGACATCCCTTGAGCAAGAGGCTCAATCATTTTCCAATGAATAGTTCAGCGATGGCCCAAACAACCAAAATAGCGACAGCGATATCTATGAAAACGACAGCGAAGAAGATTCTCTTTCGCGAGAGAGCCTTCTGTTCTTCTGGTAATAGTTCCTTCTTGTTATCGGGCATATTAATATTTTAACGTACTTGAAGTTCTCGGATAAGGCTCCGTGTCACGAATGTTCGCGACTCCGGTGATGTACATCAGCAAACGATCAAAGCCAATGCCGAAACCGCTGTGGACACAACCGCCATATTTCCGAAGGTTCAAATACCACTCCAAACCTTTTTCGTTTCCGGCTTTTTCCATTTTTGCCTTAAGAATTTCGTAGCGTTCCTCGCGTTGAGATCCCCCAACAATTTCGCCCTCGCCAGGGACCAAGAGGTCGCAAGCGGCGACGGTCTTTCCATCTTCGTTCTCACGCATATAGAAAGCTTTGATTTCTTTCGGATAGTTGACGAGAAACATCGGGCCTTTGACGATTTGTTCGGTCAAATAACGCTCGTGTTCGCTTTGAAGGTCCATTCCCCACTCAATCTTATCGTTGTCGAATTTGTGGCCTTCCTTGACGGCTTCTTGAAGAAGGCGAATGCCTTCGGTGTATTCCATCTTCCGGAAGGGTTTAGATAAGACATCATTCAGTTTGGACAAGGTTCCAGGGGCCACCCATTTATCAAAGAAAGCCATCTCATCAGGGCACCGATCAAGAACCCAACGAATGCAGAACTTAATCGATTCTTCGATACAAGTCATATCGTCTTCGAGATCGGCAAATGCCAGCTCGGGTTCAATCATCCAAAACTCGGAGGCGTGACGAGGAGTGTTGCTTTTTTCGGCTCGGAATGTCGGGCCAAAAGTGTAGACATCCTTAAAAGCCAAAGCGAAAGCTTCGACATGGAGTTGGCCAGACACCGTTAAAGAGGCGCGACGGCCATAGAAGTCATTGATTGGATCTTTGGCATCGGTGGTAACAGTGAAAACCGAACCAGCGCCTTCGGCATCGTTGGCGGTAATCTCTGGAGTATGAACATAGACGAAATTGTGATCCTGAAAATAGGTGTGAACACCCATTGCTAGGACCGAACGAACACGATAAAGGGCATCAAAAGTATTGGTTCTCGGACGAAGATAGGCTTCGTCGCGAAGAAACTCAAAGGAAACCTTTTTCTTTTGGAGCGGATAATCTTCGCTGACGTCGCCAAGAAGCTTGACCTCTTTGACCTGAAGTTCAAACGGCTGTTTCATTTCGGGGGTCAGAGTAATTAATCCTTTGACCTCAATGGCTGCACCGAGATTGAAATGAGCGATGGTGTCAAAATCAGTCAAATCAGAATTATAGACAAGCTGCAAGTTCTTAAAACAAGTTCCATCATGAAGCTCAATGAAACCGATTTTTCCACTGTTCCGATTGGTTTTTACCCAACCCTCAACGACGATCTCTTCTTTCGTGGGAAGTTCTCGCTTTGAGGAGAAATCCTCATAGAGCGAACGAATGCTTTTAGCTTTTACTTGCATTGTGAAATCCTCAATCTAAGCGAGGTTAGTATAAACCAGGCGGACATAAGTTGTCCTTAAATCCTTTCAGGATTGGAGAAATGGAGGATTCGCCTCGACAAAGACCGTCAATATGAGTATGGTGAGGGACTGGAGGTTCTATAATGAACAAACGTCCTCTTCCGTTCTTCCTCATTTCGATAGCAATCCTCGCTGCGTGCGAAAACGGCACCTCAAAAACAAGCCAGACCTTCGATTCATCAACCTCAATTGCTGAATCAAGTAACGTAACATCCTCCACGGAAACTTCCTCTTCGGCGTTATCTACCTCTTCGAATAATCCCACAATCCAAAACGTCATTCTCACTCCGGCCGAAGCACCGGCAAAAGAAAATAGCACTTATCCAATAGGCAAAACAGTCAGTGTGGGCGGCATCGTCTTTGCTTTTCAAGACATCATGGGCGGAAATCAGCAGCCACTCGACTCCAATAACAAAGCCACGACAGCGTTAGATGTTATTCAAGCTAAGGCTTTGACGGGTGCAATCTACAACACCACGGCTCTCGCGATTATGAGTGTCAAAGTCATTTTCATCGACAAAACGAGTGACTATAACCTTATTTATCCTATCGAGAATGTCTATGGTGGAGATGCCGCGCATCCACTTACGGAAAAAGCTCAAGGGGGCGAGGTAGAAAAAAGTCTCTCTTCCACCGGTTACAAACAGATTACTCAGGTCTTCACTTTTCCGGATGGGGTCAATTACGTCACGTTAGCCAATGATAGTGATTCTTCGGGTGATACTTCGTCAAACGGTCGGGCGGTTTACTTCACCTCCATCGAAGTGAACCCAGTCGCTTAATCGCCTATCAAGAAATAAAAACGACCAGTGACAATCTGGCCGTTTTTCTACGTTTTTCTCGGCAAAACTCAATTGAAATGACGAAAATCGCTGATGCGCCAGTTGGGGTCAACGCCAAGGGTGAGCGGAGCAAATACTTTCTCACGATAGAGGTGTTCAGCAACTTTTGCAATCATGGCAGCGTTGTCGGTCGTGCACCAAAGTGGAGGGATGATTAAATCGATTCCCGTTCCTTCTAGACGACCCTTCATTTGTTCGCGAAGATAGGAGTTGGCGGAGACTCCACCAGCAAGCACGACTTGTTTAACGCCATATTTCCGAGCAGCCAACGTAGCCTTGTCAAGAATCATTCCAATTGCAACGTCTTGGAATGATTTTGCCATATCATCAATGTTAACTTTCTCGCCTTTCATTTGGAGGGAGTTCACGAGATTGATAACCGAAGTCTTCAAACCACTGTAGGAGAAATCCAAGCCTCCTTTTCCAACCATTGGTTCGGGCAAATCGTAGGTGTGTTTCCCTAACTTTGAATGCTGATCGATCGGAAGGCCACCAGGATAAGGAAGACCAAGGACCCGAGCGACTTTGTCGTAGCACTCGCCCACGGCATCATCCTTTGTTTCGCCAACAATCTCAAAATCGAGGTCTTTTTTCATGACAACGAGTTCGGTGTTTCCACCACTCACGACTACACACAAAAGCGGGAATTTGAATTGTCCAACATACTCATTGGCGTAAATGTGGCCGGCCAAGTGATGAACCGGGATGAGAGGTTTGTCATAGAGCATGGCTAATGTTTTGGCAGCCTGCAAGCCAACATGAAGGCATCCAATGAGACCGGGCCCTCTGGTGACGGCAAAAGCATCCATGTCTTCAAACTTCAAATGGCTTTGCTCCAATGCTTCTTTCAAGCAAACCGTGATGTTCTCGGTATGAAGACGAGAGGCGATCTCCGGCATGACGCCACCATATTTAACGTGCACAGCGACCTGGGAAGAGACGACGTTAGCTAAAAGTTTGCCATCTTCAGTGACGGCAACCGCGGTTTCATCACAGCTCGATTCTATTGCCAAGATTCTTGTCATAGGATTATGCTCCTTACCATGTAAATGGCGTCCTCGCCGTCATCGTAATAACCTTTCTTCACCGTAATAACCGACCAACCGTTCTTCAAATAGAGTTTCTTTGCAGCTTCGTTGCTGCTTCTCACTTCCAAGGTGATCCACTCAACCGAGGTTTCTTGCTTCTGACAAATTTTGACCATCTCATCGAGAAGCGATTGGGCAATTCCTTTGTTCCTCGAAGCCGGAGCGACAGCCAGACGGTTTATAGTCGCGCTATCGAAAGTAATCATGAAGTCCAGGTATCCGAGGATCTGACCTTCGGAATTCTCGGCTACGAGTGTCTGAGCAATGGGGTTGTCATGCAGTTCGTAACGTATTTCCTTTTCAGGCCAAGGGTGTTTGAAACACGTTGATTCCAGATTGGTTATCGCCAAGACATCTGGGTCCGCCATCTTTCGTATTTTGATGAGGCTGAAACTCATACGGGGTAGGAATCCTTCAAATAAACTGGTTTTGCGGCCAAGGGTTCTCGGCAAAGGTTCTTCTCACAATCACCTTTAAGAAGATTAGCCAAGACATCGACCGGCTGGTCAGACAAACCAAGTTGGGTTAGTTCTCCCGAAAGGGCAAACGACTTGTTTGCTTTGATATATTCCAAAACATCTTCGTTGCTGAGTATCGTATCAGCCAAAAGGCATTTCTCACCCTCATAAACGCCGATGTAACTGCGCTTACTACGCGCATTCATGAGACAAATAGTCGGCTTTTCGGCAACCTTCATCACTTCGAGAGAAGAGACAAGATAGAGAGGAATTCCTAGCGCAAAGGCGATGGTCTTGGCCACCGACATAGCAATGCGAACGCCGGTGTAACTGCCGGGACCCTTGGAAACGACGACTTCGCCAAGATCCTTCCGATCAAGGTGATTCTTTTTGAGCATCTTTCCAATCTCGTCCACCAAAAGTTCGCTTTGCTTTTGCCACGCATCGTAACTAATTTGATCAACCAAAACGTGGTTGGAGCCGAGTCCAACGGACAGGTTCTTGTTTGACGAATCAAGAAGTAATGAATACATATCTAGAAAACCTCTTTAACTTTCTTGACCATGTCATCGAAATGTTTGGAGTTTGATTCCAAAGTTATTTCACGGTCATCGCCACCGATATTCTTTAAAGTGATGGACAAGGTTTCGTCGGGAAGTAACGGCTTTATGTATTGCGGCCATTCGATGAAGCAAACTCCATCACCCTCAATATACTCGTCTAAGCCCAACTCAATGTTTTGATGGTCCAAGCGATAAGCATCGATGTGGTATAAAGGAAGCGTTCCTTTGAAATAGCATTTCATGATATTAAAGGTGGGCGAGATGACATCATCCTGAACGTGCAGGGCTTCTGCCACGCCACTAGTAAGAGTTGTTTTGCCAGCACCGAGGTCGCCTTTAAGAAGGACGACATCTCCCGGCACGAATTTCGGAGCCAAAAAAGCCCCAAGTTTTCTTGTTTCTTCTTTGCTTTTCGAGACGAATGAGTATTCCATAAAATGCCTTCCCATATTGAGATGCGACAAATTATAACACCTTGAAGTATGCTAACATACTTCTATGGAACCGATTAAAGTCATCATCGTTGGCGGGGGACCCGTTGGTCTTTACGCAGCCAATCTTTTAGAAACGAAAAAAATACCTTATCGTCTTTTGGAAGCCGAAGCATTCTTGGGGGGCCAACCCTCCAGTCTTTATCCGGAAAAGGAAATCGATGATGTACCTTTGTATCCGCCTTTGCCGGCCCAAAAATTTGTGGAAGCGCTAGTTCATGGCATTGATAAGAAGAATGTCGTCCTGAATTGCGAAGTAACCGGAATCAAAGAAACGTCCAATAATGTTTTGGTTGAAACTAAACTCGGAAATTATTCAGGTAATTTTATTATTGTTGCTACCGGACTTGGTTTCCACAAGCCACGTCCTCTTGGGATTGAGAATGAAAGCAATTGTTCAAATATCCTTTATGCATTAAAAGACATGAAGAAGCTTAAAGATAAACGCATAGTGATTTTCGGAGGGGGAGACAGTGCCCTTGATTGGGCAAAACAGCTCTCGGAGATCTCACAACACGTCTCCCTCGTTCATAGACGCACGGAATTTCGAGGAAACGCGGACACGATTAAAGGTTGCAAGCTGGATTTGTATTTGCCTTTTACTCCAGAAAAAATCGTTGAAGAAGATGGCTTTTGCCGAGAAATCATTATCAGAAACGTCACGGATGCCTCTCTTGTCTCGCTTTCTTGCGATTATGTTTTCGTCAATTTTGGGAACATTCCCAGTCCCGCACTTTCGGTCTTCCACAAACCCGTCAGGTTTTGGAATTATGGCTGACGAAAAGATGTCAGTCACCAGGCGTATCTACGTGACTGGAGATTGCCTTTATAATCCTAATTTTAAGAAAAGAATTCTGCCTGGGATGAACGAAGCCGAAATCGCAATAAATTCGATAGTAAATTCTAGTTTGGTTTAAATGGTTGATTTTCGTTGATAAATTTAGTAAATAATCTATTTACACTTTCAGCGTTAAAAGGGAAGACTTTCTTTTCCATCATAGACTTTGTTTCGCGGAAACTTTTCTTGATGGCATCCGAAAGGTCCGATGAATAACCGTATGTCAAAATATGACGTTCGAACTCTTGTTCGTCTAAATCCTTCATCGTTTCATCTGGAAACAGTTTGACGTCCAAATCGTAATCGATGTATTTAAGAACGCCCTTATCGAGAATGGTCGGGCTTGCGATGTTGGCATAATAAACAAGACCGTTTTCTTTCATCATGCAAATGACATTGAGCCAGCTCTTTTTGAATAAAACGAACAAAGCGTGTTCTTTCGTCATCCACCTTCGGCCGTCGTTTTCTGTGACAAGGCTGGCCCGGCTGGCCAAGACCCAATAATCAGGGGTCTCTTCCACGAGATAAGCCGGACTCCATTGACGATGCAAAAGACCGTCGTGCTTATACGCTTGCACAACTATCCACTTAAAGAATCTCCTTGTTTCTTTAGTCTCGCCCATGTTTTCCCGGAAACCGCCATCAGTCAACGGTCTTTCGTCCATATTATAACCGCCTGTCGTTTATCTTTTTATCATTTTTCGTCTCTGGGGAATCAATTACAGCAGAGCACCTTTCCCCAACAGGCGCGAGAAAAGGGAAACCACGCGAGTAAGTTTGTTTTATGGAAAATGAAACTATACGTTCTTATAAATAATCGATCGAACAAGTTTACAGACCTCACGGCAACGATCGCTAGTCTCTTCCAGCATGCTATACATAGCTTCGGCCTTGTGCCGTGTGAGATCGTCCTTTTCGGTCAAATACAGTTGCCGTGTGTCTTTGATGTATTGCTCATCTCCGTCTTCTTCCATTCTCACAACCTCGTTAATCAGAGGAACGATAACGCTCTGGTCCAGGAAATCCGGAAAACCCGCTAACACCTCTTCCGTCTTTTTGATGCAAACTAAGGTGGATTCCATGAAAGGGATGGTGTCGGGCGGAAGCTCGGTGTAATTGTAGATATAAAGTTTGAGAGACACCTCCTCCACCGCATCGGTTATGTCATCGATCATACGCAAGAGCTCAAATACGTCTTCCCGATCAATAGGGGTAATGAATTCGGTAAGCAGACGCCTTTCGACTCCATGCTTCATGTCGTCTGCCTGGTGTTCCAATTCATGAATCTCATTCATGTTGGCCTCAAGACCGTCAGCGGCGAAATTCTTCATAAAGGCGAGGATCTTTTCGGCGCAAACGACCGAAAAATGACACAGAATTGGGAAACTCTCGTAGTAGTAATTTGTTTTGTTCTTCTTTTTCATAGTTATTACTCCTTTAGAATATCGCTGCTAGAGCGATTGTTACCACAAAACCGATAATCGCCGTCAAAGGAAACACCAAGACCCAGAGGCCGACCATCTTCCCCGCGACGTCCCAATGAACTTTCTTCAAGCTCCGAGTAGCCCCGCCACCCAAAATCGCCGTAGTCTTGACGCTTCCAGTCGAAACGGGAACGCCAAGAAAGGTCGCCAAGAGAAGTCCGATAAAAGCGGCGATGTCGGTAGCAAAGGCCTGGTATTTTTGAAGGGTTGCCATGTCTTTGCCCAATGTTTTGATGATGTTGAACCCGCCCATGCAAGAACCGGCGAACATCAAAATGGGAACGGGTAAAAACACCCACCATTCCGCTAAGAGAGAAGAAACGGAAAGCGTCATTCCCGAGTATTTGCCTAGCATCATGGTAACAATAACGAAAACTCCGAGGAACTTTGATCCATCCTGCAAACCATGGACGAAACTCATTAAGCCAGCGGAGACAATTTGGGCTCGCGTGAAAAACCGAGTTGTCCCCCCTCGACTCATTTTGGAGCACAGAAGTTCGATGGCTTTCGTAATGGCCCACCCAAGGAAAAAGCCCAAAACAAGTGAGCCCACAAAACCAAGGAGGACCGTAATCCAAACCGATCCAGAAACGCAGATGATGCCAAACAGTGAACTCGATGGTAAGCAAGTCAAAGCGAAAGCGGCTCCAGTCAAACCGCCGACTAATTCATTGGATTCGCTCGAGGGCATGTTAAGTTTGGTCGAGACGCTGCTAAAGAAAACGACGGCAAATAGGCCAACCCCGAGCGCAATGAAGGAATCGGTGAGATCAGCCTCTGTCATCGGGTTGAAGGTAACAATGTCGGAAATCGTCTGAACGACGTTAGAAAAAATGGTCGAGTAGGCGGCGACGAGGCCGACAGCCAAAACACCAAAAAAATTGAGAATGGCCGACATAACCACCGCTCTTCCAGGACGCATGCTTCGCGTCATCACGAGAGTGGCAATGGAATTCGGTCCATCGGTCCAACCATTCACAAAGACCACCGCGAAGCATAAAATCACCGGGAAATAGGCCCAAGGGTGACCATTCATTAAAACAAAAAATTCACTAACAGACATTTTTACTCTTTATTGTCCTACAAAGAACGGAGGAGAGGATATCTTCTTTTGCGCTTTGCACAAAAAAATGGCGGCTTTACACCGCCATTTGAGGATTTGCCACTATTCGTGTTCTTTGAAATTAAGAACGGAAATAAGGTCCAAAACCTTTTCGAAGTCGTTTTTGAACTGCGCGGTAGGGTTCGGATTAAAGGACTTATCCATCGGAAGAACCATTAAGGTATCTTCATAGCCGAGAGCAATATACGCATGGCCATCTTTGATGGAAATCGCCGCGTCGCAAAGAATATCGTTGGTTCGGAACTGAGCGATGGCATCGCGGACTTTCTTCGTTAGCGCTCGCTTGGCCCCCTCTTCGCCATAAACGATCATGTCTTTGTGATCTTCGATGAGGCTGTAATCCTTGAGGGACGTCGGGGGAAGGGCCCGATTGTTTCCTTTAAGATAAACGATACAAGTTCCGCCTTGGTAGGTGCTGGGGCACTGGATGAATTTGCCAACATAAATGGTCTGAAGGGTGCCTTTGGGCCCTTTGGTTTGGCCCGCGGCATCGGAGATAGAGCAGTTCAACCCTTTGTATTCAAATTGGAAAGAGGCGCGGCTGCCAACCTGAACAACGTCTTTGTAGAGGCCCGCGGCATTGAACGATTCGGCCGGAAGCTTATTTTCAACGGCGCCGGTAACGTTCTTAATGTCAGGATCAGAGAAAACGTAGGCGTTGGTGTTCTCGTAGAATTTCTTGAAGTAATCCTTCATTTTCACTTCGATCTTTTTCCGAGAAACGTAGCTGAAGATTCCTAATCCCAAAACGCCGACCGCGAGAACCGAAAGCGTAATCGGCATCTGGTAGGCCGTCCAAGAAGCGATCTGCAACGGTAAGATATACCCGAGAATGATGATAACAATGCAAATTCCGGAAACACTGTATTTCCAGATGTTGCTCTTTTTGTACTGGCCGTAAAAAACTGTCCGTTCCTTCTCGATGGCGGCAAGGTTTTCGCTCTCATACTCGTATTTTACGGGAGCGGGTTTGGCAGCTTTTTTGCCGGATATTTCGGGGTTTCCGCTCGGCTTTTCTTCGGCCACAACAGGTTTGACTTCTTCGGGTTCGGCTTCCTTGTGGAGATTGACCTCGGGTTCGGCGGGTTTTGCTTCGGTTGGTTTTGCTTCTTCGGCCTTCGGGGCCTCGGGAAGCGGAAGGGGCTTTTCTTCGTCAGCGAAATCGCTGTCCTGATCGACAGGTTTTTCCGAAACGACAACGTCTTTCTTTTCTTCGCTCATGGGTTATACCTCGTGCTAAAGCACTATAACACGAATGGGAGCGAACTGAAAAACTATCTTAGCCCCGTTGGGCAACGGGAAAATGCTTGTTAAGTTTGGCTAAAGGAATATACATCACTTCCATAGCAACGAGAGCAACGGCGGCCGTGACCGGAATATAGACTTCGTTGTAAATCAGGGCGGCCGTGAAAGAGAGGCCGTAATTGATCATGGAAGAGGCTGTCGATCCCATAAAGCGAACAAGGGTGGCTAAAACCACTCCAACGAAAATGAAAACGAAACCAAGCGGCGACCATCCTTTGTCGCCACGGACGAAAATCCAACGCCCGAAAAAGCCCAAAATCCCCATCGATCCGAAACCAATTAGGTAATCCAAAGGATAGGTGATTAGGCCTTCCTGACCAATTGCACAGGCGATAAGGCCATAAATGATACCGGAAGCGAAAAATCCTTTAATTCCCCCGTGTCGAAGAGCGACAAGGAAGAGCGAAATTGGAGCCAAATTGATGGAACCGCCAGTCAAACCGATAGGAATTTTAATGTAATGAAGCCCGATGGCGGCGGCCACAAGAATTCCAATTTCGGTCATGTCGCGAATGGAATAGGTTTCTTTTGAGTTTGCCTCGTCAAAAGCCAAGAAGGAAGCGACGAAAGACATAAAGGCTCCGTAGACGGAGCCAAAAGCCAGTTTCGTTCCGGAAAGAGAAGAAAATGCAGGAAGGTAGCAATCCAAAACATCGGATTGGCCATCGCCGGCATCGGCGAGGCCAGAAGGAACGTATTGAGCGCTTTGCGTGAAATCATAGAAGGAAGCGTTCGTGAGAAAAAGGATCCCAGCGACCAAAAAAAGGAGCATGGCGAAGAAGGAAAAATACTTATTCTTGAAGCCA
>Ga0183099_1001312_pt1 | contig 14736 bp, 10 predicted proteins | sample Biomet1_FD_127788 | JGI IMG/M metagenome (GOLD analysis project Ga0183099, IMG submission 127788) | Microbial communities from bioreactor (seeded with anoxic lake sediment) at LBNL, California, USA - Biofuel metagenome 1 | ecosystem: Engineered > Bioreactor > Anaerobic > Unclassified ... | reverse complement strand
GAATCAGCGAAAGCGATGGTATGATTCTTCCAAATAAATAGATAAACTTATCGCTTGTCATAACGACATTATAACAGGAAAACCAACGAAAGTCCACTAGCCTCGGCTTTTCATACTGTCAGCGGTTTCAATGGCATTCTCCATCGCCCAGGTAATCATAATGGATAATATGGTTAGCCCATTTTTCGCACGTTTCAGGACACTGCCGTTTGAAACATCTCTTCCCACACACTTTTGTGCGTTTGAAATGGTTTTGATTTGCGATTTGAATTTTGGGACAAACCGAAGCACCATTGAAAGAATCAGCGAAAGCGATGGTATGATTCTTCCAAATAAATAGATAAACTTATCGCTTGTCATAACGACATTATAACAGGAAAACCAACAAATGACCGTGACGAGCATGGTTGCCGCACCTATTCCATAGGCAATTGACTCCAAGGTGACAGGATTTCCGTTTGAAAGGTAGGCTAAGATTGTTACGCCCTCGTGATTAAAGGCAGGATTCATCAGTGCCGCAATGACAAGCATTGGCAACAGATAGAACAGGTTAAAAACAAGAGCCTTTTTTCCATTCAATTTCACCGAATAAAGAAAGGAACACAAAAGCGAGATCAAAAGGCACACAGGGTGCATAAAAAACATGGAAAACAATATCACGAATGTAAAATATAGAAACCCAATGATTGGATGATATCCAGCAAACGCACTCATCCTGTTACTTTCCGTTGGTTGCATTGTACCCCCCAATATCCACACCGAGATTACAGGTGTAGACCCATTCCACAACATCGCCTTGTTTTAATTGATACCGAGAGCAACCATAATTTGGGAACCAGTTATTCACCTTATACATCCAGCCCGAAAGCTCACCGCAGTCAAATTCATAGAGATTATGAATTCCCTCAATGTAAGCACTGTTATAGATCGGTGTGTTTTCAAATTCCATATGAATCTTGTTTTTCTTCATTTCACGCAATAAAACATTGAAAACACTTTCCCCTTCGTAAAAAGTCACTTGTGTCGGAGGGAAAATAATTCCGTTTTCTGGCACCAATTCAACTTTTTCAGGATCCAGCCAGCTCATGTTTTTTAAAATAGAATCACACCGTACCGATAAGGTGCAGGTCATCTCTTTTTCGGTAATGACAGCTTTTTGCGGCTCAATTGGAATTGGTTTCCCTTCCGGGACGGGATCTGTTAAGTAGGCATCTTTTCCGGTGCTTTGATCGATTACCATGCCGTTGGCTTGCGAATAATGCTCATTTCCGGATGGAGTGGTGACGGCAGTAGAACCTGCAATTGTTGCAGCAAGAGAAACTTTTTCTTTTGCGGAGAGATCGCTTTTTTCGTCATCCGAGCGAACTTGCGTGTCATGAGAGGGAGCAACAGCCGGAGTTGTTGTTTGAACGGAAGTTGAAGCCGGAGCTTGAACAGACCCCTGCGTTTGAGTTGGGGCTTTTGTAGAAGTTGAAGTTTGTGTTGAAGCTGGAACTTGAGATTCTGCCGATGGTTGCGTCACAGATGGTGTTGAAATCGGAGGAGTGGTATCTTTGCGTGCGGTGGAATTGGGGTCGTGTGTTTGCGCCGATTTATTAGAATCCTTTGCGGTGGAAGGAATGTTCCAGCCATGAAGACCAGGAGAATTTCCGCCCCACCAGAAAGCAGCGATCAAAATTACTACAATCACGGCTGTTGGTATTATTATGTGTTTCTTCTGTTGCATACCCTGCGCTCCCGTTCTATTATTTTTCAATGCCGACTCGCGCCTTTACCCCTTTTGTGTAGGGGTGCTTTATCGCTTTGATTTCGCTGATATAGTCAGCGAGTTCATAAAAGGCCTCCGAAGGAGTTCTACCTGTTAAAATAACTTCCAAACCAATTGGCTTTTCGGTCAGGTAGGTGAGCAGGTCGGATTCTTTGATGCATCCCACCGAAATTGCATCAAAAATTTCATCAAGCGCAATGCAATCATAAGAGTCTTCTTTGGCGGTTTGAAAGATAAACGCCAACCGTTCTTTTGCCTCTGCTTTGAGGTTTGCTTTTTCGGATTCGTTCTTATCACGCCAAAATCCTTTGAATGGCAGTGCTTTGAAAATATGAAAAGGCGGATTCCCCAAATATTCACCGCTGTCAAAATCTTTTAAGAACGAGGTGATTCCAACTTTAAAGCCCCGATTTGCGCAGCGGTAACAAAGACCCACAGCGGCGGTCGTTTTACCTTTCCCATCGCCAGTATAAATATGAATATATCCTTTTTCCAAGTCAAACATCCCCCTGTTATAATAATTTTGCTCTTCCAAGCATGTTGAACAACATCTGAGCAATCTCAGCACGCTTGATTGCGGATTTCGGCAGAATTTCAATCTCTTCGTTTGGCAGAATATTCTCACGATAGCAAAAAGCAAGGGAGGATTTTGCCCATTCGCTTGCTTTCATATAATCCGTAAAGCCCGCTAACACATCTCTTGACTGTACGGGATCCATATCCGCATCCATGCCGCAAAGCGTTGCGGCTCTTGTCAACATAACCGCTGCTTCTTCTCGGGTAATTGAGCCATTTGGATGAAAGGTTGTTGCGGTGGTACCGGTTACAATGCCATAATGGAAGGCTGTATTGACATAAGAGGAAAACCAATCCTTAACCGATACATCCTCAAAAACAGGATTCTGATTTATCGGCAGTCCCAAGCCACGCACAATAATTGTGGCAAACTCCGCTCTTGTCATTGTGCCATCCGGGTCAAAACGATCTTTGCTTTTTCCGGTTATAATTCCTCTTGACGCCAAAGCTTCGATTGCGACTTGATTTTTATGTGCATTGATATCTGGGAACGTTATCCCGGGTGATGTGATAGGAATACTTGTTACATCAACCTGTTTGCCATCTAAACCAACTTGGGTATGGATCGGCATATCTGGGATTTGAATTGCATCACTCATTTGATACAAACTGTTTTTTCCATCTACTGCTCGTTTTGCGGCAACAAGGCCGTAAAAACCTTGCTCTGTTGCCATTTGATTTGAACCGTCTCCGTTATTGGTGTGGTGAAACCCATTGCCTTTTTTATAATAAGTCATTAAATTGTCGAGCAGCGTATTTCCGTTTTTCACAAAACGTGGATCGTCAAGTGAAATACCAAGCGCTGTTAGCGCCACAATCATTTGAACAACACTTTCCGAATTATCGGTATCCCAACTTGCATAACCACCGTTATCGTTTTGCAGATTTGACATGCAGGATAAAGCCTCTTTGATGGCTTGTTTTACATCTTCTCTATCCTGATAATGAGAGAGGGCTTGAAGTGCCATGCCTGTGATATCCGGGTCTGATTCGTCGTCCTCTGACTGAACGGCGGTTGTTCCTCCGAACAGAGAAAATCCTCCGTCGGAAAGCTGACAGGCTAAAATTCTATTGACATAAAGCTCCCGTGTTGCCTGCGTTTTCGCCTCACTGTTTTGTGGCATTGCATAATTGCCGCTGTCAAGTGCAATCAATGCCCAGACAGGACCGTTTAATCCTTGCCAAATAGTTTTATCGTAATCGCCAAGTGCTGTCAAAAGGTTATAACCTGCAACATTCGCCGGGTCTTTTCGGATTGAGGTGAGGGCAACGATAAGCCTTGAATATTCGGTGTACTTTTTTGGATGTAATAGCCCATTACACACCTTAACATAGTCTTCGACAGTTTTATAATAATTTTGAAAGTATTCGTTCGGGATTGTTTGTCCACTACGGGCAAGACCAATCACAGACCACTCTCCGCCAACCTGCGGATTTTTCACTGTTTCAACCATTACTGCTGCGGTATCGGTAATTGCGGAGTCCAAGGTGGCGGTATCTGTTGCCAGAACAGTTGAACTACCAACAATTACAAAGAGAAGGGTCAGGAAAAAGCAAAGTGATTTTTGAAAGAATTGATTCATCGTTCATTTCCTCTGAACGCTCTCCCCAAGTTTGGAGAAAGCGTTTTCCAATCGGAATTTATTTCTTGTCCATTTCCTGAACAAGAATCGCTAACATTTTTGATGCTTCGGCACGGGTTGCGTTATCCTGAGGCATAAATCGGTTTTCGTTTTTGCCAGATAAGATCCCTGCTGTTTGCATTTTTATGATTGCATCTTTCGCATATCCGGAAATTGTTTCGCTGTCTGTGAAATTCGTTAGCGTGTTTTTTAGTGGAAGTTCAAATTTTAATGCTTTCGCAAATCGAACAATCATTGCTGCCATATCCTGGCGGGAAATAGAATCGTTCGGAGAAAAACCTGTCGGTGTTTTCCCGTTTGTGATTCCGTTTTTCACTGCCCACGCGACGGAACCAGCAAACCAGTCAGAAGCTTTCACATCCTCAAATTCGTTGGTATATCCGACTGCCGCCTCCCCGCTGATCCGGGCAAGGATTGTGATAAATTCTGCTCTCGTTATTTTAGCATCTGGCGCAAATATGTTTTCGGATTTTCCGTTTATAATACCCTTTCCAGCCAAATAACTGATATAATCTTTTGCCCAATGCGTATTTCCAACATCGTCGAATTGTATTGCTTTTTGTTTCTCATATACAATTGCAAAACAGGAGAAATGGTTTGTTTGGAAGGTTACAAGACCGGTAATCGCATCGTATTTTGCTCCGCTTACCTTTATAGCATTGCCGTTATCATCTATATAGTAAATAACAAGTTTGGATATGTCCTCGTCAACCTTTTTAGCATAAGGAAGGGTGACGGTCACTGTACCACTTCCGAAATTTGTAAACTTAGCATGATCTACCAGAATAGATAAATCAAAGACAGGATGCTCACCGACAATTGCTTGATTTGTTTTTGAAAGTGATTTGTTATCCACTTTTACTATTCTGATTTCTACTGATGAACCGCTTTCCTTTGAAACGCTTGATAAAACATCTTTTGGTATACTGACAGATCCTATATTGGTTTTTACAAGTAATGCAGAATCGGTGTTGTTTGCAATGTTCTCAACAGTAACTTTTGGGATTACAATTGTGATACTATCCGATTCTCCGGTCATTACAGGTGCAATCACAATTTCAACTGCATTGGTTTTCTTAGCGGCTTCTATCGCTTTTGAAACCTCGGCTGTTGTTTCCGTTGCCCTTGCGCTGCTATTTGAAATAACAGCTGAGGGCTGAATCACACCTGTATCTATCTCAGTAGTTGTGCGGGAGTTGGCTGTACTGACACTGATACTTGAAAGATTGTTTAATTCGGAAAGTGCATTGTCAACTTCACTTTGTGTGCTGTCAATTTTCTCCAGAACGGCCATTGCGGTATCATATTTTTCTTGATTCTGTCCTGTGGCTAAAACTTCGGCTTTATTACGCATGCCGTTGAGCTCTGCTACTCTCCACGTAAGCGCATCCTTATCTGCAAGACTTTTTAGACCCGATTGTCCCCATTTATTGTTATCTGCATCTATATCGGCACCGTGTCCGTATAGGGAAAACTGCCATCGCATCACTTCTTTACTGCTAAGGCGCCAAGAAGATGCGCTAGCGCTTGGATACGTACCATTAATACAGTACATCCAACCGCTTGTGTTGGAATAATCAAATTCGCCGAGTAAAGAGCCGCTTCCTCGGGTATCTAGACTGCCCAGTGCATTTAAAATATAGCCCGGTACGTTTAAATTAGTATCTGTGTCATAAACATAAGAAAGATAAAAACCGTCCGTAACACTCCCAGAGATTCGATAAGGCTGTGAAACATTTGGGAATTTTTCTTTCAATAAGTCTGTAATTACAACAGAAGCAGGCGTGTATTTTGGAACCTTAACCAAAGTTGGCTCAATGAGATACCCTTGTCCTAATGTAAATTTTTCCATCGCCACACAAACAGTAATTGTTGCAGCTGATTTTGTCTCGATTTTTCCAATTGCTTCGATCGCTTGATTTAATGCTGCAGAAAGACCCACATAAGTTGTGGCGGCTTCAATGTTTGCCACACCTGTATCGTAAGTTGTTTTTACTAAATTCCAGTTGTCAGAGGTGAAATCCGATTTTGAGCATTTCTGAAATACTTCAAGAAGCGATGCTTTTGCGTTCGTTTTATCGGTCATAAGAGAATCAGAAGGGGTTCCACCGCTTGAATTACTTTTCTTTGTTACAGTTACCACATACTCACACGTGCTACCATCCTCGGCTGTTACAGCAAAGGGTACAGGAGCTGTGAAATTAACAGATGTTCCGCTTGTAGGAATTACATTCGCTTTTTCGCTGGTTGTTATCGTTGGTGTAAGTGCGGTTAGATCTGCATTATACGCAACAGTTACTGAAATCGTTTTTGCAGTTTCATCGATTGTTCCTTTGTAAGAACCGATAGAAAAGGAAGTGATGGCTTTATCGGTCAGCGACTTTTTGGAAACAGCCATCAAATAGCCGGAATCATTTTTATAGTAGATTACTCCATTTCTGCCACTTACAAGACTGCATATACAATATTGTGCCTGTGCGCTTTCCGGTATAAACAAATGACTTCCTAACGTAGTTACAACCGCCGCACCGTCAGCATCGGTTTCCCCTGTGTTTTCTACTTCAACGACATAGATTCCGCCTGGGGTGTAATTGTAGGTTGTATAAAGATAAACCTTATTTGTGTTGGCGTAATATGCGGTTGATAACAATGCACTTGTTTGAACATATCCCGGAATATCGGCCGAACCAACTTCTTTCATCGGCGAGGTCGTTACATCAATTATTTTGTAACTGTGTCCTGCTTGAGAATATTGTGAGGGGCCTGCCACACCGAGATAAGCAAGCCCGTTAAAAACAAGAGGGGAACCGGTGCACATTCCGCCAAGGTCGAGCTTTTTTGTTTTACTGTCATCAAAGCTACCGTCTTCATTTACTTTGACTTGATAAAACTCCCCGCCTTTTGTTGTAAAATAAATACGGTCGGTTTTACTATCATAAGAAACAGTAGAGCGAATATCGCCTTTTATGCCCTTAATGGTATCAATCACTTCACCAGTCGTAGGTTGAACGCTGTATAGAACTGCTGTTGATGAGGAGTTATCCAGTTCTCCGTCATCCCCGCCGAAGATGACAGAGCGATCGGTAGCATAAGCACCTGCCCAATAGAAACCGCCTTTATGATTTACTTTCCATGTGCAGTATTTTGTTTCATTTGTTCTTGAGGTATCTTCGTCAGTTACTGATAGACAAAAATAAGTGCCTTCCTTTGTCTCGGAATTCCATGTCCCGGTATAAATGTATCCGTCATGATAGGTTGCAGGTGTCAGTGTTTGTCCGCCAAGCGGCTCACTGATCCATACGCTTTCCAGAGTATCGGCACGAAGTGCCTGAACGCTACCCGAGCCAACCGGAACAAAAATCATGCCACCCCCATAAGTTACTGGGTTTAATGCATAACCGACACTGCCGACCATTTCCTTACTTGAGGCAAGTGCTTGCCCGGTTTCTGGGTTTATTTTTACTATTTTATTTCCCTGCGCAATATAGAGCGAATCATTGACGATGATAGGTGGCGTTATGGGTTCCGACAAACTGCCGGAATACTTCACTGCCCATTTTAGCACTGCCTCCTTCTCTGTTCTTGCTGTTTTAACAGAGGTTAGCCCCATGTTTTGATCGTTTCCTCGGAAAGAAGTCCAATCTCCGGTATAGTTTGGCAAGGGGGTCTCGGGAGCCGTGGCAGTTACAAGTGTTACCTTTTTGATTGCGCTTTCAGACGTTACAAAGGTACCGTGTTCGGAAATAAATCCCGACTTTGATGCTGTATAAGTATAGGATGCACCGGGGATAAGTGATGAATAGGTTAGCGTACCTTCATCCGGCGTAAGTTCTGTCCCTGTGTTGTCATAAACCTTTAACAATGCATCAATCGGTGTGAGGGAAAAGGTAACGCAAGTAATTTGCGGTCCAGTTGTTGCCGTAATGGTATAGTAAGTTTTACAATATCCGCCCACTGTTTGAAGGCAGAAGGTAACTATGTTGCTGTAATCAGTGGCTTTGGAAATATCGGTTAGGCCCTCTCCTGTTCCGTAGGAAATATAATGTGGATGCAGTGTGCTTTCGACCTGTGCAACTAAATTGGTCATATCTGTGCCGGCGGAAAGTTTCATTGAAATTGCATAGGGGGAAGCAACTGTTCCCATCCCCTGTAACGGGGTGTTCTGTCCATCTGTTATATAATTGCCTAAATAATAAGTAGTAGTTCCGACATAGTCATTCGCATCGGCATATGAAGTGTGGCTAGAAATAACGGTTTCTGTGCCGCCCAATGTAACTTTGGTGATTGCGGGCCCTCCAGACCAGTAGTTTCCCACATCAGTTCCGTAGCCTTTGATGGAATAATGAAGCTGAAGCTGATCGCCTTCCGAAAGTGAAGTCAATGATGCGCCTAAATTTCCAAAATTATTGTTTACGCTAAACATCCAACCACTTTCAGATCCACAATCGTATTCGGACAACCCGTTTATGGACGAAAAATAGTTATATTGGGCATTAATCGTAAATGGGATGCTTTTTTCATCCAGTAATACTTTTATTGCATCCAAAGCTGTGGCAGTATTGGGTACGGTAACTTTTACTGTGTCTACTACAACCCCTGTATCCGAAGCTTTTACAGCTCCGTATGTGACTGCGGTATAATCATACACACCAACATATACGGAAATAGTATTCGGTGCGGGTGCATTTTCTGTTGCCAATGAGTGCAGCGGATACATCCCTATCACTAATATTACGGCGATAAGGGTTGCCATTGATCGATTGAATAAATTCAAGATTCTCATAAGTACATCCTTTTAATTCTATAAACTTCACATTCGTTCTTTAAAAACAGGTTTGTGCCAAGTGAATTTTTACGAAGCAAATACTTATTTGACCCGAACACCTCCACCTGCCGGGCATAAAAAAAGCCGCGGCAATTTATAATTGCCACAGCCGCATTTCTGTGAAACGATAATAGACTCTGTTGCCCGTAAAACGCAGGCAGAGTTAATCACACTTTTTAAGCAGTTCTTCTGACTTGCGCATTTGGAAGATTTCTTCCGCAATCCTACCCATGCCTTCCCGGTTTCCCAGTGACTGACTTTCGTCAACGAATAAGATCATAGCGCATACAGCGGCGGTACCGTTCGGGATTCACACCCGATTCTCTATTCTTCCCAAAGGCTGAACGCCTAAGAGGACACTTAAAAATTTATTTGATTTTTAATATGCGTCGCATTTATAACGACTTGATTTGATGGTACTACTTAAAAATCAATTTGTCAAGTGGATATTATATTTTAATTTATAGAATAATATGCAATGACCAGAAAATCCTTGTGATTGACGTTTTGCGGGGTTATTATAATGTTATTATAGTCAAGCTCACCCATCATTTCTGCCTCAACAATTATTTTGAAAAAATGATTAGAAAAGCGTTTATGGACAGATCTATAAAAGGCATCAAGTTATCGTTATGGCTTTTAGAAAATGAGAATATATGAAATGTGGGAAAATTTTAACTTATAAAAAAAGTATATATTTCCGATTTATGAAGATAATAAAACCGTAAGCACCAAAAAGTGATTATTTTGAATTAAACGGAGGAAATATATATATGAAAGCAACAGGAATCGTTAGAAGAATTGATGATCTTGGTCGTGTCGTCATCCCGAAGGAAATCAGAAGAACCATGAGAATAAGAGAAGGCGACCCTTTGGAAATATTCACAGACCGTGATGGCGAAGTGATCTTTAAAAAATATTCACCGATCGGCGAACTCTTAGGTTCTGCAACGCAATATGCCGAAACACTTTATAAAACTTGTTCTTATCCAATTATTATTTGTGATAGAGATACGGTAGTTGCATTTGCCGGCGTTTCAAAAAAAGAGTGTGCAGACAAAAAAATCGCATCGGATATTGAAAACATTATGGAATCAAGACAGCTTTACACCTACAAGGACAGCGGAACTCCGGCTTATGCAGTTGACGGAAATGATAAGTTTGTCATTTCATCGGCAATGCCGGTTATTTCAGAAGGCGATATTATCGGCGCGGTAATCAGCATATTCCCTGAAGGAACCACTGCTGTTCCAAATGAACTCGAGATAAAAATGATTCAGACAGCTGCTGCATTTTTAGGGAAACAGCTCGAAGAATAATACGATTATAAAAAGTCAATTCTTACACAGGGGATGTTGATAAAGAAACATTTCCTGTGCTTTTTATCTCGGAACAATCGCACCGTTTGTTTCTAATACATGCTTTACTGTTTCTATATTGATTTTTCTCAACGGGACAGTTTCTTTTACACAGAGTGCGGCAGCGGTTCCGGCAGCTTCGCCCATAGCCATACAGGATGCCTTTACGCGGAACGCCGATTGCGCAAGCCTGTCCCCCGAAATACATCTTCCGACAACCAGAATGTTCTCAAGACCTTTTGGCAAAAGAGCACGATAAGGGATTTGTGGGACTGTATCATCATTTAAAAATACATTATGTAAGGTAGTATCTCCATGTTTGTGAAGATCAATCGGATAAAAAGAATAACAAATTCCATCCGGATAAACTTTTGCTGAAATGTAATCTTCGGCGGTTATATATTCGTCGCAGAGGATTCGCCTTGTTTCCCGCAGGGCAACTTCACTACAAAGGCTGGCAAACTCGATCCCTTCTTGGTTGGGTACTTTGTTTTTAATCCAGGTAGCAAGACGAAATAAGCTTGTACGTCCTTCTTTTTCTATCATGCTTCTATTTTTTTGATAATTTTTGTCGACAGGGATGTGGTTGACGTTGTTGCCTTTCTCTTGAAAAATCGGAGCAGGATTCGCACTTGACCATAAATCGCTCTTTTTGACCTCTCCACTTTCAATGCTTTTTTGAAACAGTTCGGTTAGCCTTTTCATGTCGTACTTCCGATCGCACGGAATATCCGCATGAAATCCGAGTGTACCTGGCTGTAATTCCCCTGTTTCGGGATCCCCCAACTCAAATTGTGCTCCGGCGAAGGCGCAAACATCGCCATCTCCGCTTGCATCAATTACAATTTTCGCGCGAAGACAGGATATTCCGCTCTTATCGGCGGTGATGATCTTATAACCGCTTTGGTCCTTTATACAGTCAACGACCGTTGTCAAAAAGCAAGTATCAATCCCACATTCGGAACACATAACATCGAGCAGATAACCTGCCATAGGAACATTGACAGTAACGCCTAAAACAGAATGTTTGATTCCCGCTTTACATTCAGGAATCGTAGCAAATCCCATTTTTTCAAGCCTTTTGACAAACTCCCATCCGATTCCCTTTATGATTTGTTTGTCTCCTGCATAAAAAAGAGCGATCGGATTGTTTCCTCCCGCTGTCATGACGCCACCGAGTATATTATTCTTTTCAATGATGCAAACGGAAGCTCCGTTTCTTGCAGCGGAAATTGCTGCGGGGAATCCGGCACTTCCTCCTCCACACACTACAACATCATATTCGCCTTTTATTTCAATCTCTTTCGTATATTGATACATAACAAACACCTCATTTTTGTCAAAATCGCAATTTATGTCTGATAAAAAAACCTTTATGACTGGTATCTTACCATAAAATATGCTATAATTCAACTAAGAAAATAAAAAAGTCGAAAGGGTATTTTCTATACGGAAAAAATTGTTCAATAAACACAATATAATGGAAAAAAATTGTGCATTTTGTTGACATTTAAAATTGGTTGTGATAGAATACCCTTGAATTTAAATTACTTTGGATGAGCAGGTAATGTTGAAAGGATATTTTTGCGTTATGAAAAAAAATCTTGTAGTAATAGGATATGGCGGAATGGGTGGTTGGCATGTGAATCATGCATTGAAAAGCGACGCTGTAAACCTTCTTGGAATTTATGATATAAAGGAAGAAAGGGAAAATGCTGCAAAGGAAAAAGGCATATATGCATATTCCTCTCTCGAAGAAGTTTTGAATGACAAACGAGTTGATCTTGTCACAATTGCAACTCCAAATGATGTACATAAAGAAATTGCGGTGCGTGCACTGATCGAAGGCGGGAAAAATGTAATCAGTGAAAAACCTGTCACACTCTCCACAGCAGATTTGCAAAGCATGATCGATGCTTCGGAAAAAGCGGGTCGAATCTTTACGGTTCATCAAAACCGCCGCTGGGATGTTGACTATCTTGCAACGAAAAAGCTGTATGAAAGTGGAGATATCGGTGCGGTTTTCAATATAGAATCCAGAATACATGGTTCAAGAGGAATTCCAAGCGATTGGCGTGGAATTAAGGAATTTGGCGGCGGAATGCTTTATGACTGGGGTGTTCATCTGATTGATCAGATCCTTCAGATTGTAAAGGAACCCATAGTCGGCATCTATTGCCGTTTTGACCATATTACAAATGATGAAGTTGATGACGGATTTAAATTGGAAATAGAATTTACAACCGGCAGCAGAGCTTATATTGAGGTTGGAACCTATAACTTTATTCAATTGCCTCGTTTTTATATGCAAGGGAAAAACGGAACCGCAATCGTACAAGACTGGCGCGAGAACTGCAAGGTGGTAAAATGCAAGCACTGGCATGAAAGCGAAGTCATTCCGGTTGAAACGGCAGCTGGGCTCACCAAAACGATGGCACCACGCAATTCAATTACGGTTGATGAATATGAAATTGATCGACCTGAAAGCGATGTGCATGATTTCTACCGCAATATTTGTGCGGCAATCGATGGAAAAGAAGAACAATTTGTGACACATGTTCAAATGATGAGAGTGCTGAAAGTTATTGAAGCGGCATTTGAATCTGGAGAAAAAAATCAAAAAGTTTTGGTAACAATATAATAGACAAAGAAAGGGAGCGTATGAAAACGCTCCCTAAACTTTTCCAATTATCAGTGTGTTTGTAAGGAATGAAATGGCTGAGCTCCTTTGAAACAAAGGAGCTCCCCCGGCTAAGGAAAGAAGAAGCCGAGGGAGTGTTATATAATATCAGTTCGTCGCGTTGAGCTTAAAGGTGAGTTGTAGTTCGCCTTCCCCATCACGGTAAACTGTTATTTTCGCTTCGTCTCCGGCTTTACTTTTCGCCTTCAACTTGTTGATTTCATCTGCTGTTTTTACTACGGTACCGTTATATTTTGTGATAATGTCGCCACGGCGCAAGCCGGCTTTTGCAGCATTACAGTCTTTTTGAAGTTGAATGACAAATACGCCTTCCGGAATATCATAATATTTGGATTCCTCTGCTGAAATGTCAGCATATTGAGTGATTCCGATGGAACCGCCGCTTGATGCAAATGACGTATCTCCGCGGTCAGAAACCTTTCCATTTTGAATCAGTTGCGTTATAATATCCTTGGCACCGTTCATTGGAATGGAAAAGCCCATGCCCTCGAAGTCGCTGGTTAATTTCAATGTGTTGATTCCGATTACTTCACCGTATTTATTGATCAGCGGACCACCAGAATTCCCTCTGTTTACGGTTGCATTGGTTTGAATGAGTGTCATTGTCTTTTGGATCCTGCCGTAGTTGTCGTAAATTTCAACGTCACGGTTGATGGCGGAAATAATACCGTCTGTAACAGAACCGGTATATTCAATTCCTGCAGGAGAGCCGATTGCAACGGCAAGGTCGCCGACAACAACATCATCAGAGTCGCCGAGGTCCATCGGGGTGAGATCTGCCTTATCAATTTTCAAAACGGCAAGGTCTGAAAGGGAATCAGAACCGATCAATTTTGCTTTGACTTCGGATTTATCATTCAATACAACAGTAATATCAGAAGCATTTTCCACAACATGTGCGTTTGTTATGATATATCCGTCTTTGGAATAAACAAAACCCGATCCAACACCCTGCGAAGTCATACCGTATTCGGATTTCACATTTACCATAATTCCCACAGAGGAAGGCTGACATTTGGCAGCTATTTCAGGGATGGTCAATATTTTTTTGGATGAGGTTGAGATTTGTGAAACACTCTTTGTATCATCTTTTGAGGAAGTTGTTGCTGCAGATATTTGACCGTTCTTTTGCTCCGATACCGTTGTTTTAGTAGCGTTGTTTTCAGCAAAGAATTTCGCGGTAAATACACCGGTAAGGGTTGCAAAGGAGAGAACAAATACTGCTGCGACAGACACTGCAAAGATTCGCAATCCTTTGCTTTTTGTGCCTTTGGCTTTTTGCTGTTCTTGCTTTTGGTAGTCATCATAATTCCATCGATAACTGTAAGTATCCGGCGAATCTTCTTTTTTTGATGGAATAACCTGAGCGGCGTCTTCGGTTCCTTCGGTTGCAGGCGATGTATCTTGTATCGTATTCGTTTCGTTAGCAACTTCGGAAGCGTTACTTTCAAAAGGATTTGTGTTTTGTGTGCTGTTTTGATTGTCTTTTTCAAAATCGTTGTTCATTGTAAATTACCTCCGTTTTTATTTGGTATCTGCATTATAATTCATTTTTTTGTATAAGAAATGATATCTGTGTGATAACAAGGTGAAACTTTCATAAAAAAATCATGTATAAAGACTTTATTTTATTTTTTAAAGGATTTGAAATAAAAAAACATCGTTTTTTCTGATTTAATATGTTACAATCTGATTATTGAATCTTTCGTAATGCAGAACGGAGTAGAGATGACTGATTTCCAATATGCGATTTTTGACTTGGACGGAACCTTACTTGATTCCATGAAATACTGGAGATATTGTACAGCGGAATATATAAAAGGAAAGCATAACATCGATCTTTCGGAGGAGGCTCTTTCCGAATT
>Ga0183099_1001311_pt1 | contig 14743 bp, 13 predicted proteins | sample Biomet1_FD_127788 | JGI IMG/M metagenome (GOLD analysis project Ga0183099, IMG submission 127788) | Microbial communities from bioreactor (seeded with anoxic lake sediment) at LBNL, California, USA - Biofuel metagenome 1 | ecosystem: Engineered > Bioreactor > Anaerobic > Unclassified ... | reverse complement strand
AAGGAGAAAGCACTGGAATATAGTATTGAAGTTCTGCAGCCGGAAAGAATAAAGGGTAATGATGAGTTTCTCAGTCAGATCAAGAAAAGAAACCCTGATTTAATTGTAGTTGCAGCTTATGGGAAGATTTTACCGCCCGGATTGCTGAATATACCAAGACTTGGCTGCATCAACATTCACGCCTCACTGCTTCCTAAATATCGCGGTGCGGCACCGATCCACCGCAGCATTATAGATGGAGAAGAAAAAACGGGAGTTACGTTGATGTATATGGCGGAAGGTCTGGATACCGGAGATATAATCGCTTCACAGTCAACAGTCATAGACAGGAAGACGGTTTCTATGCTTCACGATGAGCTGTCGATGATGGGTGCTGAATTATTGATCCGTACATTACCTGCGATCGAATCTGGCAATATTGAAAGAATTCAGCAGGATGACAGCAAAGCGACCTACGCTCCAATGGTATTCAAACAGGATGGTTATGTCGATTTCGGCAAATCACCGATCATAGTGGAACGTTTGATCAGGGGCCTGAATTCCTGGCCCGGTGCGCATACCACTTATCGCGGGGAATCCATGAAGCTTTGGGAGGCGGAACCGTTGGATAAGGAGAGCGACCAGCCGGACGGAACAATACTCAGGGTTTCGGAAAAAGGAATTGAAGTAGCTTCTGGGGGGGGCATGCTGCTTCTGAAAACAATACAGATGCCCGGGAAAAAGGCAATGCCTGTCTCGGAATACATCAAAGGAAACAAAATCGAACCGGGTGAACGCTTAGGGCAGATTTAATGATTTGAAACAGAATTGACAAAGGGATGTTAGAAAGGGTGGAGAATAATGTATTTTGGAATGTTTGATCCAACAATAATTATATTAGTACCGGCTATACTATTTACTTTTTATGCACAAAGCAAAGTAAATTCAGCCTACAGCAAATATGCAACTGTCAGAAACAGAAAAGGAATAACCGGAGCCGAAGCGGCAAGAAGAATTTTAGACAGCAATGGTCTTCAGGATGTCCGTGTTGAGATGATTCAGGGAAGATTATCCGATCATTATGACCCAAGAAAGAGAATCCTGAGGCTATCTCCTCAGGTCTATCACGAGCCTTCCATCGCTTCAATCAGCATTGCCGCTCATGAAGCAGGCCATGCAGTGCAGCATTCAAAGGGTTATGCTCCGATTAAAATCAGAAACGCCTTTGCACCTGTTGTATCTATTGCTTCAGGATTGGCCTGGCCGATCCTGATCGTCGGCTTGCTGATTATTTGGGCAGGCAATTTGATGCAGGGAAATATGATCTTTGATATTGGGATCATTCTCTATGCATCAGTTGTTGTATTTCAGGCTATCACACTGCCGGTTGAATTTAATGCAAGCCATCGTGCTATCGAAGAAATGAATCGTATTGGAATCATTTATCTTGAAGAGACTGCGAGCGCAAGAAAGGTATTATCTGCAGCAGCGTTGACCTATGTTGCTGCATTGGCAGCAACGATCGCCAGTCTACTTAGAATTTTAGCGCTGAGGGGGCGCGAGTAGGATGGATAAGAACAGAAAAACTGCGTATTTTGCATTAATGGATGTTGAATCAAGAAAAGCCTATTCTAATCTGGCTGTCAACCACCACATTACCAATTGGAAGCCGGAATCCCCTGCATTCGTAAGGGAATTAGTCTACGGTGTTTTGGAAAACAAAATGTACATTGATTATATTATCGAACAATTTATCAAAAATGATATCTCCAAGATGAGAACCAACGATTTAACGTTGCTGCGAATGGGCATTTATCAGTTGAATTATATGAATTCGGTTCCGGAGTATGCGGCGGTAAATGAAAGCGTCGATATGGCAAAAAGATTCTGCAAGGGCAGAGAAGGCTTTATTAACGGCGTTTTAAGAAGCTTTATCAGGAGCGGCAAACAGTTGGAACTGCCGGATCGTGCAAGTGATGAAGTGAAATATTTATCCCTGAAATATTCCTATGAGCCATGGATCGTTGAACTTTGGCTGGAACAATATGCAGTTGACTTTGTGGAAGAGCTGCTGGCCGCAGGAAACAGTACTCCAGATCTGGTAATCAGAGTAAATACCTTGAATACAACCAGAGATGATCTGAAGAAGAGAGTATCTTTAAAAGGCTTTGAGGCATCTGACGGTTTACTGTGCAAGGAAGCGCTGCATGTTAAAGGTACCGGCCTTTTAGGCGGAAAATTGTATGAAAACGGAATGTTCTCCGTACAGGACGAAAGCTCCATGCTGGCTGTCAACATGCTGGATCCGCAGCCTGATGAATTGATCATCGATGTATGTGCCGCACCTGGCGGTAAATCATTGGCGATCGCTGAAAAGATGAAGAACAGCGGCAGCATTCTCGCCTGGGATATCTATAAGAGAAAGCTATCAATCATTGACAAGGAAGCAGAGAGGTTAGGGATCTCGATCATACAAACAAAGACTTGGGATTCAACAAGAGTGGATTCCTCCAACGCTTTTAAGGCAGACAGAGTGCTCGTAGATGCTCCTTGTTCCGGTTTGGGCGTTGTCAGGAGAAAGCCGGAAATCAAATATAAAAAGCTGACTACGGAGATCAGTGAGCTGCCAAAAAAACAGCTGGCTATTTTATCCGCATCATCAAAATATGTAAAGCCGGGCGGAATACTGGTCTACAGCACCTGTACGATCTCTCCGCATGAAAATCAGAAGGTAATCAGCGAATTTCTGAAGAAAAATCCTTCCTTTATCAAGGAAGAAGCTTTGCAGTTACTGCCAAATATCAATAATACAGACGGTTTCTTCATCTGCAGAATGAAGAAGAAGATAAACTGGTCTATGACTGAGATTGATCAGGATAGTGAATTTTGACATTCAACCACATTTTAGATATAATAAAAGAATTAAAATGAGGATAACTTATGGTACAAGTTGGATTTAAATCAGATAAGGGTAAAAAGAGAGTAAACAACGAAGACTCTTTATTTGTCATGCCTGAACAAAGGATCTATATGGTTGCCGATGGTGTCGGCGGGCATAATGCAGGAGAGCTTGCCAGTATGACAGCGGTAAAGAACGTTGCAGAATACATAGTAGCCAACCCTATTAATAAAGTTATTAATGAAGAAGGGTTGAAAAACTATTTTTTGAGCTGTCTCAGAGAAGTAAACAATACCATATTCCATCTTGCGAGCAGCTCCAAAAATAATATCGGTATGGCTACTACACTGGTATTGCTGTACCTTACCAACCAAAAAGCTTATTTTGTAAATATCGGAGACAGCAGAGCCTATGTGATCAGAGACGGTCATATCAGCCAGATCACGGAGGACCATACCTATGTGAATGAACTGGTGAAGGAAGGTTCGATTACGAAAGCCCAGGCTGAAATACACCCTCAGAAAAATATGATAACAAGAGCTCTGGGAGGAGAAGACAAAATCATTCCAGATTTTTATCAGCTTGAAATACAGAAAAATGATGTAATTATCTTATGCTCAGACGGATTGCACAATGAGGTTTCCTCAGCGGATATCTGCCGTATGGCATCTGAGATCATTTCTATGAGTGAGCTTAGTGCAAATCTGGTTCGTTCTGCAAATCATAATGGCGGAAATGACAACATAACAGTAGTTAGTTTGAAAATATAATCAGGAGGATTGATCTATGAGTAGTAGAATACTTGCTGGAAGGTATGAATTACTTGAAAAGATAGGCGACGGCGGGATGGCTGTCGTTTATAAGGCAAGATGTCGGCTATTGAATCGTTTTGTTGCGATAAAAATATTAAAACCCGAATTCACCAAGGATCCAAAATTTATTGAAAGCTTTCGCAGGGAATCACAGTCGGCAGCCAGCCTTTCCCATCCGAATATCGTGAATATTTATGATGTCGGCAAAGAAGGCAATATCAATTATATTGTAATGGAACTGATAGAAGGTCAGGTTTTAAGCGATATCATCAGAAATGAAGGCCCGATGGAATACCATAAAGCGGTGGAGATAACGAAACAAATCGCTTTGGCTTTAAGCTTTGCCCATAAGAATCACATCATACATAGAGATGTAAAACCGCACAATATATTGATCACAAGGGAAGGCACTGCTAAAATAACGGATTTCGGGATCGCAAAAGCTGTCAATACTGCTACGATCGTTGGAAATACAGGTATGGTCATGGGTTCCGTCCATTATTTTTCGCCGGAACAAGCAAGAGGCGGATATGTGGATGAAAAATCGGATATCTATTCTCTTGGGATCGTACTTTACGAGTTGCTTACCGGAAAGGTTCCATTTGATGCGGAAAATCCAGTCGCAGTTGCGCTGATGCATATGAATGACGAAATGAGACCGCCGTCAGAGCTCGTCCCCGGTATTCCTGCAAGCCTGGAAGCAATTATCATGAAGGCAACCAACAAGTATCAGGTGAATCGGTTCAAAACAGCCAATGAAATGTATGATGCATTATGCAATATAGAAAATCAAACAGGGATTGGAAGCAGCTATCATACAAGCTCGGATCTGGATGCCACAAGAATCATGGCAGCAGTCAACGGAACACAGAACAGTGTACCGACAGAAAAAAGGGAGGAACTGCAGGGGAACATGAAGAAAAATAAAAAGGATAAGAAACCGAAGAAAAAGGTTAAAATAAACAAGCTCAAAGTAATTGCCATCATACTGGCATTGGCATGTGCCATTCCGGTCAGCCATCTCGTTCTCACGGCAGCACAGGGTTTATTTGCAGAGAAGGAAGTAACGGTGCCCGATCTGAAAGGTATGACTGTGGAAGAGGCGACTGCCGATCTTGAGAAATTGAATCTGAAATGCGAATTGGGAGATGAAGTTGCCAGCCAGGAATATGATAAAGGTGAAATCGTTTCTCAGGATCCGAGAGACGGTATGACGGTAAAGGAAGGCTATACCGTTACTGTTAATATCAGCAAGGGAAACGTTGAAGGCACTGTGCCGAATGTCGTTAACCGAACCTTCAAGGATGCAATCTATATCATTAAAAGCTATGGATATACACAAGGTGATGTAACTACGGAAAACAGTGATCTTCCGAAGGACATCGTTATCCGACAAAGCCCTGCAGAAGGCGAGAATGCGAAATCAGGAACCGCCATTGATCTGGTGGTAAGTTTGGGCAGCTCGGCAGAGCAGGTTACTATGCCAAATCTAATGGGTATGGATATCGATAAAGCAACGGCTAAGTTGGAAAAAGCAGGATTAACCATAAAATCAATCGATTATGATATGAGTGATGCCTATGCTAAGAATACCGTAATGTGGCAGCAGATTGATCCTGGTGAGCAGGTAGAAAAGGGTACTGCAATCAATATCAAGGTCAGCACAGGTGATCAGCCAGCAGAATCAAAATCAGTACCTTTGACAATTGATTACGGCAAAGCTAAAAATGACGTATTCTATTTAACTGTTGTAATATCCGACGAATCAGGTGTAAGAACGATCATAAACAGAGAACAGAGAATCAAGAGTAATGGTTCTGAGGTTCTGTCTCTTTCCGGAGATGGAACTGGTACGGTAAAAGTATTATTTGACAATGATGTTATCATGGAGAAGAATGTTGACTTTAATACCGGAGAGCTTGATTGATGAGAGGTTTGATTGTTAAAGGGATTGCAGGCTTTTACTATGTTAAGGTAGGAGATACAACCTACCAATGCAAAGCGAGAGGGATCCTTTAAAAAGGACGGAATCATTCCTTATGTCGGGGATGAGGTTGTCATAGAAGTCCTCGATCAGAAGGAAGCCGAAGCCGTGATCAATGAAATTCTACCAAGAAAGAATGTCTTTATCCGGCCTCCGATTGCTAATGTCGACTGTTTTATCATTGTTGTGGCAGCGACAAAACCGGAACCCAATCCCGATATCATCAATAAATTTCTGGTCATGGCAGAAAAAAATTGCACCGATATCATCATATGCATCAACAAAATCGACCTGGTGACCGATGAAAAACGCAAATCGATCGAAGAAATTTACCAGGGACTTTATCCTGTTGCATGCGTCAGCGGTGTCACCGGAGAAGGAATCGATACGTTGATCTCGATGCTTAAAGATAAAAAATGCGCTCTTTCGGGCCCTTCAGGAACAGGAAAGTCGACTTTGCTGAACGGGCTTCAGTCCAAATACACCGTTGAAACCGGTGTAATCAGTAAGAAGACGAAAAGGGGCAAGCATACGACCAGACATGTGGAGATTTTTCAAACAGAATTTGGCGGAATGCTTTATGATACTCCCGGATTTACTTCCTTTGAGATTCTTGAAGCTGAGGAGGATGAGCTCCAGTTTCTGTATCCTGAAATATCATCCCTTGTGGGAGGCTGCAAATATGACAACTGTCGCCATGTGAAGGAACCGGACTGCTGTGTTAGGGAAGCTGCTGATCAGGGGAAAATACACAGAACCAGGTATCAGTCCTATCTCAGCCAGCTAAAAGAAATCCAGGAAAAAAGAAAGTACTGAAAGAAATTACTTTGAAACAAACTTGAAAAAGAGAGTATACTATAAATTAATTATTGTAAACCGCAAAGGAGAAAACAATGATCCGGTTAGCACCATCCATTTTATCATCAGATTTTTCAAGACTTGGAGAACAGGTCGATCTCATCGAAAAGGCCGGAGCCCATATCATCCATGTTGATGTGATGGACGGTCATTTTGTTCCGAATATTAGCTTTGGCGCTCCTGTGATGAAGTGCCTGACCGGAAAGACAGGATTACCTTTTGATGTTCATTTGATGATAGAGAATCCGGATCAATATATAGAGGATTTTGTGACCGATCAGTCAGAATTTATCACGGTGCATGCAGAAGCCTGCCCTCACCTTCACAGAACGGTTCAGCATATCAAATCCCTTGGGATCAAAGCCGGTGTATCCATCAATCCGGCAACGCCGGTCACTGCACTGGACTGTATCATTGAAGATATAGATCTTGTGCTGATCATGTCGGTCAATCCGGGTTTTGGCGGACAGAAGTACATTCCTTCCTCCCTGAGAAAGATTAAGGAAATAAAAAAAATAAAAGATGTCAGAAATCCAAAGCTGGTGATCGAAATCGACGGCGGTATCACGCTGGATAACGTTCGTGCGGTGATCGATGCCGGAGTTGAAATGATCGTAGCCGGTTCATCCGTGTTCGGTGCACCCGATATTGAAAAAAGAGTTCATGAATTTATTAATATTATAAAATAGCTGCACATATATTGTTTTGAGCAATTGTTGTACAACCGGGTAATGCGATAAAAAGTATTACCCTTTATTTTTATCAATATTTATCAGGAGGGAAATTGGAATGAATGAATTCAAAGCAAAAATCGCAGCAAACAGTATCATAGCTATCATCATTGCGGTAGGCATCATTGTGGCTTCGGCGGTAATGGCAAATGGGATCGCAGAAATCAAAGACGGCGGAAGCAAGATCACGGTAACAGGTTCGGCAAAGCAGCAGATCACATCAGACCTTATCGTATGGACAGGAAGCTTCAATGCAAAATCACCTGTTCTCCAGGATGCCTACGCTCGGCTAGAGACAGACAAGAACAAAGTCATGGACTATCTGGTGAAGGAAGGAATTAAAAAGGATAAGATCATTTTTTCCTCTATTACCACAAATCCGTATTATGTGATACTGCCAAATGGCCAATACACCAGCGATATCGACTACTATGACCTGAACCAAACAGTAACGATCAGCTCAGGGGAAATCGACAAAGTCACAGAAATTTCCAGAAATGCGACCGAACTAATCAATCAAGGCGTGCAATTCCAGTCAAATATGCCTCAGTACTTATACACCAAGATTGCAGCCAAAAGGTCAAGATGCTTGCGGAAGCCTCAAAGGACGCCAGAAAGCGAGCAGAAATGATCGCGGAAAATGCAGGCAGTAAACTTGGAGGCCTGAAATTCGCGGATATGGGTGTGATCCAGATCACTCCGCTTTACTCCAACGAAGTTTCTGATTACGGAATGAACGATACATACTCTCTGGAGAAAGAAATCACAGCGATCGTACACTGCGAGTTTGAGATACAGAAATAGATAAAAAAGTAACTTATAAGTTTGGTAATGTAAAAGTGTAAGTGTCTAACCTTTGGAAAATGGTTAACATTTACACTTTTTATTAGGTGCTGCCCAAAAAATGCAAAATAATCTTTATTATGTAGTGAAATAAAATCATTGCCATGGTATAATATGGAAATAATTAGTTGTTAGAAAATACATAAAGATTGGATATGATATATGAAAAGCTTAAAACAATTGAGGTGAAAATTTTGAGAATAAAATATAAATGTACTTTTATATTTTTAATAATATTGATGTTTTACCCCTTATTGGTTGTAGTGGTGAAAATAATAATTAATGGAAATAAATTAATACATATATTTATTATTAGAGATATCGCAAAAGAAGGAAAGGAAAATTAAATTTGCTTATTAAGTTTAATAACTAATTAAAGATAAGAGCCCAGATTTGTTCCCACTGAAAATATTTGGTAGTATGATGAAAGTCAAAGGAGGCAATCATGAAAAGGCAAGCCATAATTTATTTTGCATGGGATGTAGTTTTTATATGCTTTTTATATTTCTATTCATCTGTAGGGCGGTGGCTAAAACTCTATATCGGAAGAACGATGAGTGCTGCCTCATTTAGTTTATTTATACTGCCGGCATTGCCGATGTTAATCGGATGTTTGATTGCATGGATGGTCTATATAAGCTGCAATTACAAAACAACAAGAAAGTCTGCACTTTTAGAATTCATTATGATTGGAATACCTACATTTTACGTTGCTACCTTGCCAGTGGAATACTATATCGTTTCACCAGCATTAAAAGGCATGTATCTCCCTATACCGGTTTGGATGATGGAAGATAGTATTTATGCCATCGGCGGAATCGTTTTTGGCTATGAGATATTTATTTTCATTATTAGGATAATAAGAATTCATCATACTAAAAATCTAACAAATTTAGACGATCCCCAAGGTGGTGAGTAGCAAGAGTCAAGGTCAAAGATTTCAAATAGTTGATTCTTTGATTTTGAGTTTGGATTGGCGCGATGGGGTGTTACACTTATGCCACCAGAATCACTAGAGTCATTTTACAACATAGTGGCAACAATACTTCGGATAAAACGAAGATTTCTGAAAAACATGAGCTATCAGACTCTGAAGATTCTAATACACTAAATAATTAAAATTATAGTTCGAAAATATTTTTATATATGGTTGGTTGTATATAACAATTACGTAGGAATAAGAACAGGGGGGTTCTCATGGCTATAAAAACTTGTACGAAGTGTGGTAATAATTTTTCATACAAAGAAAAATTTTTCTCGTTTACACCGAAATATGGAAGTGTTACTTGTGGTGCAAAGTATAGGGGTTAGTGAGTTTAGCAGAATTTTACTAGCGGTTCTAATCGTATTACCAATTATTGTAAAGGTCCTTATACCTGATGCATTTTACAGCAGGTCAATATTTGTTATCTATGCCATTTGTTCTTTAGTATATATAGCGCTATTAGTATTGACTGCCCCTTTCCTCGTCTCACTCAAATTGGAAGTTGATGAGGCAAATAGCCAAGCAAATAGTCATTAGTGAATTAATTAAATTATGATGGTAAATTTCAGTTACGTTTTATTATGGGGGAGGATATAAAATGAGAAAAACTATTTTGTTAATTATGTTTTTATTTGTGCTTATATTTATGGAGCCAGGCATGACTGTAAAGGCGGAGCAAAACAATACTCAGAACGTCATGCAGACGAGAATTAACTCTTTGGAATCATTAATGAACCGAACAACTCCCGATAGTGTAGTAAAAATTTATAGCAATCCGCAGTTTAAAAGAAATGGAGGGATACTTTACGCAATCGTTACCGACAATCTTAAACAGGCAGTTATTAATGAAACCTACAGTCCATACTGGTCTATGGGGGTATCTAGTCCATTTTGCAAAAGCTCGAAATATATTGTAAAGACTATAGATGCTAAAAATGCAGAAGCAGATTCAACCGAAGTTTGGGGAACAAGCGTTCCCACTGAAGATACTCAAATACAGCTTAAGCTTCACCTTATTAAAGTCGGAGATGTTTGGCTTATTGATAGTGTGAAGGACTCTAAAGGAACTAACCAATTAACACCGAATGCGAAGCCAACAAACCAAATAGCAAATGACCAGAACGGGTTGCTTACGATGCTTGGATATGAAATAGATAAAAGTACACCTGAAATGACTGTAACTTATTATATAAATGCAATGAAAAACGGGCTTGACCAATGTGAATATTCAGTATTTACCGATAGGCTTGCCACAAGATTGTACAGGACTTTTGAGAATGAAAATTGGACTAAATCCATTGGTAAAATAAAAGTAAGCTATGCTAAATTCACGAATAAACAGATGGATGAAAATAATGTTTTGGGTTTCTTGGATATAAAATGGAAAACCGGCAGTATAAACCATAGTGGCAGGTATTATTTGTGGATGATAAAGAAAGCAGATGGTTGGTATATAGACAACTTGTTGCCTGAATACCAAATTTGTCCGTTAATAACTGCAAATCAGGTTCATAATGTAATTGACTATAGCAGTTATGACAAGAATGTTTTTCAAAATTTTAATGACAACACCATAATAGCCATTGACAATAAGCTTGTAAATGCAAAGTTACTGTTGAAATCTAAAGACGGCAACAAAGATTTAATGATTCCGCTTAGTATTTTCGGCAACGTAAATATAAATGGGCAAAATGTCAACATTAAAATTAACAATGTGGACTGTAATTTTACATTAAATAGTACAAATGTCGATACAACGTTATTTTCGGGGGCGTTTCTAAGTTTTCCTGCGCAGGAAATAAATGGAGAAGTCTATATTCCATTGAATACGGTTTCTATGTGTTTTAGAAACTATACAGGAAATTTGTATGACATAAGTACAAACATTGTATATTTATTTTCAAACTAAACGTTCTTAAACTCACTGATTTGGGCAGTAATCGCTTTGTTCTTTTTCCCGCCTATTGGTATAGTAGTATATTTTTATCGAAAAAAGAAAATCGATTTTATAAGCAATAGATTGCTATAAATAAAAAGAAAAATATTAGTATTTACATTTGGTTTTCAAGGGCTGTCAAAAGGCAGCTTATTTTTTGAAAATATAAGTAAAAATATGTAAAATATGGTTGACAAAGGAATATATTGTGCTAAAATATAAATTACATAATATGGAAATGAGAAGGTGAAGAATTTGGGAAGACTTAAACCAATCATAGGATTTCTTTTGATCTTGTTATCCATCGGAGGCCTGTTGTTTTGGGAATTGGAAGGCAGAAAAGCGATTCTGATGGAGGAGATCATTGTTGCGAAAGAGGATATCCAAAAAGGGCAGAAGATAAATAACAATATGTTTACAACGATGGGAATCCCAACAGAGAATATATTGCAAGGCGCATTGACTCCGAAGGATATTGACACATTGCAAGGTAAAATTTCTGCGCAGCTAATCGTAAGACATGGACAGATCGTCCCAAAGTACTTTCAGAAGGATAACTTATTTCTGCATCCGAATGAAGCGGTCTTTGTTTTGAAGGCTGAATGGATCGCGATGCGCAGCAGCACTTTGAGGCGAGGGGATACGGTCGATATTTACGGCGAAGATGGAAGGGGGCTGATCGGAACCTTTAAAGTGGCATTCGTTAAGGACGAAGCGGAAAGAGAGGTTCGGGATGTCGGGACAGCTGAGCAGGCGGTCGATAAAGGTCAGCTTCTTGATCGTACCGACAGTAGTTCGGTGATCAGTCACATAGAAATTATTGCAACAATGGAGAAATATCAGGAGCTTGTTTACTGTACCGAAGGAGAAGCTCCGACGAAACTGCTGATTGTACAAAGGGGTGAAAAGATTGATACGTAATCTGTTTGTATTCCATGGAGCCGACCATAAGGTCGGAACGACTATGATCGCCCAGTCGGTCGCTGAAACAATCGCAGGAAAAAGTCAAAACCGGAGAATACTCTATCTTTCTCTGAATGGAAGAGAAAGCACGGAATACGTGAGGGAAGCTCCCGCATCAATTGATACGATCAAAAACCATATCAGCAATAAGATGATCAACGGACGCGATTTCTTGCGTACCTGCAAATGCATGAATAATCTGTACATGCTTGCCGGTATCTCAAATGAGCTTGAGGAACGTCATTACTATCCTGAAATGTCAATTTATTTATTGGAAGAAGTGTCACCTGAATTCGACATCGTGATCGCCGACTGTGGAAATAATATTGATAACGGTCTGGCAGTAGGTGCACTGACAGTATCCAAAGAGATATTATATGTGATCACTCAACAGGAATCGGTATTAAAACGATGTGAGAAACTGAACGAAACCTATCGCTCCTTGGGACTTGAAATAACGGCATATCTGGCCAATAAATACGATGAGCAGGATCCTTATAGTCTGACGTATCTTGCGGATCGGCTCCATGTTGAAAAAGAGCACCTTTGGAAGATCGAATCTGCCGGATATGCAAGGCAGGCTGAGATGGAGTATAAGACTTTACTGGAGTATAAAAATGAAAAATTTATAAAGGACATTCTGGAAATTTCAAACCACATATTAAATAAGTCCGGTTATGAAATAATTGAAAAAGCCGAGGAAGAGTAAATGGAAAAGTTTTATTTAGATCAGTTCCTGAATTCCAGGACTCAGATGAAAAGCAGTAATGAAAGCTATGATTTTCAAAAGCTGTGCCGGAGGATCAATGCAGAATTTATCAAAGAATGGGAGGAAGGGAAGGATCATTATGAAACCGCTCTGAGGATCCAGAAAAAAGCAATTATTGGATATCAAAAGGAGGTATCCTATTTTAAGGACAGGATCAGAGAACTCGTAAGAAAATATGGTGTGGAACGTACTGCTTTCCCAAAATGGTATGAAAGTCTGGAGGATGCAGTTTACCACGAGAATTGGGGATTGGCCGGATCGGCAGAATGGTTTTCCAATCGCTTTAAGAACAGCAGCTCTGCGAAAATTATCGGCAGCCGGATTTATTTTTTGGAAAATGGAGAAATGAAGCTGAAAAAGCAGACAATCTCAAAAGAGCGTCGTGGGCAGCTGATCAGAGCTTTTCTTCTTCATACACCGGAGGAACGGCTGGATAAGGAGACCCATGAGATCTATATGCTGGATGGAACAAGAATCACTATTTTCGGTGGATCTATGACGAAAAAGGGCCAGGACGTTATCATATTCCGAAGATACATTATCCCGATCTACAGCTTCGAAGAGCAAGCTTCAAGAGGGACCATTCCTGCAAATGCGATTCCATTTTTTAAGTCTATGGTCCAGACTGGTTATAACATCGCATTTACCGGTGCGGTCCGCACTGCGAAAACAACGTTTCTTTCCACATGGCAAAGCTACGAGGACCAAAAACTGGAAGGAGTTATGGTAGAGACAGATCCTGAGATCCCTTTGCATCAACTGATGCCAGATGCTCCTATACTCCAGCTGATTGCGGACAATGATAAACTGAAGTACATTTCCAAGAATCTGCTCAGAAGCGATGCCGATTATTTTATTCTGGCGGAAGCCCGGGATGGAGTAGCACTGGATACAGCAATCAAAATTGCGAGCAAAGGGACCAAAAGAATGAAGATCACGTTTCATACACGGGAACCGCTTGAATTTTGTTACGATGTAGCCGGTGAAATCGTTAAAAGCCTGGGGGGAGACTTCGAAACAACAGCGAAAAAAGTTGCATCTAGCTTCGATTACATCTTCCATTTTGTGCAATTGAAAAATAAAAATCAAAAGAGGCTGAAGAGTATTTATGAACTAAGCCTTAATCGGGAGACAAGGGATATTTGCATGGAGGAGATCTGCCGATACAGCTATCAGGATGACTCATGGACCTGGAACTACCATGTCAGCAAAGATAAAAGTATCATAGGAGAAGAGGAAAATGCGGAATCCTACCAGATCTTTTCAAAGGAACTGGCCGTGTTGTCAGGCGAAAATGGAGAAAGAAAAAATGAAAATAGAAATTGATCAGATGGATCTGCTATCAATCATGATCACGTCTGCAATACTTGCTTTATTTATAACAGGAGTTGCTTTTCTTTATTATGAAACCTGGAAAAGACTTATCATAAGGATCAAAATGAGAAACAGGCTGAAAACCAGAAGAAAAGCAATGCAGAAGGAATCGAAATTGGAACAGCATTTCCGTATTTTGTTAAGCGTTTCCTTTAAGAAGCCGATTGAACCAAGACAATTTCTGGGTATAACAGTTCTGATTTTCTTGATTATTATGCTTGTCGGTATCAGAAATGTGTCTTTGATGTCAGCTTTGATCATGGCTTTGCTGATTGCCGGTATGCCGTATCTGCTGCTGAGATTAAGACTGGAGACTATTCGTCGGAAGGGAAGCTATGAAGGAGAACGGCTGGTTGCTGAATTTCTGGCCCAGTATCGGATCTGCGGCTATAACATTTACAAAACAATAGAGCAGGTGGTTTTGACTTCGGAAGATACCAAAATCTGCGGAAAGCTTTTATTCAAGCTTCTCCTTGAATTAAGAAACACCGGTGATCCTGCGGTGATAAGGAATACTGCCAATGATACCAAAATCTGCGGAAAGCTTTTATTCAAGCTTCTCCTTGAATTAAGAAACACCGGTGATCCTGCGGTGATAAGGAATACTGCC
>Ga0183099_1001309_pt1 | contig 14753 bp, 15 predicted proteins | sample Biomet1_FD_127788 | JGI IMG/M metagenome (GOLD analysis project Ga0183099, IMG submission 127788) | Microbial communities from bioreactor (seeded with anoxic lake sediment) at LBNL, California, USA - Biofuel metagenome 1 | ecosystem: Engineered > Bioreactor > Anaerobic > Unclassified ... | reverse complement strand
GGATCAAAATCATAAGTTTTTGGCTCATGAATAACTCCTTAAAAACAACCGCCTGCCTCTTGCGAGGCCGGCGATTGTTTTTTGTTTTAGCGGTCATATTCTTTTAAGACAATTTTGCCGCTTCGGCGGGTTTCCTTCAGGTCAATGGCCCGCTGGTTGCGGCTGCCGCGAAACGGCAGGGTGAGATCGCGCTGCGCGAGCAGGAAGGGACCGTCGATCAGAACATCGGTTACGGCGAGCAGCGCGTCGATCGCTGGAGTGTGCATAGCGGTCAGTTCTTCCAGTGTGTAGCCGGTATAGGTTGTGAGATCAAGGCCGCGGTCCTGTATTTTTTGGCCGAGTTCAGCCAGCGGAGCTGGTTGAAGAAACGGTTCGCCGCCGCTGAATGTCACACCGCTTAACAGCGGGTTTTCGCTGATTTCCTGCAAGAGAGCATCTGTGTCAACCGTTCGGCCGCCGTTGGGGTCATGAGTCTGCGGGTTATGGCAGCCGGGACAGTTATGCGGGCAGCCTTGGGTGAAGATCGTGAACCGGTAGCCTTCACCGTCGACAACGGAATCATCGACAGTGCCGGCAATTTTAAGCCACGCCATGTTTCACGCGGTCACGTTCTTCAGACCGTTTGGCGTTGTTCCAACGATCTGTAGTGCCTACGAGATAGCCGGTGATACGGCGGATGCGTTCGAATTTACGCGGATGGAGTGTGTAGTCCAGGGCGACATCGCCCTGACCGGCATCGGATATCGTTACGCTGACGATGTTATCGGTTGTCTGTTCTTCGATGCAGTGGATGTAGGAGAGGATTTCCTCTTCCGGCATATCAGCAAATCCTTTAATCGTGACGTCAATACCATGGAATAACATAAAAATCGCTTCTTTCTTTTTTATTTTGTGTGGCTGTTTTCAATTACAGCAGGTGCGGCGCGGGACAATCAGGCGCTGCCTGTGCTCTTTTTCCGTGCGGCCGCATTTTGGGCAGACGTTATCGATGATGCCATTATAGCCGCAGATCGGATCGCGGTCAACCGGATGATTGACGGAACCGTAACCAATGCCGCTGTCATGCATGCAGCGAATGATGGCTTCAAAGGCCTTGAGGTTGCGGCTCGGATCGCCGTCCATTTCCACATAGCTGATGTGGCCGGCGTTGGTAAGGGCATGGTAAGGGCCTTCGAGTTCGATTTTCTTGAAGGCTTTGATCGGATAGTAGACCGGCACGTGGAAGGAGTTCGTATAATAATCGCGGTCAGTAACGCCGGGAATCTCTCCGTAAATCTGCTTGTCAATCTTTACAAAACGGCCGCTGAGTCCTTCTGCCGGAGTAGCCAGCAAAGTGAAATTCAGGCCGGTTTTGATGGATTCTTCATCCATGCGTTGGCGCATGTAGCTGACGATTTCCTGGCCGAGTTTCTGCGCTTCGGCAGATTCGCCGTGGTGTTTGCCAATCAGGGCTTTGAGTGTTTCTGCCAGACCGATAAATCCCATCGAAAGAGTGCCGTGCTTGAGGATTTCGGCGATGCTGTCGTCCGGCCCCAGGTCGTCGGAGTCGATCCAAATGCCTTGGCCGATCAGGAACGGATAGTTGCGCCCCTTTTTCGTGCATTGAATCTTGAAGCGGTGCTGCAGCTGTCGGATGACGAGCTCAATGATTTCATCGAGGCCGCGGTAGAATTTTTCGATGTCGCCTTTGGCTTCAATGGCAATGCGCGGCAGATTTACGCTGGTGAAGCTTAGGTTGCCACGGCCGCAGGTCGTCTCACGGGTTTTGTCATGGATGTTTCCCATGACGCGGGTGCGGCATCCCATATAGGCGATTTCTGTATCGTAATCACCGGCTTTGTAATACTTCAGATTATAAGGTGCATCGATAAAGCTGAAATTAGGAAAAAGCCGTTTGGCTGAGGTTTTGATGGCGAGTTTAAAGAGATCATAGTTTGGATCATCGCAATTGTAATTAATGCCTTCTTTTACCTTGAAGATCTGTACCGGGAAAATCGGCGTTTCGCCGTTGCCAAGTCCGGCATCGGTGGCCTTGAGAAGATTGCGCACAGCCATGCGGGCTTCCGGTGAAGTGTCCGTACCGTAGTTGACGGAGCTGAACGGAACCTGGGCGCCGGCCCGGGAATTCATGGTGTTTAAATTATGAATAAATGCTTCCATCGCCTGATAGGTGGCCTTGTCGGTATCCATCAATGCGGTTTCTACGGCATAGGCATGCGCCTGTGCCGCCTCTGAAGTTGAAATCGGCTGGTAATCGTTGCTGTTTTGATGTTCTGGCAGAAAAGCGACTAAAGCTTCGCCGAAAGCAGCGGTTGTGAGCATTGAGATATCCGTATCGATGTGCTGCTGGATTTCTTCGACTAACAGCTCCGCATCCGTTAAGCGCATCGTGAATTTCATCGCGATGTATTGCGCCAATGCTTTAAAATATTGCTTGCGGAAGGTCTTGGCAACTCCTGGAGCCATGGAATAGTCGAAGTTCGGCACGGATTGGCCGCCGTGCATCTCGTTCTGGTTCGCCTGGATGGCGATGCAGGCGAGTGCCGCATAGGAGCGGATGTCATTTGGTTCGCGCAAGTAACCGTGGCCGGTAGAAAATCCGTCATGGAACAACTTGAGCAGGTCGATCTGGCAGCAGGTTTCCGTGAGCATATAGAAATCTTTGTCGTGAATATGGATGTCGCCGTTGATATGGGCGGCTGCAATATCTTTCGGCAGGATGTAGTTGTCGATAAAATACTTAGAGCCTTCCGAGCCGTATTTGAGCATCGTTCCCATAGCAGTATCAGCATCAATATTGGCGTTTTCGCGTTTGATATCGGCATCTTTGGCCGTTTTGAACGTGAGCTCGTTGTATATGGCCATCAAATCGGTTTTTGCCTGCCGGATCTGCGCGTGTTCGGCGCGATACAAGATATAAGCTTTGGCGGTGCTGGCAAAATTACTGGCGATCAGAACCCTTTCGACCATGTCTTGAATCTGTTCAACTGTAGGCAGTTTCATTTCGGCAACCTGCTGGATTACTTTTTGCGTCAGCTTCATGAGCTGCTGGGCGGAAAAAGTTTCATCGATGGATTCGAGATTGGCTTTGTGAATGGCGTCGGTAATTTTTTGCGCGTTGAAGGCAACGATATCGCCAGTACGCTTTTTAATGTTTGGTATCATGTCATATCTCTTTTCTCTAAGTTTCTGATATAGGAAAGTTCCGCGCGGACAGTCCGAGGCGAAACAAATACAGCATATTTCTGTCAACAAATTATACTATATGTTGTTCGGAACGTCAACAGATGTCACACCATATATATGGTGTGACATGCTTGTTATACACTATATATTGTTTTTTATAAAAATAATACAATTCACCGGAAGGCGGATTCGCGGCCGGCGGCAAAGAGCGAGGGGGTTTTTTGAAGAAAAAGAGCGAGGCTTTTTTTCTTGCATATGCAGCATTTTAAATTTGCTTTTGGTAAGCCTCAGCGTTGCCGGGAAATTGATTTTAGCCGTGCAAAATGGTTTTGATTGGATACGGGATGTGAATGCCTTCTTTGCGGTAGCGCGCTGTCAGCGCTTTGATGAATTCGTGTTTTAAAAGATACTGGTTCATGAATTCGTGGGTTCGCAGATTCACATTAAAATTAATGCTGGAATCGGCAAAGGTATGAAAGCGAACTGAGGGATCAAAGTCATTTCCGGGTTCGATTTTTTCCATAACGTCTTTAGCAACTTCGATGGTGATGCGTTCTACTTTATCAAGGTCACTGTCATAACTGACGCCGACGGCGACGCTGATGGCGACTTCTTTTTGCGGCCGGTTGTAATTGGTCAGGATCGATGAAGCGATTTTCTGGTTTGGCACGACGATGTCATTGCCGGCAGTGGATTGAATTGTTGTGAAACGCCAGGTGATATCCGTCACGCAGCCTTCTTCCCCTGTATTGAGTTTGACATAGTCATTGATGCGCACCTGCTTCGACAGAATCAAATGCAGGCCGGCAAAGATATTGGCCAGTGTTTCCTGCAAGCCGAGAGCCAGGGCCATACCACCGATGCCGAGTGCTGTGATGATCGGCGCCACCGATATGCCGTAATACTGCAGAATGATGATGATGCCGAGGACGTAGATGAGGATGTTGACGATGTTCGTCAGCAGGGACGTTTTTGTCAGTTTGGTATCGCTGCGTTCGGTATGCATGTCGATCATGCCGGTGACCGTGCGGGCGATGACACGGGTGATGGTGATGATGATGATGGTGAAGAGAATGTAGGAAAACATCTTGGCAACGGTCGGGGGGATCGCCAGGGAATTGATTGTCCAATAGAGACCGACACCGGAGCACCAGGCAACCGGTAGACCGCGCAAGGCATTGATGAAAACGTAGCGCAACGATTGGCTGTCAGTGAGCAGTTTATTGCTGAGTTGGCGGTTGATCAGGTTATTCAGAAAGATCCCGATCGCCAGAGCTGCCAGCTGAATGCAAAAAGGAAGCAGCAATACTTGCAAGACATGCTTCCAGTCAATTTGTAGATATTCAAACAAAAAAATCCCTCCTAAAAATTTCCGCGCAAAATATATGCTCAACCATTATACTACAAAACAGGAAAGTTGTTGGCAGAAAAGTTTTGCAGGAATTCCCGGTTTTTTGCCTAAATACAGTAATGACAAAGGAAAAGAAAGAGGGAAATATTTTTGACTGCAGAAAAAATCATAAAGACAGGCGAGCGGCTGCGCTTTCGCCAAGCGATTGCCGCTGACTTGGACTATATCATGCAGGTGGAATACACGTCGGAAAATGCGAAATTTGTCATTCCCTACACGCGGGAGATGCATAGCCTGACCTTGGATACACCGGGCGCGATTCATCTTGTCATTGAGACATTGGATGGTCAGGAAAAAGTGGGGTTTTTGATGATTGCCGGCCTCGATAATCCTTCGAAGGAAATCGAGTTCACGCGAATCATCCTGGCTGTCAAAGGCCGGGGCTATGGTAAGGAAACGTTGCGCATGCTCAAATCCTGGGCCTTTGACGATTTAAAATTCCACCGGGCCTGGCTCGACTGCAAAGACCATAATGCCAGAGCACTCCACGTTTATGAGGCAGCCGGTTTTCAGCGCGAGGGTTTGATCCGGGAAACGATTCTGACGGATGGCATCTATGAAAATCTAGTGATTTTAGGAATACTGGATCGCGAATATTTTGCCGAAACATAAAAAATGCCAGCGGCAGGAGTGTATTCTGCCGCGCTTTTTTCAAGTTTTGACAGAAAAAAATAAATAGATGGAAAAAAAGCCAGAATTTTTGTATAATTAAGATAAGACAGATAATTTACCGAGCATTCAAAGGCTGTTAAATGATGGAGGAAGAGGGGTGGGGATTTTATGGACGTGAGCGGGAAAGAAATGAAGCCATATGAAAGGGAACGGTATTATTTGCTGCTGGAACAGTTGCAGGCGGTTACGTATGAATACGATATTGAAAACGATATCATGACTTTTGGTGATGGCCTGAAGCCTGGCAGTGAAAAGCGGATACAACAGTACCGGAAAAAATTGTGTACGGTAAACAGCGATACGGTGCATCCGGATTTTTTGGACAAACTTTTGTCGATTTATATGGGGCAAAACCTTGAACCGCAGGAAATTTTGCTGGATTTCAAGAAGAAAGGCACAGATCAATTTTCCTGGCACCGCATTGTCAGCAAAGCCGTCTGCGACGAAACGGGCCGCGTAGTGAAGACGTTTGGTGTTTTATGGAATATCGACGAATCCTTGGAGGGCGAGATGGCCTTGCTGCATTTTCGTTCCGCGCGTGATCCGCTTACCGGACTTTATAACCGGCCAGGCGCAGAAAAGGCAATATCTTCTTATCTCGAAGCAGCAGAAAATGATGCCGTCGGAGCGCTTCTGATTCTGAACATTGATCAGTATCAAAAAATCAATGAAAGTCGTGGCCGTTGTTTTGGGGAGCAGGTTCTGATCAGCTTGAGCCGGGAAATCCAGCAACTGTTTCGGACTTCGGATATCGTGGCGCATGTGGATCTCGGGCAGTTCATCATTTTGATGAAGAATGTCAAGGATTTGATGATCGTTCCCCGCAAGGCCGATAAATTGCGGCATATATTTGATAATGGCACATCGGGACTCTATGCGGTAAATGTTCCCTGCCATGTCGGTTCGGCAATTTTTCCCTATGACGGCAAAGATTATGCGACGCTTCTGGCGATGGCCTACAAGTCGAGCGAAACGGATAATAAATGATTGACAGGGCTTCCTTTTTTGGATAAAATACGTATGTGTATTTCTAAAGGGGAGTAGCTCTTTGGGATAAGTCAACATACTGGCAGCCGAGCGCTGTCTGGCTTATTCAATTGATTCGGAGACGATCAAAAGCGAGACCTTTAGTGTGGTTTTTTGCCATGCTAAGGGTGTCGCTTTTTTTATTTTTCGCAGCTCGCCTATTACAAAGGAGAGATTTATCAGATGACAGCTTTTTTGACGGCCTGTGCTTTTGTGATTTTGGCTGAAATGGGTGACAAGACACAGCTTTTGGCCATGGCCTTTGCGGCCAAATATCCTTGGAAAACAGTTATGGCAGGGGTGTTTATCGCGACGCTTGCCAATCATTTTTTGGCTGTTGTGGTAGGGGCGTATTTAAATGAATTTTTACCACTTCACTACATACAGATTGCCGCAGCGGCATCGTTTATCCTGTTTGGTTTATGGACGATCCGCGGCGATACCCTGGGCGATGAGGCGGAAAAATCGCATTACAATCCTTTTTGGACGGTGGTCATTGCATTTTTCCTGGCTGAAATGGGCGACAAGACACAGTTTGCGACAATTGCCCTGGCCGCGCAGTTTGCGACGATTTTGCCGGTTTGGATGGGGACGACAACGGGCATGATGATCGCTGATGGTTTGGGCATTATCGTCGGCATTGTTTTACAGAAGCGGATTCCGGAAAAAACGATGAAGTGGATTGCCGCGGTGATTTTTATTGCCTTTGGTGTTATCGGCTTATATGATGCTTTGGTCGTTTGATTTTTTGTTTTATGAGGCTGCGCAAGAAAGACTATCATGCGAGCGGAAAAATGGTGTATAATTGTAAGATCATGTAATTTACAATAGGCTTTAGTATGGAAAGGGAGAGACGATGGAGCAGTTTTCGCAGCTTTTCTTGGGTTTTATCGATACGTGGGGTTATGTAGCTGTGGCAGTTTTAATGGCGATGGAAAATGCCTGTATTCCGGTTCCCAGTGAACTGATTTTGGGGTTTGCTGGTTACTTGATTTTTGCCGAGCGCATGACATTTTCCGGCGCGCTGTTTGCCGGTATGGCCGGTGGTATGGCCGGCTCAGTGTTTGCCTATTACGTAGGATTTTCTGGCGGCCGGCCTTTCATTAACAAGTATGGCAAGTATTTTTTTATTAAAAAATCGCATGTGGACATGGCACAGGATTGGTTTGATCGCTACGGGGTCAAGGCCGTATTCTTCAGCCGCATGCTGCCGGTTGTAAGAACCTTTATTTCTCTGCCGGCAGGCTTTGCTCATGTAGATATAAAGAAGTTTTTGCTCTATACATTTATTGGCTCATTGCCATGGACTGCGCTGATTTTATATGCCGGATTGATTCTTGGCCAAAATTGGCAGGTCATGCTGGCCGTGGGGCATGAGGCAAGCCTGATCTTTGTTCTTATAGCAGTGCTGGTTCTGGGCTATTTTTACATTCGCCATAAACGGAGCCGGCGGCGCAAAAAAGTAAGGTAATTGAGGCAGGCGGCAGGGACTGGCTGCGGGGAGCGATTGGATAGTGAAAAAGAGTATAACGATTGTAGACGTGGCCGAGATGGCCGGGGTGTCCAAAACGACAATTTCTCGTTATTTGAACGGAAAATATGAATTCATGTCACAGGAATCGCGCGAAAAAATTGCTAAGGTGATTGAAGAGCTTGGCTATCGGCCCAATAATCTGGCTCGTGGTTTAAAGTCGAAGCGCAGCCGGTTGATCGGCGTGTTGGTTTCTGATATCACCAGTCCGTTTTCTTCGATATTGTTGAAGGGAATCGGCGACTGCTGCGAGCGCTATGGTTATGGTGTACTGATCACCAATACGAATGACAATCCCAAAAAAGAACGGGATTACATCCTGTCCATGCTGGATCAGCGGGTGGAAGGCTTGATCATCAATACGACGGGGCAAAACGACGAATTTTTGCGGCAGATTGCGCAAAACGGGGTGCCGATTGTCTTAGCCGATCGCGCGATGGAAGAGCAGGTTTTTGACACGGTCCGCAGCGCGGATGAGGCGATTACGCTGGAGGTAATGCAGCATTTAAAAGAGCGCGGCTTTAAGCAGGTTGGCTGGTTTTCGCAGCCGGTAAACAACGAGACGCGGAAAATGCGTCGCCGGGCTTATGCGCGGGCTTGCCGCGAAATCCTGGGAGTTGAGCCGCAGGAGTATATTCTCGAAGACAAGGATCCAGTAAAGGCGGAAGCTTTGATCCGCCAATTCATGGAAGCCAATGCCGGGCAGCGAAAGGCAATCTATACGGGCAATGGTGTGGCGACGTTATATGTCGTCAAGGCTCTGCAGCGAATGCAACTGCATTTTCCGGAGGATTTGGGATTGTGCGGTTTTAACAACTGGGATTGGACGGAGCTGGTTGGCGGCGGCATTACTGTTGTTTCCCAGCCGTCGTATCGCGTCGGGCATGAGTGTGTCAAACGGGTTATGGCCCGCATCCATCGCAATCGGCATGCCAAAGCGCGGCTGATTGAATTAGACTGCCAACTGATCATTCGCCATTCAACTTAAATGTGATGGCAAACAGCCGAAAACCGCGGAATGGGTTTCGGCTGTTGGAGAATGCATTATAAGTCTATTTTGCGCATATCGATGCTGTACGGGCGATTTTTTTTATCGGGAGTTCGTTTGCTAGGCTGGATATGCTGACGGAAATGATGCAGCCAGGAAAATAGTGACTGTTTTTTTTCGGCGTGTTTCATAGATAAAGACCTCCTTTGCTAGGATTACTATAGGTCTTGTATCTGATAAAAAAATGAAAGTATTTTAAAGTAGGTGGCAATTTATGAAGGAACAGGAAATCAAGGCCTGGCTGAACTCCTATAAAGAAGGGATTTTATCCGAAGCGGAATTCATCCAAAAGGTAAAGGATGTTCCTTATGAAAATATGGGGTTTGCTAAATTGGATCATCATCGGGCTCTGCGGCAGGGGTTTCCCGAAGTGGTTTTTTGCCAGGGGAAGACGCCAGCGCAGACTGCGGCGATTATGCAGCAGCTCTATGCGGCCAGCCAGGAAAATATCCTGGGGTCGCGGGCTTCTTTAGAAATATATGAAGCGGTGAAAGCGGTGCTTCCGGAAGCTGAATACAATGAAATAGCGCAAGCCGTATTTATTCGGCGGCAGCCAAAAGTCATCGATGAAAAGAGGTTTATTCTGATTTTAACCGCGGGAACCAGCGATATCCCGGTAGCGGAAGAGGCTAAACTGACAGCGGAACTCATGGGAAACCGCGTGGAAACTTCTTACGATGTCGGAGTGGCGGGAATCCATCGGCTTTTTGCGCAAAAAGAACTAATCGATGGGGCTAATGTCATCATCGCGATTGCCGGTATGGAAGGCGCTCTGGCCAGTGTGGTCGGCGGTCTTACGGATAAGCCGGTCATTGCCGTGCCGACCAGCGTGGGCTATGGTGCCTCTTTTCACGGACTGGCGGCGCTTTTAGCCATGCTCAACAGTTGCGCTGCCGGCGTTGCTGTCATGAATATAGATAATGGATTTGGTGCCGGAAAGCTGGCGGGCACAATCAATCATATGAGGTGAATGCATTGAAGGTTATATATTTGGATTGTTTTGCCGGAATCAGTGGCAATATGTTGCTTGGCGCTTTTCTGCAGGGCGGGGTGCCGGAATCTTATTTGCGCCAGCAACTCAGCAAATTACATATTGACGGTGAGTTTTGCCTGCAGATCAAGCGTGTGCATAAAAAAGGCATAGAGGCGATATATGTTGACGTCCAACTGCCACATGAGGAGACTGCTGGGCACCATGGCCGGACGATGGCGGATATTCGTCAGCTTTTGGCAAGCGCAGCTTTGGAAGACAGCGTGAAAGAGCTGAGCTTGCAGATTTTTACCAAGCTGGCTGTTGCTGAGGGGAAAGTTCATGGAAAAGTGCCAGATGAAGTTCATTTTCATGAAGTTGGAGCGGTGGATTCTATCGTTGATATTGTTGGAACAGCGATTTGTCTAAATTATTTGCAAATTAAAAAAGTCTATGCATCGCGCCTTTGTGTTGGCAGTGGTTTTGTCGAGTGCCAGCATGGACTTATGCCGGTGCCGGCACCGGCGACGGCTGAACTCCTCCAGGGAATCCCTTTCTATGCAGGCGAAATCAGCCGGGAACTGGTAACGCCGACGGGGGCTGCGGTTGTTGCCGTGCTCGCCGAAAAGGGCAGTTCAGAGATGCCGGCCAATTTGCATTACACGAAGGTTGCCTACGGTGCCGGTTCATGGGATTTACCGATACCGAATGTCCTGCGTTTGTACATCGGCGAAATGGTGGAGGTGGAGCACCGTTCGAAAAAATTAGTCATTGAAGCCAATATTGATGATCTCAATCCACAGGTCTATGAATACGTTTGCGAAGAACTTTTGGCTTTAGGGGCGCTTGATGTCTGGATTACGCCGATCATTATGAAGAAAATGCGCCCGGCTCAAAAACTTTCACTGCTTACGGATAAAAGCTACTGCCAGGACTGCATCGCGCTTATTTTTCGGGAAACGACGGCGGTGGGCCTCCGCATCACGGAAGTCGAAGGCGTTGCCGCCGAGCGGACGATCAAGATTGTGCCTACGCCATACGGCGGGGTGCACTGCAAGATCAGCCGCTATGAAGGCAGAAATATTTATGTAGCCGTGGAATACGAAGAGTGTAAGGCCTTGGCCAAAAAATTCAAGGTACCGCTAAAAAAAATACAACGGGAAACCCTGCAGATTGCCAACAGCATCTATGTGGATGGAGAACGGTAGGATTTCTTGCCTGAAGCAATAAAAAAGAAGTTCTTTATATAGAAGGAAAATGAAAAAGGTGTCTCCGGTTCAAACGCGAAATAAAGTTGAACGGAGGCACCTTTTTATTTTGTTTATGGCGAGGCTGCTGTCAGGAATCGTTCGCATCAGATTATATGCCCGTTGGTGACATAGAAAAACAGCAGGGGAAAAACCAGCCCGAGATAAATGATGGTCGTCAAAATAAAGGAGGCCACACCCAGGTCGACGTTGAGCTTAAATAAGCGGGCGGTGATTACGGCATTGATAGCGGTTGGCGTCATTGCCAGCACCATGATGGTGCCGATCAACGTCGGATCATGAAAGAGCACTTTGGACAAGAAGTAGAAGATGAATGGGATGACGATGAATTTAAGTGCGACCAGGTCAGCAATGCGATGGTAATATTTCCCTGCGGCCTTCAGGTCGATCAGATATCCGACTGGCAAGAGTGCTGTCCAGGCACTGAAATGGATAAGGCCATTGAAGAGGCTTCCCATAAAATCTGGCCGCGGTACAGCGAAGCTGTAAAGCAGCATGCCAATGACCATGCCTAAAATGGACAATTGATTCCAGCTCAGCAAGGCGTCGCGCAGACTGAAATGCACTTGCGTTCGTGCGCGCTGGGCAAGATGTTTTTCATAGTAATACTGCGCCAGGGGAAAGCAGAACAAAAAAAGGACGAGGTTTTGAAATACGCTGACCATCTGGGCATAGGCAAAACCAATCTCGCCATAAAGAATAAAGGCACAAAGCCCGCCGATTGTGCCGATGTTTGAAAGCATGGCGGCCATCAGATAGGAGCCGCGGTCCAAGAGGTTTTTGTAGCTTTTGGCAAAGGTTAAAAGGCTGATCAGGCAGGGAATCAGGCAGAAGAGGATGCCGAAGATGGGAAGCCAAATCAGTTCCATGGTCAGAGGCAGTACCCAAAAGCTCAGAATGGATAAAATCGTACAGGTGAAAATGATATTGAATTTAATCGCTTTGTTGCAAAGCTCATCGCTGATCAGCTGTTTTTGATGAGAAAAATAACCGACCAGCAGCGGCAGAACCAAATCGGTAAAGACGAATATGATACGCAGCTGCGTGTCATCCATAAAAGAAATTCCTCCTTATTAATGTTAAATTTGTATTTATATCCTATCATTCAAGAACTTCTATTACAATAGAAGTTCTTGAATTCACGCGAAAGATGTAAAATCCTGAAAATTATTAATACAGATGACTTTCTGAAGATTTTATAGTAAAATGAGACATATTGACTATGGTATGGGAAACACAGATTATCTTGTTGAAAGAGGCTGTGACAATGAAAAAAAATGATACGGTATGGGAAGGGTATAAACAAAATATAACATGGGGAAAAAAGGTCGACAGCAAGACGGCCTCCTGGAATATTTCTGAAATATCAAAAAGCAGGGTGGAAGACCTATGCGATTTGGCAGAGGGAACGGCGCTGGTACTTGGTTTTGCTTCGGCCGATTGTGATTTTTTGGCAATTGGTGCGGCGTTTGGCAAATACTTGGCAGATGGTGTACGTTTTCTGTTGATTTCGACGGAAGGTGAACTTTGCCGGCAGGATGGACAGCGGGATTTATACTGCCAGGGGAAAAATGAAGCGATGATTGTTTTGCAGTCCTTTTCGCGACAGATGCTGCAAACCGTACAGTTGATTTCCCTGCCTTTGCCGGATGATGACATTCGGAAGAACAGGGTGGACATGCATGTTGAACAGCGGGTGGATTTGCTGAAGCGGGATTTGCAACAGCAGCAATTGGAGTTTTCCGTCAATGCACAGGACACGCTGGCATTGGTCTATATAGACGGCCTGTCCTCTTGTGATAATTTTGCCATGCAGGCTATTTATGAGAGCCGCAAGTTTCCCTGCATGTTTGCTGGCGGATCGGCTGGAGCGGACAAGACGAAAAGGCATACGTATATCTATGATGGCACACAGCTCTTGGAACGAACGCTGCTGATCTGCTTGCTGAAGATGCAGCCGGGTTATCATTTTGCTGCCTTTCATACCAATACAATAGAAAAAGCAGTGCAGACCTATACTGTACTGGATGCCAATTCCACACTGCAGACGGTTTACAAAGTGCTTGATCAACAGGGACAGTGTGATGATTTGATTGCTGTTTTGTGCCGTTTTTTGCACTGCAAAACGATTGCGGAACTCAAACAGGTGCTGCAATCATATATGTTTGGCACGGAAATCAATGGCAAAGTGTATATCCGTTCATTACGGCATATCGAAGAGGCCCATAACTGCCTGCATTTTTATTGTGGTTTTGCGATGGGAGAAAAAATTATGCTGTTAAAGAAAAGGCCGGCCGAAGAACGGGTGCGTCATGCCTGGCAGCAGTTTATGAGAGGGAAACCGCGGCCCTTTGCCGGGGTTTTGTACGACTGCTCACGGCATCGTCGCGATGAGAAACGGGCGGAGTTTGGGGATCTATTTGCGGATATGGCGGTCAGTGGTTTTTCCTGCCGCGGTGAAGTTTTAGGCTTGCCGATGAACAATGCCCTGGTCGGTGTGTTTTTCTTTAAAGCAGATGACTTTCGGGATACGGGACTGGATAATTTTCCGATCGAATATGCGGATTTCAAAAGCTATTTTGTTTTGCGCCGACTAAAGCACATACAGATCATCAATGATATGGAAGCAAAAGTGCACGCTATTATGGCACAAAAGGGGCTCCGAACCGCTGAGCTGGAGCCGGAGTTTATGCAGGGTGATCCCGACGAGGCATTTTCGCAGGCACTGAACAATTTCGACATAGAAAGAATTCTTGACTACAAAGGCGAAAAAAAGATGCGGCGGCTGTTATCTTCGATAAAAGCCGATGCGGTCAATAGCGCAGTCGGCGAAGTCAGTACGCTGGTAACATATATGCAGGTTATGATGGACCGGCTGCATGGGCAGCAGCATATATTAAAAAAGCAAATGAAAGAAATGGAAAAATCTGTGCGATTCTATGCCAAAGATGAACTGACTGGTACTTATTCGCGGCGATCCGGTTATGAGTTGCTTCGACAAATGCTTGGCAAGTCAAGTGGCGTGGCAGAATTTATGACCATGGTATTCATTGATGTTGATAATCTCAAAACGGCAAATGATGTATGGGGTCATGAAGAGGGCGATTTTTATTTGCGCACAGTAGTGGAGATGGTTTCATCAGCATTGAATAAACCAGATATGATCTGCCGCTATGGCGGTGATGAGTTCATTATTGTAATGCTGAATAAAGAAGAAGAGGATGTAGCTTCTCTGCTTAAAAATGCCAATGACCAGTTGAATACCATGAGCGCCAAGCGCCAGCGAGGCTACAAAATGTCCTTTTCTTTCGGAACGATGTTTTATGATTATTCTGAACCACTGGATATTGAACAGGTGATCAGCCGCATGGATGCCAAAATGTACGGCTATAAAGTCAGCAAAACGGAAAAAGTATATGACCGGCAGGAGTTTTAATCAACAAAATCCGGGGAATGAGTTGACCGAAAACGTCGATTTTTATGGATTATTTGGGATAATCCATAAAAATCGACGTTTTGTAGAAATTGAGAAAATAACTATTGACATGTACAGCAAAACCCTGTATCATAATACAAGTCGCTGATGACACGGCACACGAAAGACACGGTCTTCCGGTGCAGAGCAAAAAGAACTTGACAAA
>Ga0183099_1001308_pt1 | contig 14755 bp, 19 predicted proteins | sample Biomet1_FD_127788 | JGI IMG/M metagenome (GOLD analysis project Ga0183099, IMG submission 127788) | Microbial communities from bioreactor (seeded with anoxic lake sediment) at LBNL, California, USA - Biofuel metagenome 1 | ecosystem: Engineered > Bioreactor > Anaerobic > Unclassified ... | reverse complement strand
AGGGTCCGTATCTGTCATCGGCGCTGTTTCACCTCCGGGCGAGATTTCTCCGAACCTGTTACGCAGCATACGAAACGGTTTATACGAGGGTATGGCCGGTTGCAATTATGGCTGATTCCGACAAGCCGGTGGGCCGAAGCTCTCCGCGAACTGTCCGGCCGTATGGAAGAAATGCCTGCGGAAGAAGGATTCCCCGCGTATCTGCCGACCCGCCTTGCAAGTTTCTACGAACGGGCAGGACGTATCACTTCTCTGTGCAGCAGGGAAGGGTCCGTATCTGTCATCGGCGCTGTTTCACCTCCGGGCGAGATTTCTCCGAACCTGTTACGCAGCATACGAAACGGTTTATACGATGCTTCTGGGCGCTTGACCGCGATCTGGCGAACGCACGCCATTATCCGGCTATCGGCTGGATCGATTCGTATTCCGAGTATGCGGACGAAGTAAAAGAGTGGTGGGAAAAGCACAATCCTGAATGGGCGACCGTCCGTCTTGAAGCGCTTGATCTGCTTAAACGCGAACAGCGGCTCCAGCAGATCGTACGTCTTATAGGTCCTGACGCGCTGCCTGATTCCGAACGCCTTATTCTGAAAGTTGCGGAAATGATAAAGAACGGTTTCCTGCAGCAGGATCAGTTTGACGAGATCGACGCGTACTGTGTGTCTCAAAAACAGATCGTGATTCTTGTGCTTATGATGAATTTTTACAAAAAGGCGCTCGACGTGATCAAAAACGGCGCACCGCTCGTTAATGTGACGGGCCTTCCTGTATGCGACGAGATCGTCCGGATCAAATCGAAGTACAAAAACGAAGACGTCGACAAAATTGAGGAAGTTAAACTTCACCTTGAAAATCAGATGGGTGAGCTTCAGCGGTTGTACCGCAAGGTAGGGGCAGTATGAAGGGAATAGAGTACCGCGGCGTTACCTCGGTAGACGGCCCTATTGTTATAGTCCGCCGTACTGAAAACGTATTTTACGGAGAAACAGTCTGTGTCCGCGACCGGTACGGCGAAAAACGCGTAGGCCGTATTATAGACGTCTCGGAGACGGCTGCCGTCGTTCAGATATTCGGCAGTACGACGGGGCTTGACCTTGACATGACGTCGTTTGAATTTCTTGAAACGCCGATCGAACTCCGGGTTGGAGAAGGTCTGCTGGGCCGTATTTTTAACGGACTGGGAGAGCCGATAGACGGATATCCGCCGATCATTTCGTCGGAAATGGTGAACGTAAACGGCAACCCGATCAATCCGTACGCGCGAGTCTATCCCCGCGATTTTATCCAGACGGGAATTTCCGCTATAGACGGGATGAACTCGCTTGTCCGCGGACAGAAACTGCCTATTTTCAGCGGCAACGGTCTTCCGCACAACAAGCTTGCCGCTCAGATAATCAGACAGGCAAAACTGCGCAGCAGCGACGAACAGTTCGTCATGGTGTTCGCGGGCATGGGTATTAAATACGACGTGGCGCGCTTTTTTATAGATACGTTCGAGGAATCGGGCGTTCTTTCAAAGGTTGTCATGTTCCAGTCGCTCGCGGACGCACCGTCGATCGAACGTATCATTACGCCGCGCTGCGCGCTTACGGCTGCTGAGTATCTTGCCTTTACGAAAGGTATGCACGTTCTTGTCGTTTTAACGGACATGACGAATTACTGCGAAGCGCTCCGTGAAATTTCCACGACGCGCGGCGAAGTTCCCGGACGCAAAGGCTATCCCGGATACCTGTATTCAGACCTTGCTGAATTGTATGAACGCGCAGGTAAGATCAAAGGGTCTGAAGGTTCAATCACCCAGATTCCTATTCTGACAATGCCGAACGACGATATTTCGCATCCTATTCCTGATCTTACCGGTTACATTACGGAAGGTCAGATTGTTCTTGACAGAGAGATGTCGCAGAAAGGTATGTATCCGCCGGTAGCGGGTCTGCCAAGCCTGTCCCGTCTGATGAAGGACGGAATCGGTGTGACAAAGGACGGACGCGTCATGACCAGAGAGGATCATGCCAACGTCGCGAGCCAGCTGTTTGCGTCGTATTCAAAGGTAAAGTCCGTAAGAAACCTCGCGGCAATCATCGGTGAAGAGGAATTGTCTTCGCTCGACCGTGAGTATATTAAATTCGGTGATAAATTCGAGAAAGAATTCCTTACGCAGAACGAATACGAGGAACGGACGATAGAACAGACGCTCGATTTGGGCTGGAAAATACTTTCAACGCTTCCGCATGAAGAACTGTACCGGATCAAACCGGAATTTATCGAAAAATATATGCCGAAGAACGGAAGCGACAGCGGAGACAATCCGCAGGAATAAACAATGGCAAAACTGAACATTGCGCCGACGAAATCGAATCTGCTCACAATGAAGGAACAGCTCGCTGTTTCGCAGGACGGATATGATCTGCTCGAGCAGAAGCGGGAAATTCTGGTCATGGAACTCATGCACATGGTCGAGAAAGTAAAGCTTCTGGAGCGTGATATAGACAAAGTGATTAATCAGGCATATCCTGCATTCAGGAAGATGCTTATGACTGTCGGAAGTGATCAGGTGGAACGCATCTCCCACGCTGTGCATTATGATTTCATCATGCATGAAAAACAGGTAACGCTGGGCGGAATGTCGTTCCAGTCTCTGGACGTACAGCTGCCGAAAAAAGAATTGTTTTATTCATTCATGGGTACGTTCGCCGACAGCGACGAAGTAATGGTACAATTTTTTAAGCTTCTGTCGCTCCTGACCGAGATGGCATCTATCAGAACGATCGTATGGCGGCTTGCAGGCGAAGTGAAGAAAACCCAGCGGCGTGTCAACGCGCTTGATAAAATGGTCATTCCGCAGACCCGAGAAACAAAGAAATATATTGAAAGTGTGTTGGAGGAACGGGAGCGTGAAAACGTATTCGTTCTCAAAGCATTGAAAAACCGTAGTAATAATCGGTCGGAGGAAAAATGAACAAGCCTCTTTTCAATCGTATTGTTGTTGCTGTCAACGGTTCGCAGTCGTCGATCCATGCTGCAATGTACGGAATACTCATGGCTAAGACGTATCATCTGGAAATGAAGATTGTCTATGTTGTTGACGTTGCCACTATAAAGCAGCTTACGCTGTCTAAATTTTTTGTTGCAGACGAGCGTGAAACATACGAAGCGAATCTGACGGCTGACGGAGACCGTTATCTGACGTACGTCGGAGATCTTGCAAAATCAAAAAGCGTTAACGCGGAACTGGAATTGCGGAAAGGCGCAGTCTGGTCGGAAATTATTACTGTCGCGGACGAGTATAGAGCAGATCTTATTCTGCTGGGGGGAAGGGAGTCCGATACCGGTTATGAGACCGGAACTGCGGCTCACCGGAACGTGGTTTCGGCTTCCCGGAGCGAAATAATTTCCAGCGCTCATTGTTCGGTTCTCGTAGTTAAACAAAAAGATATAGAACAGTTATTCAAAATCTCTTGAAAGGGCTGCGGTTTGGAAAACTGTTATGAAATTCTCGGTGTACGCCGGAACGCATCTGCTGCGGAAATCAAGCGTGCTTTCAGACAAAAAGCAAAACTGCTTCATCCCGATACGGCGCAGGGAAAGAGTCCTGAAACGACGGATGCTTTCCGGCGCCTTATGCAGGCGTACGACGTGCTTTCCGACGCGCGTCAGCGTTCAATTTTTGACCCAGTCTTTTTTTACACGGTACAATATTCCCCGCAGACGCGGGGAATCGTTCGATTACCATGCGTGGCTTACTGAACGGCAGGATGAAGAAAGCCGTTCAAAACTGATTTTCTGGGATCTGATGCACCACCGCGAAAATGAAGCCGTGGCCGAATTCAAGAGGATGTCCGTAAATTATGCGGGGTTCAGCCTTAAAAAATGGTTCACCCGGGAAGATTTTATGGACTACGGATACATTCTTGCCGAGGAACTGACTATCCGCGGTGAATATTACGATGCGTTCCTTCTCCTGGAACAGATCATTAAAATGGAATACAGCTACGAATATTTCCGTCTTTTTTTTCCGGAAGTTATGGAATTTACGCTTCATATCCTGAAACAGAATATTGAAGGAACCGTAAACGACGAGCTTGTTCTCGACGCATGGGAACGGGCGCTCGACCTGGGGTTTTCCGTTTCCGACGACGCCTTCTTTCTGCGTAAAATGGCCGTTCTGTACCGGAAAATAGGCGACGAACGTACTGCCGAAGTCTGTCTTGAAGAAGCCGCAAGGACTGCGGGTATGAAAAAACAGCGGAAAGCGGTCGATTACTGAGTGAATTAGTTCAGAGGATAACACATGATAAGACTTAAGAATGAGCAGGAAATTGCAGGGATCAGAAGATCATGCCACCTGCTCGCGGATATGTTCAATGAAATCATTCCGCAGGTAAAGGCAGGGATGTCGACGAAAGAAGTTGACACGATCTGCAAAAACTTTATGCTTTCACATCACGGTAAACCCGCATGGTACCGTGAGAATTTTCCCGGTGCGATATGTATCAGCGTGAACGAAGAAGTGATACACGGAATTCCATCTTCAAAAAGAATCATCCATGACGGAGACCTTGTTTCGATAGACGCAGGAATCGACCTTGACGGGTATATAAGCGATTCTACGCACACGGTGCTTGTCGGCAACGTTCGTCCGGAATGGAAGGAACTTGATGACGTGACGCTCGAATGTCTCAGGGCCGGGATCGCCGAATGCGTTCCGGGCAACCGCATAAGCGATATTTCCAACGCCGTCAACGATATTGCGGCAGGCCATAAGTACGGGGTAGTGTACGAATACTGCGGTCACGGCGTCGGTCTGGACGTGCACGAAGATCCGAGCATACCGAACTGTCCGAGCCGGGGTCCGAATCCCCGTATTCAGGCAGGAATGGTGCTTGCCATCGAACCGATGATAAATCTGGGAACGGCGGACGTCGTACTTGACAGCAACGAATGGACCGTACTTACCGCCGACGGTAAGGCTTCGGCACACGAGGAGCATACGGTCGCGGTGTTTGCAGACCACACGGAAATACTGACAGACCTGCGTTACGCAGGATAATCTGCCGGAAAAACCGTATTTAACAGAAATTTATATCTGTGCGTTATTTTTTTTGTAACGCACAGCGTATTAGTTTTATTATTTTATGTGAAATGTTACAGCCTGAACGTGCTGTGCATCGGAGGTTTACAATGAAAACATGGACCAAAAGGATCATCGGGATTTCATGCGCTGCAGCACTTACATTTGCAGTTATTTCCCTTTCCTGCCGCAAAACACCGGTGAACGGTACTGCGGATACGGCTTTTGCGGAAACAAGGACCGATTCCCCCATTCCTGCGGATAGTCTCAAAGTCATGCAGGCAATGCAGGATTCGTTCCGCGCGATAAGCGAAACGCTGCTTCCGTCTGTAGTCGAGATCGACGTTACGGAAACGAAAACTGTCGACGCAAATCCAATGAACGATCTGCCGTTCTTCTTTTTCGGCATGCCGGATCAGAACGGCGGCCAGCAGCAGCAGTACGAGCAGAAGGGACTCGGTTCGGGCGTGATCGTACGCCGCACGGGCAATACTATTTACGTGCTTACGAACAACCACGTTGCGGGCGACGCGACCAAGATTTCTGTCAAACTTAACGACGGACGTGAATTTGACGGAAAGCTCGTTGGTACCGATTCCCGGATCGACGTTGCGCTTGTTTCGTTTGAATCGGGCGACAAATCCATACCGATCGCAAAGCTCGGCGATTCCGACCAGGTTCAAACCGGAGACATATGCTTTGCAATGGGTGCGCCGCTCGGATACAGCCAGTCGGTTACTCAGGGCATTATAAGCGCGACCGGACGTTCCGGAGCCGGCATTGGGAATATAAGCGACTTTATCCAGACTGACGCGGCCATCAACCAGGGTAACTCCGGCGGTCCTCTTATCAATATCTACGGCGAAGTCATCGGTATCGACACCTGGATAGCTTCCCAGTCCGGCGGATCGCAGGGGCTCGGATTCGCTATCCCGATCAATAATATCAAGAACGCCATAGACGATTTCATCAGCAAGGGAAAGATCACGTACGGCTGGCTCGGCGTATCGCTCGTTGACGTGACCGACGAATACAAGACTGAACTGGGCGTGCAGAACACGGAAGGCGCGTTCGCTTCCCAGATATTCATGGGTTCTCCGGCGGAGAAGGGCGGAATACAGCCCGGTGATTACATTACGGCTCTTAACGGTAAAAAGGTAAAGAACGTCAATCAGCTTGTCCGCGACGTGGGTAGTCTTGAAGCCGGAGCGACGGCGAAATTCACCGTTCTGCGCTCCGGAAAGCAGGTTGATCTGACCGTGAAGATCGAAGAGCGGTCCGAAAAGATATCTTCGGACAACGGCAAGCTCTGGCCCGGTTTCATCGGCGTGCCGCTTACTGACGACACACGTAAAGAGCTTAAGCTTGACGATACGAAAGTGAAGGGAGTTGCCGTTACCGGAGTGCAGGAGAAATCGCCTGCAGCCGCACTGAGACTTCAGAACGGTGATATCATAACCGGAGTTAACGGTAAAGCCGTAAAAAATCTTCAGGAATTTTATGAAGAACTTGGTAAGGCGCGGAAGAGCGTAAATTTCGACGTGTATTCAAACGGAGGAACTATTACGACGGGAACGTACAAGTTCTGATAATAAAACCGCCGGACGGGAATGACCTCCGGCGGTTTTTTTTATACGTGCAGCCCGCTTGAAAAGGCGGATGCAGGAAGCTGCTTTATTTTACGTCAGGACGTAAAACAGACATGCCGGTCACGTCTGTTTTACGCTTGACTAACACAGCCGTTTTCGGGTAATATCTACAATACACGTATTGTAAAACGGCTTGTAGTATCGATCCCCGTTTAATACTGCGGCTGCTTTGCTTGCATTATTTTTTAGTAGAGGTATTTTATATGTACGCACTTGTTGAATATAAGGGCAAACAGTACAAGGCAGAAAAAGGTGCTGTGCTGACGGTTGACAAACTTGACGCTGAAATGGGCGCAACAATTGATATTGATTCTGTTCTGCTTGTCAGCGACGGAGATAAGATCAGTGTTGGCACTCCGTTCGTAAAAGGTGCTAAAGTTCAGATTGAAGTTGGTGAATCTTTCCGCGACAAGAAAGTGCTCGTTCTGAAGTATAAATCCAAGAAAGACTATCATCGTCTTATCGGACACAGAGAGCAGTATACGAAAGTGACCGTGAAGGAAATCACCGTAGCGTAATGACGTCGGTGCTTCTGGTTCGCGGCAGTTCCGGTGCTTTCCGTTCATGCAGGGCGGAAGGTCATTCGGGATATGCGGCCGCCGGTTCGGATATCGTGTGCAGTGCAGTGACCGTTCTTTTGCGGACGGTCATGCAGACGCTTGATGATTCGGCCGGAATACGGCTGGAAGCTGATACATCTGCGAGGGGAGTGCTTTTTTTCAGTGCCTTCGCGGAACGGCCTTCTCCGGAAACGGATGCGAGACTTGTATGTGCCGGAGATTTTCTTGAGCACGGTTTTACTTCACTTGCTGAGGAATATCCCGGAAATGTTGAATTGCGGATACAAACTGGTAAATAGGAGAATATCATGGGAAGAACTAGAGGCGGCAGCGGCGCAAAAAACGGACGCGATCCTAACCCGAAATATCTTGGTGTAAAAAAATTCAGTGGTGAAACGGTAACGGCCGGTTCGATCATTGTCAAACAGCGCGGAACGAAATTTTATCCCGGCGACAACGTCATGAAAGCGGGAGACGACAGCCTTTTTGCTACGACAGACGGAAAAGTCGTCTACCACGAGCGTATGAACAGAAAACTTGTTTCTGTTACGCCGGTTAACGAATAACAGTAGAATTTTCTGCGAGACAATGTAATACTACCCGGTTCAGTCTATCTGGTCCGGGTATTTTTTTTGTGTGAAATAAGAAGGTGGTTATATGTTACAGTTTGCAGATGAAGCTGTAATCGAAGTGCGGTCCGGAAAGGGTGGAAACGGCTGTATCGCATTCAGGCGTGAAAAGTACATTCCGCGCGGTGGTCCGAACGGCGGCGACGGGGGAAAGGGCGGCGACGTTGTGTTCGTTGTTAAGCGCAATATGCGCACGCTCGGAAGACTGCGTAATCAGGTTGTTTTTAAAGCTCAGAACGGTTGTGACGGATCAGGATGGAACAAGTACGGCAAGGACGGCGAAGATGTCGTTATTCCGGTTCCTCCGGGGACTACGATACGGGACGACGAAACCGACGAGCTGATCCACGATTTTACAAACGAAAGCGAAGACGAGCAGTTCGTGTTTTTGACAGGCGGCAACGGCGGATGGGGAAACGTTCATTTTAAATCTTCAACGAATCAGGCGCCGCGGTACGCGCATCCGGGAAAACCGGGAGAAGTGCGGAAACTCAGAATGGAGCTTTCGATCATGGCGGACGCAGGTCTTGTTGGTTTCCCGAACGCCGGAAAATCGTCGCTCCTGAACGCGTTTACGAACGCCCGCCCGAAGATCGCTCCGTATCCGTTTACGACGAAGATTCCGAATCTTGGCGTTCTCCGCGTAGACGACGAGCGGGATATCATTATTGCGGACATTCCGGGCATTATAGAAGGCGCGTCGGAAGGGGCGGGACTTGGCATTAAATTCTTAAAGCACATTTCCCGCACGTCGTGCCTGATTTACATGATTGACTGTTCGGACGAGAATTACATGACTGCGTACGGCACGCTTAAGAACGAACTCGCGTTGTATTCCGAAGAACTGGCGAAAAAACCGAGGATCGTGCTGTGCAATAAAATCGACGTCGAGGGCGCGCCTGAGCGGGCGGATGAAATTGTAAAGGCTGTCAGACAGGCAGAGCCCGGAACGCCGGTTATTCCGGTGTCGGTCGCCGCGGATACGAACATGCGGGACGCGAAACTGGAAATAATCAGAATGGTGGACAAACTCGAAGGCCGGTCGCCTGCTTCAGCGCAGACTGGTGAAGTGGGCAATCCTGATTTTCTCGCGACCCGCTCCATCGACGATCAGGAAGACGTGCAGTATCCCGGAAGCGAAGGGTAACACGGTGAAGATCGCGCTGCTCGGCGGAACGTTTAATCCGCTGCATATAGGTCACGCGATGCTCGCTGAGACGGCAGTGAAGGAACTGGGGTACGATACAGTGCTTATTATTCCTGCGTTCATTCCGCCTCACAAGATCCCGTCAGGAAGCGTTTCGGCGGAAGACAGACTGGGTATGGTACGTGCTTTTTGTGAACGTTCAGACGCTTTTACTGCCGAGCCGTGTGAAATTACGCGCCGCGGCGTATCGTATACGTACGACACGCTCGAGTATGTGTGCGGAAAATATGCGGACGTCATTGAAGGGAAGCCTGCGATCATTATAGGACAGGAAACGGCGGCGGAGTTCGGAAAGTGGTACCGTGCACCGGACGTGGCCCGTCTGGCGGACATTGTTATTGCCTGCCGCGGCCGCACCGGAAACGGCGGTGACGAAGGTTTTAAAAACGAACCGTCAGGAACGTATACGGGGGATTTTGCTCCCGGCGAGGCTGGTGCCGGATTTCCGTATCCGTGCACTATGCTTGATAATCCGGAGCTGCCTGTTTCGTCTACGGAAATACGCGCCCGTATCGCGCAGGGGAAAAGCTGGCGTTACCTTGTACCTGAGTCCGTTTTTCAGTATATTATAGAAAGAAAGCTCTATGGATATGACTAATTCGCTTGATTATGATGTGCTGACAGAAAGAATACGGCAGTATACGCTGGCGGCTGTAAAAAAGAGCCGCTATGAACATTCTCTGCGTGTAGCGGAAACTGCGAGAACCTTATGCCTAAGATACGGGCTTGAAGAAAAGCGCGGATATCTGGCCGGAATAGGGCACGATATGTGCAAGGATATGAGCGATGAACTGCTTCTTTCCATTGCAAGGCGCGACGGCCGCGTTATTACTCCTCTGGAGTTAAAAAAACCGGCTCTTCTTCACGGCCGCGCCGCGGCTGTTAAAATGGCTGAAGATTTTGACATTCATGACAGTGAAGTGCTTCAGGCAGTCGCCGACCATACGTTCGGTTCGGAAGGTATGTGCGATCTGGCAAAAGTGATATACGCTGCAGACAAGATCGAACCGGGACGGGTGTACGTGACGAAAGAGTATGTAGACCGGCTTTCCGGCTTGTCGCTCGACGACCTTGTTAAGGCAGTGCTGACCGACGGGATGACGTATCTTGAGAGGAAGGGATGCTCTGTGGCTCCTGAATCGGAAAAACTTCTTGAATCACTGGAGAAAAACAATGCGGTTTCGAGATGAGCAGAAAGGATTGATATTTCTTTTATTGATAGTACTCGTCCTGGCAGGTACTGCCGCTATAGTTGCCTTATCGCTGCGCACGGACACTGTCGGCCAGAGCCTTGAAAACGATCAGGTGATCCGCGTTCTGTATGTTATGGAAGATAAACCGGGAAACGCGCTCCTGACTGAAATGGTGGTGTATTATCCCGTTTCAAAAAAATCCGCGATAGTGAACATTCCCGCGAACATAGGCGCAATTTACAGCAGTCTTGGAAGAGTGGACGGCATAGCTGCCATCTATAAAGAAAAAGGTATTGACGTATACAAAAGTGAAATTGAGAATCTTCTTGGTACGAAAATTCCGTTTTATACGGTTGTTAAGATGGACGATTTTATCAATCTTACCGACATGATGGGTGGGCTGCGAATTTTTATTCCTGAACCCGTTGATGCTGTTTCTGAAAACGGCGAACGCTGGCTTCTGCCGTCGGGCGCGGTAACGCTTGACGGTGATAAAATTTCCGTTTATCTCCGGTACCGCCTCGCGGATGATACCGACAGCGACGTGTACGAAAGGTATCAGAACGTGATGATATCTTTTTTTACCCAGCTTGCGGATTATAAAACGCTCATCCTGCAGAAACGGAATTTCAGGATGTTCGCGTCCCTTATGTCGACAAATCTTGAGTACAAGGATTTTTCCAGGCTTATGACGCTTCTCTCGGAAATGGATACGGAATACATAATCAAGCAGAACGTCACGGGGTCGGCGAGAAACGTCGACGGTAAGATACTGGTTTTTCCGCTCAACGGCGGTGATTTTATTAAGCAGGCTGTCGCTCAGTCTACGAACATGCTTATATCGACGGGAAGTACGATGACGAGCCGTATTTACGTGCTCGACATACAAAACGGAACGACCGTACAGGGGCTTGCACACAACACTGCGGTGCTGTTCCAGAACGCCAGTTACGACATTCTCAGCACGTCGAACGCTGACAGAACCGATTATGAGAAAACGGTCATTATCGACCATATCGGCAGTAAGGAAATTGCCAAAATGGTTGGCGACTTCATTCACTGCACGAATATTCAGGAAGAGGAAGTAAAACCGGCGGACGCGGGAACTGACGCCACGGCAAACGTTGATTTTACTATTATTTTGGGTAAAGATTTCGACGGACGGTATGTCCGTCAGTCGGTGAAATAACAACAAGGATTGCATATGAAGAATGTAGAAGAGAAAGCAAAAGAACTTGCGCTTCTTATGGATGAAGGGAAAGGAAAAAACGTCGTGCTGCTTGACGTTTCAAAATTGAACAGCTGGACTGATTATTTCGTTATAGCTACGATAACGAGTTCAGCTCACTCTCAGGGACTGTACAAACAGGCGAGGGAATATGCTTCCGCCAATGACCTTGAAGTACATCTGACGAACAAGAAACTGCCGGATGGAGACGACTGGAATCTTATTGATTTCGGAAATATCGTTATTCATCTCATGTCTGATACGGCGCGTGATTTTTATGATCTTGAAAAGTTGTGGCATGCGGGAAATCTTATAGATTTCCGCTCTGCCTGATTATTTATCGTCGTCGATGTCGTCGAAGTCTTCGTCATCATCCGTAAGTTCTTCGTCGTCATCGGTCATGTCGCCATACCCGTCTTCGTCTTCATAATCGTCGAACGGTTCGTCGGGTTCTTCTTCTTCATCGAACGCATCCTCAAAAAGTTCGGCATCATCATCGAATTTATCAAGTGAATCATCGCTGCTGCTGTCGCTGAAATCATCTTCGGCATCGGAATCATCCAACGGCTCGTCGTCATACTCATCATCGTATGAAAACGCTTCGTTGACCATTGAAAAAAGAAGGAAATCGTCTGCGACGGACATAACAACCCCTTAATAATAGAGAAAAAGAACGTTTAACTCTCACCTGTATATGAATGTAATTTACCATTGTGTTTCTGTCAACTGGTTTTGGTTGAAAATGTCACTTTTCTCTGCTGTTTTGTGGAATTCCTGACAGTTCCGTACTTTAGCTCTTGACAGTGTTTTTTCTTTATTTGACAGGAGGGTAAAAATTTGCTATACTGGAAATTACGTATGGTGACGGAAATCTGCGTATTGGCGCCGGCAAAAGTAAATTTTAATTTGCGCGTTCTGCCGGAGTTAAGAAACGGATTTCACGATATTGAAAGTATATTCCAGACTGTTTCGCTTGCAGACCAGCTGAATGTAAGCAGAACGGAACAAGACTGCGTATGCACGGTTTCGTGCGACAGTATGCGTCTTCCTGAAAAAAACACAATAACGTCATCTTATGAAGCGTTCTGTTCCGTTACCGGCAGAAGCGTTCCCGGAATAAGCGTAAAGCTTACGAAGAGGATACCGTCCGGCGGCGGGCTGGGCGGCGGTTCTTCGGATGCCGCGGCTCTTGTCAGAGCGCTGGAACAGATAAGCGGAATACCGCTTTCCGTACCACAGAAAGAAGAAATTGCAGCACGCGTTGGAAGCGATGTATTTTTCTTTCTGCTCTGCGGCGAAGAGGGCTGTGCGGTGGTCTCCGGCCGCGGCGAGATCGTAAAACCGATCCGCGCGCGTACCGATCTGCATGTGCTGCTTGTGTTTCCCGGGGTGCAAAGTCCGACAAAAAGGGCATACGCGCTTGTTGACGAGTATTTTGCTTCGGGAAAGACGGTTGTGTGTCCGGCTTATACGGATTTGGAAACTATGTACAAAAGTCCGGTTTCATCCTGGCGGTTTGCTAATAGTTTTACTCCGTCTTTAGAGAACTGTTTTCCGGAAGTCGGCCGCGCTTTGAACGATGTTCGCAGTGCGGGCGCCTCATATGGAGAGATGTCCGGTTCCGGTTCTACGGTCTATGGTGTTTTCCCTTCCGAGCGTGAAGCTGAAAATGCCTGCTGTGTACTTGCTGAACGCTGGAAGGGCTGTGCCGTGGTACGTCCTTTCTGTGACAGATAGACTTGTTCTAGAGAACGGAGGATAGCTTATGCAGATTACGGAATTACGAATCCGGAAGGTTGAAGGCGAAGGCAAATTACGTGCTTATGTCACGGTCACATTTGACAACTGTTTCGTTGTTCACAATGTGAAGATTATCGAAGGAAAGAATGGTCTTTTTATCGCGATGCCAAGCCGGAAGACGGCAAGCGGCGAATATAAGGATGTAGCGCATCCGATAAGCCCTGATTTCAGGGCAGAGCTTCAGAATAAGATTCTGGACGAATATAACGCCGGTCATGTTGAAGAAGCGAACGAAAAAGACGATTCGCCGGTTTCTTCTGACGGCAGTATGTAACAGCATATAATGGGACGTCGGCAAGCGGTAAGCCCCCGGCTTTTGGTGCCGGTATTCCACAGGTTCGAATCCTGTCGTCCCAGGAGTAAGCACAGACGGTACCGGTAACGGTATCGTCTGTGCGCGGCTCATATAAAAGAAAAACGGTCGTTTTTCCAGCAGATGTGTTTCCTTCAGAAATACGTCAGCTTTTTTTTTACGGTGTATTTTTGTTTTTTTAAGGAGTCCAAAAAATGGATCAGTTAATCATCAATGCGAAGACCCGTACAACGACGGGTAAAACCGCTGCGAAGAAGTTACGTGCTACAGGCCGCCTCCCTGCCGTCATGTATGATGCAAAAGGCAAGTCAACGATGCTCGATATCGACGAGATCGAGTTTAACAAAGTCTGGAGAACTATTACTCCGACCACGCTTATAACTCTCAAGATCGACGGTAAAGACGCACACGATGCTCTTATCAAAGATACAGAGTATAATCTGCTTCACGATAAAGTTCTTCATACAGACTTCTTTGAACCTGATGCAAACGAGAAGATCATTGCAAAATTCAAAGTCGGATATACAGGAACGCCGGCAGGCGTACTCAAGGGCGGCTTTATGCTCAAACATCTTCCTGAAATCAAAGTTCAGGCCGCTCCGCGCCACATGCCGCAGGCAGTCGTAGCGGACGTTTCCGCACTTAACATCGGCGACGCGTTACGCGTTAAGGATCTGAAACTTGGAGAAGGCATTGAAATTCTTACGGACGGAAATGCTTCTCTCGTAACAATCACTCCTGCACGGTAGTATCTGTACTGCAGAAAAGAAAGGGCTGTCTGATATAGGCAGCCCTTTTGTGTTTTAAAGGATTCCGTACATGCAAAACGATGACGTTTCTTTTGTTGCGCGATTTGTGTCAAATGTCCGCAGCGCGCTCTGTTCCTGCGGAGCCGATCCTTCGGAACTTGCTGTCCGGGGAGAGGCTCTGGGCGCGGCCGTTTCAGGAGGTGCTGATTCTCTTTCGCTGCTTACAGCACTGTCTGACATTGCGGCAGAAAGCGGAGTGAACTTACACGTTATCACGGTAAATCACAATATACGGCCTGCGGCGGAAACGGGAGGCGACGCCCTGCACGGGCGGCAGGCAGGCGCGGGGGTGGGCG
>Ga0183099_1001307_pt1 | contig 14757 bp, 12 predicted proteins | sample Biomet1_FD_127788 | JGI IMG/M metagenome (GOLD analysis project Ga0183099, IMG submission 127788) | Microbial communities from bioreactor (seeded with anoxic lake sediment) at LBNL, California, USA - Biofuel metagenome 1 | ecosystem: Engineered > Bioreactor > Anaerobic > Unclassified ... | reverse complement strand
TTTATTGCTAATAAAATCGAATTAAGTAATCTATTAAATTTTTTATAAAAAAACAAAATAGCTAACACAGTAAAAACTAAGTTAATAATTAAAATGGTAGTAAAGGAAACAATATCATTGTTTAACTTGAAGTAAGAAAATATTACTAATAAATTTATGATTATTACGCTAATAATTATTTTAGAAAATATCTTTTTTAATTTATTCATTTTTCTCCCCTGTGAAAATTAATAATATCTTTTTAATTCTTCTGCTTCTTCCAAAATTTTTATAATTTTTAAAACAAAGTTTTTTAATTTTTTTAAACTCATATTTCTCCTTTAAAAAAATGAGGCACCAAATGGCAGCCTCATTAGGTTTTCATATTTAAATTGCTTTATAATTAAACTATTTCAAACGTTCTATTTCCTATTCCTTCAAATGGAACTGGGATATATGAAACTCTAATCACTATTTCTAGTCTTACATCATGTTTTCCTTTTGAAAGTCCGCCATCTTTTTTTACAATAATAGTAGCTTCCTTACCATATTCCCATTTGTAAGAAGTTACAGTTTCCATTTCGATAGGTGTAAAATAAGTTTCGTTATCTAAAGTAAATAAGATATCTTTTTTATCTACTTCTTGTCCATCTACTGAAACTTTAACATCATGAACCATTGATAACGGTATCCCTCTATAATAAGGAATTAAAGTTTTCATTTCATATCCTATTATTTTCCCATTTTCTTCTCTATTTTTAAAACCTTTTTCACTTAATACATAATTATCAAACATTTCTATTCTCCTTTCATTCTTTTAATTTAATCTTCGATATATTTTTTTAACATTGCTTGATGTTTTTCAACTTGAGATAAAGCAATTACATCTCTTCCAGCAAGAGTAAACCTATTTCCTTCATACTCTGTAGCAATGTATCCTTCATATCCTTTTTCTTTTAAATATTTAATAATTTCTCCATAAGGAATTGAATATTCTTCACCTTCTTCAGTGATTTCATAGATTTTTCCATGAATATGCTTTACATAAGGCATGTACGGATCTAAAATAGATATATCGCTATTTTCATACCCACCAGCAAAAATACAATATTGGAAGTCAATTCCTGATTTTATCATTGCTTTTACGTGAGGAGGCATCTCGTGTCCATATCCTAAAATGTCTCTATTAAAACATTTCCCTTCTGCAAAAACACTATCAATATAATCAGCAAGTTCAGGATTTAATCCTATACTTAAGAAGTAATTTCTAGAAACTCTAGGGTGTCTTCTGCAGAAAATACCTAAGTCTGGTACTAATCCTAAATACGGCGAATCAAGTTTAAACATAATGTCTGTAAAAGCTCTTGTCCACGGGTTATTAAAACTCATTCCTCCATGCACTTCTAAAGCTAAACAAACATCGTATTTTTCTGCATATGGAAGCGCATCTTCTATAATATCTGTAGGAGTCATAGACACTAATCTTATTAGTTTTATTCCTAGTTTATTGGCGTTTTTAATTTCGTTAATTAATAATTCTAAATTTTCTTTTTTTGTAAGGAATCTATTTTTATATAGTTTAGTATTGATAAAAATATCATTACAAATCGGTTTTGCCTTATATTTTTCTGTAATTCTTTTCCAATTAGCTAAAGTTTCATCTGTTAAAAAAGGAGAATTAGGCAACATTTGGTCACTAATAATCTCAACACCTTCAACACCTAAATCGTCCAATTTTGCAAAACAATCTTCTAAAGTCATTTTTCCTCTAGCATATTCATCTTGATAGCTGTAAAGGCTTACTGCTCTTTTAATACTCATTCTTTTCCTCCTAGTTTTGGTAGATTAATACTTGTTCTAGAATCAATTAGCGCACATACAAATCCAATACAATTCACTTAATAAAAATATAACACATTTTTAGAAAAAACTCAAATATTTTCTGAAATCATTTTCTTTTTTGTTTGAAATAAACGACCGAAAAATTTCGGCCGTTTATTTCAACATGATTATTAAAAAAATTACTATCTACCTTCATTTTCTTTAGATATTTTTTGTAATTCTGCAGCAATTCTTCTAGTTTCTTCTCTTTTTAATTTATAAAAGAAAAAAGGAATTGTTGATAACAAATAAAAAATACCTGGAACTAGATTAACTACAATATTAATTCCTTTTATAGCTTCAGGAGTTTGAGCTTGATTAGCCACATATCCAATAGCTGCTAATGCTGTAACACTTAAAACTCCTATTAATGTCATAGAAATTTTTGTAACAAGACTCATTACAGAATATATTGCTCCATCTGCTCTTTTTCCAGTTTTTAATTGATGATAATCAATGCAATCTCCAACGATACTAAATATAATTGGTGTTCCAAATCCTAATGGAATACTAGAAATAATAGTTAATGCAACTATCATAGGGATGTTTGTAGCAGGAGTTAAAAATATAGCTATAAGCCCTAATCCACTAATTATCATACCAAAAATACTTACATAAATTTTTTCGAAACGTTTGGCTAAGAACGCAACTATAATAGCTCCTAAAGCAGTTGATAAGCCGAATAATCCCATTAATGGACCTATTAAATCAGGTCTATGCATATTATAAATGTAATAGTAAACTACTGGTCCTAATCTTCCAAACAAACCAGTAAATACGAAGAACAGGTTTGTTATAGCAAGTAAGAATGGTTTATTTGTAATTACAGCATCAAGAGATTCTCTAAGAGAAGGTTTTTCATGTTTAGGTGGCGTTATAACTTCTTTACACTTGAAAAACACTAAGAAAAATATAGGTAAAGCTATTGCAGATAAAACTAATGCAGCACTAGAAAAACCTTTTGCATCATTCCCGTGGCCTAGAGCTTTTACTAAAGGAATCATTGCTCCACCAGTAACAACAGAAGAGATTAAGCTAAAAAATCCTCTAAAAGAGTTTAAAGATACTCTTTCATCAGCATCTCTAGTCATTACAGATGCTAGAGCTCCGTATGGTAAATTAACAACAGTATAAATAGTCCCAAGCATTATGTAAGTAACGAATGCATAAGCAATTTTAGCGTTTCCTTGTAAATCAGGAACTGTGAAAGTAAGAACATTAAAAATACAAAGGAAAATAGAACCCCATAAAATATATGGTCTAAAACGTCCCCATCTTGTTTTTGTTCTTTCTGCAATAAGCCCCATTATAGGATCGTTTATTGCATCCCATACTCTAGCCGTTAACATTAGTGTTCCAATAACTGCAGCTGATAAACCAAATACATCAGTATAGAAGTATAGTAAATAAGAACTTACTAGCCCCCAAGAGATATTGCTAGCAAAATCTCCTAAACCATAACTAAACTTTGTACCGTAACTTAATTTTACATTTGAGTTCTGAATTTCTACAGTTGAATCGCTCATTTGAATCCTCCTAATTTTTATTGTTGTTTTTAGAGAGAAAAGAAAACAACAAGATTTATTTTGAAACACTTTAATCTTTAATACATAGAAATATAGCACTATTTTTTCTGAAAATCAATATATTTTTTTCTGAAAATAAATTTTACCGGTATTTACAGTACAATAAATACGTTTTACAAACATTTTTCAATAAAAAATAAAAAAACACTTGCCAAAATAAAAATAAAGTGTTATAAAATGTTTAGAGAGAAAAGAAAACGATTACTGAAATTAATCGGTAAAACTATTAAGGAGTGAGAATTAAATGAAAAAATTAAGAATTGGCATTATTGGTTGTGGTGGGATTGCTAATAACAAGCATTTTCCCGCATTAAAAACTCAAGGCGACAAATGTGAAATAGTTGCTTTCTGTGATGTTGTTAAAGAAAGAGCTGATAAAGCTGCTAAAGAATTTGGAACTGCTGATGCAAAAGTATATACAGATTACAATGAGTTATTAAAAGATAAATCTATTGATGTAGTTCATGTATTAACTCCAAATGTCTCTCATAGCCCTATCACTGTTGCTTCTTTTGAAGCTGGTAAACATGTTTTATGTGAAAAACCTATGGCTCATAATACTGAAGCTGCTGAAAAAATGATTGCTGCTTGGAAAAAATCTGGTAAGAAATTTACTATCGGTTACCAAAATAGATTTAGAAAAGAAGTTACATCTTTACAACAAGCTTGTGCAAAGGATGAGTTAGGAGATATTTATTTTGCAAAAGCTCATGCTTTAAGAAGAAGAGCTGTTCCTACTTGGGGAGTTTTCCCAGATAAATCTCAACAAGGTGGAGGACCATTAATAGATATTGGAACTCATGCACTTGATATCACATTATGGATGATGGATAACTATGAACCTGTTTCTGTAACTGGGTCTGTTTTCCAAAAATTAGGTGTTCTTGAACATGGACCAGAAGGAAATATGTTTGGACCATGGGATCCAAAAACTTATGAAGTAGAAGACTCTGCATTCGGATATATCAAAATGAAAAATGGTGCAACTATTTTCTTAGAATCATCTTGGGCATTAAATGTTGTTGAATCGAAAGAAGCTGCTACTACATTATGTGGAACTAAAGCTGGAGCAGAAATTAAAGCTGGTATGAGTTATGCTAATAACAAATTAATTTTTAATAAAGCACATAACGGTATGTTAGTAGAAGAGGAAAATTCTGCTGGAGGAGCTATAGCATTCTTTGAAGGTGGAAATGCGAAACCTGAAGTTCTTGAAGCTAAACAATGGTTAGAGGCTGTTCTTAACAATACAGAACCATTAGTAAAACCTGAACAAGCATTTATAGTTACTAAAATATTAGATTCTATCTATAAATCTGCTGAGACTGGTAAAGAAGTTTTATTTGAAGACTAGGAGGAAATTATGGCTTTCGCATTTAGATTAAACTTTGTAGATGTAATTTGTGACAATAGTCTTAAAAATACATATACAAGCGGTAAAAAAAATGGATATGAATTTGATGTAAGATTAAGTTATTACAGAGGATTATTTTTATCTTGTATAGACAAACTTGAAGTATTCGTTAATGAAGAAAAAGTTTGTGATAGTGACATTACATTCTGTTTAAATAATAAAGAATTTAGTGTAAATCAACTCTCTCATCTAATTTCGGAATTTTGGCAGTTAACAGAACCTGCCAAGATTCTGATTAGAAAACCTAATGGATTACCTTTAGGTAAACATAATATAAAATTAGATTTAATGTTAAGAGTTCCTTATCTTCCATTACCTGGAGCTGATGGGCAAAGAATTTATATGCCTCTTGATAGCTGTGGAGAAAAAACATTTGAACTTTCAGAAAGTAATGGTAAAGAGGTGAACTTATAATGGCAAATATAAAATTGGGAGTTACTTTATATTGTTTTACAAATGAATATGCAAAAGGGTTATATAGTTTTGAAGACTGTATAAGAATTGCTAAAGAAATGGGTGCTGAAGGGTATGAAATCGTTGCAAGTCAAATGGTTCCTTCTTATCCTTTTGTAAGTGATGAATTTGCAGGGAAAATTAGTGAATTAAATGCTAAATACGGAATTAAACCTATTTGTTATTCAGCAAATACAGACAGAGGTATGAGAGTAGATAGAGATTTAGCAGAAGATGAAATGTTAAAAATGGCTATTAATGACCTTAAATCTGCAAGTAAATTAGGATGCAAAATAGTAAGAGTTCAATATTTACTATCACCATCTGCAATGGAAAGACTTGCTCCTTATGCTGAAGAATTTGGAATCAAAGTGGGAGTAGAAATGCATAATCCAGAAACACCTAATACTCCAATAATGAGAGAATATTTAGATGTATTCAAAAGAACAGGTTCAAAATTTATTGGATTTATCCCTGATTTTGGTTGCTTTGCAACAAGACCTAACAAACCTCATTGGGATGCAGCTTTAAAAGCAGGGGCTAAATTAGAACATTTAGAACTTGCAGCAAAATTAAGATATGACGGAGTTCCTAGAAATGAAGCAAGACAAAAATTAATAGAAGCAGGAGCAAATGGACCTGTTATGGGAGCTTTTGAAGGAATGTACGGATTTGTAACTTTCTATAATAAGCCTGATTTAGAAGGCCTTAAAGAAATTTTACCATACTGCATTCACTTCCATGGTAAATTCCATTACTTAGATGAAAATTTACACGAAGCAAGTATTCCATACCATGAAATCCTTCCTGTAATCAAAAATTCAGATTTTGAAGGATACATTATGTCAGAATACGAAGATCATGTATCAGGAAATGCTTATGAAATGACAAAAAACCATTTGATTATGGAGAGAAGATTATTAAATAAATAGTAATAAAAAGAGATTAAGGGATTAGGACTCGAAAGTTATTAAAGTTTATCAATAAAACAAAATACAAAGGAGAGTATCTAATGAAAAAAAGATTATTATTAGCAAGTTTATTAATTTGTGCAACAACTTCTGTATTTGCAGATGACTCATTTCAATGGCATGGTTATTACAGAGCAGGATTAGGAATGGCTGACGATTTGTCAAATATTAATAAAAATAGTAATGAAGTGCATTCTTTAGGAAGATACGGACTTGAATATGATGATTTTGTGGCAGCGTCTCTTTCAAAAAGATGGACTGATGCTAAAGGTCAATGGTCTCAATATAATTTTTCATATAATGTATTTGACTATTCAGAAGATGGAACAAATGCAGTAAATACTTATGGAACCAAAGTAAATACTTTAGATAGTACTGATAATTATGTTGAAATGGGAGGATTGACTTTTTTACCTAAAGATTCATCAATGTGGGTAGGAAAAAGAAGAATTGCTTCTGGAATTAATTTGCTAGATGAAGATTACAAAAAGTTCAACGGACGTGGTATAGGTTATTCTAGTAAAAACTTTGATATTAATTTCTTTAAAGAGTTAGAAGCTGGAGATATGGGAGAATATGGAGATATATTCACTTTAGATGGAACTTTAAAATTTAAAAATGCAAATATTGAAGGAACTTTTACAAAATTAACAGAAGACTTTAGTATCCCTTACGTTGACTCTGGAGAAAAAGGAGATACTTCTCTTAGTGTTTTAGCAGAATATAAAAGCAGTAATTTCCTTGGATTTACAAAGGGAAATACAACATACAGAGCTCAATTTGGAAAAGGAGTTACTGCAGATAAACTAAATATGGCAGTAATTACAGATGAAAAAGACATTGCTTACAGATTTACTGCAGATAGTAGTATAATGATAAAAAATTGGATAGTAAATACTGTTGTTAATTATGAATCATCAAAAGATGATTCAGCAAATATTACTTACTCTACATTAAGCGTTGTAGGAAGAGGAACAAAAAAATTAACTGACAATATTTCTATGATATATGAGGCTGCTTTAACAAATAAATCAAATGTTGATTTTGAGGGAACTCCAAGCGGAAATGCTGATGGAACTGCTTATAAGCTAGTGGCAGGACCTGCAGTTCAACTAGATACTATGCCATGGGTAAGACCTATTATAAGAACAACAGTTACTTTAATAGGTGGAGATAAAGAAGTTACTAATCTTGATGACACAAGCGAATTAAGATTAGGTGCACAATTCGAAACATACTTTTAATATAAATATGTTATGGTAAACCTCTTAAAATATGTAAATATACACTGAATGATACCTTATACCTAACAATTAAATACCATAACATTTTTTATATAAATAAAGAGGCTTTCGTAATAGATTGCCTCTTTAACTTTAAATCACAAAAGGAGATTAACCATGAGAAATATTATTAAAATATTTTTGACATTAATGATATTGACATTTATTATTTCATGTCAAAATAAAAAAGAAAATCAAAGTACAAATAATTCAGAATCTGCAAAAACCATAGCAATAATTACTCCCTCAGCCGAGCATGGATGGATTGCTGGAGTTACATACTATGCTGAACAAAGAGCTAAAGAATTAGGATTAGGATATAAAATTTATCAATCACAAAACGTTAATGACCAAGCCAATGATATTGCTGATGCTATTGCCGCTAAAAGCTCTGTTATCATTATGTTTCCTCACAATGATGAAGTTTCTGTTTCTGCAAAACAAATTATTGATGCAAATATTCCTTTAGTAGTGTTTGATAGAAAAATTGATGTAAATTACACAGGATACTTAGCTGGAAATAATGCTGATATGGGTACTGCCAGTGCCAAAGAAATTGGTGCATATTTAAAAGGAACAGGAACTGTGGCTGTTGAGAACGTTCCAAGTTCAGGTTCTGTTAGTACAGAACGTGTTAATGCATTTAAAGAAGAGATGAAAAAAAGTTATCCAGATATAAAATTAGTTGATTTTACTGCTGATGGATTCTCTCAAGAACAAGGGTTATCTTCAGGTTCCGATATGTTAACTGCTAATCCCAAATTAGACGCTGTATTCTCAATTGATGATGAATCATCTTTAGGTCTATTACAAGCAATTACAGAAGCTAAAAGAACTGATGTTAAGATTATGTCTGGTGGTGGTGGAAGTCAATCTTACTTCGCTAAAATCAAAGATTCTAAAAATATAAAGCTATTTACAGCAACATATAGTCCAATGATGATGAAAGACGTGGTTGATTTAGCCAAAGAGTTAATAGATGGAAAAACTATTCAAAAAGATACTATTAAACCAACAGTTATTGTTAATTCTGAAAACGTTACTAAATTTATTGATGCAAATTCACCATATTAATCAGTTCGGCTCTTAATTGAGCCGACTTTAAGTTACAAAGGAGTTACACATGGACCAATATATATTAAAAATGACTAATATAGAGAAAAAATATAATGCTAACAGCGTTTTAAAGGGTATGAATTTCTATCTTAAAGAAAAGAGTATTCATGCACTAATTGGAACAAATGGAGCAGGGAAATCTACTTTAATGAATATACTTGCAAGTAATGAGAAGAAAGACTCTGGAACAATAGAGATTAAAAGAAAATATAATGATATTGCTTTTATTCATCAAGAACTTGCCCTCATTAATGATTTAACAATAACAGAAAATATGTTTTTAGGAAGAGAATTAAGAAATGGTCTTTTTCTTGATACAGAAAATATGAAGAAAAAAACTATTGAGATACTTGAGAAAATGAATATTTCCATTGACCCCAATACCCTTGTAGGAGAACTCTCTTCTTCGTATAAGCAGATTGTAGAAATAGGAAAAGCTCTTCTTACTAACTCTAAAGTACTAATTATGGATGAACCAACTGCTTCACTTAGTGAGCCTGAAATTAAAATCATTCTTGAAATCATGAACTCTTTAAAAAATAGTGGTGTAAGTATTATTTTCATAACTCATAAACTTAAAGAGATAATTTCTATATGTGATGAGTTCACAGTAATGAGAGACGGAAAAAATATCATTACAAGAAAAATTGATGAAGCTGTTTCAGAAGAAACAATAATCAACTATATGTTAGGAACAGATATAAGCAGTGAAGTTAAAATAGATTTATGCAAAAAAGATAAAATAGTATTAGAAACCATTAATTTTACTAAGGATAAACAGTTTCAAGATATTAACTTTAAACTTTTTAAAGGTGAAATTGTAGGTATAACTGGATTAGTTGGTGATGGTAGAAGTGAATTATTCTCTACAATTTACGGGGCTAACGGTAAGTATTCAGGAGATATTCTTATTGATGGAATCAAAAGAAAAATTACTAAAACTTTCCATGCAAAAAAACATGGAATTGCCTATGTTTCTAAAGATAGAAAAGAGAATGGAATAATTAAAGATTTATCAATATGGGAAAATTTAACTATTTCAATTTTAGGGGATAAAAGAAAGAATATTCTCCTAGATGAAACCTCTTTAAATAAACTTGTTGATACCTATGTTGAAAGTTTAAATGTAAAAGTCAGTGATACTAGTAATTTAATAACTTCTTTATCAGGAGGAAATCAGCAAAAAATCTTACTTGCCAGAGCTCTTTCTCAAAATCCTAAAATAATAATAATGGATAATCCAACTCAAGGAGTTGATATTGGAGCAAAATTTGAAATCTACAATATAATTTCAAATTTAGCAAAAAAAGGTGTTTCCTTTGTAATTTTATCTGATGAAATTGATGAAATTCTTAGGATATCCCACAGAATTTATGTAATGAACAAAGGAAACTTAATAGATGAATTTTCTCACGAAAATGCTAATGAAAATAATATTATGCTTGCTGCAACTGGAGGTAGTACAAAATGAATATTAAATTAAAAGATAATTTAAAAAATAATAGTGCTTTAATTACTTTTTTTATCCTATTTATTCTAACTTGGATTTTAAAAGGGGATATTTTCTTTAATTGGAGAAATATACTAAATATTCTTTTAAATAATTCAATTGTAGGGATAATTGCTCTTGGAATGAGCTTTATTATTTTTACTGGTGGAATTGATTTGTCTGTAGGTTCTCAGTTGGCTGGAATAGGATTAATAGTTATTTCTGTCTTAAACAAAACAGGAAATATCTTTATTGCAATAGCTGTAGGTATTTTAGCTGGAATTTTGACAGGGGCATTAACAGGAATATTTATCTCTAAATTTAATATACCTCCTTTTATTGTTACTCTTGGAACCATGAGTGTTTATCGTTCTTTATCTCAACATTTTTTTAATGGCGGGGGAGTAAGAATTAATCCTAATAGTGATAATTTTTTGTCTATTTCGAATATTAGATTTTTTGATTCTTTTTCCATTATTATTCTATACTGGATATTAATAAGCTTAACTTGTTTGATAATCTCTAAAAAAACTGGTTTAGGTAAACATATTTATGCAACTGGTAGTAATGAAAAAGCCACAAGATTATCAGGAATTAACACAGATAGAATCAAGATTATTACCTATACTTTATCAGGAATTCTAGTAAGTTTAGCTGCCATTATTGAAGCTTCTCGTTTGGGAAGTATGAACTCAGCTTCTTCAGGAATCTCTTATGAAATGGATGCAATTGCTGCTGTAGTAATTGGTGGTACAAGTATGTCTGGAGGAAAAGGAAGAATACTTGGAACGGTTTTTGGAACTTTAACTTTAGGTATAATTAACAATATGATGAATCTTTTAGGGGTTCCTACTTTTTTGGTTTCAGCAATCAAAGGAGCCATAATAATAGGGGCTGTTTTAGTTCAAAATCAAGTAAATAAAAAATCAAATTAATAGAAATTCAAATTCTTAAACTTTGGAGGAATAATGGATAACGCGATTAATAGTAAAGTTTTAAATCAAGAAAATACATTAAGTTTTTCAGAAAAAGTTGCATATGGATTAGGAGAGCTTGCTAGTCAATTTTCTTGGGGACTTGTAGGTTCTTACTTGTTATTTTTTTATACAGATGTTATTGGATACAAGGAAGCTGTTATTGGAATACTAATTGCTGTAGCAAGAGTTTGGAGTATTATTGTTGATTTAATAGTTGGAATATATATACAGAATAAGTCAACTAAACTGGGAAGATTTAGACCATATATCTTATTTGGTTCTATCTTTCTTATGATTTTCAATATTATGACCTTTACAATACCAAATATCCCTGAAAACATTAAAATTATTTATTCTTTTGTAAGTTATCTGTTTTTAGTTACTTTTTACTCTATAGTTAATTTACCTTACGGTGTTTTAGCCTATTCTATGACCAGAGATACAGAAGATAGAACATCCCTTGGAATTTCTAGATCTTTCTTTAGTATGATTGGTGGAACTGCTCTAGGCGGATTAATTATGCCTTTAGTTAATCACTTTGGAAAAGGAAACAATATTTTAGGATTTCAGTTTACGTCTGTAATATTTTCACTCTTGTCTTTTCCGTTATTTATATTGGTTTTTATTAAATGTAAAGAAAGAATTATTGTTCCGCAAAGGGGAAAAGCAAAAATTAGAGATTCCTTTAAAATAGCTCTTATTAATAAATCATATATAATGTTTTTGATAAACTTATTCATTATGTTTACTGCTTTATTCAGCAGAATGGGAACGGTTATTTATTATTATATGAATAATTTAAAAGTTCCTCAGTTAATAAGCAAATATATGTTGATCTTAGGTGTTTCAGGCGCAGTTGGGACTTTAATATTAAAAACATTCTCCAAAAAATTTGAAAAATCAACAATTGTTATTACTTCTTCCCTTATAGCAGGATTGATGTTACTTACAAACTATTTTTTGAAAGAACCAAATTTTCAAGTTATGACTATAATATTAATAGTTTATGGTCTTACCATGGGAATAGGAAGTTCTCTTGCCTTTAGTATAATCGGAGACTGCATTGAATATGTCGAATGGAAAACAAGTATCAGAGCTGACGGTCTTATCTATTCTATTTTTAGTATGACTACAAAAGTTTCCGTAATGATTGCTGGAGTATTTAATGTTTGGATTTTAGGATTCATCGGTTATAAGTCAAACTCTATACAAAGTATCCAAACTTTAAATGGCTTAAATATTGTATCTAATCTAGTTCCTGCAATCCTATACTTTATTTCAGTTATTCCCTTATTTTTTTATACTCTTACAAAAAAGGAACTTGGAAAAATCGCAGAGGAAATTAATTCAACAGAAGATACAATTATCAAGCAAAAAATAGAAAGCATAAAAAATGATTTAATTAAGGATATGAGATAAATAAACATATATTAAATAGCTGATTAAAAAAGGAAACTGCTTAGCTAAAGAGACTAAGCAGTTTTTATTTGGAAAAATTTTAAAATTTAGGATAAATAATATCGACTAATTTAAACTCTTTATTTAAGTATTCATATTTAAATATTGAACAATTTGGAATACCTTTTTTTATATACTCTTTTGGATCATGCCAGTTTGATAAAAAATTTATGCATGCTCCTGCATGTGAAACAGCCAATACTGATTGATGATTATCTTTTTCCATAATTTCTGTACAAGTTTTTACAAGTCTTTCTCTAACGTCAGTTAAAGATTCACCACCATATTTAACAAAAAATGTCTCATACTCTTCAAACTTTGGATTTAAATCTTCACTTTCTCCCTCAAAGAATCCGAAATTCATTTCTTTAAGTCCTTTTAAACGAATATATGGCTTCTCACCTATAATCAATTCCAATGTATCACAAGCTCTCTCAGAAGTAGAACTATATGCAAAATCTACTGAAATATCTTTAAAATATTCTGAAGCAATTTGTGCCTGCCTAACTCCTAAATTTGTTAGTGGAGAATCACATGCTCCTTGTATTTTTTTTCTGATATTAAAAAGAGTTTCTCCGTGACGCATAAGATAAAAGTATTTTTTCATTTATTAATCTCCTTGTAATAGCTAATTAATTTTTAATACATATTCTTTATTATTTAAAAATTCATATTATTTTTAGTAGCCAAAAATATAATCGCAAAGATATATAAATCAGTATAATACTAAAAATATAAATTAATCAAGAAGATTTTTATTAATGTTTATATAAATGGATAAACTCTTTGTAAAAGATTAATTTGAATATTTGCAATATTACTGTGAGCAAACCTTGCTTTGAAAAATTCAAAATTCCCTCAATCAAGTAAGATTGAACTAATAAAATCAAAGAACTTTTATTTCTTTAAAAATACTTTTATGGTACTACTTTTTAAGATATTCATCTTATCTACCATTAAAAAATTAGAAAGTTACCTTTATAATCATTGAAATATAAGGGTAAAAAAGATATAATGTAGCTAAGATATTTTTAATAAACAATAAGAAATTAAAGACTCTTAGAGTATTAAAAAAAAATCGTTTTAGTGAGAACTTTATTAAGAAAGAAGGTCCTTATCCTTGAATAATGAATTTGATTTAAAGCCATTACCACCAATCATAAACTTAGATTCTATAAAAATATTAAAGAAAGTTAATACAGCAAATAAAGCTTTAGCAGAGTTAAAAGGTATTACAAAAACTATCCCAAATAGTGGAATACTTATTAATACTCTTGTCTTACAAGAAGCAAAAGATAGCTCTGCTATTGAAAATATAATAACTACCCACGATGAGCTTTTTAAAGCAGATTTGGAAATTGAAAAAATTAATTTTGCTACAAAAGAAGTTCAAGACTATTCATATGCCTTAAAAAAAGGTTTTGAACTTGTAGAAACCAATCAAATTTTAGTTACAAGACATGTTGTAGAAATTCAAGAAATCTTAGAAAGTAATAAAGCAGGAATAAGAAGACAGGCAGGGACAGCGCTTAAAAATGGATTAACAGGTGAAGTGATATATACACCTCCACAAAATTTCGATGAAATAAGTTCTCTAATGAAAAATCTAGAAGATTACATAAATACAGATGATGATGACATAGACTACCTTATAAAAATGGCAATTATTCATTATCAATTTGAAAGTATACATCCTTTTTATGATGGAAATGGAAGAACAGGAAGAATTATAAATGTTATTTATTTAGTTCTTAAAAAATTGCTTGATATTCCAGTTTTATACTTGAGCCGATTTATAATAGAAAATAAAGCTGATTATTATAGACTTTTGCAAGAAGTAAGAACTAAGAATAGTTGGGAAGAATGGATTTTGTTTATGCTCGAAGGTGTTGAACAAACCTCAAGAGAAACTATAGAACTTATAAATAGTATAAAAGAACTTATGTCTTTAGCAAAGAAAAAAATACAGACAGAAGCTAGTGATATATACAGCAAAGATTTACTAGATATACTGTTTTTACATCCTTATACAAAAATTGATTTTTTGATAGAAAAATTAGGAATTCATAGACAAACAGCTTCTAAATATCTTAATAAACTTGAAGAACTAGGAATTCTTGATGGAGTTAAGTTAGGTAGAAGTAAATATT
>Ga0183099_1001306_pt1 | contig 14759 bp, 13 predicted proteins | sample Biomet1_FD_127788 | JGI IMG/M metagenome (GOLD analysis project Ga0183099, IMG submission 127788) | Microbial communities from bioreactor (seeded with anoxic lake sediment) at LBNL, California, USA - Biofuel metagenome 1 | ecosystem: Engineered > Bioreactor > Anaerobic > Unclassified ... | reverse complement strand
CTTGTTCCCGGTCCCCACCGCCGCGATAATAGGCGTACGGAGCCGCAGGGCGGTCTCCGCCAGATCCAGCTTGCAGGAGACCAGGTCGATGGCGTCCACGATGTAGTCGTACCGGCAGCTTTCGGGAAAGAACCGGTCCCGATGGGCGGCGTCGTACAGGGCGTGGATGGGGTGGAGCTTCAGATCGGGATTGATGTCCCGCAGCCGCGCGGCCAAGGCTTCCGTTTTGGGCTGGCCCACGGTGGAGCGAAGGGCCTCCAGCTGACGGTTCAGATTTGTCAGCGACACAGTGTCGCTGTCCACCACTGTCAGTTCGCCCACGCCGGACCGGGCCAGACACTCGGCCGCATAGCTCCCCACACCGCCCAGGCCGAACAGAATCACGTGGGCTTTCGCCAGACGCCGTTGGCCCGCACCACCCCACAGCATTTCGTTGCGCAGGAATTGATTTTCCATAGTTCTCCCCTCTTGTCTGTTTTAGGGCAGCATTGCATAATCCGCGGCGCTGCCTCTCCGCGCCGTATCTTAAAAAACACGGGCCGGCTTTAGCCGGCCCGTGTGTCATGCGTTTTTCAGCCCACGTATTTGGCACCGTTGGCCACCTCGCCGGTGTAACCGGCGGTGACACTGCTGTACCATGCGCCGTAATCCTTGTTGCGCAGCGTGCTGTCCACCTTTACCTGCCAATAGGGGAGGTCAGTGCCCACAAAGTACATAACGTGGTAACCGTAATCCGTCTCCACAACGCCGGTGTCTCCGCTCTTGCGGCTGGAGTCGAAGCACCAGTCGTTGAACGTGCCGACCATCTGACCCTGATAGACCTGCTTATACAGGCCGCCATTGGCACTGGAGCCGCTATCGGAGGAGTTCTTCTTGGCAAGCTCCGCAAAGGAATCCTCGGTGGCGTCTCCGGCTTTCCACTGGGCCAGAAGATCCTCGGCCTTCGCCTTGGCGTCGGCCTTCAGCTTAGCCTGCTCGGCATCATAGCCGTCCTCGTCCTCGGCAATAGTGCCGGTCTCGGGCTGAATCAGGATGTGACGCACATCCACGGTGCTGTATTCCTGACGATAGCGCTGGCCGAAGGACACCACGTAATAAGCAGAGTTGTCCTCGTCGGCCAGGACGGCGGAGTCGCCGCTCTGGCGGGCGTTGTCGAACAGCCAGTCCATCAGGACGCTGCTGGAATAGGAACCGGCCTTGCCGTCGGTGAAGGTTGCTTTATCGTTGCCATCCGCCAGATCCGAGAGATTCTTGCCGACCTTGAAGCTGGCATACATGGTGTCGGCGGTGGATTTAGCGGTGCTCAGTGCAGCAGCCTTTTCCTCGTCAGTTGGGTCAACGGTGTTGCCGCTGGCGTCGGTAGTGGACTCGGCGGAGCCGTCGATCTTGACGCACTTGTAATCCACCACATCATAGTTGTTGGGATTGGCGTCATACTCGGCCTGCATCTGGTCGTCGGTATAGGTCAGACTGTCGTTGTGGCTCTGGGAGAAATCGCTGGCCAGAATGACCCGTTTCATTTCGGATTCATAGACGCTGCGGCTCATGGTCACGCCGTAGATCCGCTGCAGATACTTGTTAAGGTTCATATCCGCCGCGGAAGCATTTTTGTTAATGGAGTCCATGTTGGAGTCAAACGTGGACTGCATGGAGTCATTCCAGGCATAGCCCTCGCCTTCGGCCGCCTTGTTCAGCGCGTAGATGGAGGACATTTGGCTCAGAGTCTGATCCATGAAATAATCGAACCAGGACTGATTATCGCCGCCGGGATAGGTCTGGTCTCGCAGGTCCTTGCTGGTATCCAGCCCCAGATAGGAGATGTAGGAGGAGTTCTGCTGAACAAAATTATGGTAGATGTTGGTAAAGTAATAACTCACCTGAGGTACGCTGACGTCAGCCAGCTTGGTCTTCTCGGCGGTGCTGCTGCTTGCGGAGGAAGAGCCGGCTGCGGAGGAACTGCTTGCGGAGGAAGAACCGTCCGCACTGGCGGTTTCCGCGGAATAGTACAGCGTTGCGGCGGTGGAGTGCTTTTGGATGACATTGGATTTCCACACAAATACAGCCACAGCCAGAAGTACAAACAGCACGCCGATGGTGCCGTACAGTATATTGCTGCGGCGGACCTCCTTCTGCTGCTGCGCCTCCCGCGCGGTTCTGGGGTTCATATCGTTTGCGCTCATTAGTTTCAGTCCTCTCAAAATCTTAAGTGACGGTGCGGAAAATTCCGCGAACACACGTTCATATATTATAGCGGATAAACGGCAAAACTGCAAGCGGAATTTCAAAAGCGTGATTTTCAAAATTTTGCCGCGTCGTAGACAAATCTATTTTACCCCGTGTGGCTGAAATAAACCTGAAAAGGCGCCGCAGGCATAGCCGGCGGCGCCTTGTATGCGTATCTAACCAGCGGACCTGGCGGAGCTTTGCTGCGCGGACACGTCATCGCCGGCCCGCATGACGGCTGGAAGGTTGATCTCCAGAATCAGCTCGTCATAGTTGCGGCTTTTCACCACGCGCTGAATGTAGGGGGATTGACTCATCAGCTGATGCTGTGTGCCCAGTTCCTCCTCCTCCACCGTTTCCACGGACAGCACCTCGTCCACCACCATGCCGAGGCCGGTGTCTCCGCTGAGTACCAGCACCATTTCATGGAATTCGCGGACCCGGAAGATTTCCTTGGCGCTTTCCAGTACATCTAACACCTTCGGCATATATTCGTCCCGGGCTTCTTCAAAGACGGATTTTTTGCAGTCGGACACGGCATCCCGGTCGCGGGCTTCGATGCAGTGTTCGGCGCGGAGAGCCACCTCGTGCAGCTTGCGGTGGGGTTCTTCCAGTCTGGCGAGGTGGGCGGACAGCTCGGAGCTATTGGTCTTAAAGTTGTCGTACCATTTTCCCAGCTTGCACTTGTGGGGGTCTGTGGCCAGGGTAAAGCGCTCGCTGGTTTCGATGGAGCGCTCCAGAGCGGAAACCCAGTTGACGTGATCCTGCTTTCGGGCGTCCAGCATGGCGGTGAAGTCGCTGAATTCCTCGTCCATGGACTTGAGCTTTAAAGCGGTACGCAGGTCGAACATGGTGACGCTGCCGCCCCGGAGGGGAAAAATCCCGCTGATGTAGGGCGGAGTGTCCGGCAGGACGGTGAACTGCGGAAGCTTCATAATGGTGGAGACGTAGCGGCTGTCCGCGCAGTATAGCCCTCCGTTCAGCCGGAACAGAATCGACGGGCACTGAACGCTGTCTTTCAGGTGTTGGTTATCCATGGCACATATGTCCTTTCTTTGAAATGTAATAGAAAGCATAGATTTCAAATGCGCTCGACAGGGGAAAGTCTATGGAACTGGAAAACACAGGTATTTGTAAGTTATTTTACTTATTGTATCATGAATTTTCCGTGATGCAAGAAGCAATCGTTTTTGACAAAGAGATTCCGGAACTTTTTTGACTGCCGACTTGACAAAAAAGGGATACACGGGTATACTAAACGGAAATATGAAAACTGCGATGATGGAAAGCAGTACCCGCAGACGGACGCGAAGAGAGAGGACGGAAGGTGCAAGTCCCCGGGAAGTCCGCGGCGAAGTCGTTTCGGAGCATTGGTCTGAAAAAGAGTAAGCACCAACGGGACCTCCCGTTACAGAGGAGCGGCGTGGCTGCGCCGCGTAAGTGCGGGAATTTCCCGAATTCAGGTGGTACCACGGACTTTTTGTTCGCCCTGAGCCGAAAGGCTCAGGGCGGTTTTTTGTTTGGAGGGGAAATGGAGCGATTTGTATTTGAGACGACCCAGGGCGCGGTGCTGGAGGCCGCGGAGGAAGCGGCTCTGATGGATTATGCCCGTGTCCGGGCCAACGCTGTGCGGCCATGCGTACTGGTCGCCGTACTGACGCTGGGTTTTTCCGGGTGGTTTCTTTTCAGGCAGGACTGGACGACCGCGCTGTATACGGTTCTGCTGGGATTGCTGCTCAGCGCGTTTTTCTGGCTTCCCATGCTGGGGGGCAAACGGTTTCGGACCAACGTCCGAAATGCCCGCGCGCAGCGGGGGAACCTGACTAATACCGTCCGGGCCAAGCCCATACGCTTCGTATTTGAAGGTGACGGCTGCCGGATGCTGGACGGCAAGGGTGAGGAGGTCCGGTTTTGGGAAGACTTTCGCATGGGAGAGGTTCGGGAGAGTGACCGGCTTTTCTGGCTCCCCGTGGAGGATACGTCCATTCTGCTGCCGAAAAGCGCTCTTAAGGAGGGAACGGAGGATAAATTTCGCGGATGGCTGAAGAGCCACAGCAGGCACTATCGTGTCTGCAAGGTGACGGACCGCCTGCGCCGCAGTCTCGAACGGGAGTAACGAGCGGGCTGCGAATGGAAGGGTCAAATCAATTTATATTTAGAATTTCTGATATCTGATAAAGGAGAATCAACCATGAAAAAAGAACTGCCAAAGATCTATGACCCCCAACAGGTGGAGTCCCGCATCTACGAAAGCTGGATGGAGGGCGGCTGCTTCAAGGCGGAGCCTGATCCCAGCAAAGAACCCTTCTCCATTGTGATGCCGCCCCCCAACGTCACCGGCCAGCTCCACATGGGCCACGCGCTGGATTCCACGCTTCAGGATATTCTCACCCGCTTCAAGCGGATGCAGGGCTATTCCGCCCTGTGGCTTCCCGGCGTGGACCACGCGGGCATCGCCACCCAGATCAAGGTCGAGGAGGAGCTCCGCGTCAAAGAGGGCAAGACCCGGCACGACCTGGGCCGCGAAAAGTTTCTGGAGCGGGTCTGGGTCTGGAAGGAAAAGTACGGCGACCGCATCGTGGAGCAGCAGAAGAAGATGGGCGTCTCCTGTGACTGGGACCGCTCCCGCTTTACTATGGATGAAACCTGCGCCAGGGCTGTGCGGGAGACCTTCTGCGACCTCTATGAAAAGGACATGATCTATAAGGGGAGCCGCATCATCAACTGGTGCCCCCACTGCACCACCGCTCTGTCCGACGCCGAGGTGGAGTATGTGGATAAGCCCGGCCACCTGTGGTATATCCGCTATCCTCTCACCGATGGGTCCGGCGATCTGGTCATCGCCACCACCCGGCCCGAGACCATGATGGGCGATACCGGCGTGGCGGTAAACCCGGAGGATGAGCGCTTCAAGCATCTGATCGGAAAGACCTGTATCCTGCCCATCATGAACCGCGAGATCCCCATTGTGGGCGATGAATACTGCGAGATCGGCTTCGGCACCGGCGCGGTGAAAATGACCCCCGCCCACGACCCCAACGACTTTGAGGTGGGCCTCAGGCATAATCTGGAGGTCATCCGCTGCATCGCCGACGACGGGCATATCAACGAAAACGGCGGACCGTACAACGGGATGGACCGCTACGAGTGCCGCAAGGCGATTGTAAAGGATCTGGAGGAACAGGGATACCTGGTGAAAACCGAGGATTACAGCCACAACGTCGGCACCTGCTATCGCTGCCACAACGACGTGGAGCCTTTGATCTCCGCCCAGTGGTTCGTAAAGATGGAGCCGCTGGCGAAAGAGGCGCTGCGGGTTGTCCGGGACGGCGAGGTGAAATTCGTCCCCGAGCGGTTCTCCAAGACCTATATCAACTGGATGGAAAACGTCCATGACTGGTGCATCTCCCGCCAGCTCTGGTGGGGCCACCAGATCCCCGCGTGGTACTGCGACGAGTGCGGACACATCAATGTTGGTCGGGAGGACCCCACGAAATGTGAAAAGTGCGGTTCCACCCATTTAACGCGGGACCCGGATGTGCTGGACACCTGGTTCTCTTCCGCCCTGTGGCCCTTCTCCACCATGGGCTGGCCGGAGAAAAACGCGGATCTGAACTACTGGTATCCTACCTCCGTCATGGTCACCGGCTACGACATCATTTTCTTCTGGGTGGCCCGGATGATCTTCTCCGGCTGCGAACAGATGAAAGAAATTCCCTTCCACACGGTTCTGATCCACGGCCTGGTCCGTGACGACAAGGGACGCAAGATGTCCAAGTCTCTGGGCAACGGCATTGACCCGCTGGAAATGGCCGAGAAATACGGCGCGGACGCTCTGCGCTTTAACCTCATCACTGGCAACAGTCCAGGAAACGACACCCGGTTCTACACGGAAAAGTGCGAGGCCATGCGGAACTTTGCCAATAAGATCTGGAATGCCTCCCGCTTCGTGCAGATGAACCTGACCATCGACCAGTGTGCCCTGCCTGAAAAGCTGGAGCAGGAGGACAAGTGGGTTCTGACCAAGCTGAACGCTCTGATCAAAGAGGTCACGGAGAATCTGGATGCCTATGAGATTGGCGTGGCCTCCGCCAAGGTGTACGACTTCATCTGGGACACCTACTGCGACTGGTATATCGAGCTGACCAAGACCCGTATGAGCGGCGATGATCAGGAGAGCAGGCTGGCGGCGGAAAATGTGCTGTGCTATGTGCTGATTGAGATTTTGAAGCTTCTGCACCCCTTCATGCCCTTTATCACCGAGGAGATCTGGCAGACCCTGCCCCGTCAGGCGGGCGAGACGGCGAATCAGTTCCTGATGACATCCCAGTGGCCGGTGTATGATGAGAAGCTGAACTTTTCCGCCGAGGCGGAGGCCATGGAGTCGGTGATGGATACCATCCGTGCGATCCGTGCCCGCCGTGCCGAGATGAATGTGCCGCCCTCCAGAAAGGCGGAGCTGATTTTGAAGACCGACGAGCCGGAGACCTACCGTCAGGCCATGCACTTTATTACCCGCCTTGCCTACGCCTCCGACGTGACGGTCTCCGCCGATGCCCCAGCGCAGCTGGACGGGCAGGTGTCCATCGTCACACACAAGGCTGTGGCCTATATTCCTCTGGCGGAGCTGGTGGACGTAAAAGCGGAGCTGGAGCGCATCGCCAAGGAGAAGGAGAAGGCTGAGAACGGTCTGCGCATCACGGAGGGGAAGCTGAAAAATGAAAAATTTGTGGCCAACGCCCCTGAGGCCGTGGTGAACGTGGAGCGGGAGAAAATCGCAAAGTACAAGGAACTGATTGCCAAGCTGGAGGAATCCGCCAAGGCGATGCAGGGCTGATCGTTCAAAACTGAAAAATAGGAAGGACGCGGGCCGGTATTGACGGCCCGCGTCCTTCCTCACTTGAATTTGAACCTTGCAAATGCGAACATTTGTGCTACAATTGAAGCGGAGATTTACACCGGAAGCTTTAAGGAGGGGGGACGGCGGGATGGCGCGCGTGATTCTGCACTGCGACATGAACAGCTTTTTTGCCTCGGTGGAGCTTCTTTCCCATCCAGAGCTCCGGGACGCGCCGGTGGCAGTGTGCGGCGACCCGTCCTCCCGGCACGGGATTATTCTGGCAAAAAATGAGGCAGCGAAAAAGTTCGGGATTGTCACCGCCGAGACGATCTGGCAGGCTCAAAAAAAATGCCCCGGTCTGGTGCTCTTGCCGCCTCACCACCATCTGTATCGGGAATACTCGCATAGGATCAACGCGATTTACGACCAATACACCGACCTGGTGGAACCCTTTAGCGTGGACGAGAGCTGGCTGGATATAACCGGGTCGCTTCACCTGTTGGGCGGGGAGGGAAAAGCCGTCGCCGACGAGATTCGCGCCAGAGTAAAACGGGAACTGGGGTTGACGCTGTCGGTGGGCGTCAGCTTCAACAAGGTTTTCGCAAAGCTGGGCAGCGATTACAAAAAGCCGGACGCAACCACGGTGATTTCCCCTGAAAACTGGAAGGACTTAGTGTGGCCCCTGCCGGTGGGCGATCTGCTCTTTGTGGGCAAGGCCGCCCGGGCAACTCTGGCACAGTTCGGCGTGAAGACCATCGGGGAGCTTGCCGCCATGGACGCAGGGCAGCTGGAGGCGCTGATGGGAAAGATGGGCCGTCAGCTCCATGAGTATGCCAACGGGCTGGAACGGGAGCCGGTGCGCCCCCGGAACGAGACGGAACCGCCTAAATCCGTCGGCAGCGGGTCCACCTTCCAGAAGGATTTGATTCGAAAGGGAGAGGTGAGTGCGGCGCTGAGTCTGCTGGCGGACGATGTGGCGACGCGGCTGCGCCAATGCGGGATGTATGCCGGCGGCGTGGCGGTGACGCTGCGGACGCCGGACTTCCAGGACCGCTCCCGGCAAAAGCGGCTTGCCTCGCCCACCCATCTGATGCGGGAACTGGCGGACGGCGCCATGGAGCTGTTGGATACCTTCTGGAAGCCGCCGCCCCCATCCGGATGCTGACCGTTACTGCCATCGCTCTGACGGACAGCGCCGAAGCCTATGAGCAGGTGGACCTGCTGGACGACTCCGGCCCAAAACGGGAGAAACAGGAAAAGCTGGAATCCGCGATGGACCGGATTCGCGGAAAATACGGTATGGGTGCGGTGCGCTTCGGCGCGTTGAGCCCGGAAAAAAAGGAGGACCCCCTGTCATGACGATTGCAGAGGAGAAAAAGGAGATGCGCCAGCGCGTCCGGACGCAGGAGCGGGAGCTCTCTCCCCACTATAAGGAGCAGTCCGCTGCGGCGATTGCGGCCTTGGTCTGCGCACTGCCGGATTATCAGGATGCGGACACGGTGTTCTGCTTTATGGGTACCGCGCGGGAGATCGATACCCGCGCAATTTTAAACGACGCGTTGACAAGGGGAAAGCGGCTGTGCCTTCCGCTGTGCACGGCGGAGCCCGGCATCATGGAGCTGCGGGCGGTGGAGTCACTGGACCGGCTGGTCCAAGGAGCATACGGAATTTTGGAGCCGGCTCCCGAATGCCCGCGCCTGCTGCCGGACGAGGTGGATTTTGCCGTACTCCCGTGCCTCAGCTGCAGTCGGGCGGGGCACCGACTGGGCCAGGGCGGCGGGTACTATGACCGTTTCCTCGCCGCCTACCGGGGCAGCGCGGTGCTTTTGTGCCGGGAACAGCTGCTGCGGGAGGACATTCCCGTGGAGCCCCACGATATGCCGGTTCCCTGGGTAGTGACGGAAAGCGGGCTGTATGAGGACGGCGTTCCCGCCCGGATCGAGTGAGCTGCGGCAATCCGGTTTGCCTCTCCCGTGCAGTTAGGCGCCTGTCAAAGGCTGCTCTGCTTTTCTGCGGGTTTTGGCAGGAAGGGGTTGAACTCTGCAAAATAAGACGCGGAGGAGGCCGGGAGCCTTTTTGCGTATACGCACCGCATGGAGGGGAAAAATAGGTTTATCTCTCTTCACAAACAGAATTACGTGTGATATGATGCTATAATAGCCGGAGTATCCGGCAGGCTGCGTGAGCATTCACGCCGGTTCTTACCGCGAAAACACACAGAAAGACAGAGGAGTTTTTGACATGATGCACGAGACCATGGATTTTATTTCAAAGTTTGACCCCGAGGTGGGAGCGTCCATCAAAGAGGAATTCGCCCGTGAGCGCCGGAACATCGAACTGATTGCCAGCGAGAATATCGTCAGCGAGGCGGTCATGTTGACCATGGGCACCTGCCTGACCAACAAGTACGCCGAGGGCTATCCCGGACACCGGTATTACGGCGGATGCTACGCTGTGGACGTGACCGAGGAGATCGCCCGCAAGCGGGCATGCGAGCTGTTTGGCTGCAATCATGCCAACGTCCAGCCGCACTCCGGCGCCAACGCGAACCTGGCCGCGTTTTTTGCTCTGGTAAAGCCCGGTGACACCGTGATGGGTATGAACCTGGCCCATGGCGGACATCTGAGCCACGGCAGCCCCGTGAACATCTCCGGCAAGTATTTTAGTATTGTCCCCTACGGTCTGGATGAGGAGACAGAGCAGATCGATTATGACGCGCTGATGAAGACCGCACAGGAGTGCAAGCCCAAGCTGATTGTCGCGGGTGCCTCCGCCTATCCCCGAACCATCGACTTCAAGAAGTTCAGGGAGGTTGCGGATGCGGTGGGCGCGTATCTGATGGTGGACATGGCCCACATCGCGGGCCTTGTGGCCGCAGGCGTGCATCCCTCTCCTATCCCCTATGCCGACGTTGTGACTACTACTACCCACAAGACTCTGCGGGGTCCCCGGGGCGGCATGATCCTTTGCAACGACGACGAACTCTATAAGAAGATTAACTCCGCCGTGTTCCCCGGTACCCAGGGCGGCCCTCTGGAGCACATCATCGCGGCCAAGGCCGTGTGCTTCGGGGAGGCGCTGAAGCCGGAGTTCAAGACCTATCAGCAGCAGGTGGTGAAAAACGCCGCAGCCCTCGCGGAGGGTCTCATCAAAGAGGGCTTCCGGCTGGTCTCCGGCGGAACGGACAACCATCTGATGCTGGTGGACGTGCGGAACTTCCACATCACCGGCAAGGAGTTTGAGCGGCGGCTGGACGAGGTTCAGATCACCGTCAACAAGAACTCCATTCCTAACGACCCGGAGAAGCCGTTTGTCACCTCCGGTATCCGGGTGGGGACTCCCGCCGCTACCTCCCGTGGCTTCAAGGAGCCGGAGATGGCGAAGATCGCCCACTGGATGGGCGAGGCCGCCCGGGACTTTGACGGCAGCGCCGCGCAGGTCAAGGCAGAGGTCAACGCCCTGTGCGAGGTGTTCCCGATCTATCAGTAAAAGCGCATACCTTATGAAATACGTTCCCCCGGATGGGACAGTGAAAAAACACTGTCCCATCCGGGGGAACGTGCTGGACGACGCTTTTTATGCGGCTTTTGACAAGCACAGGCTTCAGACGGCACAAAAGCCCGGAAGCAGGGCTTCGCTCAGTGCGTCTCCTATACGGCACAGCAGGTGCTGATGGACGGACAAAGACTGCGCGTCCACAGAGAGCGCGGCCTCGTGGGTGCTGCCGTCCACGCCCCCGGCCCCCACCACGGCGGACAGCAGATAAAATTCCTCCTCCGGGGAGGGAAGCAGCCATCGGCCCGTGGCGGCGGATAGCAGGGCTTCCACGCCCCATCCCCACCAGTTGGATACGCCGGAGACCAGGGTATAATCAGCTGTCTCCACGGCGGCAAGCTTCATGCCGTGGGGGACATGCGTTTCAATTACCGTCCGAAGCGCGCCCATTCCCAGCTCGTTTCCCCCGTCGCCGACGGCGATGGTGACGGCGCCCAAGCGGCGGGACAAAGGCAGGAGAAAATCTGTGTCTGTCACCATGGAATCAATGACGCCGCCGCGCATGTTGTGAAAATGTCCGTCCGCACCCTTGCCGGGGCGTTCGATGGTAAAAAAGTGGGTGGGCCGGAGCCGCGCCAGCAGCGATTGTGCAAAAGCCTTCGATCCTTCGTCCGGAAGACAGATTACCTCCGCACCGGAGGCCAGATAGTCCGCGGCGGCCCGCACTAGGGGCAGGGAGACAGGATCCGTGAGAAGGGTGATGGCGCAGCCAACCGCCATCAAGGCGTGGGCCAGGTTCGCCGCACCTCCGGGACCGTCCGTTTCGCCGCAGAGGCGCGCGCCGCAGTTTACAGGAAAGCCTGTGAGGATCACCGCCCGTTTTGCCGAGAGAAGCGTGTCCGTCAGCGCGTCAAAATCCGGGGCGGGCGTTGATTGAGCCAGCCCCCGGCCGGTCGCGTCCCGGCTCAAGAGCGCCCACAGCTGTGTGTGAAAATTCATATAAGTGCCTCCTTGGGGGCCTTTCCAACAAAAAAGACCCACTGAATTTGTGTAACACAAAATTCGTGGATCTTGACCGCGGGAAGAAGCGCCTAAGGGGCGTTTTGCGCGGACAAAAACGAATATAGAAGCCAAAGTGAACCACTTGGACTTGCTTTCAGTATAACAAGAGGGCACAGATTCGTCAAGGCGGCGAAACGGCAAATTTCGAGCTGGATATTTGGAGGTTTTTATGGTAGGATGACCACAGAACAATACAAAAAGTGACACAGAGGAGAGACGTGCCGTGAAGTATCCGGAGAATGCGGTTCTGGTGGTGGGACAGGCGAAGCCCAGCCGCGCCGACGCCATCTATCAAACCCACGGGGAGTTTTATATCAGTCTGGTGGTGGAGCGGGACACGGGGCGGATTCTGGACATGACCTGCAACACGATTCTGGACGTGACGGCGGAATTCGTCCGGGACATGCTGATCGGAAAACGGCTGCCGGAGGACCTTCCGGCGCTGGAAACGGAAATTCGTACCCGCTATTTTGCCCTGACGCAAAAGCCGCTGATCGCCTGTCTGAAGGACGCGGCCAACCGTTACCGCGCTGCGCTGAACGGGGAGAGCATATGAAATAAAAAGCCATACGGAGAGCGCGGACAAAGTCGGCGCCCCGTATGGCCTTTTATTTATATAGAAGACATTTACGCGGGAGATTTCTCTTCGCTTTTTGCCGGAAGCAGCTTTTCCGCCGCCACGCACAGGATCACGGTGAGGACCATATCCGGCAGGGTACTGCCAAGCGGGGTGTCTACACCCATCAAAACACGATAGGCCGCAAAACCGACGACCCAGATCACCAGATTCCGTACGTCCGCGCTCCGGGCTCCGCTGCTGCGATGAAGCAGAAATACATCCGCGATCTGAATGGCGATCATGGGGGCGAATACGGAGCCGATCAGGTAGAGAAAATTGGTGATGTCGTCCATGGGGAACAGAAGAGCCCCCACCGTGCCGACCACGGCGACCGCCACCGCCGTCCACCGACCGGAAAACTTTTTGCTGAGGGATTCGGCGGAGATACCTGCGCTCCAGGCGTCCAGAAAGGTGGTGGTGACGGTGGAGAGCACCAGGATCACCAGCGCCGCCGCGCCAAGACCCGCCTCCAGCATGATCTGGGCGATGTCGCTGCCGCCGGTGAAGATGGCCGCGCCCATGCCGATGACATACATCCAGCAGGAGACCACGCCGTACACCACTGCGGAGGCAAGCGTGGCTGCGCGGGGCTTTTCAGCTTCCCGGGTATAGTCGCTGATCAGGGGCAGCCAGGACAGGGGCATGGCTACCGCCAGTTCCACCGCCGCGCCGAAGGACAGGGAATCGTTCACTTCGGCGGCCGGTGTTCCGCCGCCGAAGATCACGCCGCACAAAATAACGGTCAGTACCAGCAGCGCCGCCATGGCAATCCGGTTGACCCAGCCCAAATTCGTAAGACCAATCAGAATCCACACCACGATCAGCCCGCCGATTACCACGGCCCAGAGCCTGAAACTCCCCCCGATGCCTCCGGCGGAGACGGCCCCGTCATAGATCATGATTGCGGTCCAGCCCACTAATTGCAGCACGTTTAAAAACGCGAACAGCAGGCCGCCCTTTCGGCCGAAGCTCAGCTTTACGGTCTCCATGGCGGAAAGGCCGGTTTTACCGCCGATCAGTCCCGCAAGATACAGAAGCGTGCATCCGATCAGGTGGCCAAGCAGGATGGCCGCCAGCCCCTTTCCAAAGCCCAGAGGCGCGAAATAGGTACCCGTCAGGATCTCCGCGATGGAGACCCCGGCCCCAAACCAGATCAGGCCGTTTTGAAGCACGGAGGTCTTTTTCATCTTGCCGCCTCCTCTTTGTATTCCGGCTTGATGTCAAAGGCATGGTCCATGGGTCCGGACCCATGACCCAAATTCAGCATGGCTCCCAGCGCGCCGGAGAGATAGGCCTTGGCCCGCTCCACGCTGTCTTCCAGGGAAAAGCCCTTGGCGATATTCGCCGCGATGGCGCTGGAGAGGGTGCAGCCGGTGCCGTGGGTGTTTGGATTGTCAATGCGGCGGCCCTGGAACCAACGGCTTCCGCTCTTTTGCCACAGGAGGTCGTTGGCGTCGTTGACCCTGTGCCCGCCCTTCAGCAGCACGGCGCAGCCATATTGCTCTCCGATGGCCTTGGCCGCCGTTTCCATCTCCGCCGGAGAGGTAATGGAAAGGCCGCTCAAAAGCTCTGCTTCCGGAATATTGGGAGTAATGACCTGGGCCATGGGCAGAAGCTGATTTTTTAGCGCATCCATGGCGTCCTCCCGCAGCAGCCGGTCGCCGGAGGTGGCGACCATCACAGGGTCCACCACCACACAGTTCGCTCCGTACTGCCGCAGCTTTTTGGCGATTACCTCAATCAGCTCCGCAGAGGAGACCATGCCGGTCTTCACCGCGTCGGGGGGAATGTCGGTGAAGACCGCGTCCAGCTGTGCCTCCAAAAAAGCGGGCGGGACCTCCAGAATGTCTTTGACGCCGGTAGTATTCTGGGCGACCAGAGCCGTGACAGCGCTCATGGCGTATACGCCATTCACCGTCATGGTTTTCAGGTCTGCCTGGATGCCGGCGCCTCCGCTGGGATCGGTCCCGGCGATTGTCAATGCTGTTTTCATACGTTCTCCTTTCAATTTGACAGCTATTGATTTTATAAGACGACGCAAGGTGGTGCCCCCAATGCGCCGTCGGAAATTCTCTGCCCCACTCCGTTTCCCACTCTGCGAAAAACTGCGCCGGGAAGGGGATTTCCTCCGTTTCCGCGCGAAGCTTGGCTTCGCGCGGTTCAGGACGGGAGTTGCGGGCGACGCCGGACGCGGCTCAGCGGGCGATCTGCTCGGACAGGGACAGCATCTGCCGCGCGGCGGCCTTCACGTCGACTTGGGCAAAGAGAGCGGAAACCACCGCCACGCCGTCCAGTCCGCAGCCGGAAAGCTGCGAAATGTTGTCCGCTTTAATGCCGCCGATGGCGACGACGGGGATGCGCACAGCGGCCGTGACGGCGCGGATCATCTCCTTGGAGAGGGGCTTTGCCTCCGCTTTGGTATGGGAGGCGAAAGCGGCCCCGATGCCCAGATAGTCCGCACCCGCCGCCTGAGCGGCCAGAGCCTCGTCCACATTATGGACGGAGACGCCGGACGATCTT
>Ga0183099_1001305_pt1 | contig 14770 bp, 12 predicted proteins | sample Biomet1_FD_127788 | JGI IMG/M metagenome (GOLD analysis project Ga0183099, IMG submission 127788) | Microbial communities from bioreactor (seeded with anoxic lake sediment) at LBNL, California, USA - Biofuel metagenome 1 | ecosystem: Engineered > Bioreactor > Anaerobic > Unclassified ... | reverse complement strand
CTGTAAAGGACTAAAATAAGCCCACAAATGTTGGAATATAGTTAATAATATTTTAAGGGAGCAAAACCACAAATTTCATTTATAGAAGATTGTACTTGATAAAAATTTCCCACACTTAAAATTAAATACCCCACAAAATGAACTGCTTGACAAGTTTGCAGGTTATATTGTATCATTAACTTGTTAAGAGGGAGTAGTTTGAAATACAAAGTCAACATACTGGTGAAATTGCGCCTGGCTTTGTAACCGAATTCGGTAACGAGACTTTTAGCATAAGCTTTTTAGTTTATGTTGAAGGTCTTTTTTGTTGAATAACTAAATGAAAGTATTGAAAGGATGGTCCCAATGTATCTACACTTGATTGCATACTTGTTTTCAGCAGGAGCTGTTGTATTGGCTGAAATGGGTGACAAAACACAATTGCTGGCTATGGCCTTTGCCACAAAATATAAGGCTTCTAAAGTCATGATCGGAGTATTGATCGCTACGATATTTAATCATGCACTGGCGGTTGCCGTCGGAAATTATATCACCCGGTTTGAATCCGCTCAGATATGGATCCAGGGAATCGCTTCTCTGTCATTTATCTTTTTCGGATTGTGGACGATCAGAGGGGACAAGCTTGAGGGAGAGGAAAACAAAACAACAAAATACGGTGCTATCGCTACTGTTACAGTGGCGTTCTTCATTGCTGAAATGGGTGATAAGACACAGCTTGCAACGATTGCTCTGGCGGCTAAATTCTCCGGAAATCCGGTATGGGTCCTGATGGGAACATTGACCGGAATGATGATCGCAGATGCGATCGGTATCTTCGTCGGTGTCGTTATGTGTAAAAAGATACCCGAAAGAACCATTAAGCTCGTTTCTGCCGGTGCCTTCGTGCTGTTTGGATTTATCGGTAGCTATCAGGTTGCCGCAGAACAGCTCCGTTTGAGTGCTGTGATGATCAGTTTGGGAATGGCGCTACTGGCACTTTTGACAGTGGTTCCTGCATATTATTTGATCAGAAATGAAGCTTCACAGATTTGATTACAGTAAATGGGTATCGGCAATGTTTTGTTCCTATTGCCGATACCCATTTATATTATAATTTGTTTTAATAAGGCTTTTGATAATTGCTCATTGATTGATTTTGCTTCAGCATTCCGTAAAAGACATTCCAGATCCGGTCTTCTCCCTGACTGAGCTGCCAGGTTGCGGAACCCGCGAGATGGTATTTCGAAACAAGGTTAAGCTTGTTTGCAATGGAACGGGAATCCTCGATCCAAATCTTGCTTGTATTGGAACCATTGGCATATTCTACGTAATATTGTTTTTCTTTCTCCAGCCAGGTAGGAGTAAGATTTTTTGTTTCAATCGTATCTCTGACAGTTGACATCTTGGCAGAAGGATTTGAAACGATTTTGCCAGTGCTGTCAACGGTCCATATCCTGGTATAAAGCGGTACTCCCAATAGCAGTTTGGAGGACGGAACATCCTCCAGCGTTGTTTTCACAGCATCTTCTACCCAAGGCAGCGAAGCGATCGATCCAGCAGCAGGGCTTCCGGCGTAGTGCTCATCATAGGTCATGACGGCTAAATAGTCCACATATTTGGAGAGAGCTGCTCTGTCGTATTCGGCGGTCCAAGGTCTTGGGATCAAAGTGTCGATGGACAGAACCAGACCCTGCTTTTCCGTATAGTTTCTCAGCAGAGCTGTGAAAACGACCAGTCCGGCTGCATCCCCGTCTGAGACATCTTCATAATCGATATTGATCCCATCCACATTATAGAGACAGGAATAGAAAATGTATTGTGCAACAGACTTATTCAACAGGCCGCTGTTGTTAAATGTTTTTGTGGTAAATGCAGTGGAACCTTTGGTTGACATATTATTCGTTATGGTCGCCCATACCATATAACCTTTGGAGTGAGCATCATCGGTATAACCTTTATCCCCATTGTTTTCAACACTTCCGTCGCCGTTCGTGATCAAATCGAACCAAGTTGGAGACAGAATATCAAGACCGCTATGCTTTACGGAAGGGGCTTGCGGGGTTACATTGCTGACATAATCCCAGGCAAGGCTGATCTTTTCCTTTCCTCTTGTAAATTTGCTCTTTTTCGGAGCGTAAAAATCTACCTTGGAAAGGTCGATTTGGGAAATGGTGACGTAATCCTTCATGACATAAGCCATATCTCCGTCATCCGCAGTGATCTTATAGTAATTATCTGTCTCTCCGGTAATAAAGACAGTTTCATTCAGACTTAAATCAATGAGATTACCGTTACCGTTGATCAGTGAGGACACAGCCTGTACGTTGTTTTGATTGATTTTTGCAATTTTATCAGAACCAGAATAAGCCCTCATCTTGATTTTGCCGTCAGTAACTGTATAACTGAGCTTAAAAAACTGTTCCGTTGTATTCAATGGGAAATAAAGCTCATCCTGGATTTTTTTCAGAGGAATGTAGACATTCCCTGCATAGGTCTTTACGAAATTCGTTGTGGCATTATCGGCCATTATAATGTTTTGTGTTGATAAATTGATAATCAGTTTTTGCTTTGTTTGGTCGACTGAAATGCCGGAGTTTTTGGCATAACTGCCGATCAGCGAGATGGGAAGATAAGGGGTGCTGTTTATGTAATAGCCGCTTTGACCGATCGATTTGTTGTTGTAATAAAGCTGATAGGTATCGCCGTCGGCTCCGAAAGCGTCCTGCAATAGATAAAAGCCGCCGTTCAAGCCAGCAGCAAGCATGCAAAATACAACAATAACGGACAAGATGCGCTTTCTCATGAATGAATCCTCTCTTATGTTGATATAATCTAGTATGACAGAATAATTTTTATCCATTATATACTATACAGACAGAGTTTTCTATGATTTAATAGAAAAGATTCATTAAGACTATGTTACAAAATATACTATGATCTCAATAAAATGGAAACAGGTAAAGGAGCATGGCGCCGATGAAGGGTACCCTACTAAAGATTTTTAGTGCAATATTGGTGATATCATTGATTTTTACAGTAATATTCACCGATCAATACTATGTCAGAAAACAGCAGGCTGAAAAAGGACAGTTAAAGCTGGCAATACAGCAGGCAGAGGAAAAGCAAAAAGAAGAAAAGGAAGAACAGCAGAAAGAAGAACAGGCGGAAAAAGCCAGAGAGATGGCCACATATGAAGTTCAGATAGAAAATCTGGAGAACAAAAGTTTCCTGAATAAAGTAGACGGATACAGTATTTCAGTCCCAAGAAATATGAGTGTCGACATGAGTATCTCTTCTGTTCGTGCAGTATTGGAAAACGATAATGAGAGAATAGAGATCTACCGGCAGGAAATAGAGGATACGACAGGATCAAGTATAAAAAGTTATACCGATTATTCCAATTTATTTATAAAAAACAGGTATGATCATATAAAGGAGTATGCAGGGGAAATCAATATTGACGGAAGGCATGTCTCGATTCTTCAATGGTCAAGGAAGCCTTTAAAGAATATTGAAAACGATAGATGCCATTATGCTTCCGTCGAGGTTCCGGTCAGCGAACGGGAAGTAATCACCTTTTTATTTAAGAACAACCGGCCTTTTGAAAATAAGGAATATCTGGATGTCATCAAAAGTCTGAAACTGGCGGATAGAACGGAAAATCCATATACCAGAAAGATCGGGCGGACGAAAAATAAATTCTGGGATAAGAACACAAGGAGAACCTACGAAAAATTCTTCAGTGAGAAGAGTCGTCTGAGCTGGGGGATCTTTGAAAATGGCGCACCAGTGGATTTTACAGAATTAAAGAAGATTGAAGCGAAAATTGATTTCAAATTCCCGATCGTTTTATACTATACGGGCTTTATTGAACATGCAGACAGACATCCGAGACTGGCTACCGCTCTGGAAAATGCAAAAAAAGAAGGGAGATTGGTAGAGCTGACGCTTCAGACGACCGAGCAGAGTTCCGGAGAAGGGAATATGGTTTATGATGTCCTTGACGGAAAATATGATACATTCCTGAAAAACTATGCAGAGGAAGTTGCGCATTCGGGAAGTCCGGTTCTTTTTCGGTTGGGAAATGAAATGAACGGAGACTGGTGTGTCTACTCTTCCGAACATACTTCCAAGGACACGGAGATCTATAAAGCTTTCTACCGTTATATCTATAAGGTTTTTCAGGATGCGGGTGCAGATAATGTGATTTGGATATGGAATCCGAACGCGAAGTCATTTCCTGATTTTAAATGGAACAATGAACTGTGTTATTTCCCGGGTGATGAATATGTCGATGTGGTGGGAATGACCCGATATAATACCGGAACCTACTATCAGGGCGAGACCTGGATAGAATTTGATCAAATGTACGACAGCCTTTACAAAAAATACACTTCCCTTTATGACAAGCCGCTGATGATCACTGAGTTTTCTTCCAGCAGTGTTGGAGGCGACAAGGAAGCCTGGGTCAGACGGATGTTTCAGCATATCAAGGAATATAAGAAGGTAAAGGTGGCTGTCTGGTGGGACGGCTGCGACTGGGATGCGGAAGGAAACATTGCAAGGCCTTACTTCATTGATGAGTCTGAAGAACTGATCAAGATATTTAAAGGAAATCTTGCAGCCTATAAAAACTAGGTAAATTTTGGTATCAAATTTACGCTGCAACCTAATATGAAATTTGGCTGAATTTATGCGCTCTATTCTTGTAAAGAATCGAAAAATATAATATAATGGCTGAGTTATATTTCGTGAGGAGCGTATCAATGTTAGATCAATTTAAAAATTTATTTATAGAGCAATCAAAAAAATATATCAAAAATAGCAAAGAAAAGCTTTTTGTAATTTCTGCGGAGAACGGTATCCTGGCGATACCGTCTATCGTGGCAGTCCCATTAAAGCTTTTATTATTTTACTGTCTGATCGGCGTATCCAGCAATTTTATTTTGGTCTGGCTGATTACCTGTATCCTGACATTTCTTTTGTTTTCCACGTTTAAAAACAAGTGGATACCGGCCATTATATATCTGCTGCTTACCATCCTGATGTTTGCCGATGTAACCTACTGCAGTTTTTTCAACCGATATTTATCGGTGAATCTGCTTGGCTCCGCCGGCTTCTTAGGCGACATCACGGAAAGCATCAAGCAAGTCTTAAAACCTGTCTTTTTCCTGATGTTTGCTGATGCTGTACTAGTTTTGGCTACTTTGTTTACAAAAAGAAAGGGAATCTGGAAGTCCAGATCCACCAATGTTGACAATAGTATCGAAGAGATCAGGGAAGAGGAAAAGATACTCGATGACCTCGTAAGTGAAATCGAACGGGAATTGGATTCCAAAGCGGAGCCGTTCGAAAAAGAGTCCATTCAGGCAGAAACCAAAAAGTTAAAGAATTACTAAACACAATAACAAAATGGTTACTTAATCATAAAAGTCCGGTTATTGCTGTTCTGCTCATATTCTTCCTGACATTCAATGTGACGGGAAATTATGTGATTACATCTATTTCCAATCAGGAAATCTATAGCTATCATATAAAGGACATCATAGGCGCAGTCACCGGAAAGGGAACAGCCGGTTCGGATAACATGTATAACTTTACTGACAGCTATCAGTCGGAAAAAAACGGTCCTTTGTTCGGGGTGGCCAAGGGGCGTAATTTAATCGTCATCCAGGTAGAATCACTGGAGAATTTTGTCGTCGGTGCAACATACAACGGACAGGAACTCACTCCGAATCTTAATCAGCTTTTGAAGGGAGATACCATTTATTTTAACAACTATCATCAGCAGATCGGGAGTGGAAACACTTCCGATGCGGAATTCGCTACCAACAATTCCATTTACGGAAGCTTAGCCAGTTACACTTACAAGCTTTACGACAAGAACTATTTCAGAGGACTTCCGAAGCTGCTGGGGGAAAAAGGATATGCAACCGCCGTATATCATGCTCATGAAAACCGGCAGTTCTGGAACAGAGAATCTGCCTATAAAGCACAAGGCTTTGATACTTATTATGGCGGGATCGGAGGGATAGACAAAGGACAGTATAATATGACGGAATGGATGGGCTGGGGCCTGACCGATTCAGAGTTTTTCAAACAAACGATAAATTATATCAAGAAAATGTCGCAGCCGTTCTACAGCTTTGTCATCACGCTGTCGAACCATCATCCTTTTGAAATGCTGGATAAGTACAAGTTCATCAAACTGCTGCCTCAGGATAAGGGAACGATATTCGGCAACTATCTGAACAGCGTTGCCTACACCGACTATTCAATCGGCCAGTTCATGCAGGAGCTGAAAGATTCCGGATTATATGACAATTCCGTTATCGCTATCTATGGAGATCATCTTGGACTGCCGAAAACAGATGAGGATATCAACAAATCAGTTTCCAGATTTATCGGCAAAGATTACGATTATGACACTGCAATGAATGTTCCGCTTATTATCACAGTACCCGGAGCGGAGAAGAATATCAATAAGACCGTCAGGATTTCAGGAGGACAGTTGGACTTTCTGCCTACCATTGCATATTTGATGGGATTTGATAACTTGGACACCGTTTACCTTGGGCATAATCTTCTGACGATAGATTCCGGCTTTGTGGCTGAACAGACCTATATGGTAAAGGGTTCCTTCTTCCAGGACGATATCGTATATGAAATGTCCAGAGACGGGGTTTTTGAAAACGGACGAGCCTGGAACAAGAGGACCGGAAAGCCGGTTCCGATCAAGGATTGCTATGATGGATATATGAGGTCTATGGGATTGATCAACACATCGGAATATATCCTGAAAAATGACGTATTGAGGAAAATCTATGTGGATCATCAGGATTCGGTAAGTGCATTCTCTGAAAATGTGGTGGACGCGTATCCAGATGAGATTGCAGAAGCTGGTGCTCCGGATCAGAACCTGAAGGGGACCAATTCCCTCGAAGCCCTGAACGCATCCTATGATGCAGGATATCGGAATATCAGGGTTCAGGTATGCTGGACGGAGGACAAGGAAGCAGTGCTTCTGAATTCCTGGAATGACTTGGGAAAATTTTTCGATACGGATGAAAAAAATGAGATAACCCTGAAAGACTTTGGAGACCTAAATATGAAGAATGGTCTGACTTCCGTGGACTTTCTTGATCTGATCGCATGGGTCGAGGAGCATCCGGATGTTACTATCGTAGCGCAGGTAGAAAGAAGTGCTGATTTCTTCATGAAATGCATGAAGAGTTACGCGGGAAGCATTATGGACCAGTTTATCGTTGAAGTACCGGGGATGGTAGAATATTCCGGGTTGTATCATTCGATACTGAACATAGACATTGGTAAGAACACAGCCGATCAGGTATTGGATTTCATCAAATTAAATAAGGTGGAAGCAGTAACAATGTCGAGTGAGGATGCGGCAGGTAAGTTCGCAGAAATACTGAAGAAGGTCGATTGCATCAGTTACATAGAGGATAATAATGGAGTTCTTTCCCAAAAAGATTAATTGTCACTATATCCCCAGTATCATACGCAGCAGCCATCCTGCCATAAATGCAATGAAGAAACTTCCAATCCATATCAAAACCGCTGTGACCGCTTTTTCCTGCTTGAACAGTACCATCTGAGATGCAAAGCAAGGGACAAACAAAGTCAGAACAGTCAATGTGACCAGTATTTCCGGCTGTGTAAAGCTGCCATTTTTAACCATAGTATAGAATCCGGCGGCACCAAGATCTCTCTTTATTATGCTCATGATAAAGAGATTCGTTGCATTTTCGGGCAGATGAAGGAATCCTACTGTTACTGGTGCGAACCATTCTCTCAGGACCATAAAGCCGTTAAAATAATCCAGAACAGAAATAGCCAGACTGCCAATAAAGAAAGCAGGTCCTGAATCCTTCAGAAAATCCTTTGCTTCTATGGCAGTTTTTTTAATGATTCCTCTCATATCCGGACATTTCAGGGCAGGAGTCGATACCGGAACATATCCATGGACTCCCGGCAGCAACAGATTCATCAGAAATCCCAGCATCAAAAAAACTGAGACAATGATAAGGAGATAAATCAGCATATAGTGGAAATTCAGAAGAAAAGCCATGGATAAAATGACGGCAACCTGAGCGGAGCAGGGAACAGCGATGCATAAAAGTATGCTTGCGATCAGTCTTTCCCGTTTGGAACCCAGGATCTCAGTTGAAACAAGTGCGGCCGTTACACAGCCAAAACCCAGCAGGATAGGAATCACGGAATTCCCGCTCAATCCGATCAACCCAAAGGGTTTGTTCAGGAATTTTGCGATCCTGATAAGAACATTGGATTCATCCAGAATATGTTGAAGAAAATTAAATGCTGTTACCAACGGCAGAAGTAGAAACAGAAGATAGACCGGCGTCATCGTCAGGATCCCGTATTCTCCGATCAGGAGATTGCCCCAGAAGCAGTCCTGACTGAAGAAAGGCGTGACCAAACCGGTAATAAAGCTGAGATAAACATTTCCAAGCCCCATAGGGTCAGGCTCCTTTGCTTAATTTACTTTTTAAAAATGGAATTTAATGATATAATATATGTATCTATTCCATAAAATATGGGGTACTTCATGAATTAATAAATGAGATAAAGAAAAGAGGTAACACAGATGACTGCAGGTTTCCAGATCATCCTGATTGCGACAGCAATATTGATCCTGATCATGACCATGATCGGACTGACCATGATCTCCAACATTAAAAAGAAGGTTTCTGAGGATAATAACCTCAAAACACTGCAATACATACAGAGCAGCTTCAACAGCCTTGGAGAAATGCTGGCGGGTTCACAGAGGCAGTCAACGGAAATTCAGGATAAGCGTCTGCAGGAATTGAATATCCAGCTGACCCAAAAAAATGAAATGCTGCAAAAGACGGTAAATGATATGCTGACTCAGGTTGAAGCACGTTTAAAAACCAATGCCATGGAAAATGAACAGAAACTGGAGCATATCAGAGCCACCATGGAAAACCGGATCGCAGCCATGCAGGAGGATAACGGAAAAAAACTGGATGAAATGCGTGCAACCGTTGACGAAAAGCTTCAGAAGACGCTGGAGGACAGGATCAGCAAGTCATTCCAGCTTGTCAGCGAACGTCTGGAGCAGGTTTATAAAGGACTCGGCGAAATGCAGAGTCTCGCTTCCGGTGTCGGTGATCTGAAAAAGGTGCTGTCCAATGTGAAGACAAGAGGAATTCTCGGGGAAATACAGCTTGGTGCGATCCTGGAGCAGATCCTTTCCCCGGATCAATATGAGGAAAATATCATGACAAAAAAGGGCAGCTCCGAACGGGTTGAATTTGCCATCAAGCTTCCGGGAGATGAAGACGGGGTGGTATATTTACCGATCGATGCAAAATTTCCGGCCGATACTTATACAAAACTGGTCGATGCCTATGAAAAAGGAAATCCAGAGGAGATCGAGCAGGCAGTCAAAATGCTGGAACGAGCAATCAAATCATTTGCTAAGAGTATCCATGACAAATACATAGAACCGCCGCAGACAACGGATTTCGGAATTATGTTCCTTCCTTTCGAAGGTTTGTATGCCGAGGTCGTCAGAAGAGGGATGGTGGAATCTCTGCAAAGAGATTATAAGATTAATATTGCGGGGCCGACGACTATGGCTGCGCTGCTGAACAGTTTGCAGATGGGCTTTAAAACTCTTGCAATCCAGAAACATTCCAGCGAAGTATGGAATGTTCTGGGGGCTGTTAAGACGGAATTTGATAAATTCGGAGATGTCCTGGCAATGACACAGCAGCGGATCAATCAGGCAAATACCGAGCTGGATAAACTGATCGGCGCAAGGACGCGTAAGATACAGAACAAGCTGAGAAATGTGGCCAGCCTTTCAGAAATGAACAGCAGGGAGGTTCTCGGCATTGGAGGAAATGAGGAAGAAGACGGAACAGATTACGATATGAGTGAGGATATATAACTATATGAGCATATTTGCGGTAGCAGATCTTCATCTCTCGCTTACAGGTGAAAAGCCGATGGATATCTATGGCGGAGAGTGGATCAATCATACAGAAAAACTGAAGAAGAACTGGGAAGCTGTAATTTCTGAAGAGGATACGGTGATCTTGCCCGGAGATAGTTCATGGGCTTTGAAGCTCGAGGATGCATTACCAGATCTGGAATGGATCGGAAGCCTTCCCGGGAAAAAGGTTTTAATTAAAGGGAACCATGATCTATGGTGGAATTCCATAGGAAAACTGAACCGGATCAATGAATCCATGCTGTTTCTGCAGAACAGCTTTTATGAGGCGGACGGTTATGCAATCTGCGGTACAAGGGGTTGGATCTGTCCTGGGGTCGATGATTTTACCATACACGATGAAAAAATATATCGAAGAGAGCTTGGAAGGCTGAGACTTTCACTGGATATGGCAGCAATGGCCGGTTACGGAAAAAAATATAACGGCGAAAAAGGGCCGATCATCGGAGTGCTCCATTTCCCACCGGCAAATGACTCCCTTAACCGGTCTGGTTTTATCGATCTGTTTGAGGAGTACCAGGTAAAAAAGGTCATTTATGGGCATCTTCACGGAAGAGATGCTTACGGAAACGGATTCAGGGGTATCAAAAATAACGTTGAATATATACTGGCATCCATTGACTACCTGAAATGTATGCCGATTCAAATCGTATAAGGGAGTAACGGATATGAAAAGAGTGATATTGATTGTATTGGACAGCGTAGGGATCGGTGCTTTGCCGGATGCAGAAAAATACGGAGACAAGGGTTCCCATACCCTTGACCACATCGCTACGGCAATGTCGGACTTTCAGATACCGAATCTGATCAAGCTTGGACTTGGATCCATCGACGGAATAACGAAGATCGTAAAAATACAGGACCCTTCCGGTTCCTTCGGAAGACTTGGGGAAAAGTCAACGGGAAAGGATACCATTACTGGTCACTGGGAGATCGCAGGGCTTTATACAGAGGTGCCGTTCCAGACATTTCCGGACGGATTTCCAAAGGAATTCATGAAGGCCTATGAAAAGGAGATCGGAATCGAGACACTGGGAAATTATGCGGCTTCCGGTACAGAAATCATTGAGGAGCTCGGACCGGAGCACGAAAAGACCGGAAAACCGATCATTTATACATCTGCCGACAGCGTATTTCAGATTGCAGCAAACACAGCAGTGATCCCACTTGAAAAGCTCTATCATTTATGTGAAGCAGCGAGAAAGATGCTGGTCGGTGACATGCAGGTAGGCAGAGTCATCGCGAGGCCATATGTCATGGAAAACGGAAAGAGGACCAGGACATCGGACAGAAGGGATTATGCGGTTTCGCCAAGCGGAAAGACTATTCTGGATCATGTAAAAGAAACGGGAAAGACAGTTTATGCGATCGGCAAGATCAGCGATATTTTCAACGGGCAAGGAGTGACGACTTCTGTCCATACTGAAAGCAATATGGACGGAGTGGATAAAACGATCGAAGCGACAAAAAAGGATTTTGAAGGCCTCATCTTTACAAACCTTGTGGATTTTGACTCAAAATACGGCCATCGCAGAGATCCGGTGGGATACGGAAAAGCGATCGAGGATTTCGATGCCAGACTGCCCGAAATCATAGCGGCAATGAAAGAAGATGACATGCTGATCCTCTGTGCGGATCACGGCAATGATCCGGTTCATACAGGGTGGGATCATACCAGAGAATATGTGCCTGTTCTGATTTATGGCAAGAAGATAAAAGCAGGAGTCAACCTCGGAACCAGAGCATCCTTTGCGGATATCGGCGCAACGATTGCGGAGGCATTAAATACAGAGAAAACAGCAATAGGAGAAAGCTTTTTACAGTTGATAGCAGGAGGATATTGATATGAATATGGTTGATATCATCTATAAAAAACGGGAAGGCGGTTCTCTGACCAAAGAAGAAATTGAATATTTTGTTCAAGGATATACGGACGGTATAATCCCGGATTATCAGGCTTCTGCCCTCCTGATGGCGATCTATTTTCGAAAAATGAATAAAGAAGAAACTTATGCCTTGACAATGGCAATGAAAAACTCCGGAGATGTTGTGGACCTTAGACAAATCGAAGGTATCAAGGTGGATAAGCACAGCACGGGCGGAGTAGGTGATAAAACCACACTGATCGTTGGACCTCTGGCGGCTGCCTGCGGAGTACGTATCGCGAAAATGTCCGGAAGGGGATTAGGCTTTACCGGAGGAACAGTCGATAAGATGGAATCGATTCCCGGTTTTCGCACAACCATAGATGCAGGCGATTTTATTTCGCTCGTCAATCGTGTCGGGCTTTCGGTAATCGGGCAGACAGCCCATATCGCTCCTGCTGATAAAAAGCTGTATGCACTCAGAGATGTTACCGCTACGGTGGACAATTTAAGCCTGATCACATCAAGCATCATGAGCAAGAAGCTGGCATCCGGCAGTGACGCCATCGTCTTGGATGTAAAATGCGGCAGCGGGGCATTTATGGAAAGTTTTGAAGCTGCCTGCGAATTAGGCGAACTGATGGTTGAAATCGGGCATGCAGATGGAAAAAAGACAATTGCTGTTATTACAGACATGAATCAGCCGCTGGGACTTGCTGTCGGCAACGGTCTTGAAGTCATGGAGGCCATCGAGACCTTAAAAGGAAAAGGCCCTGCGGATATTACGGAGCTCGCTTTGGTCCTTACTTCCTATATGATTTTAGCCGGAAAGAAGGCGGAAACCCAGGAAGAGGGCTATCAGATGGCCAAGCAGGCTTTGGAAAGCGGCAGAGCTTTGAATAAGCTGGCAGAATTCATTGAAGGACAGGGCGGTAACCCGAAGGTGATCGAGGATTATTCATTATTCCCGCGGCCTTCCTGTTTTATAGAGATCAGGTCGGCTGATGAGGGATATATCCAGGCCATTGGAGCCAGAACGATCGGACTTGCATCCCAGCATTCCGGAGCTGGACGGGCGACAAAGGAAGATCAGATCGATCTGTCAGCTGGGATCATTCTTTGTAAAAAAGTCGGCGAAGCTGTAAAAAAGGATGAGATACTGGCGACGGTTTTCGGAAGTGATCTGACTCGAGTCCAGAAGGGAGCGGATGAGGCGGCGAAAGCTTACCAGATCGGCTCTGAAATGCCGGAAACGGAACCGCTGATCAAAAAAGTAATTCAATAATCAAGTCATAAAACCCCCCGAATTTCAATATCTTATATAAGATAGATAGTAAGGGGGTTTTTTATTGTGATACATAAATTAAAAATAAAGATGATTCTGATATTGGCTTTATGCCTGACGCTGATGCCGATCGGGATTTTTGCAGGAGAAAGTTCGGACATCAACGTAATTTCAAGCGGAAATGAAACAGAAGGAGCAGTATTGCCTACTTCGATTACGGGCGGTGCGATCGGTATGACGGTGGATGCCAAATCAGCCATATTGATTGATGCCGGAAGCGGGACGGTTTTGTTTGAACAGAATTCTCATGATAAGCTGCCTCCGGCAAGTGTAACGAAGGTAATGACCATGTTATTGATCATGGATGCTGTAGACAATGGACAAATCAGTCTGAAGGATCAGGTGACAATCAGTGAACGGGCGGCAAGCATGGGAGGCAGTCAGATGTATATGGAACCCGGCGAACAGCATGATCTGGAAACCTTGATGAAAGGAATCGCTATTGCAAGCGCAAACGATGGATGTGTCGCAGCAGCAGAATATCATTCCGGGTCTGTAGAGATATTTGTTGAGAATATGAACAAAAAGGCCAAAGAGCTTGGTATGAAGGATACAAACTTTGTAAATACAAACGGACTTCCGGTAGCCAATCATTATACAAGTGCATACGATATAGCAGTAATGTCGAAGGAACTGTTGAAGTATAAAAAACCCCAGGATTGGTTCAATACCTGGATGACGAATATCACAGTAGGATTGCCCGGGAAAAAACAAACAGAACTCGGGCTTACGAATACGAATCGCATGATAAAAATATATCCCGGTGCAAACGGAATAAAAACTGGGTTTACACAGGAAGCAGGATACTGTTTATCCGCCTCTGCGACAAAGGGTGATTTGACACTGATTGCAGTAATCATGGGAAGTTCGACATCAAAAATTCGATTCGCGGAAGCATCAAAACTACTGGATTACGGTTTTGCCAATTACGATTCTGTAAAATTGGCCGAGAAGGGTGAACCGATGGGAACGATCATGATAGAAAAAGGTGATCCTAATATGATCAATGCCGTTGCTCCTGAAGACATCAGTACTCTGATTAAAAAAGGCGAGAAAGATCATATCCGCGGTGAATTGAAATTCAATAAATCAATCTTGGCGCCAATTCAGAAGGGAGACAAAGTCGGTGAAATGGTTGTGTATAAAAAGGATAAGGAGATAGCTAGATATCCGGTAGTATCAGAAGAGAAGGTTGAAAAAGCAAGCTTTTTTGATATCTATCTGCGAATGATAAGGAGTTTGACATAGTAACAGAAATAGGGGGTAAAGACTATGAATGAATACGTAATAGCTTTTTCTTCATTTTACAGAGCTGTATATGCCAAGGAAAGGCTACAGGAAAACAGGATAGGGGCTACCTTGAAAAAAGTACCGCCTAATTTATTGAAATCTTGTGGATATGCCATGTATCTGAAAACAAACAATATAGATAATGCCTTGGAAGTATTGGATAAAAATAATATAAATGCAAAAGGAATCTACCAGATCGAGTACAATAACGGATCGGTTCGGTACAAACAAATCGCTTGAATATCAAGTCAGTAAAATGATATAAGGATG
>Ga0183099_1001304_pt1 | contig 14771 bp, 10 predicted proteins | sample Biomet1_FD_127788 | JGI IMG/M metagenome (GOLD analysis project Ga0183099, IMG submission 127788) | Microbial communities from bioreactor (seeded with anoxic lake sediment) at LBNL, California, USA - Biofuel metagenome 1 | ecosystem: Engineered > Bioreactor > Anaerobic > Unclassified ... | reverse complement strand
CTGCTCTGCTCTGCTCTGCTCTGCTCTGCTCTGCTCTGCTCTGCTCTGCTCTGCTCTGCTCTGCTCTGCTCTGCTCTGCTCTGCTCTTAAGCATAGGCTTGTCCTCCTTCTCTGTCAAGTTTTTACTTTATTTCTTAACTTAATTATTTTTTATGATAAATTACATAAAAATAAACCATTTAATTCAAATTATTTATTAATAACTTTATTATACAACATTTTCCGAATTTTACAAAATCATATCATAATTTTTTAATGAAATAAAAAAAACAAGCAACTCAATAAATAAGTTACTTGTTTTACAGAAAAATTGTCCCACACTGTCTGGAAAATCATTTTCGGAATACACTTCGAAATGATCAGACTTTTTTATATTTAAGTCAGTAAAGTTTCATAGTCAGTACGATAACCAATTTGTAAAATCTTGCCATCTTCGTCTAGCAAGATTGGCCGTTTAATCAACATCCCATCAGAAGCTAATAGATCTGCTGCCGCTTCAAGTGAGAGGTCTGCAATCTTATCTTTCAAACCAAGCTCTCGATAACGAATGCCAGATGTATTGAAAAATTTCTTTTTATCAAACCCTGATGTTTCGAGCCATGACAAGATGAGCTCTGCCTTAGGTGGGGTCGTTTTCAAGTCAATTTCTTGAACCGACACACCAAGTGCGTCTAATTCTTGATGCGCTCTTTGACAGGTCGAACACTTTGGATACCAGTAAAATGTTGTCATGATTTTTTGATAATCCTAACTCTCACGATATTTTCTGAGCTATCAAATTCAGCAGCAAGTGTCCGCACTTTTTCTTCATCTGATTCTTCCAAATCAAGCAAAGTATAGGCATGATGGTCTTTGGAACGGTTGATGATATTCGAAATATTGATGCCTGCCTCTGATACACGTGTCGAAATACGCGCGACGATATTGGGCACATTATTGTTAATTAATGTAATCCGGAAAGGCGATGTCATTGCTTGTTTCACATTCGGAAAGTTAACAGAATTGATGATTTCACCAGTTTCCATGAACCGACGAATCGTTTGTCCTGCCATAATCGCACAATTAAGCTCAGCCTCCTCAGTAGAGCCACCCACGTGAGGTAAAACTGTGATTTTTTCTTTATTAAGCAGTTCCTCTGTTCCGAAGTCTGTGATATAGCGTTTGACAACACCTGTTTCAATCGCATCAAACAAGGCTTCATTATCCATCAGCTCACCACGCGCAAAGTTGATAATCGTCACGTCTTTACCCATAACATCAAAGGCTTCACGGTTGAAAGTCGCTTTGGTTTCTTCAGTCAAAGGCACGTGAATCGTGATGTAATCACAGTTTCTGAAAATATCTTTGATGTCGTTGACACGACGGACGTGACTTGAAATATTCCAAGCTGTCTCAATCGACACGTATGGATCATAGCCGTAAACGTGCATACCTAGACGATACGCATCATTTGCGATACGGGCACCAATTGCGCCAAGACCGATGACACCAAAGTTTTTGCCTGTAATTTCAGAGCCTGCAAATTGTTTCTTACCTGCTTCGACTTGCTTGGGTACATCATCACCAGTTAAAGTATTCACCCACTCATTAGCTGCGATATAATCACGCGCACTCAAAAGCGTTGAAGCAATCACGGCTTCTTTCACGGCATTGGCATTAGCACCTGGCGTGTTGAACACCACAATTCCTTTGTCAGTCGCTTCTTCAATGGGAATATTATTGGTACCAGCACCTGCACGAGCGATAGCTTTTAGATTTTCTGGAAATTCAGTACCATGTAAGTTTTCAGAACGGATAATATAAGCATCGGGATTTTCTTTGTGATCCCCATCGATCTGGAAGGCATTGCCAAGTTCACGGAGACCAATTTTATTGATATTGTTGTAAGTTTTTACTGAAAATGTTGTCATCTACTTGCTTTCTATTTTAACTGAACCATGCGTCATATTTATATGACGCAATCAAACGCTAAACGATAAACAAACTTAAGCTGAATTTCTCGCCTCAAATGCTTTCATAAAGGCTACCAATTCTTGTACCCCTTCAAGTGGAAATGCGTTATAGATCGACGCACGCATCCCCCCAACTGAGCGGTGACCTTTGATGTTTTTGAAATCATGTTCAAGTGCTTCTTTGTTAAACAACTTGTCCAAGTCATCCGTTGGGGTCACAAATGGAATATTACAGATGCTACGGTCTGCCTTTATTTCAACGGGATTTGAGTAAAACTCAGACTGATCGATAAAGTCATAAAGCAAGTTGGCTTTTTCGATGTTTTTAGCTTGCATGGCGTCAACACCTCCCAAGCTTGCCACGTAATCAAACACAAGACGTGCCATGTAGATGCCATAAGTTGGAGGGGTATTGTAGAGTGAGTTGTTATCCGCTTGGATGCGATAGTCCAACATTGAAGAAAGAACTGGCTCATCATTAAGCAAATCTTCGCGAACGATGACAAGGGTTACGCCAGCAGGTCCAATATTCTTTTGTGCACCGGCATAAATCAAGCCAAAGTCAGCAACATTGTAACGAACTGCCAAAATATTTGAACTCATATCCGCAACGATCGGCACACCATTAGTATCTGGCAAGTCATAAATCGTCGTCCCTTCAATCGTATTATTGGTCGTCAAATGTACATAAGCTGCATCTGGATCAATCGTTGCTGCGTCGAAAGTCGGAATATGATTATAAACTGTTGCTTCTGAAGACGCTAAAAGTTCCGGTTGGAAATCAATTGTCTTAGATAACTTAACAGCCTCTGTATAAGCTTTTTTACCCCATGAACCACCCACAATATAATAGGCTTTTTTCTTTTTCTGAGCCAAATTTAGTGGGATCATAGAGAATTGTAATGATGCACCGCCCTGTAAGAAAAGGACTTTATAATTATCTGGAATCGCCATCAAGTCACGCAAGCGTAATTCAGCAGCTTTGATAATTTCATCAAACTCGGAGGAGCGATGAGACAGTTCCATAACACTCATACCACTTCCGCGGTAATCTAGCATTTCTTTTTGTGCTTGTTTAAGCACTGGTTTTGGCAAGACAGCTGGTCCTGCTGAAAAATTGTAAACTGTCATTTGGTAGAAACCTCCGATTTATTTTGCCGACGAATTCAGAATTAAACTCGCCTTAATATTTAGAATTAACTAAATATTAATACTATTATATCATATTGTGAAAATTTATACACAAAAATCCCTTATTTCATAGAAATTTTCAGGGATTGTTCGTGTTTTTATGGATAAATGATAGTTCGAGTCATATACGCATTCAAGTATAAGTCTATTTATTTAGCTGCTGCTTGAGATAATTCAAAATTAGTTTTGACAAATTCTTCAATTTTACCATCTGCTTTAAGTTGTGTAATCACTTTGTCAATTTCTTTTTTCAGATTACCTGAATCCTTAGGCATCGCAATCGCATAACTATCCGATTTTGATGAATCAAATTTAATATTTGTGACAATCGCTAAATCAGGATTTGCTGCCACGTAAGCTTTGGCAATTGGTTCTTCAAAAACAACGCCTGAAACCGTACCATTTTTGAGCTCATTAATCATCTGACCATTCTTAGTCAAGCTGACCAAATTAGCCCCCTTGACTTGATCTTTCACAATATTTTCCTGAACTGTTCCTTTTTGCGCAGCTACTTTCTTACCGTCAAATGCTGCTAAATTTTGATAAGCGTCTGCTTGAGACTTTTGAACGATCATCACATTTTGCGCTGTATAATAGGACGTTGAAAAGTCATATGCCTTTTGACGTTCAGGTGTTGCTGAAATCCCCGAAATGGCTATGTCAGCCTTACCAGATTCGACTGATGCAAGCACGTTATTAAAGTCCATCGCTTGGAACTTGACCTTCACTCCTAATGCCTTACCAATTTCATTAGCTAAATCAATGTCAGAACCTACAATTGTATTTTTTCCATCTTTAATCACTTGAAATTCAAAAGGGGCAAACTCTGGATTCAAGGCGACTGTTAAAGTCTTTTTATCTTTAATTTGGTCTACATAGTGATTTGGGTCAGCCTTTTTATCAGAACCACAAGCCGTCAAAGCAAGTACAGCCGTCACAGCAACAATACCTAAAATCATTTTTTTCATCTTCATCAGTTATCTCTTTTCTGTATATTTATTAGTTTATAGCATAATTATACATTATTCCAACAATAAGTCAAGCTTTTTGCATATTTTTTCATTTTATTGATCATATGCCATAAAAAAATCCCCCTACAGACTTACCGTATGTAGAAGGAATGACTTTATAGACTTATTTTGCGCTCTGTGCGAGTTCGAAATTTTTCTCAACAGATTTACTAATCGCATCTGTCGCTTTCAATTTTTTGATAACTGCATCAATTTCTTTTTTCAGTTTATCAGATTTTTTAGGCATCGCAACACAATAGCTATCAGTATCTGATGAATCTAGTTTCACGCCAGATAAAGCCAAATCAGAATTGGCAGAGATATAAGACTTCGCAATAGGTTCCTCTAAAACGACACCCTCAACTGTTCCATTTTTCAACTCATTAATAGCTTGACCAGTTTTAATCAAGGAAACCAGTGAGGCACCCTTAACTTGATTCGTTGCCACTTTTTCTTGAACTGATCCTTTTTGAGCCGCAACTTTCTTGTCTTTAAAATCTGCAATTGTGGCATATTTATCATGGTGTTCTTTCTTGACAACAATAACATTATTAGCTGTGTAGTAGCTATCTGAAAAATCATATGATTTAGCTCGGTCAGGGTCAGCCGAAATACCAGAAATCGCAATATCTGCTTTGCCACTTGTTACACTCGCTAGCACATTATTAAAATCCATTGCTTGAATTTTAACTTTCACACCCAATGCTTTACCGATTTCATTAGCCAAATCAACATCTGAACCGACAATTTCATTTTTGCCATCTTTTAACATTTGAAACTCAAAAGGGGCATAGTCAGGACTCAAGGCAACAGTCAAAGTGCCTTTATCTTTAATTTTAGACAATGTATCTTTTGATGATGATGACCCACAGGCTGCCAAAGTCACGATTGATGTCAAAGCAACAAGGCCTAACGCTATTTTTTTCAAGTTCATGTGTTCTCTTTTCTGCATATATATTATTTATCAGTATAATTATACATTGCTTTCGAAATATGTCAAGAATTTCTATCCGTCAAGCAACTTGCTGCTTTAGTCAATCGCCTTAATCTCCAAAATCGTATCACGGATTTGTGCCGCAAGCTCATAATCTAAGTTTCCAGCCGCCTCATTCATCTGCTCAGTCAGCGTTTTAACTGCTGCCTTGCGTTCCTTGCGGTTCATGGTTTCATAATCTACTTCAACCACTTGCCCGTCATCTGCAACCTTGGTCAAACCAATCTTATCGCGAATTTCCTTGATAATTGTCGTCGGTGTGATGCCATGCGCTGTATTATACGCCATTTGCGTCTCGCGACGGCGGGCTGTTTCATCAATCGCCTTGCGCATGGACTCGGTCATCTTGTCCGCATACATAATCACGCGTCCCTCGCTATTTCGGGCAGCACGACCAATCGTTTGAATCAAACCACGCTCATTGCGCAGGAAGCCTTCCTTGTCAGCGTCCAAAATCGCTACCAGCGAAACTTCTGGCACATCAATCCCCTCACGCAAGAGATTGATACCGACCAAGACATCAAACACGCCTAGCCGCAAATCACGCAGAATCTCCGTCCGCTCAAGCGTTTTAATGTCCGAGTGCATGTATTTGACCTTGACACCCATTTCTTTGAGATAGTCGCTTAAATCCTCCGCCATTTTCTTGGTCATGGTCGTGACAAAGGTCCGTTCGTTGCGCTCGGCGCGCAGATTAATCTCGCCTAGGAGATCATCAATCTGACCCATGATCGGGCGAACCTCTACGATTGGGTCAAGTAGACCAGTCGGCCGAATAATCTGCTCAACAATCGTATCCGTCTGCTCCAGTTCATAATCACCAGGTGTCGCAGAAACATAGACAATCTGATGCACATGACTTTCAAATTCTTCTCGTCTCAGTGGTCGATTATCAAGTGCACTTGGCAAACGGAAACCGTAATTAACCAGCATTTCTTTACGCGACCGGTCACCATTATACATCCCCTTGATTTGCCCCATGGTCATGTGGCTTTCGTCAATCATAATCAGAAAATCATCAGGGAAGAAATCAAGCAAGGTATAGGGCGGTTCGCCCTCACTACGCCCATCCATATGACGCGAATAGTTTTCGACACCGTTGGTATAGCCCATCTCACGCAACATTTCGATGTCATAGTTAGTCCGCTGCTCCAAACGCTGTGCTTCTAATAACTTACCTTCCTCGTTAAATTTTTTGAGTTGTGTTTCTAATTCGGCTTCAATTTTAGCAATTGACTCTTCCATGTGGTCATCATTGGTCACAAAGTGAGTGGCAGGAAAAATTGCCAAATGTTCGACTTCTCCAAGCACATGTCCTGTCAGCGCCTCAATCTCACGTATCCGCTCAATCTCATCGCCGAAAAATTCAACACGAAAGGCATTCTCATCCCGAGAGGCTGGGAAAATTTCGACGACATCGCCACGCACGCGGAATTTACCACGCTGGAAGTCAATGTCATTGCGCTCAAACTGAATATCTACCAAACTATTGAGCAAGTGATCTCGTGTGATTTCAAGTCCCGGCCGCAGGCTGACCACATTATCAGCGTATTCCTTGGGATTCCCCAAGCCGTAAATACAGCTGACCGATGCCACGACAATGACATCATTGCGTTCTAAAAGCGAGCTCGTCGCACTATGGCGGAGCTTATCAATCTCATCATTGACCGAGCTGTCTTTTTCGATATAGGTATCAGAACTCGGCACATAAGCCTCTGGCTGGTAATAATCGTAGTAAGACACGAAATACTCAACCGCATTATTAGGAAAAAACTCCTTGAACTCGCCGTAGAGCTGACCGGCAAGGGTTTTGTTGTGGGCGATGACAAGCGTTGGCTTGTTTTCACGCGCAATCACCTGACTCATGGTATAGGTCTTCCCAGTTCCCGTTGCCCCCAGCAAGATTTGCGCTTTCTCACCATTTTCGATACCCTCACACAAGGCCTCAATCGCTGTTGGCTGGTCACCAGACGGCTCATACTTTGAAATTAACTCGAATTTTCTTGACGTATCTTTTTCTATCATAGGTCAATTTTACCATTTTTGACCCCTATTTTGTGGTATAATGAATGTGAATCCATTAAAAAGAGGTTATCATGTCAATACAAGAAAAATTAATCAAAGCTAGTCATTTAATCGACATGGACGATATCATCCGTGAAGGCAATCCGACGCTCCGCGCGGTAGGTGCCGACGTTACACTACCACTCTCTGACGAAGATATTATCCTAGGCGAAAAAATGTTGGAGTTCTTACGTAACTCGCAAGACCCTGTCATGTCTGAAAAAATGGGCCTACGTGGTGGTGTTGGCCTTGCTGCACCACAGCTCGATGTCTCTAAAAAAATCATCGCTTGTCTCGTTCCCAAAGAATTTGAAAGCGAAGAAGCTGCCGAAAAAGCTAATGAAGCTTACAGCCTAGCCACAATTATGTACAATGCTAAAATCGTGGCACACTCCGTTCAAGATGCAGCCCTTGCTGATGGTGAAGGCTGTCTATCTGTTGATCGTGATGTGCCTGGCTACGTCGTCCGTCATGCACGTGTCACAGTCGACTATATTGATAAAAACGACGACAAACAACGTCTCAAACTTAAAGGCTATGATGCCATGGTCGTTCAACACGAGATTGACCACACCAATGGCATCATGTTCTACGATCGCATCAACGACGCTGATCCTTTTGCGATAAAAGATGGTATGTTGATTATTGAGTAAAAATAAAAACGTTCTGACAGACTTTGACTGTTAGAACGTTTTTTAGTTCACCAAAAAAAGAGCTAGTCTAGCTCTTTTTCATCTGCTTATACTTCAGCATCACCTGGATCTGCTGCTGTTTCAGTAATTTTTTCATCCGTTACTGCCTCATCAGACTGATTGACAATGACGATTTGATTGTCAATCACATCTGCTGTGAGCATTTTATGTTCAGGATGTTCGATATAAAAATCAGCGATGGCATCTTCGATATAATCTTGGATGGTACGACGTAGTGGGCGCGCACCCATTTTTGGATCATAGCCGATGTCAACCAATTTTTCTTTAACAGCTTGAGTCACGTCTAAATGAATGTCATTGCGTGCAATTTGGGCATTAACTTCAGCTAACATCAAATCGACAATTTTGAGGAGGTTTTCTTTACTCAAAGCTTTGAATTCGATGATACCATCAAAACGGTTCATAAACTCAGGACTGAAGAAATCCCCCAATTGACCAAGGACAGAATTTGTCGTGCCCTCACGCGCTGCACCGAAACCGACATTAGCCTCAGCTTTACCAGTACCAGCGTTGGAGGTCATGATGATAATCGTGTCCTTAAAGCTGATCGTTCGACCTTGTGCATCTGTCAGACGGCCATCATCCAATATTTGCAAAAACATATGCATAACATCAGGATGTGCTTTTTCGATTTCATCTAGCAAAATCAGCGAGTAAGGATTACGACGAACTTTTTCAGTCAATTGACCTGCTTCTTCATAACCAACATAGCCAGGAGGCGCACCAATCAATTTAGCCACACTGTGTTTTTCCATGTATTCACTCATGTCAAAGCGGATCATACTATCCTGACTTCCAAAAAGTTCTAGTGCCAATTGTTTAGCAAGTTCTGTTTTACCAACACCAGTTGGACCAACAAACATAAAGCTACCGATTGGTCGATTAGCTTTACCAAGCCCCACACGGTTACGACGGACTGCCTTAGAAATCTTATCAATGGCATCATCTTGACCGATAACGTGAGCTTTCAGGTCATCTGCCAGATTGATCAACTGCGTTTGTTCTTTTTCCTTCAAATCACCGACAGGAATCTTCGTTTTTTCTTCAATGATTGCTTCAATATCCTTTTCAGTAATGACAGGTGTTTCTTCATCAGTCATTTCTTGGTTGGATAATTCTCGTAATTTAGCGATTTGATCACGGAAATGTGCAGCCTTTTCAAAGTCTTCAGATCGTAACGCTTCATTTTTTGCATCTTCAGAAGACTGAATCCGTTTGGCAATTTCCTGAGGATCGACGAATTTTAAGGTCAGATTTTTCTTAGATCCAGACTCATCTAACAAGTCAATAGCCTTGTCAGGCAAGAAACGATCTTGAATATAACGATTAGACAAGACGGCTGCCTGCTCAATCGCTTCATCAGTATATTTCACGTGATGATAGTCCTCATAACGTTTTTGAATGCCACGTAAAATAGTAATTGTTTCATCAACAGACGGTTCATTAACCTTAACAGGTTGCATCCGACGTTCCAAGGCAGCATCTTTTTCAATGATACGATATTCATTCAAGGTCGTTGCACCAACAAGTTGCAACTCACCACGAGCTAATGCTGGTTTTAAAATGTTACCAGCATCCATGTTGCCATCACCAGCAGAACCAGCCCCAACAATTTCATGGATTTCATCGATAAAAAGAATCACATCTTGACGATCAGAAATTTCTTTCATCAGTTTTTGCATGCGTTCTTCAAATTGTCCGCGGATGCCTGTTCCTTGAACAAGGCTTACAACATCCAGTCGAATGACTTCTTTATTTTGCAGTTTTTGAGGGACATCCCCATCAACAATCTTTTGGGCTAATCCCTCAACGACAGCTGTTTTACCAACACCAGGTTCACCGATTAGAACAGGATTATTTTTAGTACGGCGATTGAGAATTTCAATCACACGTGTAATTTCTTGATCTCGACCAATGACTGGGTCAATCTCACCTTTACGTGCGCTCTCAGTCACGTTGAACCCGAAGTCTTCTAGCATACCTTTAGGTTGCGCATTCCCACCACGGCCACGAGGTGGTTGTCCACCATTCCCACCACGACCAGATTGTGTTGGCGGTGTGCCATTATCCGGACGGCCATTAGGACGATTCAAGTTATCTCCTAAGGTACCAAAAAGATCCTCAAAAGGATTGTAATTAGCATCTGATTGATTGGTTGTACCTTGATTGGTACCACCACCAAAAAGATTTGTGGGACCACCAGCTTTCATGATTTGATAACAGTTCTGGCAGAGATCATTTTGTTTTTTAACACCATTTACATTTGTGTAGAGGTGAATCGTTGCTTCATTTAATTGACAATTTTGACAGAGCATAGGCGGTAACTCCTTTACAGTTTGCAAGTATTTCCCAATGTTTTAAAAGTAAAAGAAGACTTCAAAGTATTGAGAAAAATCCTTGATTTTTTATGATTTAAAAGGTAAATGATCGTTTGACCAATATTGACCTTTAATCTTATTATATGCTTATTGTAATCTATTTTCAAGAAAAATGCTCACTTAAAATCATATGGACACCTCCAAAAACTCAGATTTGCCACTTTTGGTTAAATTTCCCTATCGCGTCGTTATTGCTCCGCACCTTGCAGTATCAGGTGGGCTTTCTGTGGCGAGTAATCGCAGCCACAAGCCTTGTCGCAATGCCTAGCGCTAGAAAAATTTAACTCAAAAATCATCAAAGCACTTCTGCGACGAGTAACCGCAGGAGCAAAAGCAGTTTTTAGAGGCGCCCATATTTTAGAGCAAAAAAAACGCCAGTTGACGTCTTTTGTTTTGCTTACATAAAATCGCGTAATTGTTTACTACGTCTTGGATGGCGTAATTTTTTCAAAGCCTTGGCTTCAATTTGACGAATCCGTTCACGCGTTACTTTGAACTGCTTGCCAACATCTTCAAGTGTGTGCATACGACCATCATCTAAACCAAAACGCATTCTAAGAACATTTTCTTCACGGTCAGTCAAAGTATCCATGACTTCATCAAGCTGTTCACGCAACATCACACGGTTGGTATAATCAATTGGACTTTCAATCGCATCATCCTCGATGAAATCACCCAAATGTGAATCATCTTCTTCACCGATGGGTGTTTCAAGCGATACAGGTTCCTGAGCAATCTTCAATATCTCTCTTACACGTTCCGGTTTAATATCCATTTCCGCACCGATTTCCTCAGGTGACGGGTCACGACCCAAATCTTGTAAAAGTTGGCGTTGAATCCGGATTAATTTATTAATCGTTTCAACCATGTGAACTGGAATCCGAATCGTCCTTGCCTGATCGGCAATGGCACGTGTGATGGCTTGACGAATCCACCATGTGGCATAAGTCGAGAACTTAAAGCCTTTGGTATGGTCAAATTTATCAACGGCCTTCATAAGCCCCATGTTACCTTCTTGAATTAAATCAAGAAATTGCATCCCACGACCAGAATAACGTTTGGCAATGGATACCACGAGACGTAGATTGGCTTCAGCAAGCATTTGCTTAGCCATTTCACCTTCTTCATCACCCGCAACAATTGCCTCAGCCAAACGTGTTTCTTCATCAAATGTCAAAAGCGGGAAACGGCCGATTTCTTTTAAATACATCCGAACTGGATCATCAATACGGACATTCGTTACGATTTCTTCTACTTCTTCTTCGGCTTCCTTTTCATCGACTTTTGTCGATTCAAGTGCCATTACTGACGGTTCACCTTTTTTATCAACGATTGAAATACCGGCATCCTGAATTTTTGTCAGTAAAGCCTCAATTCCTTCAGCATCTAACTCAAATTCTGTGATGAGTTCAACTGTAATATCATCGTCTACAGCTTGACCTAACTTTTTATGGTCGCGAATAAATTCTGCTACCGCGACATCAAAAGCTGAGCCGATTTTTTTATTATCTTTTTTTGTTTCTACCAATTTTATACCCCATCTTGTTGTTTCTGAGCAATGATTTGCAAGGTTAATTGTAATTCTAAGGCACTGTTTCCCGTTTGCTTAGCCTGTACGAGTTGATCTTGTAACGCCTGCAATTGAGTGCCATTAGCTGCCTTCACGAAATTCTTTAATAAATCATCAATTTCTTGATCAGATATATCATCTGGCACATTAACTGTTGATAAAACTTCATAAAATGTCTCTGTGGCTTCGCCAGTCAGCTGTCCCACCAGATTTGTTTCCTCTACCTCTTCTAAGTCTTTCATGACCTCAAAAAGATCTTGATACCGCCGATGCACAAATTGAAAATCATTTGCTGCAACGACACGTGCCATCACACTTGGATGATAAATCATCCGATGTAGTAATTGTAACTCAGATAACTCAATTTGCGACAATTTCTTAGCACCCATTACAGGAATAGGCGCTACAAGTGTTGGGTCGACATATGCGTCATCATCCTCCTCAGGTGGAGGTGCCATGCCATCATCAAACATAAACGATTCGTCATAAATCGACTGTGAGTCAATCACATTTTCTCGTCTTTGATTAACGGCAGACTCTACTTGATTATACTCGAAATCCGGTAAAATCTCAACTAATCGTTTTATATAGGCATCTTGAGCCGTCAAAGAGTCAATCGCAGCAATCTTAGGCCCAATTAAGTCAATAAAATCTAATTGCGCTTGCAGATTGGTCAAATTTGCTGGCCTTAAGTGGTCCATCAAAAACTCAACTGGTGCCATCCGACCAGTTGTCATCAAAGTGCCAAGCGCATCGGGATAAGCTTTATTGTACTCATCTGGGTCTAGACCATCAGGAATTCGAACCACTTCGACATCTTCTGAAGATAGTAAATTTAAAGCCTTGTAAATGGCATTCTGCCCAGCCTTATCGCCATCATAAACGAGAACGAATTTATGAGCGTACGACCGAAGTTTGCGTATATGTCCCTCCGTCAATGCCGTTCCCATACTTGCCACTGCGTTGCTGATGCCATTTTCATAAGCCGCAATAACATCCATAAAGCCTTCCATCAAATAAACTTCATGCGTTTTTTTGATGCTTTTACCCGCTCGGTCAAGGTTGTACAGCGCTTCAGATTTGTTGAAAATTGGTGTGGTCGTTGAGTTTTTATACTTAGCTAATGTTTTATTGTCTAAGTCCTCTGATCGCCAAATTCTCCCAGAGAAAGCGATGACTTGACCGCGCTCATTATTAAGCGGAAACATGATTCGGCCACGAAAACTGTCAAAAATGCGATTCTCAGCGAACGTAATCAATCCAGAATTTGTTAAAACAGATTCTTCAAATTTTTGTTTGACACTCTGGTATAGAAAATCATTATCTGACAAACTCAATCCAATATTGAATTTCTCAATGATTTCATCAGATATCCCACGACTTAAGAGATACTCTCGAGCCTTGGCGCCCTCTTCAGTCGCTGTTAAGACTGTGTGGTAAATCCGTGCCGCTTGAGTATGCAAATCATAAATCGCTTGATTTGGATTATCTTTTACAGGGCGTGTATCTATTTCAAGAGGAATACCAGCGATATCAGCGACTTCTTTAACTGCATCGCGAAATGGTATCTCCTTGTAATCTTCAAGAAATTTAAAAACATCCCCTGACTTCCCACAACCAAAACAGTGGTAAAACTGTTTTTGAGAATTAACATTAAAACTTGGCGTCTTTTCACCATGAAAAGGACATAACCCGAGATAATTCGTACCAGCTTTAGATAAGTGCACATGTTGTGAAATCACATCCACAATGTTGACACTAGATCTGATTTCTTCTATCTTAACTTTGTCAAGAAGCGCCATGCTACCCCCAATCTCGTCTTAAACAGACACAATTAAACGGTGATAATCACCAATACATAGTCAAAAAAACGTCTATTCAACAATAGACGTATGTGACGGAGAAGACAGGATTCGAACCTGCGCACCAGTTTCCCAGTCTAACGATTTAGCAAACCGTCCTCTTGAGCCTCTTGAGTACTTCCCCAACTTTTTTATTATATCATTTATCAAAATATTTTGAAAGCTAAAATCTTTCAAATAAGCTAACAAATAAATGGGCACAAGTGGACTCGAACCACCGACCTCACGCTTATCAGGCGTGCGCTCTAACCAGCTGAGCTATGCGCCCTAAGTTTACACAAAAACATAAAATGATTTATATACTCAGGTTGCTAGAGGTTTGATACCACAACTACGAGGTATTTTAGCTAAACCATCGACTAGATAATTTTGCTACATCATCACAAACTCAACACTCTAACCAGATGAGTTATGCGTCCTAATGTGTATACATTAAGAACCATTCTTTACAATAAAAAAGGTAAAGCGGGTGACGAGAATCGAACTCGCGTAGTTAGCTTGGAAGGCTAAGGTTCTACCATTAAACTACACCCGCAAAGTCTTATATATTAAGACATACGATGGCGCGAGACGGAATCGAACCGCCGACACATGGAGCTTCAATCCATTGCTCTACCAACTGAGCTACCGAGCCAAAAATAGTTTATATAAATAAACAAAAGGAGGATGTGGGATTCGAACCCACGCACGCTTTTACACGCCTGACGGTTTTCAAGACCGTTCCCTTCAGCCGGACTTGGGTAATCCTCCATAAAAAGTGGACCTTGTTGGGCTCGAACCAACGACCGCTCGGTTATGAGCCGAGAGCTCTAACCAGCTGAGCTAAAGGTCCAACTGAAAAAATAAAATAGCGGCGAAGGGGATCGAACCCCCGACCTCCCGGGTATGAACCGGACGCTCTAGCCAGCTGAGCTACACCGCCTAAGTGTAATAATGATGTTTAACCATCAATCGGGAAGACAGGATTCGAACCTGCGACACCTTGGTCCCAAACCAAGTACTCTACCAAGCTGAGCTACTTCCCGAATCTTCTTCTA
>Ga0183099_1001303_pt1 | contig 14780 bp, 11 predicted proteins | sample Biomet1_FD_127788 | JGI IMG/M metagenome (GOLD analysis project Ga0183099, IMG submission 127788) | Microbial communities from bioreactor (seeded with anoxic lake sediment) at LBNL, California, USA - Biofuel metagenome 1 | ecosystem: Engineered > Bioreactor > Anaerobic > Unclassified ... | reverse complement strand
TGAGTTATTTTCCGCAAACCACCTTCAGCTCGCAATTAAACCCCTATGTGCGCCAGATAAACCTGCAATTACCGCAGGGAAACCCGCAAGTACGTACTCTAGCCGCTGAATTACGCCTCAATAATTCTGATGATCGACTGCTGGCGCAAGCGGCGATGCGCTATTTTGCCAGCCATGGTTTCAGCTACACGTTAGAGCCACCCACACTGCAAGGCCGCGATCAGATCGATGATTTTATGTTTGGCTCTCGGCGCGGTTTTTGTGCCCATTTCGCCAGCAGTTTTACCTTTCTGATGCGCGCGGCAGGCATCCCGGCGCGGATGGTAACGGGCTATTTAGGCGGGGAATATCATGCCGATGGCAACTATCTCAGCCTGTATCAGTTTGATGCGCATGCCTGGTCGGAGGTCTGGCTCGACAATCGCTGGCAGCGCTTTGACCCCACACTGATGGTGGCGCCCGATCGCCTCAGTCGCAGCATCGACGACATCCTGCCGGCGGAAGAAACCCGCTTGCGTGATCCGTTTAGCCTGACCAGTTACCGCAATCTGCTGTTTTTCGCCCAACTACATCAATATTTGGCCGCTCTCGACTATCGCTGGACATCGTGGGTGTTGAATTACAACAACCAGTCGCAGGAACAACTGCTACGCGATCTGTTTGGTAATAACATCTGGGGGCGTCTGTTCGCTATGCTCGGCGGGTTATTTTTGGTGATCGGGTTGGCTCTGGGCATCAATTGGCTGGCGCGGCAGCGGATCAAACAAGACCCGCTGGTGCAGGCTTACCAACAAGCCTGTCATCGCTTGGCCAAACAGGGGTTCCCGCGTGAACCGGGCGAAACGCCGTTGGCGTTATTACAACGTCTGCAACAAGCCGGACATCCGGCCAGCGACACCATGCAACAAATCACCGAAACCTATCTGGCGGCCCGTTACGCCGATGCGGCAGTACCTACTGCCTGCCGTAATATCCGAGCGTTAAGCCGACAGCTGAAATAATTAAATCGCCGCCATGATCTTTTCACGAAAGATAAAGAACACCGCGCCCAGCATGCAAAGTGCCGCCCACAGATAGTCGAGTTTGATCTCTTCTTTCAGATAGAACACGGAAAACGGCACAAAAATTCCCAGCGCGATCACTTCCTGCATAATTTTCAGCTGGCCGACACTCAGCGCGGTATGGCCGATCCGGTTCGCCGGCACCTGCAGCATATATTCAAACAGCGCAATGCCCCAACTGACGATGGCCGCGATGATCCACGGCTTACTGCTCATGTCTTTCAGATGACCATACCAGGCGAAGGTCATAAAAACGTTACTGCACATCAGTAACAACATACTGGTTAAAACGGGATTCACGTCACACTCCGGTAGTTACAACGCCGCCGTTATAACGCCAGCCGATGGAAAAAGGAAGTGATTCAAAAACAGAACAAAAAAGAAACTGATCACCAAACCACCACAAATATGCAACTTAACCGTCATTAACCAGATTTAGCTTGGCTCAGATATTCTGATCACGGAGTTTAGAGCAATGGATAAAATGACCACTCTGGTTGCCGTTCTGGCCGCCAGCTGTCTGATGACGGCATGCAATCTGGACAACAATTCCGCTAAAAAGAACGCGACGGTATCAACACCCAAACATGTGTTGTTCTTTTTGGGCGATGGTATGGGGATCACCACTCTCACCGCCGCCCGCATTTACTCTGTCGGTGAAGATGGCACCACCACCATCGATGCGCTGCCAGAAACCGCTTTTATCAAAACATACTCCAATGATTCGCAAGTGACCGACTCGGCACCATCGATGTCGGCCTACATGACCGGCGTTAAAAGCAATAACGGCGTTATCTCCATGAACGCTGAAGCCACGCAGGAATCTGATTGCAGCATCAGTAAAGGCAGTGCGGTCACCACGCTGCTAGAGTTGGCCAAGGCCAAGAGCTGGGGCACTGGCGTAGTTACCAGCACTCGCGTTACCCATGCCACCCCCGCCGCCACCTATGCCCACATCTGTAACCGCGATCTGGAAAATGACATTGCCGCGCAACTGGTTCCCGGTGGTACTGGTTTTAACAGCAAACTGGCCGACGGCTTGGACGTCATTCTGGGCGGTGGTCGTAAACAATTTTTCTCGGCCACCAATCTGAGCGGCGGGCGCAGCGATGGCCGCGATCTGATCACTGAATTGCAGGCCAAAGGCTATACCTACGCCAGCACCAAAACCGAGCTGACGGCCGCAGACAACAGCAAAAAATTGATTGGCCTGTTTAACAACAGCCACCTGTCTTATGACCTAGATCGTCAGAAAGACAGCGCCAGCACTGAACCATCGCTAACCGACATGACTGAAAAAGCCATTGATGTGCTCAGTAGCAATAAAAATGGCTTCTTCCTGATGGTGGAAGGCGGTCGCATCGATCACGCATTGCATGACACCAACGCCAAACGGGCGCTGCAGGACAGCGTGGCATTTGATAACGCCATTGCCGCAGCCATCACCAAAATGAAAACCATCGATCCAGAGCTGAAAAACACCCTGATTGTGGTGACCGCGGATCACGACCATACGCTGGTATTAAACGGTTATGCGCAACGTACCGGCAAAACTACTGACAGTCAGGCCGGCGTATTGGGGCTGGTAAAAAATTATCCCGGAGCCCCCGCCGGTGAAGCCAGCGTTGATGCCGATGGCATGCCTTATTCCATCATCGGTTTTGGCAATGGCTCTAATCGCGTTGATGGCGCGCGAAATACCGTGGCGGCATTGACGGATGAGAGCGTGTCTGCCGACGATTATCGTCAGGAAGTGGTTGTCGAGGTTGGCACTCCTGGTAGCGAAACCCATGGCGGCACCGATGTCTTTTTAGGCGCGATGGGAATGGGGGCGGATGATTTTCATGGCGTGATCGAAAACACCGCTGTCTTCGGCAAAGTCAAAACCATCGCTGGCTTGTAATTAGCTATTCAGGAGAAAATCATGTTGAAACCATTATTCCTCAGCTGTGCGATCGCCGCTGCATTAACCAGCCCGCTGACATATGCCGCTCCGGCCAAAAACGTTATTTTCTTTCTCGGCGATGGCATGGGGCCAACCACCCTGACCGCCGCCCGCATCTACCAATATGGCGAAGCAGGCAACCTGCAAATGCAGGAATTGCCGCGTACAGCCCGCATCAAAACCTATTCCCATGATGCCCAAACCACCGACTCGGCACCATCCATGGCGGCTTACATGACCGGCGTGAAGATGAACAATGAAGTCATCTCGATGAGTGCAGACACCACGGCAGTGGCACCGGGTAAAGACAGTAACGGTAATAAAACCGTGAATAATTGCATCACCGGTAATGGCACTGCCGCCACCACGCTGCTGGAGCTGGCAAAGGCACAAGGTAAAGGCACGGGTGCGATCACCACCACCGAACTGACCCATGCCACACCGGCAGCGACCTACTCACATATTTGTCACCGTGATACGCAATATGAAATTGCCGCCCAGGCCGTTCCCGGTGGTGCCGGCTTTAACAGCGCGCTCGGCGATGGCGTGGATGTGTTAATGGGTGGCGGCGCCAATCACTGGACGCCTTATTCTGTCACCAACACCAAAGGCCGGGCAGATGGCCGCGATCTGACCGCCGAGCTGCAGACACAGGGTTACAGTTATGTCACGGATAAAACGGCACTGGCCGCTATCGACAGCAATAGCATCACGAAGCTCATCGGCCTGTTCAGCACCAGCTCACATCTGGCTTATGAGTTAGATCGCGTCGCTGACAACACCAACACACAGCCCTCGTTGTCAGCGATGACCGCCAAAGCCATTGATGTGTTGTCACACAATGACAATGGCTATTTCCTGATGGTGGAAGGCGGTCGCATCGACCACGCCTTGCACGGCACTAACGCCAAACGCGCGCTGGAAGACACCATCGCATTTGATGACGCGATCAAAACGGCGCTGGCGAAAGTCGATCTGACCAACACCTTGATCGTGGTGACCGCCGACCATGACCACACCATGACCATCAATGGTTACTCGGCAAAAGGCAATCCGATCCTCGGGCTGGTCACCGATAAAGACGGCAATCAGGCCACCGACGTTAATGGCCGCCCGTACACCACACTGGTGTTTGGTAACGGCAGTAACCGTCCGGCCACGCGCCCCGATCTGACCAGCGATCAGGTACAGGCCAACGATTATCTGCAGGAAGCCGGTGTTCGTTTATCTTCCGAAACCCACGGTGGTGGCGATGTGATGCTGTTTGCCGATGGTGCCGGCGCCAGCAGCTTCAAAGGTACGATGGAAAACACCAACGTCTTTTCACTGGTCAAAGCCGCCGCCGGTTATTGAGTCACGGTAACCCAATCGCGCAGGGACAATATCGTTCGCGGTGTTGTCCCTCTCGCCCTGAACAAGGAGCCTTTATGCGTTACACCATTATTTTTCTGGGGTTGCTCAGCATCCCCTTGCTAAGCAATGCTGGTGAACTGCCGCCAGTCGATGCCGTTATTCACTACACCACCACCGAAACTACCGAAGAAGGCGTGGTCAAAACACTGAACTATCAAGACCGCTGGATCCGCGATGGCCAGACGATCTGGAGTGAACGGCTGATCCCGGCTGGCATCCGCGCCGAAGTAGAACACAATGAGCATAATGAAATGCAGGCACCACACGAACATTTCAATTATCAGACTGCCGCCCAATGGCTGGTCCATAACACCGATGGTTCTCTGACGCTGAACTACGTCGATCCGGTACACAAAGCGATTGTGTATTACCCACCGGGAGAGTACGGACAGGCCAATTTTGTACCTGACTGGACACTGCATTCCCACATCTTCAAACCAGCAGCACTGCAAAAAATGACCCGACTGGACAAACCCGCGCCGAGCGGTGCTCACTGGTATCAGCAGGAAAACAAAGACTCAATACTGACACTGTTGTGGTCCGACACACTGCAGATCCCGCTGTCGCTGGAGAAGAAAGCTAAAAATGGTTTCCATCATTATCAAATGCAGATTGAACCCGTAACGCCGAGCACCATGCCACGCCCCTGGCTGACATTAGCCAAATACGAGAAAAAAGAAGTCAGCGATTTCCTTGATTGATTTCCGCGCAGGAAACACCCTCTGGCTGAAATTCCATCACCGTCATGGTGCAGTAATAATGCGCCATGGCGCAAACACAGCTAAGGCTATTATTTTTCGCATAATTTTGAGCTAAACGGAGTTTATCGAATCAATAGTTAATGTATGTTGAGCACTGCTGTCGTAGTCTAGTCTGTAGTGATTAACGTCAGATCCGGGCGCCAAACCCTCTGGATAGGGATGCATATTGTTCAATCATCAACGCAGGAAAAATAGCGCCTCGCTCCGCTTTGGCTTTACCAGCTGGAACGCTATTTTGCGCATGCTCATGCTTGTTTCTGCAGGGATGGTTATCGCAGTGCATGCGCACGCCACCGAAGTCGTCGACCTGCAATTGCGCTGGCATCACCAATTTCAATTTGCTGGCTACTATGCCGCAGTCGAGAAAGGCTTTTATAAAGAAGAGGGTCTAGATGTTCTCATCCACGCAGGCGACCCGACCCATCAGCCGGTGCCGGAAGTGCTGGCCGATCATGCCCAGTATGCGGAAGGCAATAGTGAGGTCTTGTATCAGCGCCTGTTGGGCAAACCGCTGGTGGCCCTGGCCGCAATATTTCAACATTCGCCGTCGGTCTTATTGACGCGCCAGGATGCAGGGATAAAGTCCGTGCACGACCTCATGGGCAAGAAAGTCATGCTCATGAACATGACGGAAGATGCCGACTTTCTCAGCATGTTCCTGAATGAAGATGTCTCTCTTTCGCAAGTTAAGGTCATGCCCAGCAGCTATGACATCAATGATTTGGTCTCCGGCAAGGTTGATGCCTTCAACTCCTACACCACCAATGAGCCGTATTTCCTGCAACAACACAATATCGCTTACAACATCATCGACCCGTCCACCTATCGGATCGATTTCTACAGCGACATTCTGTTCACCTCAGAAGCAGAATTACGTGATCATCCAAAGCGTGTCGAAGCGATGCGTCGCGCCACGCTCAAGGGCTGGCGTTATGCCATGGATCATCCCGATGAAATCATCACGCTGCTGCTTGAAAAATACCATGTCGAGAAAACCCGAGAACATCTGGAGTTTGAAGCCGCCGAAATGCGTAAGCTGATCTTTCCCGACTTAATCGAGATTGGTCACATGAACCCTGGGCGTTGGCAGCACATGGCCGACACCTTCGTCAAAGCGGGGCTGATCAAGCCGGGCTACAAACTGGATGGTTTCATCTACGATCCCAGCCCTAAACATGCGCCCGCATGGGTATTCCCACTACTGATTGCCGTGTTGATCATACTAACGGTTGTCTCTACCATCACGTATTACCTGCAGCGCCTGAATCGTCGCCTGACGAAGACACAAGGGATCCTCAGCGAGAGCGAAGAGCGTCTGCGACTGGCGCTGGGCGCAGCGAGTCAGGGCTGGTTTGATCTCAACGTCCAGACTGGAACTGTTTCTGTCAGCCCGGAGTATGCAAAAATATTGGGCTACGACCCTGACGAATTTACCAGCAACTTACAGGTCTGGGAAACGGGCATTCATCCCGACGATCGCCCGCAAGTGATGGCAACTTATCGTAAATGCTTAGCCAATGGTGAGCCACTCGCTATGGAATATCGTCGGCAGAAAAAGAACGGTGAATGGGTCTGGATCCGCTCCATCGGCAAATTTACCGCATGGACGCCAGAACATCAGCCACTCAGAATGAGTGGTATTCACACCGATATTACCGCGCAGAAAATGGTGGAGTTTGAGCTGGTACGCCAGGCACACACCGATCACCTCACCGGTTTCAATAATCGCGGCCATTTTATGCAACAAGCGGAGCACGAACTGAAACGTGCAGTCCGCTACGGCGGCGTTTTATCCATCTTCATGATGGATGTGGATCACTTTAAAAAGATCAATGATACCTATGGACACAAAGTGGGCGATCTCGTGCTGCAGAAGTTGGCGGCGGTATGCCGAGACACATTGCGCACGGTCGATATCATCGGACGCGTGGGGGGTGAGGAATTTGCCATCCTGTTGCCAGAAACCACTGAGCAAGAGGCCATCCGAGTGGCCGAACGTTTGCGACTAGCCATCGCTAATGCGAAAATCCCCTTAGGTCATGGCTTGCCGCTCAGCATCACCGTCTCAATTGGTATCACCTCACTCATGTCAAAAGACGACAATATCGATGTCTTGCTCAGTGTCGCCGACAAGGCGCTGTATGAAGCTAAAAACACCGGTCGGAATCGAATTATCAATATTCAGGCCATCGTCGGTACCAGCGCCTAACGATAAACGCAGGTCGTGATTAAGATCTTCTGCGGAGTGATGTTTAATGTTGACCCGCTAGCGCCAGAAAAATACCCAGCACGATAAACAACACGGCGCCAATCTGATTCAGCAGTCGTCCGCCACCACCACTGATCCAGCGTTTTGCCCGGTGCGCCAATACGGCATAGCTACCATGCACTAACACCATCAATGCGCAGAAGGTCATGACCAACAATAAAAACTGCGGTAAATACGCCCGCGAGTGATCGATAAATTGCGGCAAAACTGACAGGAAAAATAGCAGCGCATTCGGGTTGGATAATTGCAACAAAATGCCTTCGCAAAAGAGTCCGCGCTTATTTTTGGCCGCCAGTCCATCCTGATGCAGTTGTCCGGCCGGTGCCCGCCACAGTTTTATGCCTAAATAAATCAGATAGGCGGCACCGATAAACCGGATGATCTTAAACGCGGTCGCAGAGGCAGAAATAATCAGACCGAGGCTGGTTGCGGAAAGAACGGCCACCAAAAACACACCACAGGTTAGCCCACCGATGCCGATAATGGCGGGTTTAAGGCCGTAATTCAGCGAGTTAGTCAGTGATTTCAGCACGCCCGGGCCGGGGCTCATGATGGTCACAACCGCCATAAAAATAAACACTGCGTACAGCTCCAACGCGCACTCCTCGTCATTCAGCAAAATAATTTTCACCGCAGAGATTATTTTCGATTACATTCGATACGTAAAATCCGAAAAACCTAACGTTTTAATATGGAAAACATATCAAACTCATGCTGAACTTTCGTTTGATCCGCCATCTCTGGGTATTTTTGGCTGTTGCGGAAGAGCAACACTTTGGCCGGGCCGCCAAAAAACTCGGCATGACACAACCACCGCTGACAGAGCAAATTCAGATCCTGGAAAATGCGTTGAAGGTAAAACTGTTCGAGCGTTCGCGTCGGGGCGCGCAGTTAACGCCGATGGGTAAAGCCATTCTGCCGGAGGTGCGTAAACTGCGGGACTATCTGGAACGGCTGGAGCTCACTATTCATGAAGCGTTAGCGGGTCAAACCGGCGTACTTACCATCGGTGCTATCACGTCGGCGATGGTGGATATGCTTCCTCCGCTGATCAATGAAATGCAAACTGCCCATCCGCAGCTGACCATTTCTGTACGGGAAATTGATACGGCAGAAGCCATTCCGGCGCTGGAAAACGGTAACATTGACATTGCGTTTAGCCGACTGGAAATCACAAATGATCATGAAATCAACGTTCGCCCGCTGCAGCAGGAACAACTAGCAGTAGCACTGCCTCGCCAACACCCGCTGGCCAACGCAGCCGCAGTCGCACTGGCTGATTTGGCGAAAGAAACCTTCGTGATGTTTCCCCGCCCGCTTAACCCGACCTATTTCGATATTCTGATGGCCAATTGCTATAACAGCGGCTTCACGCCCCGGATATTGCACGAAGCCAGAAGCGTGGCTTCTCAGGTGGGTTTGGTGGGCTGTAATCAGGGCATCGCGCTAGTGCCGCTGGCACTGCAAAAAATGGCGCCGAAAAATGTTGTGATCCGGCCATTGGCAGGAAATATCAATGTCACCACCATCTCTGTCGCCTGGCACAACCGCAGAAACCATCCGGCGGTCGCGACGGTGATCGAATGGTTAGAGGAACATCATCGTTCTGCACAGCGTTAATATTCAGATCTGCTGATTCCGTAGCCGCTGAAACAGCCGATCCATCGCCCGATAGCCAAGAGCTTCGGCCAGATGCTGCCGCTGAATTTGCGGCTCACCTACAATATCGGCGATAGTGCGCGATACCTTCAACAGCTTGTGCCACGCCCGCAGCGACAAGCCTAACTTGTGGATCGCATTTTCCAGAAACTGCGCATCGTCGGTTAATAAGGCACAGTCACGTTCAATCTCCCGGCTAGTCAGCATGGCGTTCAATTTTCCGCTACGCGCCAATTGCCGTTCACGGGTGGCGATCACACGCGTTTTAATATCGGCACTGCTTTCGCCGCGCTCGGCTTTTTGACTTAAACTGCCTTTGGGTAACAGCGGAATTTCAACCGTCAGATCAAAGCGATCGAGGAATGGGCCAGAGAGTTTGCCCAAATAACGTAACACCTGATCGGGGCTGGCGCGCTGCTGGTCATCGAGATGTCCGCAGGGGCTGGGGTTCATCGCTGCAATCAGCTGAAAACGGGAAGGAAATTCCATCTGCCGTGCCGCCCTTGATATGGTGATCATTCCGGTTTCCAACGGCTCACGCAGCGCATCGAGCGTGCGCTTTTCAAACTGTGTTAGTTCATCTAAAAACAGAATGCCATTATGGGCTAATGAAATCTCACCGGGTCGCGGTTTACTGCCACCCCCCACCAGCGCCACTGAAGAGGCACTATGGTGGGGCGATCGAAAGGGCCGCAACCGCCAATTCACCTTACCGGGATTTAGCCCACCAATAGAGTGTAGTGCCGCCGTTTGCTGCGCCTCGTCATCGTTCATTTCCGGCAAGATGCCCGCCAACCGGCTGGCTAACATGCTCTTTCCAGTGCCCGGCGGGCCGAGCAGTAACAGGTGATGTTGCCCACTGGCAGCAATCTCTAACGCCCGTTTGCCCATCTGCTGGCCAATCACATCTTGTAAATCGAGCAGCGGCAATAAGTCTGGCAAGGCTTCGTCACATTCCGCCAACGACAGCGCTTGTTGCCCCGCCAACCAGCCACACACTTGCAATAAACTGTCGCAGACATACGCCCGTTGCTGCTGGATCAAACTGGCCTCAGCCGCATTAGCCTTCGGTACCACCAGCGTGCGCCCAGCTTGCCCAGCGGCCAACACCGCCGGCAATACGCCTAATACGGAGCGCACCGCCCCGGTCAGCGCCAACTCGCCTAAAAACTCATATTCCGCCAGTAAATTATCGGGAATTTGCTCTGATGCCGCGAGAATGCCGAGCGCGATAGCCAGGTCAAAACGACCACCTTCTTTCGGTAAATCAGCGGGAGCTAAGTTGACAGTAATGCGTTTGGCAGGGAACTCAAAGTTGCCGTTGATCAAGGCACTACGCACCCGATCGCGCGACTCTTTCACTGAAGCTTCCGGCAAGCCGACGATATTAAACGCCGGTAAACCATTACTGAGATGAACTTCGACAGAGACTAACGGCGCATCCACGCCAAGGCTGGCGCGGCTATAGACAACGGCAAGTGACATGCAAAACTCCGGAGGCGATTTTGCACTGACACTAACCAACGGCTGCCATGAAAAACAGCCGTCAGATTTGGCGGGCATTAGCATGTCCGGAATGAATCAGGACATTTATTCAAGAATAGTTAAATGTTATTTACACCGATACATTTTTATTGTTTGTGTAAATTTTTCTTTTGAATCAATAAACTCATTCACAAGTTCATATTTCTTCTTTTTTTCATTGAAAAAACCATTCCATTTAAAAATTAATTCATTTTTATTTGCCTGCTTTATATTTGCAATTGGTTTCTCTTTGGAGTAAACATCCCAGTCATACATCATTCCACCTCGACCTAGATCTTCTGGCTCCAAATAAATAAAATCTATAGAATTGTCAACAGATAAAAAATTCACCTTCACATATATCTGATTTGAAACCACCTCCATAATCCCACTATGGTTTACCAAAACATGAAGATGATAACTATCTTTATCACACGACTGATACCAGTCTCCACCAAGCTCTGCTGAAAAGGCAGTCTTAATAAAGAAAAAAAACAAAAAAATATATTTCATTTTCCCAAATCTCTTTTAAATAATTAAACCACCAATAACACCAATTTTTATCGCTAAATCAGATTTATTGCAAAGTTCTTCTTGAAAATATTTATCAAAATTCGCCAAAGCCTGATCCATTGTTTCGACAGGTTGACCGTATCGTCCAGGGGGAAGGCTTGCCCATTCCCAGCTACTGTTTTCAATAGCTTTTTTTATGTTGCCAGAAACAATTTCTTTTATTGTCTGCCCTTTTACCTTATGTTTCAGTAAAACATAACAAAACAAGTCTTGGGAGGCTGGATAAAAGTCTTCTATCCCATATTCTGTTTTCTTTATTTCCATATTGTCATCAGTCCATGTGTACCCCATAACTTGATATGCTCCTGCAGCAGAAGACGTATATTTACCACTTGTTATTTTTATTTGAGGATGATCTAAAAATGTTTTCCTATGATTTTTTATAAATGAAGATCCTCCATAAAGCTTTTCGTATCCTGTTATCCCAACTGTTCCCTCTCCAACCCTAATCATCCGCATAAAAGCCCTGATTCTGGCCTCTGCAAGAGTCATACTCCCCTCAATAGAAATACTTGCCAAAAACGAGATTGGATTAAAATGCCAAACCATTAGCCCAAAAACAACCGGACTCGAAGCGATCTGGCTCATCCATTCCAGTTTTTCCATTCGTTCTTTTTCATGGCTCAACAGGGCTTTAGTTTCGTTTTCCGTCGCTTCATTTGCCCAGTTCGAGAATGTGGTTTTGATGGTGTTAATAGTCGATTTATGCCACTCACTCGGATGTTTCGCGATCAGTTTCACCAGTTGCTCTCGTTTGGTGGTGTCTTTAAATGCCGCCGCGATCTCGGCATTGTCCACGCCATCTTTGCCGTCTTTATCAATGGCTTTATACAGCTGCTGGAAAAAGGCTGGCATTTTGTCCGGATCAAGGTAACCATCTGAGTTGGTATTTTGCTCTTCGAGCAGTTTAAAGCCCAGTTTGCTCAGCTCGTATTGCGACACGATCGTCAGTTCTTTCTCACTGATATAGCCGTTAAACGTGCCATTCAGGATCGGCAATTTATTTATTTTGTAAAAGATGCCATTACTGCTGTCGCTCTCCTTTTGACAGACCGTCAGTTCGGCAATGGCTTCTGACTGGGTTTTCAGCCCGCCGGTGCTGAAGGTCACTTTTTTCTTTTCTTCCTCACGGATATAAATGCGGGCGCCGGCCGCCACTTTGACATATTGTTTGCCGGTTTTCAGACCCGCTTCATTGTTCAGAAAAGCCTGCACTTTGCTGTCACTGCCCGTACTGAATAATTCAATATGCACCTGATGTTTGGTGGTTTTTTGCCGGCAAGCCGCAGGCATTTTCGGCACTTCATACAGCCCCATAAAACCAATCGCATCTCCGGCTTTGATGGGCTGATGGCATTTTACTATACTATCGAATTGGGTCGGTGCCTGTGCGGTCAAGGTGACATAAGATTCATCGATACACACCCAGAACGGGCTGGGTGGCTGCCCCGCTTTTTCCGCGTAACCACCGCTAAGCAGCGTCACTTTAGCCATTTTGTGCTGTTTGTCGCCGAGCTGACAGGCAACCACGTCGTTACTGTCAAATTCAAATTCTGCCGTGATATTTAACAAGCCCAGCGATCCACTGTTAGCTTCACTAAATGGCTGGCTGCTGTTTTTAATTTGACGGGCATTCACTCTGGTTTTAACAACGCCTTTCATTTTGCATTGCCAATAACCCGGCGGAGAACACGGAGTATGAGTGGCTGCTGCATCGACCTGTTCGGTATATTTTGCATTATCCACCACCCAGACCGAAGCGCCTTGGGTTATGTGACGGTCGGTCTTGCCACAGACTTCGGAAATAGTGCCTTTTACAAAGGTGTAACTGTGCGAGCCACTCTGTTCCTGCACGGTAAACCGGGCCGTTTCGCCACTTAAATCAACGAGGCTGCCCGCGCCCAGATAACCCAGCGTGGGTGGGGTGCCTTTTGCTGCATCATCACCCTGCCGGACACGGATGGTTTGTATTAATTTGAGCTGTTTTTTTGCTTGCGTTTTTTGCCCATCATCCGCTGCGGAGGCATAAACCGAATACGGGGCCAGATGCATATATAAACTGTAAAACGTCAGTTTATTTTTTTTACCTTTATTGGCACCGTTTTCCGCATTAGCCGGCGATTCATAGTCATGTTGTATTAAACAAAATGATGTGGAATATTGCAGCTGATGACCTAACCAGTCGCTGCTGAGATAATTTTTATTCAGCCGGTAGGCAATCACGTTGCCATCCATCATACAACGCAGGGATTGATTTTTTACATGCTGTGGCACCGACACATCGGTGAAATGAATGCCGCCATGCCAGAAGTTAAGTGCACTGAGTAAATAAAAACCGCTGGTTCTTTTCCAGTAATTGATAGACCGCATCGGCGTCTTTATATGGTTCACCTTTTTCGGTGACGACAGGGAAACAAAAGGATGCAGAAAGAGATGACTGATTGCTTGATGCTCCTGATGAAACAACATGTTCTGTTTTATATTTTTCTTTGGGCCTGAGAATTTTAATCGGTCTTGGCCAATAAGGAGCGCCATCACCAAACTTGGTTGTTGCAGGCCCAGAGCTAGACTGGGAACCGAAAAATGAGCCAGAAAAACGAGATGGTGACGCGGAATAACTGATACTATCTAAAACACCAGTATGGTTGTGTTTACCTCTCCACAGTAAAATGTCACCTGATTTAGCTTCTGATGGATCGATTACATCATAATAACTGGATTTGTTAAGCTGCTCGGTAGTTTGATACGGTATATCATACCCAGCACTACGCACCATCTTATTAACCAAATGAGAGCAATCTATTTCTTTTTTACCATCATTATCGGTATCGCGGTCACCTTTAGAACCATATCCATATTCATAATTTTTCTCGAATAATTTTTTCTGCGCCAGAATATCGCTCATAAGTTTCCCTTATTCACATTCATTATTCGATGAATAATTTTTATTCTTTAATAATCGATTCATATTACTCTGAGCTTCATCATTCCCTTTTTCAGAAGCAAATTTATAACAAGATATCGATGCATCCATGTTTTTATTAACCAAACGACCATGTTCATATAGAAAGCCAAGAATATTTGCAGCGACATCACTTCCATTTTTTGTGGCTTTTTTTAGCCAAAAAACTGCCGCTTTGCTATCCCTGCATTCCGTATATTGAGCATTACAGTTATCAATAACAAAACTCATCTGAGCATCAATGACGTTCCCTTTGGCTGCTTGCAAAATGAGGGTCTTAATTTTTTCATCAGATAGCTGACCTGCCATTCCTGATGAACCAAGACCAGCTGCTTTCCATGCAGAAATAGCACTACCCGCTTCGGCACCCTTCAGATAAAAAGTTAGTGCTTTGTTATAGTGTTTATTTACTTTTTCCGTAAGATCCATTGACTCTTTTTCAGTTATTTTTTCACCCAACAGCTCAAGTTTTTTATTCATACTGGATGCGTTTTCTTCCTCTGATAGCCCTTTCGAATACCATGAAAAGCCTGATGAGATATCACTCTCAGCATGTGGAACATTAATAAGGAAAAGAAATGTCAAAATAGACAAAACTATAGCTCTCATATCA
>Ga0183099_1001301_pt1 | contig 14796 bp, 14 predicted proteins | sample Biomet1_FD_127788 | JGI IMG/M metagenome (GOLD analysis project Ga0183099, IMG submission 127788) | Microbial communities from bioreactor (seeded with anoxic lake sediment) at LBNL, California, USA - Biofuel metagenome 1 | ecosystem: Engineered > Bioreactor > Anaerobic > Unclassified ... | reverse complement strand
TTGACAGTCTTTTTATCTGCTTTCCCATAATTACCGACAAGCAGATGATCCGGTACTTTTATGATAATATCAGTTCCCGAACTTTCAGTTTTTGAATTTTCAATTTCTTCATCTGCACCAAAGAGCTGAAATTCACTCGTCTTTAAGAATATCTTGATCAGTTCTTCAAATTCATATTTATTATTTACCTGGTTTAAATAGATTCTATACAAATGGATTATTCTCCTTTTCGAAGCCTATGGTCGTTGGACCCATGTGGCCGGGCAGAACCTTTGTATCATCAGGCAGTTTAAAAAGCTTTTCCTGTATGGATTGCACGATCTCAGGGTAAGAGGAGCCCGGAAAATCTGTTCTTCCTATGGATTGTTGAAATAAGGTGTCCCCGCTGAAAAGGGTGTGATCGACATAAATGCACATTCCACCGGGAGTATGCCCGGGTGTGTGGATAAAACGAAGCTGCATATTTCCGATTTTCATCATTTCGCCGTCATCCACATATTTATCAGCTTGTAATGTTATAGATTCTCCGCAGGTCAAAGGAGACATGTTCAGAGCAGGATTTTCTAAAACGGTCTTTTCATTGATACTTGCCACCAGTTTTGCAGAAGGGAATTCTTTCAGGAAGGATTCTACTCCGCCGATGTGGTCCCCATGTCCATGGGTCAAGATCAGATATTCCATATCATATCCATTGTCCTTAATAAAGTTTACAATATTTATATTATGTCCACCCAGATCAACTAAGAATGCTTTCTTCGTTTCTTCATCAACTGCTATATACGAATTCACGGCCAAAGGGCCGCTCATAAAAGATTTAACGATCATATTTTATCCTTTCTTTCATTAAAATAATTTCTTGCTGTCTATTAATATGGTTACAGGTCCGTCATTGTATATTTTAACCAACATTTCGGCCTGAAATATTCCTTCTTCTACTTTGATTCCCTGTTCCTGACATAAGGAAACAAATTTTCTGTAAAGCTCATTGGCTTTTTCCGGCCTGGCAGCTTTGATAAAGCTGGGCCGCTTTCCTTTTCGGCAGTCTCCGAAAAGTGTGAATTGAGATACTGCTAAAATATCTCCTCCTACGTCTTTTAAGGAACGGTTCATTTTACCGTCCTCATCTTCGAAAATCCGAAGTCCGATAATTTTCTCCGACATATAGACGGCATCCGAGACTTCATCCTCATCTTCCACTCCTAAAAGTACCACGAAACCTTTTTCAATGGCTCCATTCACCTTACCATCGACGGTTACGTCTGCTTGTGTCACTCTCTGAACTACAGCCCTCATTTGTTACTCCTTTATTATGTGATGGCACGGTAAACATCGGCGACTCCACCAACGTTATGCAGAGCCCTCAGTACCTTTTCGATCTGGCTGGTATTGGAAATGGATACTGTCATCGTTATATTTACGATGCCATCCTTTGCACTTTTTGCATTGACTCCGGCAATGTGAACATCCATATCCTCACATACTCTGGAAAGATCGGAAAACAATCCTTTTCTATCTTCAGCCAGGATATTGATATCTGTATCGTAGGACATATTATCCTTCTGCTTGTCCCATTCCACCTCGATAAACCGCTGTTTTTCCTCCTCAGGAAGAGATAACACATTGATGCAGTCTTTCCTGTGTACAGAGATTCCTCTGCCTTTTGTAATAAAGCCTATGATCTCATCTCCGGGAACCGGATTACAGCATTTTGAGAAACGAATCAGCAGATTGTCGACGCCTTTTACGCTTACCCCTGTATGCTCCTTCTGTTTCACTTTTTTCTTATTTTCCGAAGCAATGGCAATTTTTTCTTTTTGTTTCAGTTCAGCCTGCTTTTCTTCATGATAAAAGCCGAGTAGCATAACGACGACTTTGCTGAGCAATACACCGCCGTATCCAATTGCCGTATAAAGATCTTCGGCTGATGCAAGATTGAAGTTTTTCGCTGCTTTGTTGATATATTGGCCTTTCAGGATCTGCTGGACATCATAGCCTTTTCGGCGTACATATTTATCCAGCATTTCCTTGCCTTTATCTGTATTATCGCTTTTATTTTCTTTTTTCAGCCATTGCCTGATCTTATTTCTGGCATTGCTGCTCTGTGCGATCTTCAGCCAGTCGATGCTTGGCCCTTTTCCGTTTGAAGAGGTAACGATCTCAACAATATTCCCGTTTTTCAGGGTATGATCAATTGTTACCATTTTTCCGTTGACCTTTGCACCGATACACTTTACACCGATGGCCGAGTGAATCTTGAATGCGAAATCAAGCGGAGTGGATCCTGCCGGAAGTTCGATGACATCCCCTTTCGGCGTAAAGACGAATACCTGATTGGAAAAGAGATCTACCTTTAAAGTTTCCATGAATTCCTTTGGATCATTCATGTCCTTCTGCCATTCCAAAGTCTGTCTCAGCCAGGCCAGTTTTCCCTCTTCCTTGTCTTCTTTGCCCTCGGAAACTCCCTCTTTATATTTCCAATGCGCAGCGATTCCGTATTCTGCGATCCTGTGCATTTCGTAGGTCCTGATCTGGATCTCAAACGGTTCTCCGTTATCGCCTATGACAGTGGTATGAAGGGATTGATACCGATTTGGTTTTGGCATCGCGATATAATCCTTGAATCTTCCGGGGATTGGTTTCCACATCGTATGAACGACTCCAAGCACTGCATAGCAATCCTTTACATTATCAACGATGATACGGATAGCAGTCAGGTCAAAGATTTCATCCAACTGCTTATTCTGATATCTCATCTTTCGATAGATGCTGTAGAAATGCTTGGATCGTCCTGTGATGTCGTAATGTATTTTCAGTTCATTTAATCGTTTCTTAATTTCCTGGATGACCTGGTTGATATTTTCTTCCCGTTTCTGCTTTTTTACCTTTACCTGGCTGACAAGATCATAATATGATTCAGGATCAAGCTGCTTCAGGGCGATATCCTCCAGCTCGAATTTCATAGTATAGATACCGAGCCGGCTGGCCAAAGGTGCGTAAATTTCAAGTGTTTCCTTGCACTTCTCTTTGATCTGGTCATCACTCATATAGTTGATTGTTCTCAGATTATGGAGCCTGTCCGCAAGCTTGATGATAAGAACACGGATATCCTTCGACATAGCCAGAAACATCTTTCGTAGATTTTCCGCCTGTCTTTCTTCCTTGCTCTCATAAACCAGGGTACCTAGTTTGGTAACTCCATCGACCAAAAGTGCGATCTCTTCGCCGAAATCGACTTTTAGATTGTCCTGGGAATAGGAGGTATCTTCAACGGTATCATGCAAAAGACCGGCAACGATGGTATTTGTATCCATACCTAATTCCGCAAGGATTTTAGACACTTCAACGGGATGGACCAAATATGGTTCACCAGATTTTCGCAGCTGTCCTTCATGATAACTCTTTGCCTTCAGATAAGCCCTTTTTACCAGTTCGATATCGATATTCGGGTTTATCTTCAGAAGGTCGTTTAAGAATTGCTCCATGTCCATCATTTTCTTACCTTATTTTTTGCTTTTCTTTTTTGCTTTATATTTTTGTACGCCTGTTGCATTACATAGTTGATAATAAATAGGGCTTGCAATAAATATAGAAGAACATGTGCCCGCTACGATACCAACGATCAGAGGAAGCGTAAAATCTCTGATTGTCTGTCCGCCTAAAATGCAAAGCGGAATAATTGCTAAAATCGTACATACGGATGTCATCAGGGAACGCACCAGCGTCTGGTTGATACTCTTGTCAATCAGTTCATCCAGTTTGGTTTTCCTTATGATATCAAGATTTTCTCTGACACGATCGAATATTACAATGGTATCCATGATGGAATAACCGACGATTGTCAGCACAGCCGCTATGAACGGATTATTGATCGGCATATGGAAAAAGCCGTAAAATGCAATCAAAACCAGCACATCATGGAATACGGCAATGATCGAAGATACACCGAATTTCCATTCAAACCGAATAATGATATAGATCAGCATGCAAAAGGCGGCGATTATAACCGACTTGACAGCGTTTTGCTTCAGCATATCGCCGACCGAAGGCCCGAATTGCTGCACTTCCAGTACAGCCTTATCATTCAGATTATATTTATCGAAGATGCTGTTCAGAAGCTTTGCTCTTGCATCGGTATTCAATGCTTGAACGGTTCTGATGATTACCTGATGATTATCTTTTCCGGCTGCTACGATATCCGCATTGACTCCATTGTCTTTGACAATCTTGGTCAATTCAACTGTGGATACCTGTTTACCCATATCGAGATTGATCATGGTACCACCGGTAAAGTCGATGCCGTAATTGAAGCCTCTGATCATACCAGTTCCGATACCCAATACGATAATGGCAATTGAAATGATATAATAGATATTTTTATATTTCATAAAGGTAAATTGATGCTTTATATCAAACATTTTCTTTTACCTCCTTTATTCCAAAGTATTTCTTGCGGCCAAACGTCTTAGTTTCTGCAATAAGTTCCACAAAAACCTGAGTAATAACAACCGCAGTGCATAAGCTTGCAAGAATACCGATCATCAGTGTAAAAGCAAAACCCTTGACTGAACCGGAACCCAACTGAAACAGAACAACGCCTGCGATCATAGTGGTTACATGAGAGTCGATAATGGTCGCCAATGCTCTGTGGAAACCGGAAGCTGCAGCGACACGGACCGATTTTCCATTCTGGATTTCTTCCCGTACTCTGGAGAATATGATAACATTTCCGTCTACAGCCATACCGATGGATAGAATAAATCCTGCGATGCCAGGCAAGGTCATTACACCATGCATCGCAACAAAAATCCAGAATACAATCAGTATATAAAGAAGCAACGCAACATCGGCTGCTGTTCCCATCATTCGGTACATTGCAATCATAATGATGAAAATGAGAAGTACACCGATGAGTCCGGCAAGAATGCTCATATTAAGTGCATCAAGGCCGATGGTAGGTCCGACGACAGAAGTCTGTACTTCCTTTAATGCTACTGGAAGCGCACCGCCACGGATCAAAGCCGACAGATTGGTGGCTTCATCTTGAGAAAATCCTCCGGTACCACCTGCTGTGATGGTTGCCACTCCGTTTGGTATCACATCCTCAACGACCGGTGAAGAAATCACCTTTCCGTCCAGTACGATCATGATTGCCGCATTAGGAATCGAGGAGTCTTTTGAATGGACTTGTCCATTCATGATTTTGGTAGTCGCATTTTTAAAAGCGTCTGCTCCCACGCTGTTAAATTTTAATTCAATCGCATATCCGCCATGTTCTTTATCCGAAGTAATTCCGGCATCTTTAACCTGGCTCCCATCCAGAACGAGAGTTCCATCTGACTCGATAAACTGGAGCTGTGCCGTTTTACCGATTGATTTGATTGCCTGATCTGCATTTTTTGCTCCCGGCAGTTCAACTCTGATCCTGTTTGATCCTTCTATTGTGACGACAGGTTCTGACAGTCCCATCTGATTTACTCTTTTTTCTATGACTGCCTGTGTCTGTGTCATGATTTTCTTCAGTTCTTCGCCTTTCGCGTTTGTCTGGGCCTCCATGACGACATAGACTCCGCCTTTTAAATCCAGGCCGAGTTTCATTTGTTTCCAAATCGGATCAAATGAACCAATGCCATGAAGTGTCACGAACCAACCAAAAATGATGATTATAGACAGTATAATGGCCAATACTTTTTTCATTCTTGTTTTCACCTTCTCTTCCGCTGTAAATTTATAAAATATATTTTTCCCTAATAATATATCACAAAATATTTTACTACTTTTTTGATGTGCCTACAAGCAAAATCATATCATCATCCCTTAAATACTATGAAGTATCGGCATTCGGAGCTAAATTCTGAGATTTACTCCGATCATGCCGCCGAAACTTCCAAAAATAACACAAATCAGATATTTCAATAATCCAAGATCCATTTCGATTCCTGTTGAAAAAAACATCATATAGATCACGAATACTACCAACAGAAATATAACGGAAAACAATGCCCCGTTCAATGCCCCTCGTTTGCCGACATGGTAGCTGTTATACATACTGAGAAACATGCAGGATATGCTCAAGCAGAACAGCATATAGTATAATGACCAAGTTTCCGGTATCGGTGTCAGCTTGATCAAAGCGCTCATAATGAACGTCAACAGTATAAGCAGAATAAACGCAAACAGAAAACCTTTCAGATTCTTCAGTGCTTTTACCATGAGATCCTCCTTTACTCAAGGACCAGCCTTGTCAAAATTCCTTTTTATATTATATTTTTCGGAATTCGATTTATTCTACCTTATGGTTTATCGGGAAATAAAAAAGCAACAGAACTTTACAGCTTTGATCTGTATTTGATCTGTTGCTTATTAAATATGGTGCCGGCGATCGGGGTCGAACCGATACGGTGTTGCCACCACGGGATTTTGAGTCCCGCACGTCTGCCAATTCCATCACGCCGGCGTAACAAAATTTATATTAACACAGATAGGCGTTGAAATCAAGAAAAAAGCATTTACATTTTATTTTTTTTGCTATATAATTTTTTTAGAACCTGAGAGGAGGATAAAAAATGAATCAAAATTTAATAACCTTATTCCCTTTAATCATTTTAATAGTTATCATGTATTTCTTATTAATCAGGCCTCAGAAAAAGCGTGAAAAAGCTGTAACAGCCATGAGAAATACTGTAAAGGTTGGAGACGAAATCATCACAATCGGCGGTGTTTGCGGTAAGATCGTAAAAACAAAAGATGAGACACTTACCATCCAGGTTGGTGCGGATAAGACAAAGTTTGAAATCATGAGATGGGCCGTTTCGAAAGTCGTATCTGACGAATCTGCAGCGGGAACAGCAAAGAAAGCAAAGAAGGAAGATGCTGCGGAAGATCAGAAAGAGGCCCCAAAGAAAGCATTGCCTAAGAGAATGAAAAAAGCAGAATCGAACGAGGTACCGGATGCAACTGAACCTGAAGCTGAAGTAAAAGCAACAGAAGAGGCAGAAGTTACAGAAGAGAAATAAACATGATTTGATAACAAACCCTGCGGGACAAGTCCGGCAGGGTTTTCTGTTCTTATTTTAGAAACGTTATTTCAGACATTCCATTTTATTTCGGAATGGAGTCCTGACAAGGAACTTTGCACTGGCATAAACCGCAGCTTCCGATGTATTTCGGATCCATTATTCCTTCTCTTATCAGCTTTTCTCTGATCAGATCTTCATACTCGCTGCATTTTTCTTTGTCATGACCGTTCTTCGTGATTGCTCCGGCCGGACATCTTGTGATACATACTCCACAGGAACCGTCTTTAAAGAATTTGCACCATTCATGATAGGTGCTGTATTCCCTTTTATCAGGTTCATATTGTCCCTTAATAATAAATGTTGTGAAACGCATGGCTTTCCCCTGCCTGGTAATCAGTCCGTCTGACAAACCAAAGGTTCCAAGTCCGGCTACAAACGCCGCATGTCTGTGAGACCATTTTGCAGCTTTCCCGTACTTTTCTGATTTCATCCAGCACAATTCGGGAAGCAGATCAATTGCAACTGCCTGTACTCCTCCATTTTCCAATTCATTGACAATACTCGAGCAGATCTCTTCCATAAGTGGCTCCCATTCTCCTCTTGTCGTCAGCCATCTTGGGGTTGGTTCAGTTTTTTCTTCCCGCTGAAGTTGCTTTGTCATTTCTGTTTGTGCAAATCCTAAGCTGATCACAGTCAGATCGTTATCTACTACGTTGCTATTTTTATATTTTAACCGGAATGCTTCGGCAGGCGTCCAATAAAAATCGCCAATGTCTTTCTTAAAGAATTCAAAATCCGCGTCTCCTCCGGAAGCAAAACCGACCAATGGTTCCTGCCACATCGGTTCGTTATCGAAGCCGAGTGCTTTAAAGCTGCTTCTCTCAGATTTTTTTACATTTTGATTGATCAGATCGAACAATTCATTCTTATCCATTTGTATTACTCCTTTTTAAGATTTTACCGCCCCCGACCACAATATCTCCCTGATAGAACACTGCTGCCTGTCCTGGAGTGATCGCCCGCTGTTTCTCTTTAAATTTAACAAATATCTGACCACTTTTTTGCGGATAAATCGTAGCCGGTACCTCAGTTGCCTTGTACCTTGCTTTGACGGTGACATCCATCGGCTCTTTCAGTTCTTCAATTGAGATCAGATTAACATTTCCGGCCAGGAGGCTGTCTGAGAACAAATCTTCATTGTTTCCCAATACCACCTGATTATTATCGGGATTAATTTCCACAACGTACATCGGTTTCCCAAAGGTTTTGCCGAGCCCCTTTCTCTGTCCTATCGTATATCGAATGATGCCCTGATGTTTTCCGAGGAAATTTCCGTTACTGTCAACAAATTCTCCATCAGTCACTGTCTTTCCAAGTGTATGTTCAATAAATCCGGCGTAGTCGCCGTCCCGTACAAAACAAATGTCCTGACTGTCGGGTTTCTTTGCGTTGACAAAGCTTTTTTCTTCTGCAATTGCCCTTATCTCTGATTTTTTTATTCCGCCTAAAGGAAACAGAGTCCTCGACAACTCCTCCTGTGACATGGTATAGAGCACATAGCTTTGATCCTTTGTATGGTCAGCGGCCTTTTTAAGCAGATATCTGCCTGATTTTTCATCGTATTCGTTTCTTGCGTAATGTCCGGTGGCAATAAAATCATATTCAAGCAGCAGCGCCCGTTCCAGAAATTTTTCAAACTTGATGCTGCGATTGCATTCAATGCAAGGATTTGGTGTTTCTCCATTGATATATGACTCTGCAAAAGGTATGATCACATCTTTTTGAAACAATTCTCCGAAGTTAAATACATCGTGCCGGAAGCCAAGCCTCTGAGCGACACTTTTCGCATCCAGAACATCCTCCAGAGAGCAACAGGTTTTAGTTTTGTCAACGATACCAATATCCTCATTTTCAAACAATTTAAAGGTGGCGCCGGAAACCTCATAGCCCTGCTCCATCAGAAGAACCGCTGCCACCGAACTATCCACTCCGCCGCTCATTGCGATCAATACCTTTGCCATATCTCTCCTATCTTTTTCTTACGATTGAATGCTGGACCTTAAACCGGACCGTTTTTGTATATATTTTAAGACTTATTAAAATTATTATAACTTAACTTAATATAGTTTTCTATAAAAAAAGGTTCTGCAAGCAGAACCTTTTTTTCATCTCATTATTTGAATCCGTTTTATTACAATTTATGAATTAGAAATCTATCTCGTTTCCATAATAAATGCAGGTAAACAATTTTTCCATTTCCGCAGGAGTAATTTGTCTTGGATTGGAACCTGTGCAAGCATCTCCGATTGCTAATTCTGCTATCTTTGCCACTTTTTCTTTAAATTCTTCTTCCTGAATTCCAAATTCCTTCAATGTTTTCGGTATATTCAGCTTTTTATTATACTCGTCAATTTTCTCACAAAGCTTGGTTACACATTCAGCATCTGTCCCTGTGATTCCTACGCTATTTGCAATTTCCACATAACGGTTCATTGCATTCTTTGCATTGAATTTGATAACATAAGGCAGATAAATAGCATTAGCACAACCATGAGGAATATGGCCTGTCGAAAAAGCTGCTCCAGTTTTATGTGCCATGGAATGAATGATACCCAGAAGCGCATTTGTAAATGCCTGTCCGGCCAGACACTGTGCATAGTGCATCTTTTCTCTCGCATTGCTGTCTCCGGCATAGGAAGCAGGGAGATATTCGAACACCATCTGGATCGCTTTAATTGCAAGCGGATCAGTAAACGGTGAATTCAGCGTGGAAACATAAGCTTCGATCGCATGGGTCAAAGCATCCATACCAGTATGAGCTGTCAGCGTTTTAGGCATTGTATCCGCCAGATCAGGATCGACGATAGCGATATCAGGAGTGATATTATAATCTGCCAAAGGATATTTTACTCCCTTCGCATAGTCCGTAATTACTGAAAATGCAGTAACCTCGGTGGCTGTTCCTGAAGTTGAAGGAATTGCAATGAATTTAGCTTTCTGTCTCAGTTCAGGGAACGAGAACGGCTGAATGATATCTTCAAAGGTAGTGTCCGGATACTCGTAAAATACCCACATTGCTTTTGCCGCATCAATTGGTGAACCTCCGCCCATGGAAACGATCCAGTCAGGCTGAAACTCTCTCATGATTTCGGCACCCTTCATTACTGTTTCCACAGATGGATCCGGTTCAACATTTTCAAATAGTATCGTTTCTATTCCCGCTTCTTTCAGATAAGCGACCGCCCGATCAACAAACCCGAATTTTTTCATGGAACCGCCGCCTAAAATGATAATTGCTTTTTTGCCTTTTATGTTCTTCAACTGCTCTAAAGAACCTCTTCCATAATACATGTCTCTTGGTAATGTAAATCTCATAATAATAACCTCCTTAATTCAATTTCCTATCATATTTAATGTTAATTTTTTAACTATCATTATTATACAACCCAATATTTCCATTTGCAATACCCTTGGATAAAAATTGCAATAAATAATTTATACCAAATTATTACCTGTATATAATTTATTAGTCGAAATATATTATACCCATATTTAATATATCCATAACATTATTTATTTTTGAATTTGTTATATATTTATCAATATGAGCCATATATATTTAAATGTGCAATAAAAAACAAGGCTTGACATTATTTTCATACCTTGTTTTACGAGTGTCATATAAAAATAAAGCACAGTTACTGTACTTTATTTTCCGATGCGGTCGAAAGGACTTAAACAGATGCTTTGCATCTGCCGTCCTACGTATGTGCGAGATGTTATTTATTTGCTTATCTAAGGTGTTTAACTTTGATTGTGGTTTAGAACAAAAACCCCTTGCTAATCATATATTAAACTATTCAAATATATAATGGGGTGTTGTCAAATGATAAATACTAATCAAAATATTATACCTAAGACTCAGTACTCAGTTACATTTGATCAAATGAATATAATTACCAATTTTCAAAGAAAGTGGACACATATTGCGTCTTGGACGAGGGCATTTTTACAAGCCACGATATATGATTTACCGACTCTAAAAGTAGTTTCTGATAAACTATTAGGTTTACCTCAAGAATTTTATGATTTATTTAGTCATTTCTATGGTACACAGAATGCACAGGAGTTTGTAAGACTTTTATCAAATTGTGTTATGAGTGGTATGAGTGCCCTCAAGGGTATGCGTAATGGTGATCAGGAATTAGCAAATACTAGTACAGCTCAATGGTATAAAAATTCAGATGAATTAGCATCATTTCTAGCAAAGATTGAAATATATTGGGATGAGAATACATGGAAAGACTTCCTATATCAATATATTAAATTGACGACAGATGAAATGATTTCACAAATGGGAGGTAATTACGAACAGGAAATGGCAATATTTCAAAGACTAGAGGATCTTTCTGTTCAAATGGGAAGTTATATGTCTAGAGGCATTATTGCATCAAACAAAAAATAAGGTAAAATTAATATTAACTTTGAAACGGTCTCCTATCTTCTTTTTTCCTATTTAATGCTGATCTATCACAAGGATTTCAAATGATTAACACTGTATTTAAAAGCAGCTGCGCCCCTCTTACCAGATCATCAGGGTCTGTGTCTTCAACAGGCACATGGCTTCTACCTCCTTTACTTGGGACAAACAGCATGCTTGAAGGAGCATGAGGAGCGATGATGCAAGTATCGTGAACCGCACCGCTGTCTATGATTTGATGAGGAACATCAGCTTCCGCAGCTAGTTTATCTATAAGCTTTATTATCCGGTCATCCATGCGGAAAGGCTTGGAATCAGCAAGCTTTTGTATCTCGCAGATTGTCCCTCTTTGTTCGGAAATCCTAACAATTGTTTCTTCAATTTCCTTTATGACGCTATGTATTCTTTCTTCACGCTTTTCTCTCACTTCTATCGTGAATATGACTTTTTCTGGAATAACATTAGAGCAGTTCGGTAAAACAGTAACTTTTCCAACGGTGGCTACAATGACCCCTTCCGGATCCCCTTTTGCTATGTGCTCAACTTCCGTAATGCAAAGGGCAGCTGCAGCCATAGCATCTCTCCTGTACCTCATCGGCGTAGCTCCCGCATGATTGCCGATTCCCGTAATCGTTACTTCAATCGTTGTCATGCCAAATATAGCATCCACGATTCCAATGGCTTTCCCTTCTCGTTCTAGGATCGGTCCCTGTTCAATATGGAGCTCCAACATGGCCTTAATGCGAGAAAAGTCCCAGATAATTTCTTCCTGTCGATACGGTGGGTAGCCGCATTTCAGCAACATTTCTCTTAAAGAGCTCCCCGCATCGTTTTTTAACCGATTCAGATCTTCTTCTCCATAGATACCGGTAACGAACTTGCTCCCGGTCATTGTGGATCCAAAATTCGAACCTTCCTCTTCGGCAAAAATAACGACTTCGACTTCTGATGCACGATCGCTTCTATTTTCTGCAAGGGTGCGCAATACTTCCAGTCCGCTTACAACGCCATAAATCCCGTCAAGCCATCCTCCATTCCGGACCGTGTCAATGTGGGAGCCAATGCATATTTTTTTTATCGTTTCATCATTCTTGAGTAGTCTGATATACATATTCCCAATCGGGTCAGTCCTTACAGAAAATCCATTGGATTCTGCCGTTTCCTTTATAAATCTCCTGGCTTTCTCATCGTTTTCGCCGAATGAAAACCTCGATACACCGGTACCCGGTGTATCGGTAAAACTTCTTAATATATTCAAATCGGAAAAAAGTCTTTCTTCGGATATTTTCATTTTTACCTCACTGTCAGCGATCGCTGCTGATCACTTAATTATTTACCACTTGATGTCAACCCGTTATACGCATATCCAAAAGGTTTTCCTGCGATAAATTTACCCTGACCTTTTTCTCCTATGTAATTTCCATTATGCACGATTTTTCTGCCACGAAGGAACACTGTTTCCACTCTCCCTTTTTGTGAAAAGCCTTACAAAAGGACAGTAGTCAACTCCTTCAAGATTATTCGCGACACTTATGGTGCCCTCATAGTCCGGATCAAAAATCACGATATCCGCATCAAAGCTGATTTCGATCTGGCCTTTCTTTGCAAGCCCGTTGATCTTTGCAGGCATTGTCGCAAAGAGATCTACGAGCCTGCTCCTGGATATCTTCCCTTCACATACACCATAGGTCCAAAGTATATTCAGACGGTTCTGCAGGCTCGGAGCGCCGTTGGGGATATCCGCAAACGATTTTCCTTCACCAAAACCCATATGTTTTGATGTCTGTAATCAAATCCACAGTGATCAGAACTGATCGCATTGATCCATTTTTTATCAACAGCTTCCCACAATGCATCTCTGTGCTCTTTGGTTCTCAAAGCCGGTGAGCACACATATTTTGCACCTTCAAAGCCAGGTTTTGCCAAATCTTCCGTATCCAAAACCAGGTAGTGTGAGCAGGTCTCTCCGTAAACTGCCTGCCCCCTGATAAACGCCTGTTTGATTTCCTTCAGGGATTCCTTTGCAGTAACGTGAACCACATAAAGCGGAGAATCTGCCAGCTCAGCCAGATAGATAGCGCGTCTTGTCGCTTCTGCTTCAACAACGGGAGGTCTGGAAACCGCATGGTAATATGGCGCAGTCTTTCCTTCTGCAATTAGTTTCTTTGAAAGAACATCTATCATTTCAGCATTTTCCGCATGAACCATTACTGTAATTCCCGCTTCTTTTCCTTTGAAAAGAGCTTTTAGGATCGCATCGTCATCCGCATGAAAGAACATTCCCTTGTATGCCATGAAAAGCTTCATGGTTGGGTATCCCGCCTCCGCCAGCCTTGGAATCTCTTCAATGACCTCCGGTCTGGGATCTGTCATAACGCTATGGAAGGAATAGTCGACCATTGAGATACCCTCCGCATCCGTTTTTCGGTACTCATCGATGGATTCCACCAGGCCTTTCCCTTGAACTTGATTCACAAATTCAATCAGTGTCGTTGTGCCTCCGACTGCCGCTGCATTTGAGGTCTCAAAACCTCTCACCTTGCTTCCTTTGTAGGTGAAAGAAAAATGAACATGCTGGTCAACACCGCCCGGCAAAACATATTTCCCTTTCGCATCTACGATTTCGTCAGCCTCTATTTCAAGGTTTTCACCGATTGCGTGAATCGATTCTCCCTTTATATAGATATCTGCTCTAAATTCGTTCTCAGCTGTAACGATTGTACCATTTTTAATTAAAACAGACATGGTTTCACCTCCACATTGATTTCTTGATTTTATTTTATTTCAATTTCCATAGTATTACAACATTATAGTGAAATTTAATGGAGGCAAAGAATATCTTTTGCTGTGCTGAAGCATTTTTATAGTTTGGATAGTTTTTGTTAGGCTCATTTCCAACTTCATTTTTTTCATAAAAAAACCTATATGAATAAATCCATACAGGTTTTTTTTTAATATTACCTATAGCCTCTGTTGCTGTTGTTCTGCTGTTTTTTTGCTCTTCTGCAATCAGGACATCGCTGCGGTTCATTTTCGAATCCTTTTTCTTTATAAAAAGCTTGTTCGCCTTCTGTAAATATAAATTCTTTACCACAATCTTTACATATTAAAGTTTTGTCTGACATTTTTCTCACTGAACCATGCCGATTGTCGTCGAAAAATCCTGCGTCAGTTGCTTAAACGCAATATTTATCATGGTTGCGTCCAACATCGGGGGCTATCGCTGCTAGCATAATCGTCCAGGCTGTCACCATTGTCTGGCGCGGCAGTTTTGTTTGAGTTTGTATTGTAAAAGACATT